>JAABUP010003367.1_pt1 | contig 28334 bp, 36 predicted proteins | sample 5559201 | NCBI WGS metagenome assembly JAABUP01 (sample SAMN10711887, study PRJNA513373) | rock metagenome | isolation source: Antarctica rocks | place: Antarctica | reverse complement strand
AGTGGTACCTTCGTCCTCTGCAGAATCATTAGCATCATGGTCTGCATCATGTGCATGTCCGTGACCATGTGCGCCGCGACTCCACACAGTGCTGGGCTGGGGTGTTGGCGCTGGAGATGGCCCCATATCACCCAAATCCATTTCCTCCAGCATCTGACCATGTGCATAAAACAAGATTCAGCAAAAGCTACAAGCAAGTTCACATGTTGCTGCTGTCATGTTGCTGCTGTCATGGACCGAGAGGAAGACCTGCTTTTATCTGTGAGCATCTGTGAGCATCTGTAAGGGTCAGCGCAGCATCAATGCAGCCAGCATGCATGCTGTCCCACCAGAGATAGCATGCAATTGAACCTGGGTTTCTGACTGCCAAATCTGGCAAACTAGATTCAGTCTGACGACCATGTGAAATCTGCAAAGAGTACAAGTACTAGAGCAGCACTCCCTAAACAACCTGTTCAGAGACTGATACACGTGCAGAACCACAGGCAAGAGACTGCAATGTAAATAAGGATTCTGCCAGTGTCACAACAGCACCATTGTCTGGCAGGACATCAGCATTGACGTTGTGATGGCACACAATGGCCCTGACAGGATGCGTACAACCATCAGCAAGGACAAGGCATGTATCATGTTGAGCAAGTGTTTGACCTGCCTCGGAATGCACCCACCATAAACAACCAGAAACAGGATGCACAGGAGTCCACAGGTAGAAGGCATATGTGACACAACAGCACCAACAACGACCTTGCCTAGTGGCATTACCAGTGGTACACAAGGCATGAACGGTATGGAAGCATCACAGCCGCCTAGTCAGTACGACTGTGTGTGATCCCTGACTGTCTGCTTGACTGACCTGCTCAGTGGGGTGGCTAGTGTGGATGGCCAGAAGGGGAGCAGGGCTGCCCCCTGAATTGACTATCTCGCCCCAGTTCAGACCCTCCTTGAGGCCATCAGTAGCAGCAGCCATGCGCTTGTCAAACTTCCTCAAAGTCTCCGGGCCTGTCCACTCCACATGCTCCTCCAGCCTGCAACACACACACACACACTAAGACACGAACACACTAGTGACTGACTAAGTCACTAGACACTAAATCTGACAAGAGCTGCCAGATATGTCACCACATTGCACAAGGGCTGATGTTGAGGCATGCATGTGCTGAGTAAAAAACGCATGCATGGGTTCAGGCCATGTCGTCAATGCACAATGCACAAAGGGTAATGGGTGCTTGAAACGCAATGGTCAAATCTGAAATGGTCCAAAGGAGCTCAGCGCTGCATTTGGTCTGCAGGAATGCTCACAGTACTTTGTCATACTTGGTTGAAAGCTTTGAAAGCTGACTCTGTGTGCATTTGTTCTGAATGCTGTAATGGACGCTCCTTGCCACTTAAAAGAACGCTTTCAAGTGTAATCCAAACAACAGTAAAAACAGCAGCAAAACTTCGGAATCGTAAAGTGAAAAACTCGCATGCTCTGCGCTCGATGTACCACGACATGTCTTCAGCTTTGGCTCGGTCGTCAAAAGCACAGCAAGACACACTTGGTTGAGTTCAGCACGCACTCTGACAGCCGAGCACAACAGGACGTGCTCAGCTGAATATGACATGCTCTGTATGAGTCAAGAACAACCAGACAAGCTCTCACTTGAACTCAGCAGATCCCAGGGGGATGGTCTTGACAGCAATCTCCCTGAGCTGCATTTCATTGCTGGTGAGAGTGCCGGTCTTGTCACTGAAGACATATTCCACCTTGCCCAGGTCCTCGTTCAGGTTGCTGTTGCGTGCCTTGGCATACTCCCCACTTGTGGGGTCCTGCACATTGCAAAAAGCTCAGTGAGTGGTACCTGCCCTGGTTGCTGCTTCAACCCACCGCCGATGGGCGACGATGCTCTGTGTGTAGACCAGGACCACAGGCCTATATAAGGTGTTGGCATGCAGACAATGGCATGCAGCTACGAGTATCTGCTGTAAGCACTGGCAAGGTAGCAATACAGACTACATATACAGATTTTTCCTGTTACAGTGCAAGTAAACATGATGATGTGAGCGAGCGTTTGTCGGCTCCGTCAAGCAGTACTGAGCCTAGTTTTGCACAGTCGTACAGCAATGCAATAGCCAATGTTGAGCTCAGCATGCGCAGCAGCACCACACGTGAAAGTCATACAGGTCCCATCAAAGCGCAGCATGGCAAGTCAGTGTGACATGCAAGTGGCAGTTGATGACAAGGCATACCTTCATCTCCCTGTCATGATTGATGTACAGGAAGCCCTGCCAGAACTTGACAATCTCCAGGGACACAAAAAGGGAGATGGGGACCAGGTAGGAGTACAGAATCCAGAAGGTGATCATGAGGATGATCCAGTAGACTCCACCACTCTTATAGTTACCCTGTACATGCAGATATCCATTCCAGCAGACTCCATCACAACAGGCTCGACATGTGACGTCTGAACCATAAATGTGACAATCTCACAGACTACAGGCTTGACAACAATTTAAATCATGCATTGCTTGAGTCAACGTACCATGCAAGATGGCAAAGGCAATCCAGTACGGAGGAAATTGATCAGTTGCTGCAAAGCACAGGGTTAGAGAGCTGGCAGGATTGTCTATTCAGGCATAGATGATGATGCTGCCCAAACAAATGTTACACCAACCAGCCATCCCAGGCTGATGCTGCCAATCACAGGAACATGAAGCAAAGAGACACTGACCTGCACATACTCAGTCATGCCCAAGTAGTAGCGCTCCTTGCCAGACCTCTCGCGCCAGATGAGAGATGCAATGGAGCAGAAGAGGCACATGAGCAGCTGCATGCCGATGATCAGCCCAATCTGGAGGTTGAGGAAACGGTCATATGATCCTGCACCCATAAAGGAAACAGTCAGTATACCTGTCACGGGTCTAGCCAATACTCAAAACCCCAGCTGCTCACTGGTGTAGCTGACAGACAAGACAGCGACTTCTCAGCACCTCTGGGGCAGATCAAATTCTTGGCTACCGTCACAGATGCCTCATCCAACATTCCTTGAAGCGAGTTGCGCAGGCATGGCATATCATTTGCTAGCAAAGCATGCATGTTCGGCCTCTTTGAGGCTTATTGCCAATGATGACTTGCCTATCTTGTTGGGGGTCTTGGCAGAGTTCTTCTGAATGCGGGTTTCATTGCCTGTGTACACAGCGAGACCCAGGATGTGACCGGTGTTCTTCAAAGTGCAGCCTCGCAGCAGCATCTCATTCATGGTCACTGGCACTGCCCTGGCCTGCGCTTGGCCTGCAATGCACAAGCAGACCTGTCAGGACACAGGTGGAGCATGACCAAAGAAGGTGCGGTAGCCTCTGCTGACGAGTTGCACTGCTTACATGTGAAGGGCATGTTTGTTGCACAGCAGCATGACCAGGGTAACATGCACCCATGAGGAGTGTGCTTGTGTGCACATGGGCTGCCAAACATAGGAGGTGACATTGGTGGCTGCTTATGTCATGGTGCAGGTGGTGTGTCATATATGAGGCCAGGTTGTTCAAATGCAGTCTGCTGAGATTCTGGGCTTTACACCCCTTCCATACATACTCAAATGCTGTCATGTTCTAGTGTGTTGGGCTTACTCGAGTCCTCAGCCAGGAATTGGAATCTGCCCTTGAAGTGATGCAGGTTGGCATTGGGGATCTCACACTGCAATGAGCCTGTCGTCTTCATGACCTGCAAAGCAGCAGCTGTATGAATTGCAAGTTACTTCACTGGCTTTCCAAAAGTCAGTGTGCAAGTAGACTCCATGCTTCATGCTTCTAACTGCTATTGCAGTGTAACAAATGCCAGACACCAAACCTTGTGCTGCTTCCCATGCAAGCAAGCAGCTGTTGTTGTAGCAAACCACCACTACAGTGATGCAAGCCTGAATGTGACCAGGATTCCGGTCGCTGCAGCATGGCTGTCGTTGCAACGATGTTTTCAGAAACAACATATGTTGTACAAGCTATTTGAGTGAGCAGCGAAGTGTGGAGATCAGCAGAGCAGGGCTTTCTGCCTGCCAGGCTGCAACATCATCTCAAATCTGTGCTTGCTGCTGTGATCTAGTAATAACAGGTACATGACTTGCATTTTAGAATTGCTGTTCTTGTAACAACAAAGGGATGCAGAGCTGTGACCAAGGCATTGATGCAGATGAAGACATACCTCATTGATGTTCTCGGGCGCGTTCTCTTTAAGATCCACAGGCCGCCTGATTTTGAGGTTGGACTCACCGTCCAGGTTGGTGGTCTTGATGAAACACACCTGCACACACATCCCAGTCATGTCATACTGCATTGCAAGACGGTGCAGAGGCAGACCATGCTCAGAGAGCACACATAAATGTTCAAGCTCGTCATGCATCATCAACTCAGCTCCACATGCCTTACAGCCAAACACATTGCACCTTAACAAATGAATGTAAAGAAAAGCTCAATCCTTGAACATGTCAAGATGCAAAAAATGAACACCTAGGGTGACACATATCGCGCACATAAGAAGCATTGCGTGCAGAAGCTGTGTGGAATGTAAGGAGGGCTAACCCTGTCTGGTAGGGCTGTGTAGAGGCACAGCAGGTCTGCAGGGAACAGCTCATCATCCTTCACCTGCAGCACCTGTCCCACCTGCACGTTCTCCCATTTCATATCTTCAATGCTGCCTGCACCATAGCATCAACATTTTCTGTCTTTTTGTTGCACACCTAGACTGCAGAGTGATACTGAAGAGCACTGAAGGTGACCGCATACATCCAGGCAAATGTTGCACGCAGATGGTGCAGAAGGAGAAGAGCATATAAGCGTCCTCTGATGCGAAGTTGTGACATGCAGAGCTGATCTTTTATGACCATCTGCTTGTAGCTCAAAAGCTTGACAGGGCATCACACAGCTCGTGACGGACCAACAGTCCATATGGCCAGCATATTCATGTCTGTGCAGTCTGCAAGAGACATTGCGATTGCGGATTGGATCAGCCAGGGTGTGCTAGGTTCTCACCATCAGCATGAACAACATGCGCTGTGCTCTTGTTTGTTCTGTGATCCTCCTGGTGCCGCTTCTTGTCCTCAAAAATGGCCTTGACAGCTGCCACAATCAGCACAAAAGCCAGTGCTGCTGTAGAGCCAAAGCCACCAAACGGAGACACAACATTCCACCAGGCAAGGCATGCCTGCATTGGCATTCAAAGTGTGTAAGACAGGCTACATGTGTGTGGGAGCATGATGAGTGATATTTGCCGGTGCAAAGGGAGGGGGTAGCGGCAAGACAGATTGACAATGCCGTCGTGATGGGTGAATAAAAGCAGAATAGAACGTAGCAGCAGGATAAGCATGCAGGGCCATGCGTCTGCACACGCACGGTCGAGTGAGGTACAGTACAGAGTCTATCGAGCAAAAGCATTCCTGCCGTCATCAGCAAGATGTTATGCATCAGGCAGCAGCAGCACCACAAAAGTGCATTACCTGAGCTAAAAAATACAGGTATGCTGCTCTGGAGAACATCTCAAACAGAAAGATGGGAAAGAAGGTCAGCAAGTTGTATTTTGCTGTCTTGATATTGTTTGTTGCAAAGCCAAGCGTCTTGTCTGCTGGCTGTCCACCAGCTAGGTCAACAGTTCTTGAATCACTTACTGCTGGTGCCTTCTGCTCACCATCTTCTGTCTGCATATGCATCAGGAGATATGAGCTGCAGCTGAGTGCGTACCGTTTGATACGGTATCAGGTTTGCAGGATCTGCAGCTGATAGCATGCAAGTTGAAGTTGCTTACATGCAGCCTGAGTCTACATGCTGTCAAAGCAGTTTTGGTGGAAGCAGCAGTCACTGTTGTAGCAGAGGACTGACCAAGGTTTCCAGATCTTTGGTACGGCGCCTGTAAGCATTGTCAGCTGCCATTTTGACAGGATCCACGCTTTCTCTTCTGGCTCTGTGCTTGCGGGTCCAGCTGTCACCTCTGACCATAGACTCCACACGGTCTGCAGCTCCCTTAACCCCTGTCAGAGTTTGCCTCACTAATCGCTTTGGTGCTAGCCTCTGTGCCAACGTCTTTCTCTTTTTCTTTTTGACATTTTTCAGATCATTTGCAGCACCAGGCCCCAGGTTCTGTGCAGGGCCTGTGCGTCCTGTCATGGCCGAAGGTACACTGGCGCTGGCGGTGTTGTTGTATCCATCCACATCTTGGAACTCTGGCCCATCGAAATTTGGCTTGTCCATGGCGCCTCAGCAGGCGATGCACACCAGGGCTGCGCGAGTCCCAGATTTAAAAGATCAGTCACGCATAAATCGCAGACTTGCAGGTCTAGTGACGTATGACCAGCCGACTGTGTGTTGCACAAGCAGCCAAATCACACGATGCCCCTGCGATGCAGTAGTGTCGCACTATCGACCAGGTAATCCGTGACCAGTGAGGCATGGCTTGCTGCAGCTTGCATCCGCAGGTAGGCATGACGTAACTGAAACCCAACACATTACAGCTGCTCTCCACCCAGCTAGAGATCCCCCCCCCGACCCCCAAAGACCGGGGTGGTTGCGCCCAGATGACATTGCGAAACTGAGCACAGCTTCCAAAACGGGACCAGGTCTCATGAACGATGAAGCAGCCCCTGACTGTCCAACAAGACGTCGATCATTTTTGGAAGCCCTATCAAACAGTTTGATGTACAGTCATGATATCGTCTGCTTGAGAAGCAACGCAGCAAATTGTTTGCATAGCTCTTTTTGGCAGACATCCAGTGTATTGTGGATTGTGTTTTGTAGCTTACAGAACCTCCTTCATAGCCACCCAGGAGCCTTTGCTGTCTTCGGGAAGGTGCAGCAAGCCACTGGCAACTTCAATATCGTACAAGATATCTGCACAGTATCTGTCCACCTACAAATTTGATGACACAATAGAAGCGGGCAAGTGACAGGTTGAAGCGAGCTAGTCTTGCGCACACTGCACGCGGAGCCTGAGCATAATGCCACGCTTAAATGAGGATGAACAAGCCTAAAAAAAATCAGCTTCACAGTAAAACGACATGGCATTCAACTGTCAGGGTCAAGACCTGAACATCGTTGCACGTCCGCTCAAGTGAAATAGTTGCGACTAGGATCCTATAGATATACCTCTAGACCCATACTTCTAAACCCATGCCTCTGATCAGAATACACTAAACATGTCATCGCACACCTTCAACAGTAGTACATGCATCACAAAAGCCATACATGCGCCCACCGCCCACAACAGCTTGCATTGCTGGATCTGATCTGTCAACACGCTCAACGCCTTGCCGCATGCTTACTGTGTGCAGCAAACAAACATTTTGTCACATTATGTCACAAAAATACATACACAGGGTCATCAGCACAAACACTTGTGGAGCCAAACTGCAGTCTTGATAGGGAGTATGCTTCGGCATTGTGTGATGCATGTCTTCCTTAAGGTTTCGACTAGATTGGACTAAAGTTGATGGCATCAGTCGTCCAGAATGAAAGAGACACATATCAACAAAGCTAAAAGCGCGATATTGTACAGTGTGCGCTTTGCAAGGTACAGCTGTCAAGCTCAATTGGAACCAGGCTTGCTGGCAAACTGATGAAGGTAGCCATACTCAATGGTCCAAGAAACAGAAAATTGTGCTAAACGGCAACTCAGGAGCAGATCTGAACCTGATAGGCACCTGAGGGGTGAACCCGTTTGCCGCTCATCACCCACAACACGCATACAGCTTCCACCCATAAAATGCTTGCTAGTGAGCAAACTTGGGCTCAAGCTAGCCGGCAGTAGAGAGTTGGTACAATGCAATTTGGTTTAAAAAACTTGGGCAAAAAAAGTGCTATTGCAAGCTACACCTACAACCACATACAGCGCTGAACACAGCTGAGGACAAGACAGAGTCCAATGGTGCACATCACTCTGTCTGCCTCAGGCCATTCGATTGCAACAGACTTTGTACCACTGCCAAGCTGACACCTGGCCTGACAATTTTGAAGGCACCCAACACGGACAGGTCAACAATGGTGGAGCCTGCCCTGTCAGCTTGGATGCACATGCCGTTGAAGACAGCTGCACAAAGGGGCCAAAGATGTGCGAAGTCATTCACACATAGTGGGCTTGCAGCACCGCTGATGTTGGCACTAGTCAGCGCAATGGCACCACCATGGTCTCGACATACTCCACGGATGAAAGTTGAATCTGGAATGCGCACACCTGCACAGCATGCAAGGCTTTTGCTTTGGCCAAAGTACTGATTGCAGCTGTCAGGTGTAACAAGTCAGCTGTGTACAGAGCTTCATGCAATCCGTCTTGTGTGCTTATCAGATACAAGGAAAGCATGATGCGCCTCTATATGACATGTATGTACTGATGACCAATTACCGCATGCATGTTGAAAGCATGGCTTGCAAGGAGGTACAGCAGAGGCATGATATGAGCAGCAGACATTGCCATGTAGCACGTTATCTGTACAGGTGATCGTGAGCTCTCACCAATTGTTTCCAGTCCAGGGTTGAGCTCTGCACACAGAGGAGCTTCCTGCCTCCTTTGCAATATGAGCGTGACTGGCCCTGGCAACAGCTGCTGCAGCAGCTGCTCAGGCAAGTGCTCTGCATGACAATATCTGTGCAAGTCGCTGACATCAGCAATGCAGATTGCCAGTGGCGCATAGGCCTGCCTGTGCTTGATGCTGTAGATGCGCTGAATGCCGGTTGAGCTGTTGGCGTCAGCTGCCAGGCCGTACAGAGTATCTGTGGGCACAGCTATGACTTTACCTTCACTTAGGGCCGAGACTGCTCTGCGTGAGTTGTGAGGCAGAGCTGCAATGGGGTAGGTGGTCTGTGTGGGTGTGAGGGCCTCAGAAGCGGATGGTGAAAGTGCTGAGGTGTCAGCATTTGATGCTGACTGTGATGATGGTGTTGTGGCTTCAGATGGTGACAGTCGAGTGTTCGTGAAAACAGGGGCTGGTGGCGCTACATGTGAGGTGGTGGCAACAAGATCTGGCTGGGACTGAGACTTGCGTTGCTGCTCATCGTCACAGGCATGCCATGTGAGGTCATACACCACCTGCATGCAAACAGCTGCACTTAAATGGGACCAGATAAGATAAATATACAAGTGAAGAATGACAGTGTTTGTGTCCAAGTGGCATACATTCAGTGCATTGATGCTTTGCCACAGCACAGTGCATGTCATCAATGTAGTATGTATGTACATGGCTGCAGCACTGCCTGGCAAGGTCTCTGGGTCAAGCATTTGTGCATCAGTTTGTGCCGTAATCAAACAATGGTGAAGTCAGCACACAAAGCATGAGCAGCGCCTGCCACAATACACTAGGCATAGCTCAAAGCAGCAACTACACTGTTGTTCCTTCTGCACCGAAAGAGTGGTAACAACAAGCGGCATGAGGACCTTACCGAAAGGTGATCAGAGGGGAAGCGCTCAGAGGGAATAAACGCCTTGACTTCCTCAAAAGAAGGCAAGGGGATTGCCCTTTCCACCTTCATCTGCTGGGGCTCATACCAGATGTAGTCCAGCAGGCCAGAGTAGCCTCGCACGTAGTTTGTGAAAGGGCTGTGAAGATCATCTGCGCTGCGTAGCTGGTAAGGGATGCTGAGAGAGATGCCATTCACCGCAGATGAGTCCTGATTAGTGCTGCTGCCAGCTGCAGATTCAGTTTCTGCAAGCTGCTGTGATGCTGCCATAGGCTCAACCCCATCTGCAAGCAAAGAAGACTTGTCATAGCTGATCTCTGCACCCTTGTGCTGCATGTTGCAGACACAGGTGCGCACTGCAGAATGTCTGTCTGACATCACACATGAGCCGTCAGAGCGTAACACAGTGCAGCAAAGCAAGTCGTGCAGAGTGAAACTCTTCTGCAGAGTTGCTGACACATAGACCATGCATTTTGATGGCATCATCAAAAATCATGAGAGTCAACAGTTGATTAACATTGCTGGCAATGCTGCACCATTGGCAGTGCAGTACACAAGTGGGAGGGCCATGAACACAGATCAAGTCACACATTACGGCCATCTTCCTTGACGAGGTTCAAGCAGTTAATGGATATCGTTCAGGACCGGAAGCATCAGCAACAGGAATTGTACCAGCGTCACAGCTAGCATCTGTGTTTACCTGCTGCAGCTTCAGCAGGCTGCGCTTCTTCTTCATCAGCATCCGGTCCCCAGCTGAAGCCTGCTGAGAAGTCCCAATCCCAAAAATCATGAGGCAGGTGTCCTGAGTTCAGCAGCTGCACAACGCCTGCACATGCACACAACTTCGCAATCAGAGCAACATGCTGTTGTGTTGGTGTCTGTTTATGTACAGCTTTGGGCGATGGTGATATGCATGTTGCCTGTGGCAATCCTTTGATTTTTACTACAGCATATGGTGTGTTGCAGTCCACACATTGAATGTGTCACAAGGACATTTATTGAAAGAAAAAAAACAAAAATATATATAATTCACTGCATTTGCCAGCAGCCATGACATTGACAGAGCAAAAGCTATGGCATTTGCCAACAGCAAGAAAGTGGCAGAAGGGGCAGAGGCAGAGGCAAAAGCAGCAATGTGGCAGAAGCAGTGGCAGAAGCAACAAAAGCAGGGACAGAAACAGCAATGGTAAAGGCAGGATCAACAAAGGTAGAAGCAGCAGAGGCAGCAGCAACAGTAGCCGCAGTATCCTGATTGGTGCCTGCTGTTGGTTGCACCAGCCTGACAGCAGATGGCACAACACAGTGCTGATGTGAGAAGTCAAGGAAGGTGTGCAGGTTTACCTGGCGGCCCATCATTCAGGTCACTGTTGAGGTCACCACAAAACAGCATGGCAGGCCGCTGACTGCTCCCAGGCTCACTTGCAGCTGAGGATGGCTCATCAGCATGGTGGCTAGTTGGGGCAGCAGTGACAGCAGCGGTGGCAGCTGTGGGCTGCTGACTGTCACTACGGCTGGCAGCGCCGTTGAGAGTCTCGTTGATGAAGGCCTCCACCTCCGACATGACTGCTGCTGTATGTATGTTGCGCACGTGACTGGCTCGAGGGTGAAAGAAGAAGTGGCTGTTCACGACACATATGCTTCCCTCTGCAGCAGCTCTGGCAGTACTGCTGCCTGATGTTCCCATAGGCATTTGTTGACCAGATAATGGTGATGGTGTGCCATTAGGCTGAGTCACAGGCTTTAGCAGGGTCATCTGTGCCACTGTTGCCACGCCTTGCAGAACATGCTGGAGGTGAGGCGAGGACCGCAACATGGGTTCAAACTGAGCGTGACGCTTTGCACGCTTTGAACGCTGAGCGTGCTGAGCTGTCTCATCAGCTACTGTGCTGTCTCGGGTTGCTGGGTGCAGCAGGTCCTTGAAGCAGTCCCTGAGAATGACATCCTGCCTGGCAGCAAGCCTGAAGCGGCTGGTGCGGTAGAAGGTAGCTTCTCCTTCCCTTGTAGAGCTGGCTTTGTTTGTGTAATGCCCATCAAAACCTGTATGCACACACTCACTTCAAACATGGCCGTCGGGACACCACAAGCATATCAACAATGAAGTCCACACGCTTTTGCATTCCTGCTCCAGGGATACTCATCTGCAGACGTTTTGGGGTGCACGGCCAACAGCAATTCCCAAAGCTATTTCTGCTCAATGCATGCCGAGGCAGCAATGCAGGCATTGGCAAAGATGTATATCCTGCTGCTGTCCCGGCATTATGACTTTTGCCAGCATTTCTGTCAAGTGCAGCAGTGACAGCTTGCAGCACCAGAATAAACTCAGCTCCTACCTGCTTGTTGCATCTGAGGCAGGAAGTACTCGGCAAAAGCCTTCTCATCCATTTCTTGCAGGCATATGATGTCTGCGTGGAAGCCCAGCAGCTCCATCAGTATGAGGGGACGTCGGTAATCAGGATCCAGGTACCTACGCATGTCATGGATCAGATTCAGCTGCATCCTCATGGACCTGCATCCTGGCAGACCTGATGTGTACAACATGCATGATGGGTGCATCTGAATGGCGAAAGACAGAGAATGACTGGGAGTGGACGGAAACAGCATGTAAGTATAGTGTGTGGCTTGTACAATCATCAGCCATTGCAACTGTGCACCACTGCTCATGCTGCAATCCGCACCTCACAGGGATGATAGTCAAGCAGAAGAGAGGGTGTGGCTTCTTGCAACCTCAAAAAAGCTGGCCACTTTTGCACAGCAGTGGCCAGCTGTGGATTTTAGGAGCAGCAGCAGAATCCCAGTGCAACCAGCAAAGCCAAAAACTGCAGGCCAGCAAGCAAACAGGAGGGAGGTTTCATAAAAGGAGTGGAGCAGAGCCGGCTCACCGCTTTGGGCAGTACCCAAACAGCACCTTCTGAGCATACTCTCTGGACGCATACTGGTCTGCCAAGATGTTGTAGGTTACCACCCTGATTCCCGGCTGGGCCATGGGACTTGGTGTGAGGGGGTGGCGCCGCGCTGCTGCAGTCAAAGCTGGGCCTTGCTGTATGTGTGCAGTGTCAGCAAAGCATGGCTGGCCTACCCTCTTGCCCTGTGCTTGCGAGCTGCAACACCAACAATGTAGTGGCTGGCGCAGGATGCTGCACCAGCTCCAAAGGCCAGCTGTGTAGCACATCAGGGCAAGGATGAAATCAGGAGACCTGCTGGGAATCATATGCATGCTGGGGATCGTATGCAGCCAGAATGCAAACTGCTGCTGCAAGCAATTGAACGCATGCTGCACAATGGTGCACATGAGGAGTCTGTGGATGTAGTGATGTTAGAGCAGCATATGTAGTTTTGCAGGTGTAGACTTGCTGTGAGCAAACTGACAGTGCCGCAGGCGGTTGTCTGTCAACCTGCATGAGTTCTCAACCGTACATGGATCCATGAAGACACACCTGCTGCCAGGGGTGCATTGCACCCTCAGAACACAACCCTCGTCAGCCTTGGCAGGCACATACAGGCGACCAGTGGCTCCAGCAATCGCTGAAAAGCCCTCAAACTCTGCTGCAGGTTGGGGCTTCTGCCCTTCTTGCCCATGATCAGCTGATTGGCTGGTCGATGGAGCGGCTGGCCCCCCTTGAGAGGTGCTGCGGTACCACTGCCAATGGCTCAAGCCCTCCTCAGCAAACAGCAGCTGCAACAGGACATAGCTGTACAACTCAATGCAGGTTCCCATTTGTATTTCCCTCACACCAAACACCAATGTACACACAGGGATGCAGAGCAGCAGTGGTCAACAAAGATGGCTAAACGCAATGCCTTTTGTGGTCTCACAAAAGCGTCGACAAGAGAACAAGAATTGCTCACGGGCTTGAAAGCTTCACGGAAGTAATTGTCCATGAAAAAGAAGTTGCTTACCGTCGGGACTGGGCAAATTGGATAGCCCACCATTGGCAAGCCTGGCAACTCAACCTGCACCAACACTTTTTTGCAAATATACAGACTCAAGCTTGACATCCCATTGTGCTAATGTTTTAAGCAACAGTACACCTACAGCAGTACCCAGTGACGGCAGGGCAGCTCCATAGTCAAAGAGACAGACAGCGCTTTGCATAATGTGACTCCTCAGCTGAGCAGCGGATTGTGCAGTTAGACAGTCAGGATGTGCTGCAAATGTTGCTAGGGCCATACCTTGTCAGCAATGGGTGGGTTTAGGTTGATGATGTACTGCTGTGTCCCAACCACAAGCAACCTGCCATGTTGCCAAGCCTCCTCGTTGCTGACATTGCCTGTCAGCAACTCACTGCAACATCATGCCAAGATCAGGCAAGATGATGGTCAAGCGTTGTGACTGGTACTGTGGAAGTCCCCGTGTGAAGTTATTTCAGATGACTGGATGACTGCAAGAGCGATTGACAACACAGCATGAAACCCTTCACACCTGTCTGGTGTTGGACCATTGTACAAGCCAACAAAAAAGTCCTGCTGAGCTGGCACAGCTGCTTGATTTGCTCTTTTCTTGCTTTTTTTGTCTACAAGGCACTAGCCCGTTCAGTCAAAGATATACAAAAGCTGTGAAGGCTTTGTGTATGATATGCTACCTGCTTTTGGAACAGCATTGCTATGCAGACGCCCTAAAGCTTTTTCCAGCGCCTCAGACTTGGGCCTGGCAACAAATGCAATGACCATTAGCTTTGAGCTCGATTCAGTGATGTTAGGTGATCAAGGTTGGGCACTGACTGCAAGGAAGCACCTGTCCAAATTTCTGATACGACCTGCCAGAGGTAAAGAGATGGTGAGCTTGTCTTCCAGCTGGGGGCTTCGCACGACTGCCTGCAACATGACGCCAACGCTCTCTTGTCTGCAGACTTGAAAATTGCAAAGAAGCCCTGTGGGGAATAGCTGACCTGCTGCGGAATTCGAGAGCCAGCGGCCATCACGGAAGCCCTTCGCCCTGACACGCCGCACGCAAGCACCAGCAGACGCGGGACGAAGCATGTACCCCAGCTCAAGCCACACCTCATCAAGCACCAGTGACTTCATAATTGTGGCAACTCTCTATTGCCATCGTCTGTAGAAACCCTATTTTTAACCCTAATCACGGGGAACCCATGTGCCGCTGTGACTAACGACCTGAGCAACGTTTCTGCAGTATGCAATAGTGCTCGGTATCGGGGACGTCGAGCGCTGACATAGAGTTGCAAGGGCTCAGTTCAACTTGCTGCATCTCATTGTGGTCACCCTTATTTGGTGGGTTCGAGCAGCCAGATCTGGCGCTGTGCTGATCAACGCGCAGCATGTGACCTCGTCAGCGGCATTGCTTTGGCTTGCTGACTTGCTTACGTTGGAGTGATCTTTGGTTATCGCGATGGCTTCGATGGACACGGGAGACGGTCCATCTCGCAGTGGACGAGGTGCAGGACAGTGGCAAAACAACAGAGGGAGTGGCTACAACAGCTACAACAACAGCAATGCTTACAACAACAATAGGGGCAGAGGGTCTAACAGGGGTGGATACAACTCCCCGGCAAACAGAGGTGGCTACAACAATAGCTACTCACAGTCTGGTTACAACACCTCAGGCTACAGCAACCAGGGTTATGGACCAGGGGCAGGTGGCAGGCAAGCTTGGGGAGGCAGAGGTGATCCTGCTGCCCATTGCTGTCGTTAGCAAGCCAGTGTCAGTAGCTCTTGACAAAGTGATGAGAATCCTGCTCTGGATACAAAGCACAGCTGCGTGCAGGTAGAGGAAGAGGCAGAGGCAGAGCTGCAGGACGAGGTCCCTTGCAATATCCTGACCCTGAGGATATCAAATTTCTGAAAGTGATGAAAGGACATAGCAAGAAGGTCACAGCAATAACAATAAATCCAGAGGCTCAACAGGTGCTTGTGTGGTTTATTGCTTGGAACCCTCAGTTGTGCAAAGCCTTGGGCTTCATGTCAAACTCGGATCAGGTATTTGTGCATCGAGTGCTCCATCATTCTGACATGACACAATCTTGGCATGCAGATATACACAGGATCAGCAGACAAGACTCTGCGAATATGGCACATGGAGAGTGGCCAAGTAAGCACTCCAGATTTCACGCTGTAACAACTCTGTTATTGGCAGACCAGCAAGCTAGTACAAATGACAATTGCAGTCCTCTGCTGTCAACGCTTTGGTCAAGCAAAGCATGGACAGTCCGACGTTCAAACATGATGATCATCAGACAGCGTTTTTGCTGTGGTACAGTGTATACAGACGATAGATGCTGGTGGGGAGGTTGACAGCATGCTGCTGTCAGGCAAAATGCTTTTGGTAGGCTTGCATTGCAGCCCTGAGGAAGGCATGGTGCGTGCCTGGCACATTGAACAGGGCACGGACCTTGTGTTGCCGGGCCGGCATAGGGTGAGCATCAGCATACTTTCCCAGCCTGGGCAAACACTGTGTCATGCCGCCCTGCCTCTCTTGAATCCTGTACGTCAACTGCGCCAGAGCATCAGACAACAAGCAAGTCGATGCATCAGCGTTGCTTAAGTACTTGGTGTCACGTGACAAGTGAACCGGTCATGCAGGCATCATGAGACTCTGCTGTCACATGTACATTATGGGATCAGACCAAAATTTGCATGCAACTGATGTGCTAAAGCATGCAGTGAGACTTTTGGGTATCATAGGGTTGTAGCGTGAATGTGAATGTTGATGCCAGATCATCAGACATGCCATGGCAATCACGCTTGTAAGAGGCGTGTTGGATTGTGCAGGGTGCAGTCCTGTGTTTGGCCCAAGCAGCACAGTATTTGTTCAGTGGTGGCCAAGACACCACTATCAAGATCTGGAGCTTTGATGCAGCTACTCAAGCCTTTCAGCCCCTGGTGTGTTGTGGTGCTGCTGCTTATTGAGGCATCTGAAACAGCGTTCATAATATGCAACAACGTGCACAGCTTGCAGCGTATCCTGTGCTTGTGTGCTGCGTGGCACTGCAAGTTGTCGTGGACAGCATTGTTGTGCATCTTCACCATGACATCACAACAGTCAGCCAAAACCACAGCAGGCATCACTTAAGCAACATCGTGTGTTGTGAAGTCAACGTGCACTCTGCCTCTACTTATGAAAGTGAGGTTCGACATCATCATTGAGCCTTCAAGCATTGTCTGTGATGCAGATTGAGTTCACGCAAGCAAATGGTGGACATGACAGTGCTGTGCAGTGCATTACGGTGGAACAGCAGTATCTCTACTCAGCAGACTGGCACGGCAACATCAAGGTACAATGCTACTGTGCGTCAGCAGCAGCGGCACCAATAGCAGCAAATCGACACGCCATGCAGGATCACTATTGCGCACAAGTCATACCGTCTATGCTGACTGCATTGCTGATATGACATGCATTACATTGCAGCAGCCTCAACGCATCCAGTAAGGATCACTAACCTCAAGTTATATATGCAGTGTATGTGCATTCATCACCATGAGCAGTGTTGAACCTATTCCTTATGCAAGAGCTTGCCAAGGCCTGTATTGCTGGAGCATCACTGATTTGTACATGGCTGAGTGTGCAGGTGTGGAGCATGCAGCATGGTCAGTGTATGCAGACCCTCCCTCATGCACATGGTCCCTCATCACAGCCAACCTATGCAGGGCTGGTCATGGGTTTGCTACCATATCAGGCAAGTCAACACGTTGCTCTTGAGGTTGATGCTGATTTCTGCACAAGCTTGAAGGTCTGGCATGAAACTGACATGTGGCTTGCATCAGCTTTAACAATGATTGGCAGCCATCAATCCTGATTGCAATTCTGTTAGCTGGGCCAAAGTTTGCAACATAGTGTAGCAAGACAGCACATGCCATTGCTTGGCACTTCAATGGTCAATGAAAATCGGCTGCTTCATTTGCTTTGGTTTTGCAGGGCTACTTGCTGAGCTGTGCGTTGGATGGCAGTGTCAAGATTTGGGCTCCAATGGAGACCCCTCAACCAAACTCCGTCCTTGAGGCCACTCCCAACTACAGTCATCCACCGTCCTCCGAAAATGGCCAGGTGTGCAAGCAGAGGGTAGCACCAGCAGCGACTGTCTTAACCTCCAGTGGCTCTAGCTGAGCAGATTGCACTGTGTGCAAGTGCACAGCTTGTTGGTAGCAAGCATGACCCTGGACTGCTATATCTGCTGTCATTGGTGGAGTTGAATGTTGTTTGCTTGCCCAGGGTGCACACACTCATATAGCTCATCATACGTTTCCAGGGGCTGCTGTGCTGTCATGGCTCTGTGTCTCTGTGTGCTTTTTTATACTGATGCTGGTATGCTAGTTGCAGAAGGAGGAGTATGGAGGCATCCTGGCCATGTGCGGCACGTCAGATTCCAAACAGTCAGCAGTAGTTCTCACGTCTCACTCGCAGGAGAACATAATACGCATGCATGGCCTGCCTGATTTTGAGGACCGAGGGCAGCTATCGGCTATCAAGGATGCACGGGCGCTAGCTGCCATACCTGGTGGGATGATTGCAGCTGGAGATGCAGCAGGCACAGTCAAAACATGGCAGTGGCGATAGCGTTGATTTGATTGCTTTTGTTCTTGAAGCTGTTGAGGGTGTTGCACACTTGGGCCTGACGCATGTTCAGCTGTTTGCTTTGCACCCTATCTACCATCAGCAGTCGTTGCGTTCTCCCCTGATTGAGGCAGCATAACAACTATTTTCCAACAGCAAGTCACTGCAGATGCCTGCCCTCACAGGCTGTGTGATGACTCACTAGTCAGGTTGAAGCAGATGTTATCTCAGGAAGTATGATTTTGCTCAAATTTAGATACAGCTACTCTTTCTTGCTGTAGATTGCCAACCGAGGGCAATCAAGTGTCATGGTGCTTATGTCATTGGGTTTATGACGTTTTACATTGTCTAAAGTCCTGACCATGTCAAAGTGATTCAGCAAACAGCTGCTGTGCATCTGCCAGGTGCAGCTCGGGAGTCTGGCACATGTTTACAAAAAGACCTCATCAAAAGTAACAGCGCTGGCCCTAAATAAATTTTGACATACATGACAAAGTCAACTTCAAACTGAAAGTCGTTTTCGAACTACTGTGATTGGCAACTGACAATGCTGTGTCAGCACTTATGAATGATATACATTTGCAGCACAGGCCATTACAGGCTGCCTAAATGACCCCAATCAATCAATAGCAAACCAGCTGGTTTCGGAGCCGGCTGACTCAAGTAGGGGCGCTGCGCGATTGTGACGCACCTTTCAAGTTGAAGGAACCAATTCACCGTGAGGGTGCAGCAATCGCAACAATACAGCAACGCACCGCATGCTGTGCAGAGGACCTTCTGGCTGCTGTGTGCTTCGACGTATCCCTGTCGGGTGGAACATCCGGGATAGGTAGGGATGTTTTAAATCTGAGTTCCCAAGAACAGCAACATTTGACTAACTTTCGACTGCACAGCAGAGGTTCTCTGACCAATGGTGCCGGGCTGAGTGCCAAGGTCGGCCTGCAGAGGCAACAAGTCGGGTTACATCTTGGCACACGTTGTAGCCTGAGTCAATACAGCGTCATTACGACGGCAGCAACAGAGCAAGCTGAATCGGGATTTCTGCAAAGTCTGTATGCTGTTGGACAGCAAGCTGACCAGCTAGTGCAGCACCAACTCACTGGTGCGCCCAGGCCTTTATCAGCTCTGCTCCCACAACACACAAGAGGCAAATGGCTGCTTGTGTGCCTGCAGGTGTGACGTCAAGCACATATGTTGTTGTATTGGCAGCAGGTCTGCTCACAAGTTTGTCCCCATGCACTCTCAGTGTGTTGCCCTTGACCATTGGCTACATTGGTGGCTACTCAGCTGACAAGCCCAGCAACAACTCCATACTCGTCGGCAGGTAGCTGGTGAGCTGTCAAACTTGGCAAATCTGCTGCAAAGTCACAGCCAATATCTGGCCTTATGTTGCTGTGTATCCAGAGCTGGGGCATTTGCTCTGGGGTTGGCCACCACTCTTGCTCTACTGGGCGTGCTGTCGTCAGCAGTTGGAAACGCTTATGGCCAGATAGGCAATGCTCTGCCCTTAGGTATGACTCACTTGCAGCATTACAAAAGGATGCATGGCTCTAGAGCAGGCTGCTATGCACACTTGCACTCCAGCTGCATATATTAACACCTGAGCTTTGTTTGACACCATCAGCACAATGCATCGTCGTGTCGGCTCTGCTGTACTCTGGTGAAACATGGGCTGTTGTGAAACAAGACATTAACCCTTTGGCTGGTTTATAGATGAACTGCTTGCGACGCATCTGTGGCGTATCCTTGCCCGATCATGTGCCAAATGTTGTTATACTGAATGGGTGCAACATCTTTTGTGTGGAGCCTCAGCTGCAAAGCAAAATACTCAGGTGGCCAGGTCATATTTTCAGAATGCCTAAGTAGCTTTTGTTTGGTGAAGTCAAGGGTCTTCGTCCACCTGGCCGCCCTGAGTCTAGGTTCAATGATGTTGCATTATGTGACTGTCAACACTGTCGTATTAGTAGGCCTTACAGGGATGCACAAGACAGGCTGCTCTGGACAGACAAGACTTGTCCTAGCTCATCATGAGCCGGAAAGCATTGAAATTATTATTATCAGTGCAAGAAGCCTAGTTCAGACAACTCCTGCATTCACAGCAAGCCATTTTGAGCAATGTCGAGGCCGTTCCTGCAATCCATTTGCATGCTGCATCTGCCTGGATCTTTCATCTCGAGCGCTGCAGACGTCCTGAGTCACTAGTCTGATGCTGAACGTAGGCTCCTGCAGGTGTGAGTCTGGTAGCCATTGCCATGGGACTGAATCTGCTGGAGCTGCTCCCTTTCAGGCTGCCATCTCTGGATGTTGACGTGCGTACTCTGCAGGTTCCTCCCCTTCTGCAGGTAGGTCCATGAATGCTGCTGCTACCTCGGGAGCAGTAGCATCTTGACGGGTGCTTATCAACAGCCCAAACCTGGTTGTCTATATGCATTTTGGGGTTTTGACTGTATACTGTCATTTGACAGCTCCTACAATGACTGTGTTTGCAGACAACACGATAAACAACACTTTGACCACAACAGGCTGAGTTGTGCAGGCCTATGCTGCCGGCCTCACTTTTGCTCTGGCGGCATCACCATGCAGCACTCCAGTGTTGGCTACACTGCTTGCCTATGTATCTACTGCACAGCGCCCCCTGGAGGGTGGCGCTCTGCTTCTGGCATACACTACTGGGTGAGCTGACAGCATGATATATTGTCTAATCTGCTGCTTGCATGATGTTCTTGCCTTCAGTCATTTGAGGCACTCGGAGTCGGGCAATGTCATAGTTGCTGAATTTACAAACTGCTGTTGGAAACACTATCTAAGCTAGTCTTTCATACTTACTGTCACAGATGGCATTGTTAGCTTTGCAGTCAGCCAGTGATGGTCTCTATCTTTGCAGGTACGTTGCACCGCTTCTAGTGGCTGCAACATTTACTGGGGCTTTGAAAAATATTTTGGCACTCCGACAATACAGTGCAGTTGTCACTCCTGCCAGTGGTGTGTTGTTGCTGGCCGGCGGTACATACGCCTTGCTGTCTAGATTGTCGACTTGAAAGGCATGTTGAGCTAGATGCAGGACCAAACGGCCTGTGTAAGGCTGTTCATAGGATTGCTTGTGTCAGAGGGAACATCAGCTGCTGTCAACATGCCCTGTGCTCGATTTGACAGTCAGATGTGCTCGTCAACAACGGCCTATGCTGCAGCTCAATGAACCATTTCCAACTTAGTGTTTCTGAGCTGCTGCTGACATGCATGTAGCCACAAGCATTTGCCGAAGTCACATGACTATTTAGAACAGGATGACATTTGATGAGAAGTTGATAGCAGACCAAACGTCATGCATGAGTAGCATCAATGACGAAAAGTTGAGCCATTCTTGGTGGAAAGAAGACACGCTGAAAATAATTATATGGAAACAAGTACACACCTATGTGAATATACACCTACGTAGCATAAGGAAGACGACTGGCATGCTCAAGATCTCTGTCTAGCATTTCTCTTCTTGCCCTCGCTTCGTTATACAGAGCCTGCAGCAGAAGCCAATCTTTTTGTGCATACAGCCTTCCATGTGCTTAGCTGAAGCAAAGGTTCATGACACCGCGGTTACCTGCTGGCGATTGCGCTCCTTTATGGCAGCTGTGATCTGACCTTCCAGCTCATCATTCCCCCTGAGCAGCACACCTGTTTTCAAGTTCAAGTCGTGCATGACTGCCTGCAATGCCAGGTCACAAGTCAGAAAAGAGGTGTGAGTTGCGATTGAGCACGATGTTTGACGTCTGTGTCATGCATTGCCACAGGGCAATTGCCCTGGCCACATCTGCATGTGATTTGAAGACAAAGCACACACCATGGCTTCCTCGTTAGGTTTGGCGGCCTTGGCAGCTATGCGATTCCTCCTCTGCTCATCAGACAAATGGGTCAGGGCATCTTCTTTCAACTGTAGACATGTGTCGCAAAGTTGACTTGCTGTCATTGACTGTACCACAGCTTGCATAATCCAGCTGAATTTGCCATTGACAGATACTGATATGCGATAAATCTGCAGCTTTTGTGCTTAAGCAAGCTGAAGACAAAAAGTGGTGCAGCCATAGGGACCTGTGCACAGAGACATACAACATTCTCCAGCTGATGTATACCTGCTTAATTTATGCCAAGTTGTCTAGCTTGCGGTATCTTTCTGCCCACAAAGACGTGGTGTCCCAGCTCATATTTGCCTATATAACAGACAGATCCTTTCAGACGGATGGGTCTGAGCATCTGCTTTCCACTGTAGACAGGTGTTGCAAGGTTGACTTGCTGCCACGGCAGCGCAAGATGCAGCATTTGAGGAGATAAAACCATGGAAGCAGTGTCTGATATCAAGACAGGCATTGCATTGACTGTACCACAGCTGGCACAAGCAGTGACAGCTTGTTTTTGTGTGTAGGGACACTTGTCAAGCTTGTGTTATGGCCAGTCAGTTGTGGGTTCTTTTACAGGCTTGGAGGGCTCAGACCTAGATTTCCACCTCTGCCACGCTGTAAACACAGCAGACCAGCAGGCATCAGTGGGACTTGCTTCTCAAGAAGAGGTCCTGTCTGCTCGCCTCAACTTTGTATACTTCCTGCTGTTCTCACAGCGGCAATTAGCAAGAGGAGCCAAGATCTTAATACAGGTAGTTTGCCTGCTGAGCCTGCTGGGTCCTGCTGTAACGTGTGCCCACCTAGAGTTGCCTGACAGGTTTGCAAGGGTGATTGTGCAGGTTGTGCAGATGTTAGCAAGCATCATGCAGCCAGGCGACTATGATGAGCCAGACGACCCAGAAATCATTCTGCATTTCCATGGCTGGGATACGACCAGGGTGGCAGCATCTGCAAGCTCCTTCCTTATTGAGTTGCTGCACATGCGGACTGCCAGAACCAGTCCCATGTCAATCAAATCGCCTCGAGACTTTCTGGAGGCCTGTCAAGGTAGGGCGGGCTCCCGACAGTCTTGCACAAAAGGATGTGAGGCAAATGACCCTCTGCAGATGCAGTCCATGCAACATCACCCTCCTTGAAGCTGTGATCATTATATCCATTCTGCGTCCAGCATCATCCAGATTGGACATCAAAGACTTGCAAGCAGTCTGTGCCATGTAATGCTTAATGCAATCAGCAATGCATAGCTTTCTGCAACAAGCTGCACGCTGTGGATGTATGCCAACCTTGCAAGTCACAACTTGCTGTGCTCAGCTGTATGTTGCATTATGTGCATGTTTGCAGATCCGACACTGACCCAAGTAGCAACAAGGCTGTCGAAGACTGACACCTTTGAGTGGTATGGCTCAGAGTATCTCTGGGATGACTTGCAAGAAGCATTGGCTGTGTTGCTGTCACCAGATGTTGTTCCTTGTCAGCTTCTGCCTGAGCAGTATGAAGACCCTTTCAGAGCTTCCACCTGGGCATTGTGCAACTCCAGCTGTCAAATGCTTCTGGGCACCCTTGCTTCATCAGCAGCTTTTGCCGGGGTAAGCCATTTGCTTTGAATGCAGCGGCTGTTTCCAGGGGGTTCACGTGCTGCCTGCACCTTGAGACGTCCAAGTCATACCAAACAATGCAGTTGCCTTTTTTGCTTATTACAGTTGCATGAAGAGTTGAGGTGTTGCAGTAAGCAAAGTGAGTCTTCTCCCACACAATCTTGCTGCTGAAAATCCGCTCGTGCTTGCAGGGAGGCTTTTCCAGCTGTAGCTCGCGCCTGATGCGCAGGAGCATGGCTTTTGGAGAACCACTTTTGTGCTTTGATTTCATTCTGAGACATGACGTATGCCAATTGCAGCAGATATATGCAGGCGCTGTGCTTTTGGCAAGGTACTCCATGCATCCTGAACCATATCAGTCTGTTTCTGAAGGTGCTAACTGTATTGCAAGTCCGGCTAAATGGTTCCCCTGCATGTATGCCATTGATCCAGACACCTTTGCTGGTTACTGCATTGTTTCCCTGCCATTGCCAGGCGCTCTGCATAACTTCACATGCAGCTCAATTCTGCACATGATGCTCAGCACATGTAGTGTAATGTTGTTATGCGACCTTTGTTTTGCTGCTGCAGGCTGGGTGCAGATGACCTGTCACGGGCATGGCTATACTTGCAGTAGGAGTGGACACCATCTCCAAGCAGTGCAGTGCTTCAAGATGTACCTTGTGATGAATCCTGTGCCATTGAGTGTGACAGACACCACTGCTGAGAACTGCATCTCCTCTATTGCTGAGGATTACGGACATCAGTGGACAGCAACAGGTATGCTTGTTTGATGACTATGGCCTCACACCATAGCTGGCAAGTCGCGCCTTGTAGATGTGCTCATGCAACTGCTGCATGTGTACAGTGCCCTGGTGTATAAACACAGAGCATGCATGTGGTGACGTGTTTGATCCAAACTCCGGAGTGAACAGTTGTGGAGGACACCAAGGATGCACCTGAAAAGTCTGCTTTGAGCACAGAACTATGCATGAACTAGTTTTGTCTTTTCGTCAGCTGCTTCCTGAAGGAAAGCCTGATGCTGCTGAGTCGACCTGCATGCACTGAGGTCGCGCTCGGGGTGTACTCAGCCATCTCTGGCTTTGGACAAGGGATAGCAGTCAAAGATGCTGTCTCCATTTGCAGCCAAACTCCATGTTCAATGCTGAAGTCAAAATGTGTGCCTTGTCAGCCCCTGTCTCAGCTGTCAGCTGTTCTGGTGAGTGCTTGCAGGAGATGTCTCTGCGCTTTACTTGGCCATGGACTGGCAGCACATACTAATGCAGCTGCTGATGGGCGACCTGGACAGGACAGCTCGCCTTGCTGATCATCTGCAATGGATGTGCCTACTGCTCATGGGAGACAGCAAGCAGTGCCTCATGCTCAGCATTGGGGCCTGCGTCTTTGCTTTGCGTCAGCTTGGCTGCAGTGCTGCCGTCATCTGTTGGGTGCAGGATCATGCTCAGGTAACTTCTGTGGCTTGTACGCTGTCATGCATGCTGTTCTGCAAACTCAGAAATGGACTTCCATGGTCCTTCCAGTGTTGTTGCCTTTTGCTGCCCAGTCCCCTTCTTGGTCCATTGGCATGCTACTTGTACCCTAAAGAGAAGTCGCCAATGCCAGTTGTGTTTGCAGCTGCTGACACATCAGCACATATGGGGCTCACTCTGCTAGCAATGGCTGGCCAGCACTGGTTAAAACGTTTGGAGGCGCTTGCATATGCATTCCTGCATGAAGCTGCATATGAATCTGACCACCAGAGTGCAAAGCACTGGTTGACTGGTGGGATTTTGAACCAGAAGTGACAGATGATGTGCCATATGCAGATGGCAGAGGCTTCAGAGCAAGCCTTCATGACCTTCTGGAACGGCGGTGCAGCGGCAAAGGAAGAGTCTTTGTCACGCGCAGATGCATTGCAGCACCAGCACCCCATGGTGACCCGCAGCAGCCGGGCAAACGCCAAGAGTGCATTTCTCAGCCCTCCAGCCAATTTTGCACCAGAGCACGCAAAGATCCTGAACACTTTTGGCATTTGCCTGTTGGATCTGGGACACGATGCTGCTGCTGAGTCAATCCTGGACAGTATAAATACGGTCGAGGCTGAGATTCTGCAGTGAGTCAGAAGCTGAAGATACAACAAGTTGGGCGGCAGCGCAGTCTTGGACAGCAGCAGCCAAATTGCAAGTCGCAGGATGCATTGTAGAGCAGCAGCTAGATCTCTCACAAGTGGGTGGCAGCATAGCTTAGGCGGCAGTAGTGGCCTCATTGTGACCACTCAAGCGCAATGGCACCTTACATGGTGTAGGCTGCATATTGAAGGAGCTAAATTTTGATCATCAAGCAACTAGACTCTGGCCATTGTTTTGTACGTTTAGCGGCATTGTATTCACCTTTGTCCTTTTTCTTTCTCCATGTGCACACCAATATGATAAGGGTGCGCAGCTGACTGAAATGCGCAGAGTCTAGATGGCTGCTGACCTTTACCTCACATCTGTGGTTCTCACTTGATCAGCTGAACCTTGTTGCAGCCTTCAGCAAGGTGCAATGATTATTCTTAGATGATACTCCTTAGTAGGTGAGAGTGAACTACTTGTATTTCTATACATGCAGCACCCCATTTTGCGAGTCTCAGATGAGATATTGCCCGCTTTGCCAATGGTTGTCCAAGTGCACTGTGAGGGGTTCACATAGCTTGCTCCAAGTACTGTCGAGTACCATGAATGGGTACATCACAGGTACTGCCTCTGTATGTGACCTCGTGGTAAAGCAGCTGTGGAAATGTCCTCACCCATTCTGTGTCTTGCTCTAGATGCAGTATTTCGCTGGCTTGTTCTCTTGCTGTTGGTCTTCTTGCTTCGTGTGCTGTGAATCCAATCGGTCTGAATGTGTTGCGTCTGGGCCGTGACAGGTGCAGGGGGTATGGCAAATTACGGTGGCAGTTTCTTATCACAACTCAGTAAAATTAATACCAGCGGTTGCATGACGACCTGCCACGCACATCGATTCCTGAATGCATACATTGTTCAGAACACAGCGCTCTGATGATAAACAGCAGTTATGGCCACCGGCATCGCCTGTGTGAACAGCGCATCTACTTCGAGATGCTGGTTTTGCTGCATAGCATGGGGAACTACCAATAACACTCAAACACATCTCAACAATTGCTTCAGATGCCACAAGCATTTATGTTGAAGGTGCAGTTCCTCATTGACCATCACACAAAGACAGTGTTGATGAGAGGCACATAGAAAATGTGTCTAATCATTACATGGTAGCTTGACATTGTGTACAAGCGCATATTCTTCTCAAAAGCCTCCTAGATTGTACATGATACAACTGTATAGACTCACAGTGAGGTACAAAGTGGGTCACATACAGAAAAGGGTCCACTGCTTAACCAGAGGGGTCAAACTTGGTGGCAGTGAAGGGCAAGAAGCCATTGTTGACGAAGGGCTCAGCCAAGTGGTCCTCCAGGTTCTGAAGAGGGCTCTTGCCAGTCACAATAGCCTGCACATACATCAAAGCAATATCAACAAGCATTGCCTGCACCTACATCACAGCAGTACCAACAATAATAACAAACATATCTGTCCTTCAAATTGAGGTAGCTTCCTAGCACAATCCATGTAGGTAGCATGAGCTTGTCATCAACATCAGGAGCATGTCAGCACAATAGGAGTTCTTCAGGTAAACAAACCATATGGGCCATCACAAATATCATTTCTGATTGTGCATCTTTGTACGTCACAGAAGCAGTTGCTCACCTGGACAAAGAATCCAAAGTTGGCGAACATAGCCAACCTGCAACCACAATGAACCATTCAGGGGGCTGCTGCAAATATGGATACCACATGATACCTTCTGCAATGCAGTGCTTAACAGGATCTGGCACCTTGATTGTGGCTGACTGTCCTGTGAACACACATTGCTACAATGTTGTGGCAACAGGCATTCATCACCACAGTCAGCCACGATCAAGGCTGCTGGCCAGCGCCTAGTGTCACTTGTAGGTAGCAACCTTTAAGCATGTATACACCATAGCACTTCCATGATGCACAGCAATGCGTGATGCACAGCAAAGCGTGAGGCAGTGCAATGCAGCAGACACAATGCATGACACAGCTGGTTGGCTCACCGTCCATTCTTGATCTCCTTGACACGCAGCTCAGAAAAGGTGTCTGGGTCATCAGCCAGGTTGAGGGGGTCGAAGGGTCCACCTGGGTATAGGTCATCCAGGCCCTCCACTCCTGGGCCCTCACCGTTTGCACGGTAGGCCTCAGCCAAGCCCAACAACAGAATCTAGCATGCAAGCGCATATTGCGTCAGAACTGTTTGGTCCCGTCTGACGATGATCAGTTGAGCTCGTACTGACGCAATACAGTGCCGGCTTGTGCAGCAGGACAACCTTCTAAGAGATGTCAGCTGCATGCATATTCCTGCTGCACAAGTTGGCATTATTCACATCAACACATGCTCAGCTTATCAACACCAATTATGTGTGGTCTGAGTATGAATTGCATGTATATGTCTGTTCCACAGCCCATGAACACTCTTGCAAGAGCAAAGGATACAGACAAGGGGAAGAAAGGGTTGCGCCTTGCAATGATCATGAAAGGGGCCGCTTGAGGCAGCAGCCTGAAGGACAAGGCTAGTCTTGGAGTACTGACCTCGACTCCTAGTGTCAAGATGATGTTGGAGCTGAAGGCAGGGATGGTAAAGGCTCCCAAGTACTTGATGCCCTCTCCTGTGAAGATCTGGGCACCAGCCTTGAACCAAACTGGCTCCTGCAAGGACACGACACATAGTTTGACCATTGCCACATGGTCAGCAGAACACCATGCATGAGCAATGTACGTACAAAATGATGCTATAATAATAATAATAATAATAATTAAAACGCTTTCCAGCTCATGTTGAGCTAGGTACGTGCAGGACAAGTCTGGTCTCTCCAGAGCAGCCTGT
>JAABUP010003366.1_pt1 | contig 28339 bp, 36 predicted proteins | sample 5559201 | NCBI WGS metagenome assembly JAABUP01 (sample SAMN10711887, study PRJNA513373) | rock metagenome | isolation source: Antarctica rocks | place: Antarctica | reverse complement strand
ACAAGCTTAAGCATGAGCAAGCTTTCGCTCAAAATCGCGGTCTTTTGAGAAAATATTGGAATAATTTTAAGAAACATCGGAAGACGATAATAATTAATGTAATGCTTTTATGTCGGCTCGGCCTCAGGAATTAATTATTAAATCGAGAAACATTAGTACGAGTACGGTATACAATTGCAGGGTGCAGCAGACCTGCCTCCAGTTGCTAGCACTAGAACTACAGTTTTCCTGGACGGACTTTGTTGCTGAAGGGCCAGGCCTATATAGCTGAATCAAGAACACCTGTATGCCGAAGGCTGCAGCTGTACCCACATGCCAGCTCACAGACCTGTGCAGGAAGCAGATGCACCATGAGCAGCTCATGTGTCTGTGCACGCTCAGTGCATGCTCCTGAAGACAGCTCTGAGAATTGTGGTTATTGGAAGCATTCAATGTAGTCGCAGCCAATGACCTGCCACCCCAGCTGCTGCCGGACTGCATTCAGCCTTTTGCGCTGTGCCCCAGCATCTGACAAGGGTGCTTGCAATGGCCAAATGTATTTCACATTAGCTGCAAGCAACATAATGATGTCTTGAGGCTTGCAAGACATCATGGTGTGGTCACCATTCTCAAAAGATGCATTTCACATTGTGCGAGAGAGATGAACCCTACCTGCCATTGACCGAAATGTTACCAAGGGGCCCTCTGGGTCACTAGAGTGCTTGCTGCTATCTGCAGGACTGTCTGTGCGTACCAAGACTCTGCAATGAGAAGTCGATGAGCAGATCAATGACACCCTATCATGCAAGCCCAATGTGTTCATGCCAGCCTGACCAGCAATGGTGGGGTGTGAATGCAATGAGCAAAAGCAGCTGGCATCACAACCTGGAAGGCATGTGCTCACTCAATGATGTCTTGACCGTACAATCCTGCAACTGAAAAGGCTCTGAAATCTGCATTTGGCATCTGCGCCTGTTTAATCACTTGAGCGTCTGGACACACTCGTTTCAGAGCATTTTCAAAAAGCTTTGTTGCCGTGCGCGGGTCGGGTTCTGAAGCTCTCCAAGCTGGGCTGTACATCTGCATGCACCATTTCACGGGATCATGTTAGAAGCTGAATCTTTATTTACAGTTTTCACACACAAAATTCACTGGTCTTGTCCCACCTGGCTTAAGCTTCTGGTGCTGGTGCAGTTGGGATTCACGGCTCCCGGACACGATCGTATTCGCCTGAGACACACGGAAGCAGCTGTTTACTGTCTTGCTGTGCTTAGCTTGCAGGTCGCAAGCATAGCGATAACGGTGCAGTAATGAACCCGTCATAACGGCATGCATAGGCTTGCAGACCTCTCCTTGTCCAGGCCGTATGACATCGACTTTGCGTCTTCATAAGGAGAAGTTGATACAGCTGCCACTGCCGGAGTTGCAAGAACTGAGGCAGCCAGCGACAACAACGCCCTTCGCGTGGTAAAGTCAACACCTTTGTCGGAGAAGGCTTCGTCACTCCTAGCATGACGATCAAATCCTGAAAAGGATGCTCGAGGTCTGGAAGGGCAAAAATACGGCTGATTGCAGATACCGGTCGTTGCGGTGCGCATGGTCTTGAGCGTCAACAGGGATGTTGCAGAGCATGGTAAAGCTTTACAGCCTAGCCAGGGCGGTTTCATCCAGGCAGGGCGCCTGCCTTCAGTTTTCGTCCTGGCGATGCAGTTGCTATCGAAGTGATTTGCAGTAGTGTGACTCGACTTATATAGTGCGGTCGCAACTTAATGTGCAGATGCCGAGCTGCACCTATTGATAATGCCTGCATTGACCACTCTATCGCGTGTTTGACCCTTCTGTACGGCAGGTCGTTCATGGCCTCTTGCAAGTGGCACTAAGCCTATGGACGCTTTGCCTGAGGATTGGCAGGCTGTCCCCAACGAAAAAGAGAAATGCGAAGAAATCAGCAGACTAACGGTGATACGCTTTTGGTTATCCTATGCTTATATGTCACACTGGGTCATCGCTGGTGATTGCAGCCACGACTCAGCCACCCTGCGTCATTAGGGTATTGCACAATTGAATCCTTGCATTGGACATAAGCAATGTGTCAACTGTCATAGGTACCCGAGAACTTGAATGACATCGACAGAGCCACTACGCTGCTATTGGGAGGATATCCTCAGCAGCAGAAAAGTGTTGTTGACAGGTGTCTGCACTACCTGACATCTACTTGCTTTTGGTGTTGCAGTTGCTCTTGCTGTTGCTGTTTCTGTTGCTGTCGATCTTACCAAGCTGTTTGATGCAGTTTCCCAGCGCTGGTTCGCGCCAAGGGGAAACCTGCATTTCTTGCTGTGGGAAGTCCTCTTTGTGTCTTGTTGCCAACATTTGAGCTATCTCTCAAGGTATGCAGATCATGCTGCAGTATTTGCCATCCAGCTGAACGCTCAGCTCACGACTGTTGAATGTTGCTTTCAAAGATTGCTGGAAGGTTTTAGAGCAAATGAGCACAATGCAGGTGGCCGCAGTAGAAGCTTTGACTGCAGTTGTGGAGTCACAGCTAGTTGCAGGCAGTGATGTCGTGGAACTGCTATTGCCTAGCGTTCTTGCCAACATCAATGTCGTTGGATCACCTGATGAGGTGTGTATGCAAGTAGAGCCATGATACCAGCAGTCATACCCTTCAGTCAAAAACGCCCGGTTGCAGGCCTTGTATCATGCACCATGTCTGATACTGTGGCTTGCCTTGTACAGGTCGTTAATGCCTGGTTGAAGTGTTTTCATGCCATAGTACCATTGTTGGACAAAACCCTCATCAAGGCTAAGATCTTGCCGGTGGCACTGGCAAAGGGTGCCAACGATGAAACATCAGTGCAGTCCAGAGTGATATGCTGTGCCATGCTGGGATCAATGGCTGCATGCCTGACCAAGGTCAGCTCATATCTGTGTCTTGGCAAAGACACCTTTGTCTACAGGGTCTTGTCAGGCACCCCACCTTGCCATTTGGGCAATGTCTGGTAGGATTGTAAATAGACACATCACATACCTGTGCTCTGCAGCATTGCACTACATGGTGCTTCACTTTCCATTCTGCCCCAGGCACTTTCTGGGACACTTTCAAGGACACTCTCAGGGACCTTTTCAGGGACCCGCAAACACGCATGGCATTGCATCTGCAGCCAAGCATACACTCTAGTGGCGTACACGCGTAGCCAGCAGTGGTGATGATGTGAGCATTTGGTTCACATACCTGTGCATAGTGTCATTGCGTGGCCATGCAACACATGCCATCACATGTTTGTGTGTAGTCTGATTGAGTGAGTTTGTTTGCTGCCTTGCAGGAGGAGATCGAGAGAGGCTACCTGCGCAGGGCCATGACACTATGCCAGGACACAGATTACATAGTGCGCATCAACATGTGCGATGGCTTGCATTGCCTGGCAGCTGCTGTTGGGCTAGAGGTGACGGTGGCCACCATCCTGCCAGAGATCCTTGAGCTCATGAAAGATGAGGAGCCGCTGGTCAGGGTTGCTGCTATCAACTCTCTGGTTGCAGGTACATGCATGATGCTGCAGAGTACAGTCATGCATGCATGAATGCATGCTGTCACCGTTACATACAGACGGCTGCAACTGCTGCTACTGCTGCTGCCACTGCTGCCACTGCTGCCACTGCTGCCACTGCTGCTGCTGCTGCTGCTGCTGCTGCTGCTGCTGCTGCTGCTGCTGCTAGGAAACTCACCCAAACGTCATTCCGTCAGGCTTTTCTTCTCACCCCAGCAATGGACCAAATAGGCTAGAAGCCATTGTTGCTGTACGTCTGATGTTCAAAACGAGGCTGAGACAAGTGTGGGTGTGTCTTCAGAATCAGATGTTGTCAGATATGCATACATCAAGCCCTCACTCTGATTCTTGCATGTGCAGTCATGGGAGTGTTGCCGGCAGAGGTGCGCAGGAAAAAGGCTCTGCCATATTGCCGCATGTTCTTCCAGAGTCCTGACATGGAAAGCCAGGTTGCCCGCTGCATGGCCTCTCAGTTTCCTTCAGTCCTGTGTCAGGTAGGTTTGACTGTGAGTCAGGGTCAGTTTTACCCGCTTGTACAACAAAATCAGATAACTTCATAACCATTACAAAACATCATGAGTATGGCGCCAGAACTAAACACCAGAAATGGCTGGCGTCATTGTTGGTCTGTGTACGTGTCTGCAACAGCAGCAAATGGCTTGAGATTTGTGCTCACTTGGCATTTGCTTTGCCTTGCAACGCATGGACACTCAGATTCTGATACTTCCCATGCTGGCTTCAGGTGTGGGTGGCAAGGCACCGCGGCAGGCTGCATGCATCCTCAATTTGCAGATGTTCATGCTGTATGCTTGTCCTAACTCTGGCAGAAAATTTTGCACTGACCTTCAATGAACCATACCTTTTGTCACAGGAAAGGCATCATGATCAGAGGCCTGTGGGCAAGCCAGCCTACACACCAGTAGCACCAACAAAGCATTGATGCAACAATGTTGCAGGCTGCAAGAGCTGTGGTAGCTGTATGCAGCTGACGTATGCAGCTGACAGATGCAGCTGACATAGGACTATAAGTATGCAGGTGGTAGCTGACATTGACAACGACTTGGAAGTCGGGGTGTTCCTGGGAGCTTATAGACAGCTGGCACAGCGGCAGGACCTGGAAACCCGCCGCTTGTGTGCAGAGAGCTGTGCAGCAGTCCTGAAGGCTGCCACGCCCCGCAGGTCAGCTTTCATAGAAAACCGTTTGGTCTAGACTTCTGTCAATATTATCATGATTGGCCAATTATTCAACCCTGGCAACACGACTTGCATGCTGCTGCTGTGTCCATCCGGCTGTTTGTTTGTGCTGTGCATGCATCTGAACACCATGCATTGTTGAGAAGAGACTCGTGCAAATAAGAAGGTGAGCTAAATGCCATCCCCACCCTTGACAGTCAGGTTACCTCGCATGTGCATGTACATTATACCCAATCCCCAGCTGAGGATATAGCCAGTCCCCACTATGTCCTATGCGTACATGCTCAAGTTGGCAGAAAGCAGCAAGCACAAGCAAGGATCAGAGCTGCAACATGCCTCAGAGCGAATGCACTGGCTTAATTGCTGAGCTATTGCATTGCCACCTGATGTTGGCATTGCACGATGTTGTTGCTTTGTCCTGCTGAGATACGTGAATAGCCAACATATGTGCATGAGGCTTTCATGAACTGCCACGTCTGCAGGTATGCAACACATGTGCATGTGGCTTTCCTGAAGTGCAACGTCTGCAGGTATGCAACACATGTGCATGAGGCATTGACAGCATTGGTGGCAGATCCTGACCAGGAGGTGCGCCGCCTCATGGCCCTCCAATTCCATGACATCTGCAAGATGCTGGGCAAAGAGCGGTGTGCACAGTACATGAAGAGGTACTCCTGCTGGACCTGCTTGCACTCATTTCATGTATGCTCAGGCTGATGCTGCTGCACCACTTGGTTTATCCTTTGCCCCCAGTGTAGTCACGGACCTCATATGCTTTCACATATGTCTGAAAGTCCCTGCCAGGGCAAAGCATGCAGAAATTTGGTCCCTCCCCCCCTGTGTGCAGGGGGGGGCAATATGTGTCAACTGTTCCTGTATATTTTGCTGCCCATGACAGCATGAACTTCAAGGAAATGCTGGAGCATTGTCTATGACCTAAAGACCAAGGCACAGTCATCGTGGCCCCATGGCACGTTCAGGTGTATTCACCCCACCAGACAGTGGCTTGACTTGCTGGGTGATGCCAGCAATGAAGTGCGTGTGGATGGATTACAAGGCAAACTCTCGATCTAGCACACAGCCGCAGTGACCCTGGAGCAGTGAAACCAAAGCTGACATCTTGATTCTCTGCTTGCAGGCCTTTTCTGAACCTGTTGGGCGATGAGAGCAATGCCGTGAGGGTACAGGTGATGGCGTCTCTAGTGCAGACCCTGGACCAGTTCTGCATAGCCAACGAGGAGGCCCGCACCAGGGCCTTTGCAGACTTCCTGCCTGCCCTGCTTGCTGCAGATGCCGGCTGCGGGTACTGCTGGCGGATCCACCACCACCTCATGCTAGCCTTGCCGCACTTTGTCCATATGTTTACCAGTGATGAGGTATGCTCTTCCATCACCACATGCTGGCCTTGCTGCACTTTGTCCACATGTTTACAAGTTACGCAGTTGCCTTTCCATCACCACATGCTGGCCTGGCTGCACTTTGTCTATGTTCTTGCAGTGTTAAGGTTTGCTCTTCAGACTGGCTGTCGTGACCTTGCTGCATGTAGCTCCTCTGTTCATCAGTGGTGACAGTTGTTGTAGCTTAACCTTTCAAGGCTTTGTTGCTGTCAATTCACAACACGGTCATAGCTGTTGTATGTGTCCAGCTTTCCCATTTTCAACCTGTCTGTAGCACCTACAGCAAGTGTTGTGTGCAAATCGTGCAATGGCAGTCACAGGGTTTTGATGATCTGCCATTAAGCTAGCATTCTCTCAAGGTACTGTCCCACTCTTTGCAGTGAACTCAACAAGCAGCCTAACGCAAAAGCTGCACACTATATTATTGTTTGTTGTGGACAGCTTTCTGCAACAAAGCCCGTCTATCACCAGTAAACAAGCAAGGTGGTCACCAAGCAAAGTTACTGCGTAATTCAATATCCTAGCAAAGTCATCTACATCACCTGTCAAGTTGGTGGCTAAACGCATCGTCTCGCGCTTTTGGAGTACTTGATTGTATGGGCTTGCCAGCTGCGCGGATGGCTCTGCGTCACACATGGGAGGGTGGGAGACCCCACACACCTCACCTTGCCTCATTATCAAACAAATGTATATATTCAATATACAGATTCAATATATACATTCAAAATATATACAATATAATATAACAATATAATATTATGAATATAGATATTATGTAATATGAATGTACATATATATATTTGTATGATGATACATATGAACATTGTGTTATATATATTGCACGATATATTGAATATGAATGTATATGTTCATACCTTCCTTGCTGCACTGCAGATCAATGAGCATTTCCTGCCCATGGCGATGCGCTACATGGCTGGAGGGGTGGCACCTGTCAGGGAAGCTGCAGCAGATGCTGTGGTGGTCTTCATGCGCCACAACCGCAAGCAGGCTCAGCGCACTGACATCTACTGCAAGCTGCTGCGGGAGTATGCGCGAGCCAAGTCACACTGGCGCAGGATGACCTTCATAGATGCGTGCCACCACGTCGTGCGCCGCTTTAGCACTAAGTGAGGCCGCTCATGCCGTGTTTTCAGCATCTGTGGACCGCGTTTGTTACTGACTTGCTGCAGAGCCGCGTTGATACGTGCTGCAATGCAAGTGTTTGATGCCGCATCTGCATGTCTGGGTCAAGAGCCTGAAAAAAATGTGCTTGGCAGGACCAGCAACACAGCTGACATCACAGCATTGCAGCAGCAGCAGCAGCAGCAATGGTTCCTGGTTGCTGTTTACAGGTCTAAGCTGCGTTTTTTTGAACCGATATGGAACTGATATGCAGGTTCTTCAAGACATACTTTCTTGACCCCTGCCTAGAGCTGACAACCGATCCAGTACCAAATGTGCGCCTGCACCTGGCTGCATTGCTGCCCGCCCTCAAGCAATCCATCAGGCAAGCCGCTTCCTCATGCGCAATGCGCCTGCACCATGACTACCTACAATTGCAACAGGCTTACCCAAACCACTGCTCAGAGCAATTATGTCTTTCTTGTGCTTAGCAAAACAAAACTGTTGATACCGTGGCAATCCCAGCCATGGATGCTAATGGCACCCAACCCAAGCCCAGGTGGCCACATGCATTCTCACTTGGGGCAGATCACAGCAACAGCCATTTCTGCGCTGATGCATGTAGAGGACAAGACTGTCCAACAAAGGGACAGATTGCATGCCATGCTACTTCAAGACACAGTTCAAGCAGCACTGCTGGGCATCCATGGCAGCAGTAAGCACACCGCCTTCCTCTCGTGCTCCAATAACTCATTAAAGCCACAATAACAGGCACATCCATTGCAAACACACCACGTTGAGAGCATGCGCAACTGGCAACACTGCCACTGAGTCACCCAACATCGGCTTGGGATGCACATGGAGCAGGCTAAGCTAAACATATACACTGACATATATATTGACACATACGACATATGTACAGACGTATACATTGACCCTATATGACTGAGCTGTGACATGTTCTTGATTGCAGGTTGCCCGAGGATGTAGAGCAGCTAGAGCGGCTGAACAGCGCTATGAGCAATCTGGCAACTGACAATGACCGGGACGTGGCTGGCGAGGCAAGGGCTGTCAATGACCTCTTCAAGCGAACTCCGGTCAGCCTTACCTGCTGTCATGATCAAGTTCATAGCAAGGCAACCATTCAAGCATGATAGCAGTGACAATTCCTTTTCATGCACTCCAACTGATGCCAGCAGTTGGCAACAGCTGCTACAATTGCTCCTGAGATGCTTGATCTAGAAATGTGCTCCTCGGCCAAAGGAGCAGAGCATTCATGGTGCATGACTAATTGACTGATGTTGTGGGTTGGATTGCAATGTGAACTTCAGACTGTGCTCTCGGTGACATATTTTGGCAAAAGGTGTTGCTTGCAAGACACAGTTGCCAATTAAACATACATGCACCAACTTTCTCTTGCACCATTTTATTTGCAGGTGCGCATGACAGGGGGTGCAGGCCTGCTGGACATGAACGGCCTGCCAGGTGGTCACAGCAGCAGTAGCGAGGACAGCAAAAAGGAAGAGGAGGAGTCCGACTTCACCTTCTCAGCAGACGACATTGAAAAGTAAGCCAGATCACACTGCAACGTACCATGCATACAAGACACTTGAGGCTGCCATGCACATGCTGCTTTCTGCTCTCAAGCCTCACAAAGGACATTGGCTGGTTCTCCAAAGTGCTGACTTGCTTGCGCAATCAGTTGTTCACCTGAATCAGCTGCTGTTTGCATGTCGACATGGTGTTTTGCATGTTGACAAGGACAAGGTGTTTTGCATGTTCTTCACCTGTACCAGCTGCTGTCTGCTCCAGTGTCATCTGCCTGCTTTTCATGTTGTCTGCGTCCTTTCGTTTTCCCTGCTTGCCTTCTGGTCTGTCTGTTTGCCTGTCTGTTACTGGTCTACTCCTCTGCATATGAATGATCCTACTCCAAATGCTCATCTGATAAGTCTGTCTGAATCCATTGCCACCATGGGTTTTGCTACAAGGGTTTCTCAGCAGGCAATGTGTCCATTTCCACAAGGCAGTGCTTTGTCCCTGAGGTCAAGCTCCTATGCAGGTTGAAGAACGAGGAGGCTTTGCTGCAGAAGAATAAGAGGGTTGGCAGCGGTGATATGGTCAAGTCAACCCGAGCAGGGCCCAGAGCGACGGGCCCTACCTCTGGCCCCTCTAAGCCCCGCCGCAGCACTAATGATGCCCCAGCCCCCTCCGCCCTCTCCATCAATGCTGCATCCACCAGCAGCAGCAGCAGCAGCATCAGGTCAGTATGCCTGCCCCCCAGTGTCCATGTCCCATCCAACATCTTTCTGTTCATGTGCTGCTTAAAACAAAAAAAACTTTGCTGCCATGCAAGCGAATTTTGGGAGTACTAATTTTCTTCAAAGGTTTGTGTGCCCTGTTCCTTGCAAGCCTTGTTCACTTCATGCAGGCTCTGTACTGGTACAACTGTATATCCAACTGCCACGTGCGCTCTCATGTCTTGTGAAGTAACTTGCTCTCACCCTTGTTTCAAAGCTGGCATGGGTGATCCAGACTATCTCAGCCTGCTTTATCATGCAAGGGCACGTTGACTGCATGCAGCCCATTCATTCATCGCCAGTGATTGGGCTACTAGCTGTGGAAAGATTTGATGCACAAACATGAGCGCCCGCTACTTAGCAGCCTTGAGACCGTTTCCCCAAGTCTGTCTGTGTGTGCCTTCCAGGTCTAGTGGTGATGGCAAATCAGGAACCCCAGGAGGGCGCACCACTTCAGGGGGCAGGGCGGGGGCCAGCAGTAGTAGTGGGGGTGCAGATGAGGGGCAGTGGTCCATCAGAGCAGCTGGTGGCGCAACAGCTCCGCGCCTTGCCTCTTCAATGGCAACAAGCGTGTCTGGGCAGGTGTAATCACAAGCTACACTCATGTGCTGGCTGCTGTGCATGATGGTCTACATGGAAACGGTATACACAGCAGGTCCCTGTCATGCCGCATGTCAAGGGATTGTACAAGAGTTTTCTGCCTGCCATCCCACAACTTTGCGGCTAGACAGGCCAATCAAAGCATTCAGTTGAAGTTTTGCATGTCCAGCTTACGCGTCGGATGGACAGTTAGTCCTGACATGGATGGAGGGTCAATTGCAACAGCAAAGGGTTTTCCTTGCTCATAGGGGTCTGGTGACAAATTCAGCAGGCCGTATAGGACCTCGCCTGATCAGATGGTGTCAGTTGGCCGCTCAGCAGGGCTTGTTGGTGGCAAGGCGGCAGCCGACAAGTCCACCTCCTCCACAGGTGCCAGCAGCTCTGCGGCAGCAGCTAATGGCAAAGCTGGAGGGCTGACCAGCAACCTGAATGCTGCCAGTGGTGGCAAGTTCAGCACCTCTTCAATTCCCAGACGGTGAGCTGATGTGTTCATCACTCTGCTTGTGGAGGCAGCGTATGTTTTCTGACACAGCAAAGCTGCTTTACAAATGTACAACTGTTGTTACAAGCGTTGCACGGTAAGGTGTTGACAGCTTGTCCTCTATCTTGCCTTCAAAAGTGTCTTGGTCAGTTTGTGGCTGACTGTAGCCTCCTGCATGAGTGCAGTGCATTCTGGCTGCCAACATGAGTCATCTTCTTTGCTGACATGCCCTGTTCGTGGAAAGTATACAGCAATCCAGCTAGGTAGGGTGACCCAGTTGGGCTGCACAAGACAACAATGAGCACGTGGCATGCTGATGCTTAATCTAGCCTATTGCTGATCATGCAACAATAATCTCATCAATTGCATGCCTGCCCACTGGTCATCCCATTCTCAGAGTCTGAAATGTGATCATGTGTCACACTGCAGGCCTGCGGTTGGCTCAAACATCAGCCGAACACCATCAAATCCGTCCACTAGCGGCACCACCAAACCCGCTACAAAGTCAAATGCTGGGACAACACGTCCAGCAGCGCCTTTGAACAGGCAGCGAACGAAGTGACAAGGCAGGTTGCATGTGGATGCTTGCTGATTTTGCTCAGATTCAGTTTTGTGTTGTTGATGTGCTCCAAATTGTTGAATGCTTCCATTTGTACTTTATTTTAGCATGTTTTCAAGTCATGCTGAATTCGAAGACACATGCATCGACGCAGGATTAGACGTCCAGCTGCACATTAGAGCTGCAGCTGCAGGCTCTCATTGAACTTGATGAAGGTTGTATTCAAGCACCAGTTTTAAGACTCCACAGGTTTCCACGCGAGGTGCACAGTTCTTTCACGACCTTCTGGTATACACCATCAGAAACATTGAGACCTTCTGCGCGAGCACTATCAAAAACTTCAGACCGCTTCACACCAGGCTTGTCCTTCAGCAGGCTCAGCAGAACGCCGCGCAGTGCATCTGCTACACCCCCATTTGCCACTTTTGTTTGCACATAAATTGCTTTTACAGAGGTGACTATACCCGTCTTCAGCAAGGCAGTATGTAGTAATCTGTCGCTGACTGCTGCAGCATCCCTGGCTGAACCTGCTTCACCATAAGTGGACAGCCATTGCCTGCAACATTGAGCTTCAGATCAATGCTACTCCAAGCCATGCATATGTTGTATGCAGTACAAGCAAAACTACAGGAACTGCTACTTATGCAAGTGCAAAACAGCAGTCATCACACTGTGCTCTTGTCAGAAGGCAACTGAACAGCATCTCTGTACTGGCATGCAGAAATACTGGACACCACAAGGCTTGTGTCGCTCATGCGCAAGCACACAAAGGATGGCTTGTCCGTGATTGTCAACATACCTGATGTCTGCTAAGTTGACCACGCTGTGCTGCTTGAACATGACAAGGAGGGCGGGCAAAAGTGCCTTCTGGGTAGCAGGCTCAAGGGCTGCTGTCTCCAGACCATCAGGACCAGCACCATTTTGCATGGATAACCCGTTTGCAGATGGCTGGGACCCACTTGCTCCCATGGCTGCTGTGTTTGTCCCAGCTCTGCCTGCTACTGCAGGAGACTCTAGGGCTTGACCAGTCACATTCACGTCTTTGCCACTGTGAGTTCCCTGTTGGCGACTTGACACTAGTATATCCGTGTCTGCATAAAATACAGCAAACCTATGGCTCTTTAGTGCAGCGATGAAGCTGTTTGATCGCAGAAGAGTGCACAGCTTGCAAGACACAGGCTGTGCCATATATATATGTCATGTGTTGCAGCAGTCCAAACATGAATGGCGGCAGCAAACAGCTATGCAAGTGAGCATCTGATGCTTACCAGAGGTCAAAGCAGAAAGATATGATGCACGTGGCATACTAGCTAGGGTTGCTGTTTCTGCAGGAGGAGTCATGAGCCTGTCCCACAGTGAGCCTGCCACAGAGCTGTCAGCTGAGGCGCAATTTAATTGTTTCCATTTTTCATCTGCTTCTTGGCGTGCTATGTAAGCATAGCTGTTCACACGCTGTTCTGCCTGCCGCTCAGTTTCACGCCGCTGGACTTGCACCTGCATTAGGTCAATAGACCTATCATTATCTACACTGTTGTGGCATTTGATTACACCGGCGTCAAGTCGTTCATGACTTTAGTGTGCAACAATGACGCAGCAAAAGACAAAGCGTCATTGCAAAGCAGCAATGGACCCACCGTGACAAATGATGGTTTCTTCTCCTCCTCATCTATCGTGTCTTCATCTTTGGTTGGTTTCTTGCTTTCATCTAGATGTCTCAGTTGAGGCCGCATTTGAAGGGCCTCATCAAGCGGTGCGAGCATGAGTGTGTCACCCCTAAGGCAACCCACAGCAAAAGATGCAGGCAAGTCTACACCTTGACTTTTGAGCGTAAGGGAGTTCAGCTTCTTGGATGGGTCTGCCTGGCTATTGTAATTGTGCCCACGTACATCAAGGGCTGTTGTAAGCTCAAGCCGCCTGGCACCTGGCTTGAAATTGACCTATGCCCGGGACACAGGAGCGCAAGTTGTCAGGATGTGCCCATCACAAAAGATGTATCTGTGTGAACCATGCTAGTGCAAGTACACTAGACTCAGGTATATATTCAAAACATAGGTATACCGTTTCACAGTGATCCAAGTCGTACGGTCGCCAAGGAGGCCTCAGAGGGTACTGCAACAGATACATCTGAAACACACAATGAAGAACGTCATACATCACAGCATCCGCCACGAACGACTAACCCCGTCTTGTAGCTGTCAACCTACTTTAGTGTCAGTCCCGAGAACACCGTTGCACAAGCACACATCGATTTCCCTCACGACCTTGTCACCTCCAGATTGCTCAGCTGTGACAGCAGGGCGCCCACTCGTGCTAGCAGTCGCCATGGCGATGACCGCAGTGTTGTGCGGCAGTCTGTCTAAGATTGCCTATGAAAGCTATTGTTGGGACCTCAGCTACCTGCCGCAGGTGTGGTATAGAGGAGCTGGCACGATCACGGCAGCCGTAGTGGGATGATCTGATTTCAGCTGATCAGCCTGAAACTTACACAACATATCACGCAAGCCAACTTGCCGCTTTAATCGTACAATCGTCACTAGAACGAGCTCAAGGAAGTAAAGAACGGTATAATGTGGCGAGCACTGCCAGTATGTACTGTGAGTCATTACGACTCGTTAGTCACTTACGACAATTGAACGACGTGACAGCGCAAACCTTTTTATCGTTCCATCAATTGCTTGGACCCGCGAACAGGCACAGAAAACCGGGCTGTCTTGCGTTGGACTGCTCGGTCCTTGAGCACTCCAATCCAGTCGGACCAGACCTTGAGCAAGCATAGTCGGTGGCTTGGGTGACTTCCTGGTACCAGGATGCCAGTGGAAAGTGGTCTCCTATCCCAAGTGTACTTGGCAGGTACGGACTGTTGCTCGTCAAAAGTCAAACACAGAGTATCGAGTCTCGCATCAGGCCCTGGGCTAGAATACCATGCGCATTAGCTCACGTTTGTCCCTTCACAAGGTTTTCTAAGACATCTGCTGTCGTTGGATTACGCGGGAGGTCAAACTTTTATTTCAGGGTGCTTGCACAAACTCGTCGCGTCTTGTGCAGAACGTAGCAGCCGGGGCCCGCCTTATCAGGAGCAGGCAGCACCGACAAATTATTCCAGTCATCAAAGTATGCCTATGCCCTGTCCCGCACCTAGACCTGTCAAATATCCGTCCCAGTGGCGTGGTCCGGCCGCTGCTGCTGCATCCAACCCTCCCCAATCTGCTGAGCCTCAGCTGCGCAAACAAGCTGTGCGAGAGCAGTCTACAGAGAGGCCAGCTGCTGAACAGCCACAGCCTGTCCAAGAGGAGGGCTCAGGGTATATGTCAACAGAAAGCGACTCGGACACAGAAGCAAATGACAAAGCCCAGGTATGGTACTTTGACGCCTAAATAAACTGCTCTGTGACAAGGTGGCTGCTAACCCCAAGGTTTCTCAAGTGTGTGTCAGACTGTTGCGCAGAGAAAACCTGCATCCCCTGGCGCTGCGCCAATCAGGGACTACAAGGGGCAGAGCAGGCAGATGATCACTATGGCATTTTTGGAAGAAGGAGGCTACTTTGATGTGCCAATCCAGGTAAAGAGTTGACAACCTTGTGGGCCACATGCTTAGTACTGTCAGACTCTGCTACATCATGACGCTGCTTATGGCGCATCAGGAGTCCATCGGCTTGTGACCAGAGGTTTGTCTTTGAGGAGACCTGCTGGTAATGACAAGCGTTGCTTGTTCTGCAGGTTGCTTCAGCTAGGCTGGGCTTAGGTGTGACTACACTGAAGAGGGTGTGCCGTGCCAGCAACATGAAGCGATGGCCCTTCCGCAAGCGTAATAGCTTGGGTCGTCTCATTGACCGTACCAAGCAGGTTCTGGACGATGGCACAGGACAGGACAACATGCAAAAGCTGGCAGCTCTCCAAGTGCTGGAGAAGCAGCGTCAAGTTATGCGGGTCAGTCTTGCCTCTGCTTCTTTCAGTCTCTTCACCTGACATGGCACCTACCCTTAGCGTGGCACTTACAGCAACGGATCAACATGTTAGCAGACAGCACAATGCAGACATAATGCTGTCAATTTCAGAACGCTTGCCTGTGCTTTCATTGAACTGCTCACTTGCCTGTGGCATGATGTGCATTGCTCGCACGCCAGAGTAAGCAACGCAGTTGCTGAATGCTTCAACGGCAGATGTTGTGGTGCACCACCAACTTCAGTGTCAGGGTGCCAGCTCATCCCAGGCTGGGCTAGGAGATGCATTAGGGCAACCGCACCATCACCTTGCTGTCCAACAACACCAAACCTAGCAACTCTCCCACCCCCAGCAAGATCAGGCTTGTTCCCCAGCACAGACAGCACATGCATGGCCCCTTCACCTTCTCAACACTTTGCCAACCACTGCTGCAACTCACTGCTTGAGGCTTGCCCCCTTGGCAACAAGGCAGTCACAGCTGACACCCAAAGTTGTCCTACCTGGCATGCGTGTCAAGGAGTTGCGGTGCTGATGCACATTGTGTGGTGCAGAGCTGCCAGAGCAAGGACATGGATGAGAAGATCAAGTCATACAGGCAGGCCATCTTCAAGCTGGACCACGCTGAGCGCAAGAGGGGGGAGGCCCCTGCCACCACCCTCCAGAGTAAGCTCATGCTGCGCTCCCTGGTTTTGATAACACAGTGTGCAGCAGCAAACAATGACAGTGGCTGAAGCTGCTTTGCCTGCACAGACTTGACAGCTTGACAAGAGCATGTCATCATGAGCATATCCAGTTTCAACCTCCTGCTTGTCATGTTCCCTGGGCCTTCTGCTCCCACACATATCTGAATGCTTGCCTCTATGTGCTGCAGATCCTCTGATGACCAAGCTGACTGCAACCTCAGCAGTGCAGCGCATCCTGCCAGGCCAGGAGAGATTTGAGGGCCAGGCTCAGAGCTCAAGCTCTGCTGACAACTGAGTCACCGCTGCAGCTGCAACATGCTGTAGTTCAAGGGAATTATCAAATATTGGAGACAACTGGGAAGATATTTGGCGTTATACTACAAGCCCACGTCAAGATGTCTATGTACATTCAAATCTGGCATGACGTGGTGCACTGCGATAAAGTCTTAGGTCAAGGTCTATTTTGGACCTTCCAGGGCGAGGGCGTGCTTGCATGATCAGTGCTGCTTTTTTGTGTTGATGGTATGATGTCAAAGGTATCTGTCCAGTCAAGGTCACAGCTGTATTGCTTAATAACCCTGACACTGGCTGTACAACCAATGTCAGGGTGCATCTGCAGACTGCACCACCCAGAGTTGCACACCTTGATAGGCAGATACCTCATCATCTTGTGCTTAAAATTAAGTGCCTACTGTAGGCAGTGCCAGATGAACTTGGATCGCCATCATAATTATGACTAGCGTTAAATTTGCTCAAGAACTGTGAGAGTATTGAGCATTTGTTTGGGGATTTTAACATGCTTTGAGCAGTTTGTTGATCATGAATGATTGTGAAAGGCTGTCACGTCTTCTTGACTCTCTATGTCTGACAGTCTGATATGGCAGAGTGCTGTACCAAGAATGGCATCATTATAACAGCTTCGCAAAATGAGATCCGACCTATCAAGGGACAGCTTGCAACAGGTGCCAGTCAGTGTTTCCTTTTGAGCATCGTAAGTGGCTATGCCACCGGCATGTCTTGGAGTTCTGCTTTCGAGAATGCAGACGAGACCCCTTGTATCAGTCTAATGCATGTAGTGACTGTGGCTGTCAGACAGCAGCAGCAAAGAGGAAATATTCACATCAATCAATTCATCTCATGCCCTTGTAAGGCACAGTTGGCTATATGGAATATATTCTGCAATGAAAGGCAACAACCAATTGCAAATTGCAGTACAGACGCGAACAGCTCATGTCCCAACAATGAAGCAATGGACAGGTCAGTTGCATGAACCAGCACAACTACCGATATACAGGGCAGAACCTGCAGCTGCCAGAGACAAGATTTATACCCGTCTACAGTCAGGCTGTGCGATGTGATCTGCTTTTCTGCTGGGGACAGCTTCAGAATCCTCAAATCCAGCTAGCAGCAGACACAGTCAAAGCAGAGGAACTCATCCATCGAGCAACCTGAAGAGCGTACCCTGTTTTGCTTTGTCCAGAACAACTTTGTTATAGTCAGGCGAGAACAGTCCGAGAAATAGATTGCAGCAGCTGTACGATGCCTCCAACCAAGGAGGCCACACATCAAAAGTGGCAGCGCGCCTATGAAGACGCTGTCGACTCTGATCAATGGGGCCAGGTCATTATTGTGATGTATACGTTAGACATGGCATTCTTGTCCGGGCACCATCAAGCTTCTTGTTCAGCTCACCCGGGATCTAAGTGCTACTGCAGAAGGACGAAGCAGTAGAGGAGTATGATCACCTAAGGCTGACCTTGGAAACAGTATGCCAAGTCCTCCAGTACTCTGAGACTTCTTTGATTACATTGCAAGCTGCAATTATGTCAGCCAGTTCTCTTCGACGTTCAGGTCCACCGTCTGAACAAGTTGGGCCTCAGCACGCTTGAAATAGACAGCCTTAAGAAGATGTGTACTGGCCTCCAGCTTCGTGTCCAGGTAAAGCATAGTCTGGCAGATAGCAGTAAAGCTGTTGCAATCTTCTTCCTCTACTGTCATATGCCACATTGTATGAATGCAGGCTCTTTCAAGCTCTGGAAAGTCTGGGATCTCATTTGATGACATGCAAAGAATCAAGCCTTGGTTTGCCAACATGATGAGCAGCACTGGCAAGATCTGCAGCTTCCAAGCTTTCGAAATCCCAATTCCTTGCTTGACCATGTGTTGATGCTTGCTGTTTTGGCTGCAGATCCATTCCCTGTATTCATACCAAGTGCACCAACTCACAGCAGCCAGGGACTGAAGCATGAGCTGTCCCTGCGGGTGAGAACACAAGCATCTGCGTATACCTTGCAGCTACCACCGCTGCTTCAAGCATCAGTGCACTGTTGATAACTCAGCTGAGTGTGCCAATAGGAGAAATATCAGAAGGTGTATGATGTGCCATCAGAGCTTGTCGACAATGCAGCCAATGTCAGCTTGGCTGATGGAGGTGACCCCGCCGGGGACCCCAATGGCAGCAAGGGTAGCCTGTTGCCGCCTGTTAGCAAGCCACTGCAAAGGGGGGGCAAGCTCATCAGCTTCAAGATGGAGAAGTGGGGCTTCAAAGATGAAGTCGCTAAGGTCTCATGCAGCCTGACTTTCATGTATACTCATGTGCCAAAAAATCCCTTGTTGTGAAGCGGTTGGTAATAGTGGAAATGGGAGCATAACTGACTGGGGCTGGCTTCTGCAGGGAATTCAAGATGCCTATGTCACCATCACCTTAGTGGATGGAAAAGGCAATGTCATAGGGCGACCACAAGATACTCCTACCACAAACAACCTAGCTGGCAACCATGTCTTGTTCAACTGCGAGGTTAGGTGCCTTTCTCTGAGCCTAACGTGTAATGCATCAATTGGTTGCATAGTAGGATTTGACAGTGAAATGCTTGTTGCTGAGAGACGCAAATGGCTCATTTGCTTCCAGGTACATGTTCAACAGGGCATTGAAAGCATTCCCCGCACATCTGCTCTGTTCTTTGAATTCAAGCGGTGGAAGCCCAACAAGGACATGATTGCTAGCAAGGCGTACTGCTTCATTGACTGGGACCAGCTCAACAGCTTGCAGCCTGGAAAATGTGCATTGGAGGTCTATAAGTCGCCAGCAGACTTTTCAAGGAAGACAAAGCCTAGTCTTTTGTCAGTGAAGCCGTTGTACTTGCATCTCGTAGCATCGACGCAGGTGGCCTAGAGCTTGTTTTGCTGATTGTGAACAGCCTGGAACTTAAGGACTGAGACACGCTATAGAGGAATGCTATTCCAACTCAAGGCAATGAGTGTAAAGAACTTCTAAAATGATGCTTGTTGCTGGTGAATTGCAAGGGTCCCAAATGCAAAGGCAATGGCATCACATCATGGCTGCCTGCTTCAGCTCGCCATTCAATTCTGTCACCAGCCTCAACACGTCATCCACAAGCACATTGTAATTTGCTTCAGCTTCCCTGCTCTTGATTGTTTGTGACAACCTTAAATTTGCCTGTACTGGAAGCATTTATTTAGGTGCAGACACAAAGCACAATGGACAGAATTGAGATACGGGCCTCATGAAACATCTGAATGCGTTCAGTGACTTCAAGATTGTGCTTGACAGGCCTTCAAAAACAGATGACAGATGCATACATGTTTGGTTGAGCAACTGCATGGGTATGCAAACAAAGCGATCTGCATTCTCCATGCAGTGTTGAATGTGTTGCGCAGGCCGTGCCGATACTTACGCAGGTGCACTGTAGCTTTTGTTGGTAATGACGGTGAAGCTGGATTACAGTGATGATTTCTGTGTTGACACAGCAGGCAGTGGCAAATCTAGCTGCCTTAGAGCAGCATGTCTTCCAACCTGGGATCGACACAATACAGGATGTCATACCTCTTGGGTGCTGCTGATATCCTCTTCTAGCCTGGCAATCTGAAGCAGCTCAGCACTCTGACCAAGGGCTGCTCGCTGGCGCTCCAACAGCTGAGTCTGCTCTCTCACAGCAGCTTCTGCAGCTTGCAGACTCTGCTTAGCCTGCAGGTGCTGTGTTTCCAGTGTGCTGTTCTGCTGCCTCGCCTACAGACGCCACTGTCGATCAGCAATGTAACAGTGAGGTACAAGGCTGCTGCAGGTGGCGCCAATTTGCGGCAAGGCTTGACAAGTGGTCCTCAGCTTTGCAGACAGCAAGCACACATTCTCAAAACAGGTTGCTGTTGACAGCTGGCAGAAGACTGCAAATCTGACTTTGTCAGTTTACAGTCAAAGCTAAGATGGCGGCTACAGTGGGAGTGACTAGCAATGTCTGAACAACTACTGGAGGAGCAGGCGGGGTCAGCTGAAGTCTGCGCATGCATTGAACTGTCAACACCCAACTCCACATCGCAGGTGCATGAGATCCACTGGTCTGCATACCAGCCAGATCTTTGATGCCTTGGTCGGCTGCTGATACAGCTGCTACAGCACTATACACAACATGCTAAAGCACTCTGCGTCTGTGAGGTGACGTCAAGCCGCCAGCAATCACCATCAACTACATGCTCATAGCCAAAACTGTTACTGCAGAGCTGCCAACCTAATCAAATGCTGATAAAGCATTTTTCCCTTCATGCTACAGCACTCTGCATCTGTGAGGTGACGTCAAGCTGTTGGCAGTCATCATCAAACACATGGCTCATAGCCAAGAATGTGACTAAAGAGCTCTCTTCACCTGGTTCTTGGCACCATCAACAGTCTCATACTTCTGGCCTTGGACCTGCAGGTCTGCCATTCTTTGGGACAGACTAGTCAGCTCAGTTCCCAGCTTCTCCTGCAGACCCTTGACCTTCTTCATTTCAGCCTGTTGTGTAGGTGTTGCCTGCGCCACAAGACAGTATCCTGAACTTTGAGCTGAATCCCTGCTACAAACAGGCAATATACGTATGTCAAGGCTGGAGCTGACATGCGCAATTATCAGCAGAGAAGAGTCGTCATGCGAGCAGCTTGTTGACAACCCATGCAAGACCTATCTGCATGCCGCCAGATGCAAGGTGTTTCCTGACAGATGCTGATCATGCAACCATTGTCTCATATGCCTTCATTCAGCAAGCGTGACCAGCTTCTCATGATGCACCGCAAGGTGACCACGTTGCCCTTGCCTGACTCTCATCAAACGCCAGAGGTGCCACGTCAGGGTTGCTGGTCCTGCCAAAAGGGTTCTGTCTGGCAGAACCAGTCATCTGCATGCCCTCCAGCTCTGCAAGCTTGCCTGCCTTGCTGGTGGGGAAGGTATCCATGAAGGCTGTCATGGCCTTCTCTTGCTGTATCAGCTCCTCATACCTCTCTTGCCCCCCAGATGATGGACTGAACGCAAGAGCGAGAGCATTGCGCCAAGGGTCTCACATCTACAGGTTGCATGTGAATGCAGAGGTTGCATGTAACACAAACAACCAGAACTCTTTGCCAAATGACAGGTCCATACGGAGAGGCTGCGGAGCCAAGCCTCTGTTTTAAGTGTCAAGACAGCGTTGCAAGTCAGAAGCTGAAGCTTGATTCTGTGTATCTTGTACAGCAAGCTAGGCTGAGATGTAGTCAGCAGTGCCATTATTGACAATGCTGCATGCATCTCCCCGAAGTTGAGCTCCTGGCATTTCAAAACCGCAAAATTGCTATGCTGATCAACGCCTCAGTTCCAAGTGTAAATATGCTGTTCATGAGTGACTCACAATGAACCCCTGTTCTTTTGCCTGTCAGGCTGTGTCAGCTTCCTACGCATCTCACAACCTGACAACATGTTCCCTCAGACATGTGACAAATGCAAAACTGTGTAAGGAACACGATGGTCACCTGACAGGCTGTGCAGTGTTGGCCTGACGCTCCATCTGCCGCACAGCCTCTGTTGCCTGCTTGGCTCTCTGGGAAGCCACTTCACACGCCTCGTTGTCAGCTTTGATCTGAGCCAACAGGGCGGCTCTTTGGTCCTCTGGGCCTAAGGAAGGCCGTTGGTCTTCCGCTTGCAGCTCACCTTTGCGCTTTGCCAAGCCATCCACTTGTTGCTGCATGGAATGGATGTGGATAGTACAGAAAGATGAGAGTAGGATGCAACACAGGTGGACCAGACTGACAGCAAGGAGACTGTGTGCACTTCTTCAACCTGTGCACGCATGCGTTGGGCAGCATGAGTGGTCTGATGCCATGTTGTTGCAGCATTGAGCCGCATTTCGCACGATTCGGAGTACTGCTGACACAGCCTTGAAAAACAAAGATCGCAGTGCTTGCTCTTTGCTTGTGTGCTAGCATGCGTTATAGCTAGTACCTGAAGAGCAAGAGCGCGCTGTTTTGCAGGCTCTGCGGCCAATTTGATCTCAGCCGTTGAGACCTGAGTGGCAAGATCTTGCAGCTCAGCTTCTAGTTGCTGTTGAGTAGCCTGCAGCTGCTGTCTGGTATCCTGCACACCAGGACAAACCATGCACCTTTCACAGGGTGCCACAAGATGCCAACGCCCTGCAAGGGCTCCTTGACTCGCATAGTAGCAGCTGCATATGGCTGGAATGCTTGGCTCCATTGGTTGTGGAAAGCATTCATGCATCAACCAGTTCATGCATGCTTATATGGTCCTTGGCAAGTCAAACCAATTGATGATGAGTATAGCAGGCTGGCATACATCAGGCTGCATTCTGTCAGTGGGACTTGCGCGTTGTACCTGCAAATTGTAGTACTCCTGCTGCTGCTCAATGGACATCTCGTGCACCTTCTGCTCAAGCTGCTTCTGAATCTGCTCAGCTGCGCTTCGAACCTCCTTAGTTTGCCGCTGTTTTGCTGCTCTGTTTGCATATACAGCATCAACCCTTTGCCGTTCTGCGTGGTTGCTGGCAAGCATCTTGGCATGCTGGTCATGCAGAGTTTCCATTTTTGTGCTTGCTACATGATTGCTGAGCACCGCATTTAGGTCAGATAGCTGCCCTTGGAGCTGCTGCACTTCTTTTGACGCTGTATCCACCTGCATCTCAAGCTGCTGCCGCTTTGCCAAGTCTTGACCCGAGGATTCTAACTCTGCCTATGGGTAACCAGGACAAGTGGCTTAGCACATGGACAAAGCTCAGTGGAAGAGCGGTAAACATAGCATTTTTGCTGGCAACACCTGCAGCTGTGATGTCACTTCAATGAGTTCAGATCGTTTCTGGCGTAGCTGAGCTAGATAATACGTCTTATCCGCGATTTGTCGACCGGCACCACTGGCTGTCTTGAGTCCTGCCATGCCCTGTTGTGTGACTGGCCGATCAGCCACCTGAGGCACAAAAGGGCTGGAAGTATTCCAGCTCTGGGTGCCAGTGCCGGGCCTAGCTGTGCGCATTGCAGTGCTTGGCGCCCTCATGGAGGCAGTGCTGACCCTAGTAGCGCTAGGTGGCCGTGCCAAGCCTGATCCAGCTGATCCAGTAACGGTGTTCTTGAGGCCGAAAAGGTCTTGGCTGGCTCGAGATGAGGGTCGCTCCATGTTTGCTTTGCCTGCTGGCAGGCAGGACAGTCTGAAGCAGCGATCGAGGGAGCTGTCTCTTGTAAGATGTAGAGGACTACTTGTCTTGTACCTCTCAGGTATCAAACCGCTTTGCTGGCGTTATGCCGAATCGCTTGGCTAGCGTTATACCTTTGTTGGCTGATTTTGTGCACAATAGCTCCAACGGTGTCGTCATCATGATCACGAAGTTATGTTTCAAGCATTGCACTGATTGATGGCCAGCACATGAAGTGTATCGGAGCATGGAATGATTCAGTAAAATTCATATTGACGCAGCATCATACATGAGCTAGCTCGAGATGCGCATCTGCATCAGAAGCAGCTGGTGCTTCATCATAGTCACTGTCGCCCTCTTCACCCTCCTCATCCACAGTAGTTCCAATAGCTCCAGGATGACCGGTCAAAGCTTTGATGATGTTCCCAGCTTTTGTCAAGTTGAAAACAACAACTGGAATACTGTTTTCTTTGCACAATGTGATTGCAGTCTGGTCCATCACATCCAGATCCTGGGTTGTAACCTGTTTGTAAGACAGCTTACGATGTAGCTTAGCGTCAGGATGCTTGTTTGGATCACAGTCATACACACCATCCACCTGCCCACACATCCAGTCAACTCGTTGACACACACTAGGTTTGAACCCACACACAACTACTGGGGGGCCCATCAAGGCTACGGAAAACAAAGTTGCCACACACACGCTCATGATCTCACATCAAACGCGTCCAATCTGTCACTGACATTGCAAAGTCACACGTGGTAGGAGCATGTGGATGCCAAACACCCCTCATCCGATGCACATTAGGGATGCAAAGAATTGGCCAACCAAGCAGCAAGCACATGTTGATATTGAGCTGATGAACAGTCAACATGCACCAGGTGGCTGCCATGAGCACCTTCAAGTTGCAGAAGCAGCCATAGCACTTGGCATGCATGCACATCAGCATACTAGCATACACCAGCAGAGCATACTGAAGAAAGAAGCATGCATGCAGCTTGCCGCAGCACCTTGGTTGCCTTAAAGAAGGCATCTGCTCCAATTTCTGCAGCTCTCAACGCAGCTGCTGTGTCAGTTGTAAAGAATGGGTTGCCAGTGCCACCACCAAAGATGACCACTCTGCCTTTGTCTAGATGTCTGACAGCTCGCCTTCTAATATAGGGCTCTGCTATCTCCTACAGAAGAAACTTGAATGAGCTTGATTGTATGCCACTGCCCTCAACAAAAAGTCTGATCTGGCTCGCCTGCCTTGACCCAAAAGCGCAATGCTGGCTTCCGCATCAGGAGTGTGGCAACACTATGCCTCACATGACTTGTCAGGGACCTAATGCACTTCACTGCAAGCATACCCGCATTTCAATGGCTGTTTGAACCCTGGTCTCTACGCCGGCGCTCTCAAGGGCGGCTTGAAGGCTAAGGGCATTCATGCAGGTTGCAAGCATTCTGCACATGTGGCACACCGCATGTCAGGGCACAGCCTACTTTACAGCTCAGAGAGGCATGATCTACGCCTGCAAGCTGAAGGATAGCTTGCAATCATGAGATAAGCTTGCTTGACTACTGGCAGGATTAGGTAGATGGCTAAAGCAATGGCCTTGAAAGTGTTGGCCTGCATAGCTTAAATACAGGGCAACAAAATCCTGAATGGTGACTGCTTGCAGGCACTATGCAGCACACGTTGCGTGCATGTGAGTAAGCAGCATACATCATCTGGATGTGCACACGCATGCCAGACTGCAGCACGTATGCATGTGTATATATACATGTGCACTGATGCACGATGTACCGCAAAGGATGTGCACATATATGTAACGCAAATGAGCAAAATGTTGTTGAGATACAGGTGGCACTGCTCACCCTATGTTGTCTGCTGTAGCACGTTCTAGACCATCCCAGGCATTCGCACCACGGAAATAGTTGCCTCCACCCACCACTATTGCTACCTGTACGCCTTTTACCATCACAGCTGCAACTTCTCGCGCCACAAATCGCAACACCTGAAGCAGCAGTCTCACGCTGAAAAGTTTGTCACTATGCAACACCGATATACCTTGCAGCAGCAAGTCGTAAGTTACGGTAAGTTATTTACCTGAGGATCTACCCCAAAGCCCATGCCACCTTGCAAAGCTTCGCCACTGATCTTCAACATGACACGCCTGGTGTATCATCATAGAACGTTGCTTCTGACATCTGGGCAGTGATTCGGTCCCTACCATGCTTGATTGAACGATAAATACCTGTACTGAGCTTGTTCCGGAAAAAGCTTGGGTTGTTCCGCTGGGCCGTCATTACTTACGTCCACGCTTCCGTTGCTGCTCAACGCATCCTGTGCATATACCAAGTGCAGTTTGATGCTCGAATGCCTTTGAGAGCACTGTCTTGCGGGTTTCGCTTTACAGCTATGGCTGTAATGCCTTTGCAAGTGCCTCAGGGGTTTACGAGCCAACAACGGGCTGTTGTGTAAGCTGCAAGGCAAAGACTGATGTGAGCACTGCAATGTCATTTACCGCAGATTCTTAGTCTGCGCTGATTCTCAGCTGTTGCAGGGCACGTCGTACTGTTTGACTATGAACCGCCAGTAGGGCGGGGGCGTTCATGACACCGCCCTGAAATGAGAAAGATAGGTTTGGGAAACCCTCACGCCTATATGCACCAGCACATGCATGGTTGAGATGTTAGAAGGTGCAGCGCTGCAGAGCCAGCCAGTGGTGTTTCTGCGTCTGCACAGCGCAATAGCGCTTTGCGTGTGACTGCATGTGCGGCAGCTCAAGGTATCGCTAGGTGAAGTTGCATAGCACTTCCACGAACTCACGGCTGCAGTTGGGTTTAGCCCTCAACTCCAGTAAAATGGCCGAGAACGGCGACGGCCAGCAGAATGGCGTGCCTCTTACCGGCGCCACCTTCGATCAAGAGCTTTACGGGGGCGTTGACCGATATGCTGGCTTTGACACATCTATTGGCTTAAATGTCGACGAAGACCAGGACGAAAGGGAGAGAGCGCTTGCAAGGTAGGGCAACTCCAGGCCCCTGTGACACATCAGCCTTGTGTGCCTTATTTCACGCTCGAGCTGGTCCTGCCTGTCTGCAGCAAGATGAACTCATTTGAGGCCCCAAAAAAGTTCTTTGCTGAGCTCCCAGATGACCAAAGTGGCCAGGTAACGCCTGCGCTGTTTCTGGGACTACTCCACAAAACAAGCACTTGCTGTCCTGTGAACGTCACCTATGGCTTCTGTGCAGGATGGAAGCTTTGGCAAGCCTCAGCGTATTGTGGACCGTGAAGATCAATACAGACAGCGCAGGCTGAACAGAATCATCTCTCCTGCCAGGAATGATGCCTATGCTATGGGAGACAAAACCCCAGGTGCAGATGTCATGACCTATGCGGACATCATGAAGGCGCAACAGCTGCAGCGGGACACTGACAACACCATGAAGAACATTGCTGACAAGCAGAAGGCAGCTGCCGAGATGATGGAAGATGCATCTGCCAGGCCTACAAAAGCATCTGGACTAGCTCCGCCAATCATTCCTGTTGCAGCTGCCAAGCCCGATAAGGGTCGCAAGCGCAATAGATGGGATCAGTCAGAAGATGATGGCGGAATGTACGCTCCGTCCCCTGCTAAGCTCTTTATCTTTTGTTGACGATGCAACATGCATTATTGCAAGATAGCATAATCTGCAGCTGCTGCTGAGGTCATTATATTCTGCACAAATGACTGCACCATGTTACATGTGCTGCGTTCAGATCCCCAGTGAATGACTCAGCATTGTTGGTGCATCAACAAAGCGATTAAGATTGGCCATGTTTTTTGCAGGAAGAGACCCAAGGCAGCAGACTGGGACACAGTGGAGGCAACACCAGCCATGAACAGCTGGGATGCAACCCCAGGCGCCACCCCTGCTGCACATTGGGATGCTACCCCTGGAGCCACTCCAGGAGCAGGCAGCCGCTGGGATGCTACCCCTACTCCTGGCAGGCCTGCTGACGGCCCTACCCCTCGCCGCAATAGATGGGATGAAACCCCCACGCCTGGCAGGGTGAGCCCTCCTGTCCAACTAACAGCAACTTGCCTGATTGCACACGAACACAGCACTCTGCCTTGCCCGAACTCAATGCTCATTCATTTTCTAAGAGTCTCAACAAAAAACAGGGCAGCTTATACTCATCTGCAGCTGTGTTATTCTCATACACACTACTCATGCGCCTGTCACCTTTGCTCCACAGGAGCTCCGTTGAGATAGTCATCAAGTCAATACTGCAAGCATCCAGCTGCGTCATTCATGTACAAGTCATCGTCATGACTGTGCGGGTCCATCTAGTTCTTGCCACAGCTGTTTGTTGTAAGCAGGCGTGTGCCTGAATGTGCAAGGACGCTGTGCAGGTGGATGGTGCAGCAACACCCGGCTGGGCAGGTGGGGAAACACCAGGCATTGGTGCCACACCCAAGAAACAGAGATCTCGGTGGGACGAGACGCCAATGGGTGTCGCTCCCTCAGCTACCCCAATGATGGGGGCCACCCCATCCATGACCCCTGGCGCCACCCCCCTCATGACCCCTGGCATGGCAGCTGGCATGGAGACCCCCTCACCTAGTGCAATGCAGCCTGGGGTGAGTGAGGTCAATGTTGTTGCTTGGCAGCAATTGGTGCATGCTCTCATGTGCAGACACATACAGGCTGGCTTCAGGAGCCTGCATGCAGGTTTGCATGCTTGCACTGTTCTAAGCATGTGCCATTCAGAATATATGTCTTGCATCGTTGCAAGCCTGACAGCATTCCTCTGCAAACAGGGCTTTACTAATCAAAGCATCATTGGGAGCTCCTTAACAGTAAGAAGTGTTCTGGAATGGTGCAGATGCAGCTGAGTGCTGAGCAATGGCAGACCCAGAGATGGGAACGCGAAGTAGAGCTGCGCAACAGGGCGCTGTCTGATGAGGAGCTAGACTCCATGATGCCTGTGGAGGGCTACAAAGTGCTTGAGCAGCCTCCTGGCTATGCACCCATCAGGACCCCTGCCCGCAAGCTCATGGCCACCCCAACCCCCCTGGGTGGCACCCCCATGTACCAGATTCCTGAGGAGGACCATCAGCAGCAGTTTGATGT
>JAABUP010003365.1_pt1 | contig 28340 bp, 31 predicted proteins | sample 5559201 | NCBI WGS metagenome assembly JAABUP01 (sample SAMN10711887, study PRJNA513373) | rock metagenome | isolation source: Antarctica rocks | place: Antarctica | reverse complement strand
CTCAGCTCACACAAGACCGGGACAACGCGTTCGGGCATGCATAATGATGCCAGGCAAGCGACACAAGCACCAGCAGACCAAGAGCTTGCCTTGATGCGCTGCACAGCCTGGTTGATCACACCTCTACTGTACAAGAGCGGACCGCTCGATACTGCAAGCGGCTGAGCACTATCAGCCCAACTGGCACACTGTAAATCTGGAAGAACTTGCAGTCGATATGCAACAGATGCAAAGCCAGGCAGATGCTTATGGGTGTACACAATTTGAGAAGTCTCTTCCTTAGATCAAGTCAAAGGTGGAGAATAGGCAAATTTGAGGAAATGGCATGAGCTCAAAATGTCTATCATGAATGGATCCATCTGGGTTCTGAGAAGAAGATAGTACTACGATGACATGGAGAGCTGTTGAGTGCACTGTCATACGGCATGTATTTGAGGCTCATAGGGAGATATTCTCTGCATGAATCCATGAACATCACTTGACTGCTTCGACCACAGAACATTTCAAGTCCGCCAGTCTGCTTTGTCTTCATGAGGATGCACCGCCGCAGCTATTTTCAGATTTGCCAAATGTCTGCCTCAATATGTTTCTGCTACTACTGCAAGAGAACCTTCGACCTTTAACATTGGTGATGAGTTCAGCCCTTTCAGATAGTGCTGTGTAGCTATGCAGTGTACCTGGCATGAATGATGTAGCCAAGAATTACTTGTTTGCAAGGCAAGAACCAGCTGCAGCAGGGAGAGAGCTAGCATTTGTTGTATTGACATTGACGTCAGGCCATGATGTCAGCTGATGAACATGGACACACTGGCTCCATTGACAACACGATGCACCAAAACGGTTGATCGATAGATTCACATTGAAATGTTGCTGCTCATCCACAAGTCAGACTCTAGCAACACTGCATCCACAGTCGCTTGTACTGTATATACTACATATAGCACTGCTGACAATGGGTGCTTTATGAGGACCCACAGGCACAAAGACTTTGTACTATGTCGCACTGTACCTATTCTCGGAAGCTGCTGGCAGTAGTGAATGAGCTGCCTCAGGCCTGCTGAATGCAACACAGACCCAGACTCAAAGTGCAGAAGGAGCAATTACCGCAGAATCACTGCTGGTTCAGAAGCCCGGCTGACTGCACAGATGACTAAAACTAAACATAGAAGTCGCTTTGCCGACTCTGAGCTCCAGCTTGCTTCAGCTTCTTCATGATGTTGGTGTAGTACTCTTGCAAATATGACTCCAAAGTTGTTATGCTACTAGGGTCCACATCCAACATCTTGTATGTCTCGTCCATTGGTGCGCTGAATGTTTCGCTGCTTGACAAAATATCTGCAAAGGCCTGCAAAACACAGGGGTTAGTGGCAATGGCCCAGGGACAAACCCACTGCTGCCAACAAGCTTTTGCACTAAAGCAAGCATGCTGACGCAGCAGCATCCAGAAAGCACAGCTGCCACTTCACAACATGACATCAGGACGCAACACATGTTATGAACCACAGAGTGTTTCTGGCCTTGCTGTCAGTAGTTGTACCACCTTTCATGACATAATATTTGCATAAATCTAACAGAAGCAAGCGCACGTCTGCGTACCAATGACTAACACAAACATCATTACTTTGTCTGTTCGCAATTTAGAATCAGGGATACCAACAACAAATGCATCATATCTTACCAGCCGGTCAGCAGCATCTCTGGCCCACTGGAAGCTCTTCAGGATGTTTCTCGTTGACTTCAACAACCACACTGGGACACGCGTCACCTACACAGTCAATCCAGCTCACAACAACCTCCAGAGGCATGCAACAGTGTTGCACCATTTTGCCTCTGTTCTGTCATTGAGCTCGAGCCACAATGCAAACAGCATGGCATTACAAGCATAGACAGAACAGATGAAATAGCAGCTGGGCTGACTTACATCTGCTTCTGCATCAGCATACTTCTCACACAAGGCAATGACTTCCTCTACTGTCCACGCTCTGGGTCCTGCCAAGGTCATGGTCTTGCCCTGAGTAGCATCACTCCTGCACAGCACCAGTCAAACACAGGTCAAGTCTCAACTGAGGTTTGATGCTGACAAGGGGCTCCCAGACTGCATGTCTGATGCTGCTGTATGACAAATTGGCCGCAGCAATGTGCAACACAACAGCCATAGCTGTGGCATAGTACATGCAAGCCAGGACAACAATACTCATGTGGATTGCAGTTTGGAGCAAGTGCAAACTAGCATTCACTGTGTCACATGCTTGGAGCATGCTTGTCATGAACAGCCCATTAGCTATCTCTGTGTGCAGTCAATGCACTTCCTTGAAACAAAATTCTGTGACACTGCTCCAGTTGCACCCACGGCCTTATGCCCAGATAGTCCACTTTGCTTAAGGTGCAAGTCACTTTCCTAGCACAGTGTTCAATACAGCAGTATGCAGCTACACTGCGCAGGACCAGCATCAATGCAGTTCTTCCTTGTGGCAAGGCAGGCAGACAATCTGCAGCAGTTGCACACTGCAGCATTGGAAACAGGGTGGCACCTGAGGGCAGCAAGAGCCATCCTGGCAACATCTTGACTATCTAGGTATGCGGTTTTGGTGTCATCGCTGGTTCCCCATACCTGCTTGTCTTCCAATATTGGCACCGCATAGTTGCCAATGATAGCCTGCACATGGCATCTCCAATTAAAAGAAACTCCAATTGCACATCATGACTTTTGACGGCAATGCAGCAAGGTTCGGAACAATGCAACACTTATGAACAGATCGCCAGGGGGGCGAACAAATGCTGCTGCTGTGCTCGACTAGGGCACATATGACTGAGAACAGTGGTTTGGACAGGTGACCACAAACAGGTGACTGAGCAATGCATCATGTCAAGGCTGCTAGCATGCAATGACAGAAAGTGGACCTGCATGAAGCCGCACAAGCGGAAGATGGTGTAGTTGAGACCGCTGTCTGCCAGATACTGCTCGGTGCACGTCTTCATTTGCATCAGAGGCACCTCAGGATGTTTGCCACAGTTGTGAATAGAGAAGAACATGTACCTCTGGATACCCATTGCCTGCAGGGCAGAGCTTGCTGTGATCTTTCAACACATGCAAAGAGCAAGCATTAGCTCTTGCGCCGGACACGTCGAAATTATGTAGCAGGAGATTTCCGGCATGTGTAGCTGTTTCCCGGGTCTGTGACAAAGCTCAGAGAGCTTGGCACAGCATGTGATGCACAAGACATGTCTGAAACAGCTAAGTCATGGCTGGCAGTTGGAGCACACTTGTTCACGTGAACAGCTGTACTCAAACGCACATCTGCATATTTCTAATTTGTGCTTGGTACAGCATCATGCGCATCACTAGGACTGACCACAACACAGCTACCATAGCGATGCAAATCATGCATGATGAAACAGGCAAAAGCATGCTACCTGTGCACACTGTATGAGTGCAACCTTGCCATCCCAGTCAATCTTCTGGGCTGACTCCTCAGGTCGGGCTGTGGCGCAGTCAACTACAGTGTGGATGCCAACAAGCGCAGCAGGGATGGAGGTGGGATCATTCAAATCAACCTGCAACAGCAAATCAGGCTTACAAAATTTGTATGAAGTCTGTTGAACTGAGACAGCAAGGATGGTGTGTACCTGTACAGTGGTGGCTCCCCAGTCTCGCAAGAAATCTGCAGGGGTTTGTCGAGGTCTGACAGTGCAGCGCACATCATACCCAGCATCAAGTGCTTTCCTTACAACCTGCCTCCCAAGGGTGCCTGTGCTGCCTACTACAAGCATGGTGTCCTTTGGCACAGGCGTGCCCTGTGCACCTGCTTGCACTTGCAATAGACATCCTCTGTTCTGCTTGTGAGCTGCAATTACAAGGTTTTGTTCGAGCTGATAGTCAACAGTGCTTCTCAGTGCATTGACTGATCTAGCAACTGACGGGTGAATTGCGTTGGCCCGCACCTTTGTCAGACTTCACAGATGAGAAAGGTTTGCAATTTCCAGCACAACGTCGGTCAGAGCGCGACTTCGGTGTCTGCACACGCTGTGGGGCCCGGCCCATGGTTTGACTTCTGCATGTACGGTGCTGGCATGGTAGCGCACTTTGCATAAAAGTACCCGCAACTCCTTCCATGCTTTCAAGACCCAGCTAGCAGGCCAAAAGAACCTCAAACAGCTATGTCAAAGGGAGATCTGCCAAGCTCCTGAACGCCTGGCTACGAAATGCTTGCATTCACATTCCGTCTGTGCACAAGCTGTCTGGCGTATTGTTGCATCAGGCCTAGACCCTCGACCTCAGCATTGAATGCTTTCATGCCTACTGCTAGCCGCTGTGGTCATTGGTGACTGCTGCGTCTGATAGCTCCCTTGGACCTGTCTATACCGGCTATAGGGGACTGTGTTGTGCAGGCATGCAACGTGAGTGATCACAACCTCGATATTTTCAGCGTCCGCGCCATCTTTCGTGACAGTACTAACTGCAGACCCAAGCAACTAGTGATTCATGGTATCGGTCATGCGGGTCGTTCGTTCGCTGCCCAACCAGTGCTTGTTGGCTATCGTTGTCAGTGCTGCGCTGCTGCAGCCTTGTCTGTCAGGTGAGTGCCAATTGTGCAAATTTCTTGTGATCACCAATTTACCAATTGTGCGACTCTGTGTCTTTGATTACTGGGGTGGTCTTGCCTGTGCAGACAAGCCTTTCCAGACAGCTGATAAGCTAGCTGCAAAATATGTTGTCGGCATAGAGACAGATGGTGAGCAATCTTTGCATAGCTGTTGATTCACATCTTTTGCATCCTCAGATACGATGTGCAAGCAGGAAACACTGCCGAAAATGAAGACGAGGAGTCTGGCTTTGGCCAGCATGTCAGGATGACAAATAGTACAGGACATGCTTTTGACTGCATGCTACCCCCGCCGTCCAGGGATACATATCTGGACACAGCAGACAACAAGGTGCTCAGGTGCATGACCTGCATACTATGCCACACTTTACGCTGTAATCATTCGGTGGTAGAATCGGGCTGCTCTGCTTGAAATTATGCACCAATAGTCTATGTCGCTGCAGGATAACACACAGCAACAGGAGTTGACATCTGAGCAGGTGCTGAGCACTTTGAGTAAGCCGTGCTTACAAGTCACGTTAGCCCTGATCACTTGAGTGTTGTTGGTCTACCACTCTGTTTTCTGCTTGAAATGTCAAGCACAGGAGCTTTGCCATGCCTGGACAACAACGTGCACCGTCAGCAGGTGCGCGCTGTTTCTACCGTTTGGAAGACTGGTGGACATATGAGCTGTGCTATGAGAAGCATGTCCGCCAGTTCCACAGAGAAAAGGAGGTCTTGAGCTCTGAATACTCGCTAGGAGTTTATGAAGGGGAGCCTGCAGATACAGATTCCATGCAGGCAAGTATGCATTGGATTCATGGATGCACACGCCCTTGGGTTTGCAGGGAAGGTCAAAGCTGTCAAGCCACGTAACAAGGCAGGTTGTGAGGCAAGGGTAGTCCTGTGCAGGGTTCTATAGATGAAGCCAATAGTGGTAAATATGTCAAGCAGTTATACACGCATGGCGACGCCTGTGATCTCACAGGTCACACCCGTCAGACTGAGGTATGCCTCAGCTGACAAGCTTCCACCACCATGCACAATTATGGCCTCCATCATTCACATCTTGTCAGGGCTGACCCACATGCACTGTAGCTGCGACAGACACATGCACCTTGCAGATAGTGATGCCATCATGTCAGCTGGAGACACATATGCATCATGTCACACGTTTCTATGACAAGCTTGTGTTGACTGATATGCTGTTGCAGGTGAGGTACTCTTGTGGCGAAGGAGGCCAGGAAGCCATTCTGTCCATCAAGGTACATTTTCTCATTGTTGTCCTGCCCACGTCCTTAGTGTGTGGGCTTACCAGCCGGGCCCCTTTTGTTTGCTTTCACCCTACCGCTTTGCTTCATCACCGCTGGTCATAGGCCGCAAATCATGATGTAGCACAGAACAACAAGCATGAATGTTTTCTATCTGCCTGCAGTTACCCCTGTGACAGGCTACCACCAAACTTACGCCATGATCAGACTACAACCGGATGTCCCTTGCTGATAATGCTGACCATTGTGCCCATTCTTTTCTGTGCCTGCAGGAGCCTTCCACTTGTCACTATGTGCTCAACATGGCTGTCCCTGGCCTGTGCCAAATGCCTACTTTTCAAAAAGAGGCTGAGCCTGTCACTCAGATTGTATGTAAAGCTATTGCCAGCCCAGCAGCAGCCCAATCCAGCGTAGTATCGGACACTCAAGAGAAGCAGCAGCCACAGCTAGATGCAGAACAAAGTGTGCAAGACATAGCAGACCTGGTCACTGAGATCATTGCAAATGGCACTGAACAGGTATGCTTTGGGTATTGGGTGCAGACTCATGTGTGAGCATGTCACTGCTCACTTACTTTTGTGCTTGTTATTGCTTGGAAATTTGCTGAGGAAGTCTTCAACGGCTTTGTACAAGCTGCAACAACCCTTGACAGCTTGTTGCTGATGTTGGTCTGCTGCTTGCAGGCATGAAGGCTGTCATGATTAATGTAGGCTGCAGCAGTAAGACTGTGGCACAGCTCTTGGCACAACATCTGACACAGCCCAGCTGCTGAATGATGTCCAAACCTATGTGTCCAAACCAATCATGCCTGGATGCGGTTTCGGGCCATTGTAAATGATATCAAGGTCACAAGCTACCATTCATGATGTGGCATGGGTCCCAAGTGGACCCGGGCATGCGTTACAAACTGGTGGGCACCTGCAAACAGCACTGATGCATCTATGTCACTTTAACAAAGCATGAGACGTGCGTGCACACCAGATATGACATCAAGTAAGCCTGCCTTGGCATGCGTTGAACATGCTGCATTGCAATGCATGCAGAAGCTGAGAAGAGTGAACCGAGGCTATAAACCCTCTGCATGTTTACGATTGACAGCAAAGAGGGGCCCCAGCTGCAATGTAACGTCTTCACATCCTCCTCAAGTGTATACTTTCACTGATTCCCTATAATGATGCAACCCCTTTACTTAAAATTACATGGGGATGATTGACTGCCTCGAGTCTGATGGGTTTTTTTGGTTTGGAATGCTTTACTCCGTCGCGGATTTCCCATTTTAAATGCGCGACGGAGCAAAAGCTGCTTACTAAAGGGGCCTGTTTTGAATGCTTTCAGTCACAGGGGCAATATGTATGGAGTCCAGCTGTTACCTGGCTTGGCTTGCGAATCGAAAATTGCTCGCCTGCGCAATGACATCTGCAAAGCTTACATGACAATCGGCAGACCAGAGCAGCTCGTCAAGCTGGCCAGCAGAACAGAACGCAGGAATCTGCAAGATCAGCAGGTTCAAGGCGGCCTTACTGTCCGTCTCAGCGCCTTTGTTCAACGTCTTAGCCCGTATCATGCTTTGGAAATGCAATGCGCTGAGACCAGCGTGAAAATTTTGTTATAGAGGGCAGCCAAGGCTTTGAGGGGTATGAGCCAAGCTGCAACGTCGATCATTTTGGTCAGACACGGCGAGGTAAAGGCTGCACTGATGATTGTATTGCGACGTATACAAGTTTGCTACAGAAAGAATGCGTGAGCATCTCATATGCAAGTATGGCCAGTGCTGACTTCACAAGCATACTCGAACGCTAGACGTTTCAGTCAAGCTGCAGACCGCCTGGAACCTTCAACAGCGGCTTCAGGGACAGTGTCAAGAAAATCCACCTCTCAATGCAACAGGAGAGCAGCAAGCACAAGCTGTGAGTCCAGTCCCTGGTCAGTGTCGCTGGAAAACTTAGCACATTTTGTCGAGCAAACGGCCATTTGGAAATCCCAACAGGTGCCATTGTCAACATCAATAGTCTGATGTTCCCTGCAGCTGGCTGAAAGGCTGTCATCACTTCCAGTGGCAGCCATCTACTCATCTGACTTGCAAAGGACAATGCAGACTGCTCATTATGTTGCAGCAAGGCTGAAACATATGCAGGTCTGGTCAGCTGCTACTGAACTGTGTTCCACGTCATGCATGAGGTCACTAGCTGATGCTCCGTTGCCTGGCAACTTGTGTGTCAGCAGGTAACATCCGAGGTAGACTTGCGAGAGCGGCATTTGGGAGTTTTAGAAGGTCTGACTCGACTTGAGGCAGCACAGCAGCATCCTGCAGACTTTGCCAATCTGTCTGGGTCACCAGATGCAAAACCACAGGCATGTACAAACACCATATGCTATGTGTGCCTGGATCTATGCTGTTGAAATTTATTGACAGCGTGCAGGGTGGTGAAAGCCAGAATGAGGTAGCTCAACGGGTCGTCACAAGGATTGGGCAAATAGCTTCACAGCATCCAGGCAAGACACCACATATGTCCTACAGGCAGTCCTGGGCCATCACTGCCATGTCCAGATCTCCATGATCAATGATAGCAATTGATACTGATGCCGTGTGATGCACAGGTCAGACCATCCTGCTGACCCTACATGGAGGAGTGTTGCATGCTTGCTACCGGCATGCAACTGGCCATATGTTTCACGGAAGAAATGTCAATTGTGCCATCAATGCTGTCAAGGTTGAAGGCAACAAGTGGAGTTTGGTCACCTGGAATGATGCTGATCATCTGCATAAAACTGGATTTATGGCAACTGCTTTTGGTGGTGGTGGTGAAGGAGGCTGATCTGCCTTCAGATGTTTGTTTGCATTTTATATTCAGTCTTCCATGTACTGTGTGCAATAGCCCAAACTTACAAGTAACGTGTTGGCCGTGAAGTCGCTATTTCATGTCATACTATGGTACTATGGCAGGTCTATGAAGCACATATCGTTTACTGCGTTGTAGAAATTTTCAGCATTGACAGTACAATGTATACATCAACAGCAGTTGAGCATTTCAAATCATCACATCAATGACAACATCTGAAACACACAGCATGTGAAAAAGCGGCACATGAATGCCAAATTGGAATCTCATTTTAGAGTAAAAGCACCTGACAAGTATCAAAATCAACTAGCTACAAAGATCTGCACATGAAACTTGCTGCAGGTGCAACACACATGTCTTATGCCTTTGTGCAGCAACCACAGCAAAACAACTTTTGCCAAAATCTTCTCTGCTGCTTGCCTACTGGCATAGGATCGTTGTCTGGCAATATCTCCGTGGACAACTCCTCTGTCGGTGCCAAGGCTGATTTCTGCTGTGAGACAGAGTTATCAACCTTTGCTGCTCCACCACCAGCTTGGACAACAGTAATATTGACAGTTGCGCCACTTGGCCTGACACCATCCATCTTGTCTGCCTCAGAAACAGCTCCTTCCTGCCCTAGCATTGTGGCCTGAGATGCAACGCCATTTCTAACTGCATCTGGCATGGCCATGGTGCTACCCATGTGTGGTGCTTCTAAGCTGTTCAGGGTACCCTGAATGATTGTGCGGTCATCCCGCATATGAGCTGCAGTGCTGCTGTGCACTGGCTCTGCCCCATTTGCTGCAGTACCTAGAGAGGAGGTGCTAGAGGTCAGCCCTGCAGCATCTGCGCTTACACTCTGAGCATCCTGGGAGCTCTGAGCAGCAGTTGAGTCCTGAGCAGCGCTTGAGCTCTGAGCGGCATTAGAGGTTTGAGTCCACTCAGAGACATGAGTCAAGCGCGGCATCTGAACCTGACTATTTACATCACTGCTGCTCTGCTGGTTGATGCAAGACTGAGCGATAAGACTGCCATGGTCTGTGCCAGCATCACCACTGCAGCTGGTCACAGCCCGAGATGATGCACTCCGTGTAACAGCGCTGTGCTCACTTGCTTGCCAGCCCGGCTCCACAGTGCCTGCACCCGCTACAGCCACTCCCAGAGACTCCAACAGAGCCTTGTCCTGCTTGTTCTTCTCCTTCAAGAAAGCAGGAGTGATAGCCCCGGTGCTGACACGCCTGGCTGGCGGACTCTTGCTGCTGCTTGCTGTGGTACCTGTTGCCCCTGTTGCCTCAGTAAAGCTTCTGAAGTTGGTCTTGACCTCTTCAAGGGAGACCCGCTGTCTCTGTTCCTTGCTTGGCTTACGGGTGGCTGGGACTGCGACCTCAGACAGGCTGATGCCTCGCTGCAGTGCTGTACTCTGCAGCAGATTTGCCAGCTGGCTGAACTTGCTGCGCAGCTGGGAGCTTTGACTGGCAATGGGCTGGACAGGCTGCACTGCCTGCAACGTGGTCTGCCCCTGGTTGTCAATAGCGGCCTGACTGGGAACTTTTGCACCTGCAGCTACACCCAGACACAATGGAAGGTTGTCTTTTGTGATCCCAGGCAGACTAGTTAACTTGTCTTCCCTGTGTCTTGTGAGCAACAGATTGGCAAGACCACCTTGCCCTGTCTTTGGCACGATGATGCAGGAGTTAAGCCACATGTAAAGCGTACAAACACTGGAGCGTGACAGACTCTGCTACGCTGTAGCCATGGATGCAGGCTGCACAAGCCTGGGCAGCATCAAGCAACAGGGCTTTGCAAGGACTCTGCAGGCGTGACAATGGCAAAACGGAGAGAGCAGGCTGGTATACCTTGTGATGGTGCAGCAGGCCTGGTAGTGGTGGCCTTCACAAAGCTTGGGTAGACAGCAGCTGCAGTGCCCTGTCCCCTCAGCAGTGCAGCAGCAGGCCGCTTGACAGGCAGCAATGCATGTTTGCTGGTCTGCACCGGCTTCAGCTTGGCTCTCTGCTGCTGCAATGTGTCCACAGCAGCATCTGCTGTGTGAACTTCACTTGGACTGCCACTCCTGCTGTTGGTGGAACTGGCTGGGGCTGTGACTGGACGCAGATGCAAGTGCTGCTGCTGCCACGGGGCAGCAGTTGGCCTGCCAGGCTTGGACACTTCATCTTGAAGTAGGCTGTCTAGATGGTCGACTTTCTGCTGAACAACCTGAAGCCATACAGGACTGCTGACTGATACAAGCTGTGAGACAACAGTACATGTGCCAGAAACGTCTCTGCAGGTTCAAATTGCAAGCACCTGTTGAGCTGACTGATAACAAAAAGCAGTTGGAAACAAAGCAGAGGCAAACACAAGCAGGTATAGCAACATGTGAAGTATGACGTTGCTCATTAAAATGACAGCCACTTGCAGATACATGATACAGAGATGCATTGCTAGCTTTCAGCACTAACTATGCTGAGCAGGACAGAAGCACGTTGCTTTGGATTAGCAGCTTACCTCGCTGTTTGAAATAGACTGTGTTGAAGTGGTGCTGCCTGCAATATCACCTGCACAATTCCGCTTCAAACTCAGCTGCATGAGTCAGATACATGTGTGCGGTATGCCTGTCACATCAAGCAATACCAAAAGTACGCAATCCTGACTACAATGCACAAAGCATTGTATGTAATACCACAGATAACAATGCATCCCTGCTGCCTGGCCAACAGCAACACAGCTGCTCACCTGCTGCAGCAACCTGCTGAGGCTCATCCCTCAGGTGAAAGCTTGTAGATGGCGAGATCAGACTTGTTCGCCTGCCTGCTGCCATAGCCTGATTCCTTGCGCTGACAGCTGTCATTGAAACTTGCACTTGTGTGCCATTGGTATCAGCCAGTTGGTCTGCTGCTGCAGTGCTGGTCCCTGCCACAGGGTTTGGAGTCCATCCTGCCTTTGCCTTCCAACTCAAAGTAGGCTGCAATAGCCTGGATTGCTGAGAGATGGGCGGTGAGCGCCCTGGGCTGTCTGAGGTGGAGCGAGGGCTGATGCGCACCGAGGTTGGCTGATAGCTGACTGAGGTTGATTCAGGTATGGCAGCCAGGTTTGGGATTTCTGAGGTGATGACCATGGGAACAGCTTGTGGCTAGGATAAGAAACCAGTCTGAAGCACCAATGGCAGACAGGGTGCGAATCAAGCCAACCTGCAGGAGACACTTGCGTCGAGCTTCAAAGTTTTGGAACAGCACCTGAAAGTTTCGGGGTGCCTCCTTGTGTGAAGGACAGAATGTGCCGGCGAAAGAAGACACAAAAGCGGAAAGAAGCCAGACGAACCGAAATGTCTGAAGAATTGAAGTCTTCAAGGGCGTCAGCAGGGACCTTCGTTCACAGGATCGCTTCACGCCAGTCACGCTACTCACGCGTCCGGGGTGAGCAGTCACAAATGTCAGCAGTAGGCAGCGTAGCACGGTGTGTTGAGGAGGTCACGGTATCGCTGCGTCGCATCAACAAGATAATCTGACAAGTAATCTGGGGTTTGACTTCATATTCTCAGGTTAGACCGCGGTTCTTCGTGTCCTGGTATAACCGAACGAATGAGTGGATGCATGAATGAATGAACGAATGGATGGATGGATGAATGAAAGGTTAAGCTGGTATACTGAATGCCTCAGAATGCATGAATGAATGAACGAATGGATGGATGGATGAATGAAAGGTTAAGCTGTCATACTGAATCCCTCAGATTACAGCTAACACACGCTTGTCACTGCAACTCATGGCAAGTCCGGAATTTTGCATATATGCAAGCCATGCTGGCAGGCAGCCATTGCTGCAAGACTGCTGAGTAGCTCCACAAAACCTCATACTGTTGCTGAGATTGCACAGCTGTAAGACACTGTCAACCCCACAAAGGAAGGCCGCAAAACGCTGGCAGCAAAGCGCTTGGCACCCACACCGACCATAACTCCTTGCATGCATACATGTTTACACCTCTACGTGCAACTAAAAGCGTCTTGACACAAACCCTAGACGTTGCATTGTTGCAGTGTATGCATTTGTCAAGACTTGGGTCCTGCGGAGCTGTCTATTTCTATGTGGGCCTTTATTGAAGCGCTTGTGGCGATGACCAGGCCGTTTAAACAATATGAGTCCTGTTGCAGTAGTCTTGAAGCGTTCCTTATAAGACCTGCATTCAACACAATCACGGTCAGCAGAAGTTATCATTCATGATGAAAATCTATGAAGGCCATGGCAAACTGCTACTCAACACATGCTGTGCAAACACAGATGGCAATACGTGACGGCTTACGAGTATGGCTTCAGCTTGCCTCCTGTGAACTTGGGCGTCAGCCTTTTCATACCTCTTGTCTGCATTGCCTGCATCAACAACGCTTCTTCCTTCAGTGCACAGAAACATGCTGGTGAGCACTGAGGCTCCGACTGCAAAAAGCAACAGTTTTACCTGTAAAGCAAACGTGCTTTGATGAGTGTCAAGGGAGATTGGATTTTGCATTTTGCAGGGAACAGACTGGTGATCCCAATCTCTGAGCGACATGATGCTGAAGTATCTGCCGAGCGCCAAGCCAGGGGCTTGCTGAAGCATGCTGGGGTATTGCGAAGTCACCTCACGGTTGACAGCAACTTTACAGAGCTGGCACGACACTTGCAGGAGTCTTTGCATGATTGCCTTACGCAGGCCGCAACCCTGCGTGAACGGTGTGCCTCTGCCGGCTTCGCTGATCAACTCACGCAGCTGCGGCCCACTGTCGGTGAAGTCCGTGTAAAAATCGCAGCCTCTGCGACAGAGCTGCTACAGCGGTGACTGCGCCTAGGGCCAAGCTGAACAGAAAGACCGTGCTCGCCAACGAAATGGACCGCACTGCAAATAGTGAACCACAGCAGGGACAACTTATATCGCCTCCCCGTTATATTAGGAATAAAAATGTAACGCTTGCTGTCGTCCGAAACGCCTGCATCGCTTCGCTTCGTTATAGTCGTGCACGTTGTAGTCGTGCTCATGAGCGCGCTTGAGGGCTGGGCGTAAGACATGACCCGACCAACTTGCAGCTGCGGAGGCCTCGGAGCCACCTTCGACAACAGCATGTCCGTCACGAGCAAGATTGCGACGCCTCGAGATCAGACGCAGATCAGCTTTGCGCACGCAAGCAGCTCACTCTGCGTCGCAACAAAACGAGGAAAGGGCAAAGTGTTATCCCGGAGGAGCGCAAGCCCAAGTACAAATCTGCCTGTCCTTCACCTCACTTCCTTTGGTCAGGAGTACGTGGACGAGCTGCTTTCGCTGCCAGCAACACTGACTCCCAACGCTGACTTTGTGGATGGCTTGAATTATAGGGACATCGACCAAGGGGAGTCAGATCACTATCCACATCCTCGATTCGCATCAAGGTTAAAATCTGCATGGGTAGCTTGCAAAGGGCTTGACAAAGTAGCTAGTCTTCACCAGGCCCATGCCTTGATGCGAGCAGGATCACCTGTCAAGCTAATCAGGACTCCACTGGTGGCCAAGCTTTCCCAGTGGACCCTTGACCACCTGGTGAGAGCAGTTTGTTTGTTCAAGACCCATCCACATACCTATACTTGGCCTACCACTGTGTTCTCTGCTAAGGTTTTGCATTTGCAATTAAAGACACCTTACTGTAATGTTTGATACAGAGCAAACATATGGGACAAGAAGCATCATGGGAGATATTGTGCAGCCTGCAGAACCACAACGCATTCATTGAAACAGCTACAGGCAAGAACATCTTTGGCTCATACTACCATGTTCGGGAGCCACAGACCCAAAAGCTGTCAATGACATTTGAGGAGTACGCACAGTGTGCGAAACAATGGACCAGCAAGAAGATCATGTTTAAGGTAATTCACTGCTAGTACCATGTGCAGTTACGAATCGAAGTGGTAATTGTGCTTGGTGTCTGTGACTTTCCCGGCTGGCATGACCATTGCAGCCTCTCAGGTCAGGACATAGTCTGTGTGTCACAAAATTGACAGTTTGACAATTTGACTTTGAAGTCTGGCAAACAGTGCTCTGGCCAATCACATATTTGCTTGCAGAATACAATCATGAAAGCAAATGGGCAGCAACAGATTCCAAGTCCACTGCTACATCTGGCTTCTGACTTGACACAGGAGCTACATGACCACATCAGCTGGGAATGGCTCCAGGCATGTACACATTCTACATGATCAGTGCTTGCTGATCAGTTTGTAGGTCAAGATTGGAAATTTGAAGTGCCCTTTCAGTCTGATGGCAGCATTGCAAGACTCATGAAATGTATGCTCAACTGCAAACTGGTCTCTGCTGAAGCTCCAGGACGGCTAGGCTTACTAGCTTTTTTGGAACACACTCACAGCTGCATCTTCAAAAGATGTTTGTGAGCCCATTGCTCATGTGCGCATTGCAGAGCTGCCTTGTCAACTCTCTGCCGGTCACACTTGTTTCACACAGGTGCCATTTGGCAGCAGTCAGTTCTGTACAGTGAGTTCAATAGTGCTGCGCAGGCACTACAAAAGCTGGCAAGATTTGGAAGTGTGGGCAAAGTCAGCTTGCAATCTGCAGGTTGTGATGCTCTGTGCCCCGCCCAGTACCAGACCCATGAAAGACTGCTGGCACAGGTCACATCTTGCCCTTCAACTACATCTGTCAACAGCGTCGCAGCCGTACAAACTCAGCCCCGTCATGTCTTTCTCCAACCATTCATGGCTGCGATGCTATTGCTTCTGAAATGTGCTTGTGAGCTGTTGTGTATATTGCTGAAAGCAAAATACAGGTGACAGGCACATTGTTGTGTCATAGTACAAGCACTACTACCGAGCACCGCGTAAGGGTGAGGGTACTGGTGGCGTAACAGCACATTGCACATTCTCAGCATCGCTAACACAGGGTGACACCCCTGAAAGCTTGAGACAAATCATTAAAACAAGCATCACATCGTGCCTTGGGTGTGTCATGCCTTGTCAGCTTCACAGAGCCCAAGTGAGTTCTGAGTGCTGAATCATGTGGAAATGAGGGTTTTCACCGGATGATAGTCAGACCAACTGGTTGAGGCATGTGACAGGTGACAGGCAGCCAGCGGCTTCTGCTGATTCCTGCTGAGCATGCGTTCAATGGCATGTACCCCTACCCTGTGCACCACCCCTATGATGGCTACACCATGGTGGACCTGGAAAACCCAGACCTTGCTCAGTGGCCCAAGCATGGCAACGTGAAGGGCCTGTGCTGCATTCTGAAGCCAGGAGATGTGGTGTACTTGCCAGCCTACTGGTGAGGACCCATCAGCCATGTACAAGCTTGTAGCATGCTCTGAAGCTTGCAGCAGCATGAGGAGCATGCAAGATCAGCTGAATCTGCCTGATGCGTTTTGCATACTTCATAGCACTTCATGAGTTCACATTTGCATTTGCAGGGATGGACAACCACGTTGTGCAAGTCAGCCTTTTGGAGTTAAGCCATGCATTGGGTGCCGCTAGTTGTGTTGTGTGAGTACATTAGCGCCCTGAAAGACGGTAGTGTCAAAAATGGTAGGAAATCCCCTTTGAAAAGTTCCATACCACTATGCAGGTTTGTCCATGCCCAGCATCTTGAGGAATCTAATATCAGTCTGATGTTTCACATGGGGGCAGGCATGCGAGCACGCCCTCCTGCCTGCGCCCCACTACAGCTTTCCCGCCATCTGGAGGCTAGAGTGGCAGATTTAGAAGGAGTGTCAAATGTGCGTCATTGGCTGCGTCTGATTGGTATGTCCTACCTGCCCAGAGTCACAGGCTCTCTGTGTTTGGTATAATCTGGGCCCGTCCGAGGTCAGACTGGCTGTGCATGTTCTACAACTCTGGCTTTGTGATGTGTTCATCACACGTGACTGATGTCTGTCTGGCAAATACTTATGTTCCTTTTGCCTCCCAAAGAAATGATTGTCAGTCCCTGCATCCCATGTGCCTTGGCTTCAGGCATCAGCTGGTTAATGTCAGGCTGATGCACATCACAATTGGCCAAGGGGGAGACCCATGGGTGCCATGCTGGAGTCAATGCTCAGTGCAGACATCGTGGGTTTGTTTCCTCCAATGTGTCAACGTGTAACATGCTGCATGCTGAGGGCAAGCTACAGTGACACTCGGCAGCTGTACAACATGATCAGTTCCAGAGCTGTGGCTGACCCTCAAAATAGCACATCCATATTGGTTTACATGACTCAACATCGCTACAGGGTGCTTTGTCCAGGCTACTGTGAAGAGGAGGAATGGATAGACTTGGCCACAGTCAAGGGCTACCGCCGCATTGTCATGTGCCAGGAGGTCCGAGATGAGCTGATTCTAAATCTGACCAATGACGCTGTGAATGCTGGTGAGGAGGAAGAAGAAGAAAATAAGATGCAGGATTGGCAGAGGGTGGTGATAGCAATGTGTGAGGGCAGGCTGCTGCCCACCCCCTGGCTCAACAAGGTCATGCTCCGTTCCTCCTCTGCACTTCCACCCACATGTACCATGGCACAAGTGGGGCTGCCTCAAACAGCACAATGAGCCAGAGCATAGTACTGACTGGTCCCAACCTGAACAAAATTCAACAGCCGTGAGGCACATCCGTGGTCAGTGACATAGACACATGCATCCAAGCAACACTCACAGCCTCACTGTGGGAATGTGTGCTTGGCTGAGGAATGGACAGTGACATGGCTGCTGTGAGCTTTCAACAACATGGCCTCCTTTGTTGCACAAAGCATTGCAGATTAACGATCAAATATGCGTAGGTGCACATGCCTCTGCACACCTCCTGGATGTATGTGCTGCTTACCATGACCAGGTGTCCCTGATGCAGCATGCACAGCCAATGAGCAGAAGCCTGTCTGGCTAAGAGAGCCTAGTGTTGCTTAAGATCAATCAGGCACTCTGCAAGCCAGCCTCGAGGACGATAGTGTTGTACAGGAATACACAAGTTGCATGCACTGCAGGACTTCCGAGAGCCCCTCTACTTGACAGACACCGCAGTTCAGCTTGAGGACACACGCTCAGCGGAGGAGCGCAAGTACCCGCAGCTCTTCCGCCACAAGCTCAAAGGTGACCAGTCCTTATACTTGTCCCTGGCAGTTTGTCATTGCAAGGTCTATTCACCTGTGGCAACTGCACAGGTGAGTAGACCTTGCAATGGCGTCCACCTCAGCCTTGACATGCATTGCTGAGATGGACGCCCAGACAGCATGAATCACACTGGACCATTTGGCTTTTATGTGTTCATTGTGTAAAATCTTGTTATGTGCAGCAGTTGTTGGAAGTTTTGCCATTCCAAAAGGAAGGTTTTCCAACATCTTTGGGCATTGACCTTTCCATGTGAAGCCAGCAGTTTTGTGTATGCTAAACAGATGTAAACTCAACTTGCGCTGCATTCATTCAACTGACTTATTTTGCATCTGATTCTGGTGGCGTTGCTGTCTGCCACATCGTTTCATGAGACTGAAGTCTAGGTTTGCTGGTTGCAGCGGAAGGGTGGAGTGTACCAGAAAGCAAAAACACCATCCCAATACCTGGCTACAGTACTCAGTCAGCATTGCCTGGTCAAAAGGCGGAGGTTTATCAAGCATAAGCTACATAGACAATCCTGACAGGCTCCAGACCCATGCTGACTGTATCAAACAGCTGCGCATATACACAGCAATTGTAGGCCAGATATTTTGCAGCAAGCTGTTTAGCAGTCTTGTCCATACACTGTTTGGTGTGAGTTTCTTCACCAGGCAGGAGGTATAAGTGTCGTGGAGGGCAGTAGGTGTACTCAAGAGCAAATGTGACTGATGGGGTATCCGACAGATTTGGATCAATTTTACATGCAGTTGAAGCAATAATGATGTTTAAACCGTTACAGTCTGCATGAAGTACAGTGCTGGTCCACCTTCACGCCTGCCTTACAGCTTGCTTTTGCACAAAAGTATTTACAAATTTGTCTCTCTTTTTCCTCACAACTCGATTCATAGCTGCCAATGCTGGGCTCGTATTAATTGCCTCGAAATTACGCCAAACGTGACATTTCAGAAGAGATGTTGGCAGGGTCGAATGCTCTTGGCTAATTGTGAGTTGACCTGCCACCACCACTCTGTCGTTCTTCATGTCACCTGTCACAAGCAGCTCCCCACCCTTTGCTGAGCACTGTCTAGCCCTCATGATGACGGGGCCATCCTTCAGGTATTTAGCCCAATCAGGATCCAGCACGCAGTCTGCATGAGCCAAGCCTGTCGCAGGTCCTCACTCACTCCTGAGGTCAAGACAAGGCTCAAAGAAACATGAAATGGTATGGCTTGCCATCACCTGCCATGCGCAATTGCTGGAGTAATGCAGTGTATTCAATATATTAAATCACAACAATACTCAAGTAATGCAGTAGGTATCTGACATTATAGAGATCTCTAGAGTCTTGAATCAAATTTCCTGACTGTCAGCGCGCTGCAGAATGTGCTTCTTCAAGCCATAATGTGATGACTGTATGAAAAATTGTGTCAACATTGTTACAAGTAAACGTCATGCTGCAGCCAGAGACACTTACAACAGCACTGCAGTATCAGTACACTGACATGCAAAACTTAAGCACTCATCAACAATCTATGCAACCCATTTGTGCGTACCAACCAGATCAACAGCGGCCAGAAGTTGATGCAAAATAAGATTGTTGGTTCTGAAGGCCCTGCAAACGACTTACACTGTGTGACACACTGTTGATGCAAAACAAGATGCCAATAAAATTGCTCAAAGATTGACTTGATGTTTGTGCTGACAACCTCAAACAGCTGAAGATCTGCCATGCGGTCTTTGGCACACTGCCGCCACTCACACTGTTTTGTTGTTGCCTTCACTGTGACTGCCCAATCCCAATTGACCGCATGTAGTCTGCCAAGGCACTGGGGTTGCGGGTCTGCATGTACACAGTGCCAGGACCAGAAAAGCGGCAGACCTTGCCCTCAGAAGACACCAAAGATGTCATAAAGCTGCCAACATTCTCAACCTTGTAGGTCATGCTTGCATGCCATGCCACAAGATGGTCATTGTCGATGATGTACTCTTGACCAGCAGCAAGGTCAATGCCATGAATGGCACCAAGAGATGTGATGAAAGCCACTCCTGTTCCTGACACCTTGGTGATAAACAAACCTTCTCCAGAGAAAAGTGCTTTGCCAAGACCTTGTGTCTTGAGTGACTTCTGCACTCTAGGAGTAAAGGCCAGAAAGCACTTCTCACCAACAATCCACTCGTTGCCGGGGCTGATATGCAGTGCCATCACATCCGCCATCATCGGTGGGGCGAGGATGAGCTCACCAGCACCATTTGGAGCTGAGACACAGCTGGAGAAAGCTTTGCCGGGCAATAGCATCTTCTTCAGCTTCACTTTGCCCTCCAGCCTAAGATTGGCGGACATCCCTGCCATGGCACCCGATGTGAGGTTGATGCTGGCATGCGGCTGCAGCTGGCAAGTCACAATCGAGTTCACGTCTCGGTAGGAGATCGTGTAACAAACCCCGTCGGCTTCCCCGCTGATGTTTTGCATGTTGGAGCCTCTGTCATAGCCATCATAGTTGGCCTGAGCTGGTGCAGGGTTCAACGGGTAAGGACTCGATGGAGGTTGCCACTGTACGTTTGCATCCGTCCCGTAATAAGGTGCCGCCGGTGCAGCGTACATCAAATCAGGCTGTGTACACTGTTGTTATGGTCCGTTGTGCGTTGTTGCTCAAGGCGTATTCAAGACGTAACGCCAGCTGCTTGCATTTCTTGCATAGGAACTCATTAGCTAAGGCCCTTAGCTAAGGCCCTTTCCACACCAGGCGAGTTGGGAAGCGATGTCCATGGGTCAAAGGGACGCTTTGACCTGGTAGAATGCCTGGATCAGAGATGCTCAATTGGCGTACTTGCGTTGCTTCACTGCCTCATGGTGGGTTACAGATCCATTGTGTCAGCTGGAGACATGAACTGTTAGGCCCTAGGCCACAGGGGTCAGCGCACCTTGGGCTGATCATGATGCACCAGTCATTGCCGCCTGGCAGCGCCGGCATGCACATTTGTGTCATGTCAGCATGCCACACCTCAAGGTGCACAGCAGGGTCGATTGTTAGACCTGTCTGTGTCGTTGCTCATCACTCTGTGACTCTGATATCAGACAGATATCATGTACGCATGAGCAAAGGCGTGCAAGGCTTTACAAACAGCTGTACAACTGATTCAATGACAGGTTCCTTGTCAGCCTTACAATGTCTCATCAAAAAAACTCAAGCATGGTGTCTTTGACCACAGAGTTTACCGTCTGAAAACCATAGGCATCCTTGACTGTTACGTGCTGAGATTTAATGTTGTAGCGAGGCCAGTACCTGATTGTCAGATTGCTCGAAGCACTTGTCAGGCGCAGATCAGACAAGCTTGTGTAACTTGCAGTGGCTGTATCCAGCTTCAAGACTGTCAGATTAGTCAATGATGAAAGGTGCTGCAGTCCACACAGTGACTTCACCTTCAAGCAGAGGCGCCTGAGCAAGGTCAGGCTTTGGATCTGATGCAAAGTGTTTTGCAGCTGAGCAGAGTTGAGTTGAGATGCAAAGGGAGCTGCAATCATGTTGCATTCAAGCCTGGTGATGTGCAACAAACATGTCACTGCTGGTGGGATGGGGCCTCGCAGCTTGAGTGACATCAGGTGATGTAGCCTTTGCAGGCATGTTGTGCTAGGGCACCCAAGCGTCTGGAGATGCTGCAGCGCATGCATTGTAGACATGCAATCCACAGCCCAAGCCGATTGCTGAATGAGAAAACGCTCTGTGTCATCTTCTTGTATGCAAAGGCTGGTCAGCTCTGTGAGCTCAGACACACTAGACAGATAATGACAGTGAGCGTTGACTAAATGCAACTGCCGCAAGCCAGTGAAGCACAAGAGTGGTGCCAGGTCATGTCGAGGTAGTTTTGCCTTGTAAAGTATGCATACAGATTTGATGCGAGAGAAAACGAGGTGAACATCCCTCAAACGCCACTCAATGGTGGACATGTTCAGGTAAAGCCTGCTAACAGCAGGGTAGACAAGTTGCAAGTGTTGTAGCTGCTTTAAGGTAAGCATCCCTGATGGTTTTATATGCTTGACTGTTGCCCCTGCAGGACTGAGCTGTTGGACAGACTGGTCTCAACGTATCACGTGACAAAAACCAGCAGCAGACGTACTTGCAGGAGCCAACCAGGTTTTGCAGACAAGACCTATGGCCACGCGTTGACGCCCGCTGAGCAGTCGGAGCACCTTCTCCAGTACAACCAGCGTAATTTCACGCCAGGCAGACATTTTTGTATCAAGCTTATGCCTTGCCCCTGGGAAATTGCATGGGACAAGCCCTGGACTGCATTCTGGCTGTATTTGGCCTCGCGCACACGCATGTATGGACGTAGGCTTGCATAGCTGCTTGAACGCTTGAAATGAGGAAATGAATCTCAGCGTGCGACACGAATTCACGGCCTTCGTCGTGACAGCTGCCTAGTAGCATTCAGGCCTGCACTGCACAAAAAACAGAGAGCAGTGTGGCCTCCGCAACAGTGTCGCTCGAGGCTTCTCCTCGGTGATCATACGGCATGCAAACACAGAAAGCACCACCGTCGTCAAAAAGATTCGGCCGCGTACTTTGCCAGCTTTGTAGCTAACAAAGACGTAGGCTCTGACTTAATCCTGCTCAGCTGCTTGATTTGAGCAGTGCCTTTGCAAGGCTGCTAAAGTATGCCAGACGGCCGACAGACCTTGAGCTGTCCTGCAGGCCCGTTTATTCATACTAAAGTAGCTAGGGCACTCCCAGCCCATATCAAAATGCACGTGAGAACATCTGCCACGCCAAGATTGTGTTATCTGACTACAACAACAGTGTCAGCATCTGACCTTCACACTTGGTCTGCCAGCAACACGTAGGCATCTGGCAGAAGAGATAGGACAGCAGTTCAAGTTTGCAGCCTGGCCTGGACAGTTTGCAGCTGAAGCAGGCTACATTGTTCTGGTCTCAGTGCATGTCAGCATGAGCACCCTAGTCCACCAAGATGCCAGTCTCAGTGCTGAACATACGACAGCTGCTGCATGCCCGCCCTCACGCACAAAAGATCAGCAGAGTCAAGCCAATCAGTTTGTCAAGCACTCTCCAACTATGCAGCAACCTCACCAGCTGCACTCAAATCAGCTCCCAAGAGCAGCTGTCAATACAGGGGGATCAAGGCATACCATTGCAGTCACATCAAGACCAGCGTTACCAAAGAGTGATGCAAATGTATGGGCGGCTGGCACAGCTGGACTTAGATTTACAAGACCCAAGGCGGCAGCGGCTTCAGCAGCAGCTGATGTCAGCATGTCAGGTGCAACAACACGAACAGGATAGAAAGCATTACCAAGCCTCGGGCCATCAGGACAGCCAGGAGATGCAAGGGGAGGAGGAGCACATCGTGCACAGCATTGCTGCTACCGCTGCAACTGATGCTGTTGCTCCAATTGCTGGTGCTGGCAGCAGAACAAATGCTCAAGACACACTGCCTCAGCTTGACCAGAAGCAGGAAAGTGGGATGCAGCAGATGGCCACTCACCAAGACCAGAAAGCTTGGCTGCAGTCACCCTCTTGCACACAGCAGACAGCAGTCAGCAGGATCTCACGTGGAGAGTGCTGATGACAAGAACATCATCCCTGAAACTGTGCCAGATTCTGCATACTCATGCACCAATGCTAACCAGGTGTCCATGCCTGCAGCTGCCATGCCTGCTGTACAGGGCTGTAAACCTCTGGCTGAAACCATCAGCCAAGATATTGTGCCTGCCTCGCATCAGCCTGATCAGAGCTGCACAGCGGCACCTGAGGTACACCCAGTGCTAGCTTCATGCTGACTGAGTCTCAGTGCGTCGATCAGTGGTGTAGAGTCATGATTTGTTCTGATGCTCAGCACCATGATCAAGCAGCACCTTGACAACCTAACATTGAGCAAGGATTGACGTTGGTGACACTAGTGTTGCAGCACGTCATAAGATGTGAACGCCACGTATGTCGCCTTACAAATTAGATGTATTGCTGCCAGGTGACTGTCACAGTCAGCAGGAAAAGGGTAGCGGCGATGATTGATCTCACTAGTGATGGTACTCCACTGCCCCCACCAGGTCATCCAATTATGCCTTGTGAGGTGAGCTCACAGCCTTGGTGTTCAGCAGCACCAATGCTGTTCCAAATGCTAACGTGTGTCAAACACTTTTCAACTTGCAGTCAATGAGCCCAGGTCTGTTCCATCAGTTCACCAGCTGCTTGTTAGCTTCCATTTGTGACATCTCAATCTTGCAAGACTGGTGTCCTTTGCGTTAACAGATGCCGGGCTGACCATATTGTGACTGTGCAAGCTGGCCCTTTCCTGTTTTTGCTGAAGAATATAGCGCTATGTTGAGGCCTGTGCAAGCTCAATGTGCCTTGCAAATATGCTTGGCCCTGTCAAAACCTTTGAGAGCTTGCAGAGACCAATTGCTTCATGTCCTGCTGCTGCAGAGCAAATCAAGAAGGACAGGTGAGCAGGTCACGCCTCACAGTGCTGGTACAACGCTGCAAGTCTTTAGTCTGACTGGCAGCCCAAGACTGGGTGCTCAAACGCCTACACTCCCATCAGCAGCAAGGGGCTCTACTCCAGCAACTACAGTTCAGATGGAGCTGCAATCTTCCTCTGAACATGCGGAGGTCCATGCTTCTCCCCATGCAGTGTCAGGCAGCTTAGCGCAAAGATCAATTCCCCTTACGAGTGCTCCTGCACACCAATTGGCCCAGCAGGTGTCCGCAGACATGTCTCCTGAGCAAGTAACAGCAGGCACCAATGCAGCGCCAATGCAGACCAGCAGTGTGCCGACAAAGCATGCGCAAGTGTTGCCCGCCGTTGCAGCACCACAGCGTGGTCACCAAGAAAAGGATGACATGGTAGGCACCAAACTTGCAATGTTTTGCTTGGAACTCATCATCCTGCTGTACACATCACCGCCAAAGCAATTGCTGACTGTGTGAGCTGACACACTACTCATTGTGATTGTGCAGCCAATTTTTGATGACATAGACTTTGCTGCCTTGGAAGAGTTGATTGTGCAAAGTCGGCAATCACATGCTGCTGGGCGACTGCACCCACCTGGCTGGCAGCTCCCACGTCCTCAGCCACAGCCCAATGCACATGCTCAGCATCAGCCACAAGCAGGTTCTCAGCAGCAGCAGCCCACACATGCCCACTACTTTGACTTGGACTTTGCTGCCCTGGACGCTTTAGTCGAGCAACACACGCACTCACGTGCTGTGCAGCTGCACCACCCTCAGCAGCAGCCGCCTGCCCAGCATCAATGTCACCAGCTGTCATCATATGCTCACCAGCAGCAGCATCCGCATGGTCCGCTGCAACACCCACCACTTGCTCATCAAAACCCCTGCCTGCCTGCTACACAGCAGCGGCAGCAGCAGCATCTACCTGTTCACCATCAGCAACTCACTGGACCTCACCAGCAATACCGCTCAGCTGCATACCATCAGCAAACCTACGCTCTCAGCAGAAGATGCCTTTCCACCAGCAGCAGCAGCAGAGGTCACATCCTCCTCACCACCAGCAGCAGAGGCAACACAATCCTCACCAGCAGAGCTCGCATGTCTTGCAGCAACAGGCACTACCGCAATCTATACAGCACGGTCAGGCACATGTCGCCAGTGTCATTCCTCATGACGTATGGGTACAGATACAGCGCACTGTACTGGATTATGCAGATGACTCCCTTAAGATGACACATTACAAGTTTTTGTTGACAGGTAGACCAGCCCTGACATGCATCTGTAGAGCTGCCATCTGACTTCAACCATGCAACTGACAGCAGTCTGTGATATGTTTGCAATCTGCAGTGTTCGCTCTAAAGATCATTGATATAGATGTCCCCAAGCACCTCCACAAAGGGCAGCATCCAGACGGCAGGCCAATCTACTGTCTTTACAATCAAGCCCTGATGGGCCCATAAGGCTGAACATTGTCAATAGTGTGCCTATGTCACATTTATGGCGGTCTTCAAAAAGTTTCAAGTCCACCATTTGTGAGGTGATGCTGTGGGTTGTGGCCTGTGAGATGATTACAAGCTGCTATGAGTTTACGACTGCAGGGGCGCATGATCAGGGTCCCCACAAACTCAAGGCACCCTCAGTGGTGCCTTCACCACCTCTTGGAGCTTGATGACCAGTGGCGCCTTGGAAAGAACAACACACGCTGGTACCTACAGGCAAAGGCAATCCCTTGTGGACCTGGGCGCAGAGGTGGACCTGCCAGTGTAGTGTTCTCCAACAGGTAAGCTGTTAATTATGCGCTGTGGATTGCAAGTCTGCTTCAGCAGCACTGTTCAGTTCTCAGAGGTGCTTCATTGCAGGTTCACAAACCAGGCAGTGAGTGACAGACTATCAGAGGCTTGGAAGGAGATTTGCAAGCGAGCCAATGTATCCAGCATCACGTATCCATTGGCCCTAGTGCTGAAGCAGGAACCACTGATAGAAGGGATCATATATTAATGCCCTTCTAAATTCATCTTAAGCTGACTTCATTGCTGGCAGGCTGTTGTACAGCCTCAGAAATGTTTGCCATTACCCACATCGATGTGATGACATCAGCCCTGTATTCACTGCCCACATGGCTAAGAAGTGCCTGTTTCCACAGTTCTGCTCTGCTTGAGCTACAGTGATAGTGACATGTCTGTGTCTTGTGTTATCATGCATGGAGATTCCACAGCAGTCCTATATGATCTCCATTGAGGCACACTTGTATATTGGTAGAGACTTGCAACTGCTGTAGCAGCACTACTTGGCTAACAAGATGCTAGCTGCGGTACCCGGTACTTGCTTCTAACAACAGATTGTGTCTGAGATTCACATTGCATACAAAGCTGTTCTTTGACATTGAGCTAGCCTTTGCTGAATGAAACATCGTGAGCATAGAGCTCTCCTGTAAATGAAGCACAACACATCACAGACAGACTTGTCCTGTATTTAAAGCATGCTACATGACGTAGTGAACTCACAGCCCTCATGGTGTGAGGCACAAGGTGTTGATGGTAACTCTTGAAGCCTTACTGATAGACCCAATATTATGCACACTTGACATCATTCACAGAGGCACTGGTCGTTCTCAGTGTTTTCAATGAGCTGCTGTCTTGCACAAAGTACCCAAATGATATGTTGTCACAATGAACTGGACTGTGGCTAGATTGCATTGCCTATGTCTGGCATTCTGGACCCACACCACAGACTGTCATTGATGTGCACAATCCTTTAGTCACTGCCGACTCTACAGCAATGCAGGAAAGTCATCAACATACACCCGGTCTGTGATTTGAATAGCGACCTTTTCTAAGTCACCTTGCTGGCTGGGATTCCTGTTGCTCTGCCTGCATTACAATGTAATTGTCAAGAAATACTGAGAGTTACTGCACTTGCAGATTCCAAGCATTGCCCAACAAATAGCATTTTCATGACAAGCCTGTCGTGACTAGGTGAGCGCTTCTATGCGGGTGTTCAAAGGTGTTGAATCCAGGTGATTAGGCAGTTAGCCCTGATAAGACTTGGCTTTGACCAAAATTGACCAACGCGCTTTTGAAGAGGGCTTACATGCTGTACCGCGCAATCCTCCCAGCACGGTTTCCACGTTTCATCTTAGGGCGCTGCTGCTGTGCTTCAAGCGCTGCCAATTCGTTGTCACCATCTTCTTGCCCAGTTGCCATGGCCGCTGCATTGTCACCTGCCTGGGCAGCACCATGGTTGGCTAAGATTAACTGTTGCTGAAAACCTGGAGGCAGGTCCAATGTGGGGGCCATGAGAGGGCGCTGCTGCTGCTGCTGCTGCGCTGCACCCATCATGGGTGGGTCCCCACCAACCATGCTAGCTGAGCTGTGGGTTCCTGGGGAGTGGACAGGAGGGCCCTGAGGGCTGTTCCTGTCCAGTATGTGGCTGTCTGGGAGCTGCTGCTGCTGTACATGCTGCGCATCTTCCCAAGGGCCTCTTGCGTCTTGCTTTGCTTGCTGTGGAGAGGAGGACTGAACAACCTGAGACTCTGCCGGCTCAGTACTCGGCTGCTCAGCATCTAGCAGGGCATCATAGTGCTGCTCCTGCTCCTGCTGGTTGCTCAAATCAGCCAGAGCCTTGTCATACTGACCCTTCAGACGTTTGTACTTCCTCGTGACACTCTTCAGTTGACCTGATGACTCATTTTTTTCCACAAGGGCAGTCTCCAACTGGCAGTTGGTGCGGTTCTGGTCCACTTGAGCATCGCGCAGCTCACTACGCACGCTTTTGCAGCTTGAGGCAAGAGCACCGATCAGCTTCTGGATAGCCTCTACCTGCAATGCAGCAAGCTCCATTTGCTTCATAGCTGGCATTCTGAAGGTCCAGGGCTGAGTGTCAGGTCAAGATTGTCTGCATAGTCTCTGATGTGATGATGCGCATCACATTCAAAAGATGGCAATAGCATGCAAAGGGTATTGCACAAGTATCTGTGTATCATCAGCCTGCCTGTGTAGTTCAGCATGCATACCACATGTGAAAGATGGCAGTAGCATGCAAAGGGTTTTGCACAAGTATCTGTGCATCATTAGCCTGCTTGTGTAGTTCAGCATGCGTATCGGAAGCATGTGGCCATCAACTTTTTTCAGTGTGCTGAAA
>JAABUP010003364.1_pt1 | contig 28360 bp, 28 predicted proteins | sample 5559201 | NCBI WGS metagenome assembly JAABUP01 (sample SAMN10711887, study PRJNA513373) | rock metagenome | isolation source: Antarctica rocks | place: Antarctica | reverse complement strand
CCGCGAGCCGCCTGTTACGAGCACGTTTCTGCCTATGAGGGTGTAGGGCATGACTGAGGGATGTTTACAGAAACGATAACTTGGGTTCCGAATGGAATTTTTGGGGAATTTTTGGAGTGGACGGCGCTTCGAGTGTACTTCTGTACTCTTATTGTTCATGGAGTTGAAGGGGACGGAAATACCCCGCCATCCTCGGCATTAGTTACAGTAGAGTACATGTGTGTAGTATCCCAGTTCTTTCTCAGGTATTATATCCACCAGAATCTTCCTTTGGACTACTCCATCATTCACAATGAAATGTAATCTAGCTGCTTGAGCAATCTGAGGTTCATGTTGATTGAAGACTTTCCGCTGACTCTTTCCTTGGTGTGGGTAACTTGGCATTTTTTTTTTATATCTGAGGCCTGTGGTTGTTCCAATCCATCGGATCGTGGGACATTATAGGTTCTGTAAACAAAAGCTCCTGTGTTGAAGTCGTTGCGGAATAAGAGGTCTGGGTGGCCCCTTGCTTGTACTATTCTTTTTTAATCAGATTTGCCAATGTACGACTACATAAGGCTTCCGTAACCCATCTTCGTAGCGTACAACAAACCCTTAGATCGCTCGGCCAATACTACTGTATCACGTCTAAACGAATCGAAAGACAAACGCTAATGAACGCCTCAGGATCCCACATCACAGCTGCACATCATTGTTAAGCAACCTCACCTCCTCTCCCGGCTTAAAAGCCGGCAATCCAATATACGGACACCCATCACATCTAAACGCATCGCCCAACGCACAACTCCCACAGCTCCCCACTTTCCCTTGCACCGTGAAATCCACTTCGGCCAAGTCTTCTGCTCCTAGTTTCATGGTGCCGAGTGCGTTGTCGGCGTTGGCGCGCTTGGAAGCGTCTTCGGCTTCGATCTTCTCTTTGAGGCCGCAGGTGCAGTCTTTGCAGGCCCGACGGCGCTTGCCGGATTTGGGCCGGCATTCGGGTGCTGTGGCAGGGTTTGTTAGTAGTCGGGAGAATAGGCGTGAATCTTTTGACTTACGTTGAACGATTGGTCTGGCTAGATCCTCCTCGTCGAGCAGAGTGTCCTCGTCGATGAGCTCTTCGTCGTCCGCTGGAACGTCCAAGTCGTCACTAAAATCGACAAAGCCAACTCCTGCCGGTTTCGCTGATTCAGAGATATCAATCTTCCTCTTCCCATTCTGCGGCAGAGGTACAACTCCCGTCCCATTCACACTCGTTGCTGCCGCCGCGCCGCCTTCACTCTTTTTCTTTCCGAACCGTAGGGGAATAGACTGCGAAGCAGCATGATCAGGCTTGACTGCTCCATCTCCTCCCTGAACTATCAACCCTGCGAGTATAGACTCTCTTCTTTCCTCTCCATCCGTAGCTGCGAACGTGCCATCCTGACTCCGTAATCTCCCGCCTGCCTTCAACGCCTTTACTATCCTAGCGAGCATGTCGCGTCCCAACAATTTCTGGCTCTCCGACCTGCTGCCATCCGGACTTGTGAGGATGATAATGACGTCGTATGTAGATTCCGGTAATGAGACAAGACCGAGGGAAAGGCGATCGAGCATTTGTATGTCGGTGACATTGCGGTCGTGTGCTTCGATGACGTTGTTGAGTTTTTCCGGATGCGATGAAAGGGATGGTGGGGAGAGAAGGAGTGTGCGCTGTTCTGACGAGGCTTTTGTCACGGTGGCGGATGTGGCATTGAAGTCTGAGGTGGTGTCAAAAGTCACTGAAGGTGCCATTGTGGCGTGATGGCGAGGTTGGGGGGAGAATGAAGAGAAATGCCGGTACTGGGACGATGGATAGAAGTCGTAGTGATTGGATATCTGATAGAAGTGGTTTTCGCTGATGTAGCCCGTACTATTCTCTCCTTGTGCGTTGAGATGTACGGAAAGGTAGTAGATAAGATCCTTTATCTTAGTAAGCTTGAGGTAAGGTAGCGTTAGCGATACCTTACCTAAAACTGTATAGCGCCAAATATCGGTGCATGGCAACATCTTGCCTCTGCTGTTAAGGTCGTAGTGATGAGCCATTACTGCGTTTAAGGTGCCGCCTCAACTCTGAGGTCAATGCAGTACGACCTTCTGAGGCCTCCTATTAAGATCTTACATGTGTTGAGTTAGAAGACCACATGCAGCAGCCCAGACGCCGCATGGCTCAGATTAGGCAAAGTTCCGGCTCTTCTTCAGCACTTTAGGTACTGACTCCTGGTGGATGTTGAGGGATTACTGTAATGATGTACATACGACATTAGATCTATGTCAGTAAGGTACCTAGGCTATGCGCATTGATGAATGCGGCAACGGATCGTTGGCCTACAGTACCTTAGTCGTGTGATGAGTTTCGACTCCTCGCAGCGGCTGGAAGCCGCTAAGACACCCCACGTTGTTGCTCTCCCGGAAGAGCTGGTTACAGGTCGAAGGCGGTCGACATCACGCGACTCAGGATCTGGACCTATTTCAACGACATCCCATTAATTGTACCAGACAGTTCCTGGAAAAGTGTCCCTCTAGTTGAAGGATTTGTTCAAGATAATAAGCTCCTGGTAGCTTCTGCAAGGTAAGGACGTCCCTCGGCTCCGAGAATGTGCCTGAATTGCATTGTTTGTTTCCGTCATTGATTGGCTACCCAAGCTCTTGTCTGAGGTTAAGCTGACTTAACCTTCACTCCTTCTAGTCATACAACCTTGAAGCTCGAACCTACCAAAGCTCACAAATTCCACAACGAATAGAACATTAAGAACTTCAAGAAACAGTGAGTAAGTCGCTACGTATATCATCGCCATCAGTACCGTCTTCTTTTACTCCGTCTAAGGATGACGTCGGGACACCCGGACATTGTGGACTTATAACCATGCCTTCAGACATTGATGGGTGCCAAAGATAGTACAGTAGCTAACGCCTATTAATCAGTGACTCGCTCCCACAAAGTCAACGATCGTGACCACGTCGCCCTGGCCGACGGGACCGCCTCGGCGGAGGAACACCTCCCACGTTATTTCGCCAAATCCGGCTACGTTGACGCCGATCCCAAGAAAGTCAAGAAGGAAGGTGGTGGAAAGGGCAATTGGTAAGTCTTTGTGTTGGTTCTTTACCTTGGATTCCTCGTAGCTAAAAGCTGGTGACCAGGGGCCGCTCCGGCGATGAGAAGGAGGACTATGGCTACAATTTCACCAACGCTCGGCGTCGCTCCAACAGCAGCTCCCATGGCCATGCCATCGGTGATTTCAAAACCAAGTTCGAAGCCGTTGATCCCGAGCCTGTCTTCGAGGAGCAGCTTCACGGCGCTCCCGCTGATATGGAGGATGGAGAAGACCATCTAAGCTTGCATAAGGAGGAGACCACGGGTAGCACCAGTGGTGGAAGTGTTGAGGAGGAGGAGCATGCGAAGAAGGTTTAGACGGCTGACGGTCCAAACTACGCTGTTCGGAAGCGCAGCTGTCTGTCTGCTGACAGAGGCCTGTGATCTCATTCTCTGCTGTGCAGCTAAGTAGTAGAACATGCTGGGCTTGGAAGAGCTTGAAGTGTTCTGGTTACATTCAATGAAATGTCTTACTACAAGAACTTGATGCTATTCAGTCAGTCCACCTGTTGTGCATCTTGATGAGCTGTATCCTATCTAACAACAAGCCTCGGATTCCTGGTGATTTGTATAGCATGAGGAATAGGTGAGTGTAGGGTAGTCTCATCCGTCTAAAGGTTGTATGTTGAAGAGAGATATTCGACTCTTGCTTTCGGAAGCCGGTATCGGCGGTGAGTGGAATATCTTCATCCCACAGTGGTGTAAATTTGTCGTCGTAATAAAGATCCTAAGCATGACGTCTGGGAAGAACCAGATAGCTTTTGAGGAGCTCTCCGATGTCCGAGTTCTCTCAGTGAGAGACTTCAGGATTGCATACCAGCGCAATCGCGAAACTGGCAGAATTTCGCTAGCGCAATTTAGTCGGTCGAGAGCTTCTCATACCTTGCTGCTGTCGGATGTCAACAAAGTGTACCTACCCTTTCCAGCGCCCCCACAATCTTGCAAATCATATGGCTATCGCTGTCTGATGTCGGACTACAGTGAGCCTTTTGTGAGATACAGAAATGTTCTCTCCGGATGCCTCAATCCATGCCAGCGTTTCTTCGCAGCGGAACCCTCGACGACGCCAAAGAACCCCCTCCGACGACTCCGTGGCCATACGTCGTCCGGCAAAGAGACCGCGTAAGCCTCTTGCGCAAGATACTTTCGAGCCTTTTCCAGACGAGAAGACAAATGGACACACTCAAGAATCACCAGCGGTTAATGGCCATGCTTTACCTGGGCGAAGCACACGAGATGCTAGTTCTGAAACTGCTAGTCTAGCATATAGGCTGGGTAAAAAGCAGGAGAGGGGGAAGAGAGGAGGCAAGGGGGACGGAAGTATCACACTTGTGAGCGTGATATTTTTTTTTGGTGGTGTTGTACCTTGACATGGACGTGCTGACGCTCTTTGCTTCTCTCAGACCAAGAACGACCACTACATCGTTGCTCAGCTTCCCGCGCTGCCGGACCACATACGGGTTAATAAGACGGGTACGTCCTAAGACTATGTATAGTAAGCGGTAGGTACTGACGTTGCGCAGAGCGCATGCGAAGCGTCATCTCCGCCAAAACAGGCCATGCTGTCGCTCTGACACAGACCAATGCATTTATTTGGCCCTACATATCGATTACCTCATCTCCAGATCCTTCCAAAACATACATGTTCACGTTGCCACATCCCGCCAAGAACTCCTCCGACCCACTTCCCTTGGGGGCTTTGGTTTCGAATTCGGCCTCCTCGGAGCCAGGGCTTCTTGTGGTCATGCCGGCTACAGGGAAAATAACATACTGGGAAGACATATCGACCGCAGCAACGGAAGATCTCATGAAGCAGAAGCAACATGGGTTTCAAGGGAACACGGGTAGCATGCTTTTCGGCGAGACAGTCATAAACATCACCAGTGCTGAGCCAGCTGGCTTCGTGCTCACCTTCAGCACCGGAAGGATTGCGCATTTGAGTGTCAGAGATCCTCAAGGAAAGCCAGCTGTTAGTGTTCGTGTGCTAAGATCGAATGGCGGCAACCCAACGGGTACTCTGTTAGGTGGCTTGAAAAATGTGTTTGGTGGTGGGGCGTGGAATAGAGATATTGCTGCTATTCGGGCAGGAATTTCACGCTCACGAGGTCAGAGAGATGTGATCGTGGCAACTACAAGGGCTGTATTGCAATCATGGGACCTTAACTGGAGCGGGAATGACTCCTTTCGGTACGAAATCGACGTGGAGAATGATCTGCTTGCCGCGCTTAAAGATGGTGGAGCAGCCTTCACTGATCAAAAGGAGCACACATTTGAGATTCTAGATTTCGAAATTGCTACCAGAAATGAGCATTCCAAGGAAATTGCAATCGTGAGCGATGATAGAGGCGTACGGCTACTCGCGTTAACCGCTCTATCCGGCGAAGAGTCGACCAAGTACGCACTGGTGGAAATGATAATGACGAAAGGGTCCGTGATCGTCGACGTTGTCCACCCAATCATATATTACACAACGCCCATAGCCCGTTCGCAACAGTGGAAGCCAAGAGTCTACCTTCCTGACCCTTCGCAAACCGCCTTTGTGGTCTTCGGGACCGCGGTGGTGCTTGTCTCGTTGGTGAGAATTGGAGACTCGCCGGATTCTCAGCTTCTGATGGATTCGCATAAACTTCCGCAGCCGTTTCAAGATGTTGTTGACTTTCGTAGCGACGGAGGCTATGAGGTAATTGGTTGTGGTGTGGAGAATCAAGACGGTACGCACAAGCATCCGGGTTGCGCTCTCATGGTTCGGAGCTTCGGTGTTGTGAGGGTAGCAGCTTTCCCTGCGAAAGAAGGAGCAGACGCCTTGGATCAAGCAGAGGTCAGTGCAAAGACGAAGATCGAACAGGCTGTTTTTTATGGAACAATGCCACGGAATTTGATAAACTTTGCTGGGAGATCAGAGATCAGTTTTGCACAGGAAGAAGTGGAGGCGGCTGCATTGGAGGTCAGCGACCAGATTCTGAAGTCAACCTCCGATTTCATCCCTGCGATAACGCCCTCTTTGGACCATCAGCTCAAACTTCGCTCGGCAGCTCTGAAAGATCTGATACGACATCTGAATGCGAATTATCCCACTCTTTCTAGGTTGACAAAGTGGAAGCTGATGTGGAATGCGGAGAAAATGGCTGCGGCTAGAGCGGTATGGAAGAGTTACGACGCGTCCCTCAAAATGAAAGGCAAAGATAAGAGCAGTCTCCTTTCCGATCTTATAGAGATGCTTCACGAGCAGTTCAAGACAGAAACGATACCTGAACTTGGCGAGGCAGATCCTGTGAGGCATTGGTTCATCAAAGATATATGGCGCATAGAGTATGTTGTACCATGGGCTTATAATGCGGTACAAGAGCTCTATAAAGAGGGAATCAAAGACCACCCCACTCTTTTGAGATTGATCAGCGAGGCCAATGATATTTCTCTTGGGGCACTAGAGACGGCATTCAAATTCCGCCAGGAAAACGCAAGCCTGTACGGCCTCGTGGATGAGCCGCTCCTTGACGGCATTCTCAGGAGCGGTTACGAAGGACTACCAGAATTCTGGACCTCTACCAAGCCAACGGTTCTCACGACTAGACCACTTGTTGACTTTGCAAGGGAGATGGCCTTCAAGTACCTTGATAAGCCTCTAGGCGAGGGCGTACCCGAACCAAGTGTGGTCGAAAAAGTAGCCGGGGAGAATGCGCGCCAGGTGCAAGTATGCTGCCAGGTATGGATCGAACGGTACCGATGGTGCCAAGCACAAGATGACGACGAGACAAAAGCTGAGGGCGAGCATCTCAAGCACACTCATTTCGCCTTGCGAAAGGTGCAGATTACCAAGCTTGCAGATATTGGTCTGGTAGAAAAGGGGATTGCTCTGGCTGAGAATTACCGGGATATGAAAGCTTTAGTAGATCTGATCGTGGAGGCGGCAGGCAACACTGGGTCGCGTTTACAGCAAGCCGGATTGAGTGAGGAGGAGGAAGAAGTCCTCGAACATCGCATGGATGTCATTCAGCAGCGCATGGGCTCATACTTCCACAAATTTGGTGACCAATGGGCTCGAGCATTGTATTCAAAACACGTTGCAGAAGGTCGATTGGCGAGTTTGCTGGACGACGGGGTGGACTATCAAGATTTCCTGACGCAATTTCTACGCAGCGACCCGGCTTACGCAAGGATAAGCTGGATCAACGAGGTCGTGAGTGAGAGGAACTACGACGCAGCTGCTTGCACACTGGACAATCAAGCTCAGACCAAAGAGACGGTTCTATGGACTAAGAAGATTGAGTTATCCCTTGCAAAACTGGCCGGAATGGCTGTGTCGGAGAAAGCTGGCGTTGTAAACAAGAAGAAGGAAAGAAAGAAGACCGAGCAAACCGACGATCAGCTAGCTCTGATTAACATACAAGAACAGATCTACTCTCATGTAGAGCCAACAATACGTGCGGCGATCGATGAGAAAGCAGAAGTCGAGCTTGTTATGGCGGAGTTCGGAAAGGAGTTTGTCGAAGGAAAGCCGGCATTGCGTCAGGTACTGGAACACGGTTTTATCAAGCTTGTAAACCGCAAGGTTCTAAGTACGGAAGAGATAATCGATGTCCTGACCCTCATGGATGAGGTCTCTTATTCCGATGAAGACTTCGGCGGTCAGGAGTTTTTGCTCGCTATTCGGGTACTGAAGCTCAGCGGTCTTGCCAGACACGAACCTGAACTCGGGACACTTTTGGAGAAGATAATATGGCGGCGATGCATGGTAAGAGATGACTGGGAACACATTAACAAAACAGAGTTGAAGGATGATAAGGAGGTTGAGATCGAAACGGGTGTCACGGCATTGTTTCAGACTTTCAAGGAAGGCTACAAAATAGGTATACTTCAGCCTTGCATTTATTCTCCATAGATGCCATTGCTGACAGAAGATAAGGTTTCTGGGAAGGTGCCGATGCTGTTCATCCTCTCACTCCTAACGACGTCCTTGGCGCCGGATGCACCGCCGAAGACCTCCGCCACCGCTATCCTGAAGGCGCTGAAGATCATCGCGAGCCTGTCGCGCGTGACCTGACAACTGAAGATGATCTATTACAACACTACATCGAAAAGGGCCGACTGGACCAGTGGTTCCCCGGTGTCATGGCCGCAGCCAAGCAGAGCGTTCGCAACGACGCTGAGGCCGCCGGAGAAGAGGCGGTAAAGCGAAAGGATATGGATGACATGATTCTAGCAGGGTTTGAAGCACAGGATAGACGATTCGCTCTGCCTCGTCAAGTCAACGGGATTAGCGATGGGGAGGGAGACGTTCTCATGGACCTGTAGATGGTCGAGATATCGTACTGAAGGCCTTTTGAGTTGCTGTATCATATCACTGTCGTCTCTTGGGATCTCACAGGCGAATAAAACCTACTGCCGGCCGGATGGGAGGTTGGCGTGGTATAGCCCTGGGGGCGGTAGCTTCCTAGCAGGCAAGCTAAAGCCGGTCACAATCACAACGTTGAATGAAGACCTCTTTGACTGCTTTGGACTGCTTAAGGCTCCAGTGCTTGACATGCGTGAAACTAGTGTCTCTATGGAATGTGCTTCAGAGCTGCCTCCCTTCCAAAACCCACAAACAAAATCGACCAACACTTTCATACAGTATACTGTCCGCCTTACATACCTTGGAAGTCTGCCAATGACAGAGGATAGAGGCATCATTGAGCGTTCAAATGACTCACTTCATCACGCTGCTTGCCCTGCTTGCCCATAATTTTGTAGGCCCTCCACAAAGCTGCATCAGGTTGAACTTCTTGATGAAGCTACACCTACACAGCTGCAGACTCATGTCATTAGTTATCAATCATCACGGAGAAAAATTGGGGAGAAACATTTGCACGTTTAAGAGAGGGACAAGGTTCCGCTTGCGTCGCTTTAGCGTTTCTGTGACCTAACATCCATAATAATCTCTCTGCATGGGCCAAGTAGAGTCACCATGCACTCTCTATTATTATGAATATTTCCATTGGTCTTTCAATAATAATATTCTGACCTGATCCATTCACCCAGACCTCAAGTGCATTGGTGAAACACTGAGCCTGCCTGTTAAGACCAGCTAAGCATTGCCGGTGTGTGCGATGAGACGATCTTTGCTTGATATAGGAGAAGTTTGCAATCCTTACCCCTGGTCCCTGGTCACCCGGTCCAAGAACTTCTCTTGTCGTCTGTCAACTGTCAACCTCACTTCACACAAGCCACACTCGGCATCGACACTCCAGGCGCTGCTTGCGCCGCTTCCTCGTCACCGTCGCTCACGGCTGTCCGTCAATCCTTCGATGCGGTGATCGAGTTCTGTCATCTCAGTTCTAATCTTCAAAATCCTGTCGGGTAGCGAGAGGCTATCCCTCCCTACACCGCTCGACGATATCCTCCGGCGGCGATGCCTTTCGAGCTTTCGCCTTTGGTCTGATTTCGATTCGCCAAATCTCAAGGACGACATTGGAGCTCTTTTGCTGTGAAGAAAAGACATTTCGACGTATGCTAAAAGGGATTTCGCAGCCGTGTGAGAAAGCTGGCGGTCGAGGCTGCAGTACGGCAAACGCCGTGACCGCTTGACACTGTGATCCACAACTTTGGTGAGTTTGGACCTCGCATCACCAAAGGAATCAGTATCAAAACATCGAGACGTGCTCATCGTGGCCTCCTTGCGGCGCACTGTCAGTGATTGGAGGTCGTTTGCATTGCAAAAGGCCATCCACGTCCGTTCTGACTCTCTTTCCAGCCTTGCAGTTACTCGACCTTCTCCGAAACTCTACGTTTCTGGCCGCTGCCTGACTTCGAAGCGCCAAACCCGATACTCCTCCCTGTATGTTCATTTTCCTGAAAGTACTCACAATAATCTCACCTTCTTCACGACTTCAATGGCGTCTTCGTCATCGAACGTCGTGGGCGTCCACTATCGGGTAGGGAAGAAGATTGGGGAAGGGTCGTTTGGTGTGATCTTTGAGGGGACGAATTTGCTTAACAATCAACAAGTCGCCATCAAATTCGTATGTCACCAAATCGGTCCACCAGGATATATTGATGTGGGTGAGCATGGGCTAAGCTTATGCAGGAACCGCGGAAGAGCGACGCGCCACAATTGCGCGATGAATACCGAACATACAAGATTCTCGTCGGTTGCCGTACGTGTTTCACATCTGGCAGATAATGAAACCGTATTGATAGACCATAGCTGGCATACCTAATGTTTATTACTTCGGCCAAGAAGGCCTTCACAACATCCTTGTCATAGACCTTCTCGGCCCCTCACTCGAAGATCTTTTCGATCACTGCAATCGAAGATTTTCTACAAAGACGGTGGTAATGGTGGCGAAGCAGATGGTATGTGTATTTGCATTCTCTCTTACTCGATATCCATTGACTGATATTCTCCAGCTGTCACGGGTGCAAACGATACATGAGAAAAATTTGATATACCGAGACATCAAACCAGACAATTTCCTCATTGGCAGACCAGGCTCGAAATCCGCAAATGTGATACATGTGGTAGATTTTGGAATGGCAAAGCAATACCGAGACCCGAAGACCAAGCAGCACATTCCTTACCGAGAGCGAAAATCATTATCCGGAACCGCTAGGTATATGAGTATCAATACGCATCTTGGAAGAGAACAGTCACGGAGGGACGACTTGGAGGCATTAGGTCATGTCTTCATGTACTTCCTTAGAGGGGGGCTACCATGGCAAGGTCTCAAGGCTGCGACGAACAAACAGAAGTACGAAAAGATTGGGGAGAAGAAGCAGACGACTGCGATCAAGGACTTGTGTGACGGTTTCCCAGGTATATTTTAATTGGACCTTACTAGATCAGAATTACACTGATAACAGCGGCAGAGGAATTCAACAAATACCTTAGTTATGTTCGTAACTTAGGATTTGAGGATACCCCTGACTACGATTATCTGCGTGATCTCTTCACGCAAGCGTTGAAAAACACTGGCGACGTGGAAGATGGAGAGTACGACTGGATGAAGCTCAACAACGGCAAGGGCTGGGAAGCCATAAAGCAACATCCATCACAGCATCACCTCCACGCAGCAAACGCAGTGCCCAATTCATCGGCGAGAGCCCTGGCTGGCGTCAATACGCCGCGAGGCCCACAAACCCCAGGACTCACTGCCGACCGTTTAAACGCCGCGCACCCCCCGCCCCCGTCTCCCGCCAAACCGGGAGTGGGCAAAATGCGCGAACGGCCAAGCGCCTCCGGCGCGCAGCCACCAAAGCGTCAGAGCGGAGCGGCGGGGGGCTTAACAGATGTCGTCACTCCGACGGCCTCGACACAAGCGCAATTCCAGACCTCTACTGCGAATCTGCCACAGCGAATGAGCCAGGCCAATCCTGCTATAAACCAACAGCCGGCGATGCAGACGTCAAGGCAGGCTTCGGAACCCAAACCTTCGGCTATCCAGAAGATCATGAAGGTGCTGTGTTGCGGTAAGTGATAACTCAATCAACCGCGGTGCGTTTGAGAATAATTCTACGCAACCTCCTGTTCAAAACTTGGCTGACATTCACATAGGTTGATTGAGAAACCGTCACCTCGTGAATACACCTGACATGCTGCACACTGGCGACTGCAGGCCGTCCAATTTCTCTCGTCTTCTCTCACGATTGTTCTATAAAAGACGACTACCTAGGTTTCTGCCTTACTGTTGTCATTGCATACGAAAGCGCTCGTTACGAACACTGGCTTTGCTTTCTATACTCCTATGGCGCCATATGGTAGACGGCCGCAGCCACTCGCTACAAATTCTCTGCGTTGTTTAGCACTTCGCTGTCATATTCATATCATTCTCCCATAATGGCATCATGGTTATCTGCAGAGGTTCTATTAAGAGACGCAGATTTGGACGCCTTTTTGGACTCCCGTCTCTGATCCACTTTCTTCTTCCCCACCCTCTCCACCATTCCTCTTCTCCCATAGTTGCAAGCCGTACACATATCTTTCTTGGGCTGCAAGAGACGAGTTTACGATTGCTTTTCCCTAGCGTAGGGGCATTGTCTGAGGTATGTGACATAAAAAGGAGATGGCTTAAATAAATCGGTCCATGAACTTATCCAAATAGCTTCAGCCTCATTTTCTTACTGACATTCCAAGAAACCTTTCGGCAGTGAGATTATCGCAACGCTGGTGAAAACCGGTATGACTGTGGGGTTATGCCGCGTCGTATCTCTGAATTTGCGCAATACGGCTGCCTTCTGAACTACACTCCAGATTGCGGCTTTGAAGAGCTGACTCAAGCTCCAACACACGAATTCACCAACCTCCAGCAGAAAGACTTCCACTAGCCTCAAAACGCAGTCTAAAACCGACAAAGGCCGGTATGGCAAGCAGTAAGACGACGATGACACACATTCTTAGCATGGTTAAGTGAACGAAATCCGTAACAAGTTGGAGATCGCTGTTCATTCCTCCTCCACAGTAAAACGCTTGTTAAGCCCCACTGAGGCCTCACAGAATTCTATTATCTATCTGCCTCTTTCATGTCAAGCTTGTCCACAACTTTGCTCTGGAACATCATTGGAAAGTCCGCGCGAGATGTCTTATCCTCAAACTCACCAGACAGGCAAGCCAGCACGGCGCTCACGTATGCAGGACCCATATGGTGCGATAGCCGCTTCTTCGCCACGTCGATGAAAATCTTCTGAATATCCCTTGGAGAAGGTGTCACTCCTTCTTTCATCCGCCCACAGTACTGCTTGTAGATGCTGAGGACGGTCTGCCAGATGCCGATTTCGAGGAGTACGACACCAAGGGCGTACAGGTCGTGCAGTTTCGAGAACGAGGTTTTGGGTGGACCTTGGCGATCGGGGTGACAATAAAGGTTCCTTTCGAGATCATCGTAGGAGGTGAACAGCGTGACTGCCGTTTCGGGACGCGAGTATTCGAAGTTCACCAAGTAAGGGGACTTGACCGCGAGAGGGTGGGGAAGTTCTAGACTTTGGAAGAAGACTATCGATTGACTGCGGACGCTCTTGTGGACCCAGCCATCGGCATGGAAGGCACCTATTGTTTTAGATACGGTCTGCGCAACGTGAAATCTGGATGGTAACGAAAGACGGCTGGTCAGGGATTCGGCGTCAATCATTGAGTGCAGAGATGTTGGCTCAGCTCGAAGAGCGTTTTCTGGAAACTTGAAAATAAATGCATGGCGCTTTCGGTTTTCTTGGTTAACATAGCCCTTGAAAGGGAGGGTTCGGAGATCGTGAGAGCCTGACGAGGATAAGAGGCTTGCCAACTGGCGAACCCGAGTCTCATCGTTCGGGTTGGCACAAGTGGTCATGTTTTGCCTCTTTGGAGGCTGTCCATATTCCTTATACTCCACCAGCACCTTACTCTTGCCTTGGAGATTCTTGTCAACTTCACTGAACTTTCCTTCGACAAGCGCCGATGCTTCTGGCAGATCTGGTGGAGCTTCAAGCAGGCAACTCTCAAGCTCAAACTCGGTCTTGTCGCTTGACGGGTCTACCAAGAGCTGCCGCAGACACGCGTGAGGAACCAATCCTAGAGTTCTGGCCCTTTCATCCTTTGCTATGAGACTCAATGAGAGCGGCTCTTGGCTAGCATGTTGCATTGAAGATGCCATAGTGAGAGCAGGAGATCCTTCAACTTGCGATTCCACTTTTGGAACTTCTCGAGGATATTCTCGAACTTCCGTCGATCCAGCAAAGCCCATCGGAAAGATTTAATATTATCAACGGCTTTGGTCTTCAGACATCTTGACGGGAGTGATGTAGCGGACTTTGCGCCTTTGACCAGGAGTGGTCGAGATAATGAAACCTCGTTCGTATTGAACTCAAAGTATCTGATGTTGGCCATCGCGGGATTCTCGAAAGGCGACTCGTTCTTGTATTCCGCGTCTTCTTCCGCAGCTATGCGTGCAGCTCTATACTCAAGTACAGCTAGATGAGATCTCCACATCACAGCAAAGTGCTGTGCGTTATTGGGTCGATTCACTTTGTCATTTTCGATCGCTGGATGTTGATTTAAGCATCGTCTCAAGCCATCATCTTATAGCACAGACTACGAGCGAGTCCTTGTGATAAGCGTAAGGTGCTTTACTCCTTGGAACGGTATGCGCAAATAGCGCGAGGGCTCGTAGAGGCTGTGTGATAGTACACAAGTTTTCATGGATGAAGAGCGTGTATTTGAAGATGTAATAGACATCACGTAAGTAGCCGTGAGCAGGTATGTGAAAGAAACTTCGCAATATTAGTCCGAACGAAATTGCTGCGTGGCAGCAGCCCCAAAAACTACATATAATTATCAATGACTGTCAAATTATAACTTACAACCAATCTTCTGATACTGTGGTTTGTTTCACCCATCTTACATTGTGAAGGCTTCAACTAAATGTCAGTTCAGGCTGAGCGGTCTAAAGCGTGTGACTAGAAATCACATCTCTTCGGAGGCAACGGTTCGAATCCGTTCAGTATCGAATTTTTTTGCATAACGTATTTCCCTGTTACCCGAGCCACCCGCCTATTCGGGCCACCTCGCTGTCGCTTATTTTGCAATGTCAAAACAGCTAGAATTATTGAAATATCCACACCACTAGACTAATTACATGAAAACTGAATAGTTCATGGCCATTTCCTTTCAAACCAGCTTCACAAATTCAACTTTACCCCTTAATGCATGATATCTAGCTGATTTAATAGTCAATTTCTTCGCTCTATTCTCTTCTTTCTGCATTATAGCTTTATTCTCATTGACTGTAAGGACTCAGACATTTTCAACAGCCTTTTGTGACTGCTTCTTCTGTCACTGCTGCTGTTTCTTAAGGTATACAAAAGACCTGCAATGACAAATCAAGACAGACTCATGAGCTCATGAGAGCTGCACTGACTACAGAATGTAATCAACTGCTTCTGTGCCTTCTTACATCACCTCAATCATAGTGAGTTTACTTTAACACAAGTAAGATGAACCTCATTAAAAGGGTTTGAGAGTGTGCATTACTAGATATAATTGATGAATGACAAAGAGAAAAACATATCTGACATTCTTTCAGTGCAAACCACTTAACTGACTGAGAGTTTAAAGGCATCTACCTTTAAGTGTCACAGAAAGAAAGAAAGTTTAAATCTCAGTGAAGGAATATGATTTTCATAAGATTGATGCTGCTGCAGCATCTCACAACAACAAGAAGAAACTTTAGATTAATTCTGTTCACAAATGAAAGAACCTCTCTGTCTATCTCTTATCTTAAAATTTTGAGAAAGTCAGAAGTTGTGACTATCTTGATTTTATGATTTAATTATGAATTGTGAATATAGTTAAAGTGTCACAGGTTTGCAATGAGACTGATGCTCAATTGATAATTTCTAAATACAAGAAGAATACTATGAAGAAGAAAAGAAAAGCTTCATACAAAGACAAGAAGATAAGTGCTTTAGTCTTAAAGTCTTAGTCAGCAACTAGATCATAAGACCTTTAGTATGAGTTTAACTCATAACATCACTTTCTTTTTTTCTTTAAGGTCAAGCTCTAATTAGTAAAAAAGAACATTGTATGATGAATTGCTTGTCAGCATGTGATTTTCATGTTGTTTAAGTAAGGTTTATAGATAAGGTTCTTATCACTTGTCAACACATGATTTTCTGTTTTGTATAATGAGATGACAATTTACTTCTTCAATCTTTTTATCACAATTTCTCATATGTGAAATTCTCTTTTATTGACATCTTTCAGCACTGACTCTTGTACAACACATTCAGTAGCAACAACAGCAGCAACAACAATTATGTAAGTGTTATACAGATTTGTTTCTCAGATCTGACAGCATGCAGAGCTCTTATTCTGTATTAATGTGCTCTCATCACTGCAGCAAATGATGCAAATTCTGTTCTTTCAATTGATGCACAACAGCTGCACACCTTTGTTCACTCTTTTTAGATCATTGTCATTCTTGTTTTTTCTTGTTGTGATGTTTTCTTTATAAGAAACAGATTTTGAGACAACAGATTCTGTCTCACTGACCATCATACATAAATGCAATTCTTATTCAAAAAAGTGATGTGTTGGTTTCTGACAGTTGTACAGACTGTCAGAAATGCAATATGATGCTTTTTTCAGAATGTCATCATATGTCAGAGCATTTTGAGAGATGTTACAGCAACTGTAAGTAATGTGATCACACTGCTCACTGCTTCATATGCAACAATGATGTTGTCATTGTCATCTTGAATGACAATGATGACAATGATGAGATCAGTGAGAATAAGTGAGTTTCTCAACAACAACAGATTGCATTAACACTGCTGTTGACAGAGGCTGTTGTTATCAACCTCAACTCTTAAGTATGTACAATCTCTTTTTTTCTGTCATAACACCTAGATCTAGACCTAGTCATACAGACTGTATATGACATTTAAGCTATCTGCCTCATCTCTGTGTGATGCTTAAAATAAGTAGCTTCAGCAAAATTAAGAAGGCAACATTAGTATAGAAATAAATCAAATAAATTCAACACTAAATCATGAACTCTATACAATCACCTCACACACATGAAGCATCTCAGTCTTCTCTAACATGATGTTTCTCTTTAAGCTCTCACTTATTATTGACAAGGTCTTTGAAGACCTTTCTATACATATGTGTGTGCACACACACACACACACATACACACAGTTGTTGTTGAATCATGTGTAGGCTGATGATGTCAACTCATACAGTTAAGATCTAGCAATCTCAAGTTGCATTAACTTTAACTGATTCATTGTCACTATGTTCTGTAGAACTGAGGCTGATTCTTATGTAAATCAGATATAATTAACTTATTTTATCAAGTACTTCTTCTTAAATCCTCTTCTTTGTTGTATGAGCTTCTTTCTCAAAATCTTGTCTATCTTAAATTCTTCTTTGTCACTCACTATTTGCGGTAGAAATTGCAGATCTGTTATATGCTGAGAAGAAAGAGCATTCATGACTGCTGACTGAAGCATGACTGAGTGAAACACATTATGAATACTTAACAATGTGTTTAAACAGAAGAAATGTGAGCTAATCTTCTTAACAATGATGTACTTAACATTCTTCACATTAAACTTCTTGCATGAACAGTCTGTACATATGTTCTTTAAATTTAATCAGATTTTGTCTTCTTTCTTAAAGTCATAAGACTGCTGTCTTCTCTGATTTACTGTTTTCTTCTGTATCTTTTGAGTGACAGTCATAGTCATCTGTGTTCACTCTGTGACTTCTTTCATCTTTTGTACAATTTGATCAGCTTTTTGTACTGAACTTTTTGCAGATCATACAGGCTTTAACTTCTCAAGTAGTTGTAAAAGCTTTATGTGATACTCATGAGACAAGAAGAAGAAGCTCATCTCTGTTGAGACAGAGTCATGATTGTTTGTAATTAGCTCAGTCATGAGAAGCAGGCTTGCTCAGTTGTTCTGACTATAATTAAAGAACATACAAATGTACAGCTCAGCATTCTGATTCATTTGCTCAGTTGCTCAGTCAGTTTCTGAGTGATATGCTGTGAACACTCTTCATACAATCTTCAAAAGTTGACAGACTCTTTTTCATAGACTGCTCACAAACTGAGTGCCTCAATTTGAGACTATTGCAGTAAAAAGCTCATGAGCTCAATAGAAATGTCATATAAATGTCAGAGTCATTTATTCTGCAGTCATATTCTTGAACAGTTTCAGTATTATTCTTTTGTTAAGATAATCTTTAATTATCAAAAGGTTCATACAACCCTCACTTGACAGTAAATCTACTACAAAGTCAATGAATATCTTCTGTCAAATCTGCTCTGATACAGGTAAAGGCTTCAAGAAGCCTTGTCAGTGATCTTTTCAGCTGTTGTTCATACAGCATTTGTCACAATTTTGACAGAATGTACAGACATTCTGTAGCATTTTGAGTTAAAAGAACTGTCATGATAAAAGAGCATCAGTTACATCTCTTTCTGAGTGTTCAGTCATTGTTGAGTCATGTGTATACTGAATCAGTTCTGTACAAAGAGATTCTGAAAATGACACTCAGTGTCTTCTGCAAAAGAGTAGCTTTTCTTCATTGCTTAAAAAGCATTTTATTATGAATATTCTCACTTTTAAAACAGTGAGAAATGATCTCTGTTGTTTCTGAATTGCTTAACACAGCTTCTTGTATGACTTATCTTTTGTCTCAGCATTCACTCACATTTGCTTGAGATCTGTGGCTTCACTGAACAGATTCTGGTCTTGTATAAGTACAGATATTGATATATTCACTACTGTCATTGAGGCAGCCTGTATAGGCTTGCTCATCATTTTAAAGTGTATTATCTGCATCATACAATGCTGTACTTTATCATCTGAGAGATCTGTTAACATATCTTGCTCACATCTTGACAGAGCATCTGTTTTCTCATTCTGATTTTCTGACAAGTATAGTATGAAGAAGTTGTATTGTGACAGTATAAGAGACCACCTCATTTGTCACTCTGTAAGCTTTTTAACTGTCATGAAGTATTTTAGGTTCTTGTGATCTGTACAAATCTGAAAACCTGACACACTTCTCAATTCTGTGTTTTACTCTTTTAAACATTATATGATGATCAGCATCTCTTTATCATAAATTTCATAGTTGCACTCTGTAAGTGCATTCTTCTTTAAATAATAGACACAGAATTTTCACACATTATTCATCAACTGCAACAGAATTTCATCTATGCATCAATCTGAGAAATCTGTTTTCATTATGATTGTACATGTATGATCAAACAGAATTAAAATCAGCACTGAAATGAACATAGTCTTTAGCTTCTTAAAATCTTGATCAGCTTTCTCAGTTCACTTAAAGAGTGTGTTCTTTTGTATAAGAGTCATCATTGACATAATCAGATTAAAAAAGTTTTTAATGAACTTTCAGTAAAAGTTTGCAAAGTCTATGAAACTCTGTACTTTCTTTACTGACTTAAAGGCTTGTCAGTTCATGATTGTCTTCATTTTCTGAGAATTCATTCATACATTCTTTTCAACTTTCAGAATGAACTTTAAATACTTGATTGACTTAACTTCAAACTCACATTTGTCAATGTCAATCTGTAAGTCAACTTCTCAAAGTCATAGTAGTATTCTTTGTATGTAATCTCAATGTTGATGCAAAGACTCATCAGTGAAGATGAGAATATCATTCACATAAACTGAACAAAACTCATTTAGAAAGTTTTGCAAGACTCAGTTGATATATCTTTGAAATGTGCTTGAGACATTGACTAGCTTAAAAGAAGTCATCATTCATTCATATAACCTATATCTTATACAGAATGTTGTCTTTCATTTATTCTCTGTGACAATCTGAATCTTGTGAAATGCTGCTATGACATTCAACTTAATGTATCATTGAGCTCATTCAATGTTTTGCAGAGTCTCATATATTAATGAAAGAAGATAATGATTCTTTTAAGTGATTCAGTTCAAGTCACAGTAGTTCACACAAAATCAAAGTTCATCTTCTGACTTCTGTATGAATAAAACAGACACTGCAGCAAATGAGTTACTGACTTGTATAAACTGCTTATTCGAAAGTTCTGTTAGTGTTTTATGCAACATTAGTAGCTTTTCTCTCACCATGTTGTATAGAGAACCTCAGAGTACTTTTAACTCTTTTTCATTCACCTCTTCTAGTTCAATCTGATTGTTATGAGTTGAACCCATACTAAGGTCTTATAATCTAGTTGCTTACTAAGACTTTAAGACTAAAGCACATTATCTTCTTGCTTCTGTATGAAGCTTTTCTTTTCTCTTCATAGTATTCTTCTTGTATTTAGACATTATCAATCAAGTGTCAGTCTCATTGCAAACTCATGACATTAAAATACTATTCTCATTTAAACCTGGCCTATGATAGAGGTCTTGTCATACAATTGTTAAAATCTGTGCAGATTGAGTGAGAAAACCTCTATAACAGAAGAAGTTAAGTTCACAGCAGAGAAGATTTCTTCTTGAGCTTAAATACTTATAAAAGAACTACACAGCATGAAGAGTAATACAAAAAAAAGAATGCAGAACATGAAGAATTGTACAGATCACCTTTATACCTTCATGACAGACTGAGCTGATTTCACATCAGTCACATCAGCAGATACAGCTGTTTCAACATCAACTGTTTCAACATCACCTTCACCTCAAGAATCAGTTGATTGTACAAGCAGTTTCTTCATGAAGTAGTTTATGGCAGCAATAAGAGTAAATCAGTTTCTTAAATGTTAACTTCTCAATTCATCTATGTTTGAAGAAAAGAGAGTGAAGTTCAGGCCTTGACTACAACAAATTGATGCTAAGTTAAATGTGAACATGTCAGACAACACTGTCAGCATTCAGTTCTGATACATACACAGTCAGCTTAAAAGAGTTGGCTTTAAATCAGGTCACATCTTGAATTGTGGCTTGTATCAAGTTAAACAAAGTTTTAAATTATACAACCATTGAGAAGCTGATCAATCAGCTTCAACATATGTACAACGACTCAGAATTGAAAAAGAGAGTGACTTGTATCTTAAAAGCTTTAAAACAGAAAGAAAAATCATTCACTAAACATCTGATCATCTTTGAATGAACACTGCTAAAAGCAAAAGGCTTGAAATGAGATGATGCTGTCAAGAAAACATTTCTTAATAACAGTCTTGATGTAACACTCACACAAGCTCTGATTGTTACTCTCATTTCTGTGTCATATGATGAGTACATTATCTTGCTACAGTGAATCAGTCACAACTTAAACTTAATTCAGAAGGCTGTTACTCAAGAGTGTTGTATGACAACTACTATCATCACACAACAGTCTTACACAGACAACATGAACTGAGAACTCACTGAGCACATCATTGTCACAGCTACAGAAACTGAAGAGAGACACAGAGCACAATGAGTGTCAGAAAAGAAAGTGGCAAAACATTGTACAAAATAACTATGCATGCACTGCAAAAACAACAGTCACTTCATTAAGAACTGCAAACTTCTGTTTGCTGTACAACCTCATGTCATCAATGTTGCTGCTGCTGAGACTGTAAAGAAGACAACAGAAGAAAAGAAGAACTCAAAAAAAGAGTAGCTTTTAGCAGAAGTTGCAGCTGAGAGTGTATAAGATGTGATAAAAGCTGAAAGAAGTTTGAGAAACACATGAATAGTGTTCTCTTCATCATGTCAACATTAATCAATAAGAAGTTATATGCACATACCTTGTATGACACAGAATGTCTGTTTTATGAAATGATCACTTCTCACTTTGCTAAAAATTACAATCTACAGTTGTCATGGGTTCACAATGAGACTGACGCTCAATTGATAATTTTTAAATACAAGAAGAATACTATGAAGAGAAAAGAAAAGCTTCATACAAATGCAAGAAGATAATGTGCTTTAGTTTTAGAGTCTTAGTAAGCAACTAGATTATAAGACCTTAATATGAGTTCAACTCATGACATCATCTCTTTCTTTCTTTTCAAGATTGTGCTTTAAATGTCTGAAAAGGTTGTTGTACAGTTGTCATTGTCTGTTGACACATGTTTGCCTGCTTCATACAGATAAGGTTTGCAGATTAAATTTTTATCACTTGCTGACACATGGTTTTCTTCAACAATTCACTTCAGTTTATCTGTCAGTGAAGTGAGTTATAAACTTCCTCATCTCTTTTCTCAAATTTCTTTTTCTTTCTTCTTCAACTTCTTCATCATTATCTTTTGTATGTGAAATCTTTCTTAATTGAATATTTCAGCACTGACTCTTGTACAACAAGCTCAGCAGCAACAACAACAACAACTATCATTATGTAAGTGTCATACAAGTATGTGTCTCTGAGCTGATAACTTGTAGAGCTCTTGTCTTGTACAATGCTTATGTTGTTATCTTCACTCTTGTGAACATCAGTGTCAATTCTGTCTTTGAGGTTGATCAACAGCAGCTTGCTTTGTATGCTCACTTTTCTCAGACAATGGTCATTCTTGCTCTGCTTAATGACAATGTTCTGTTTGTACAGATTTGTATGACACTGCAGCAGATGAGAACTCATCAGCTGTCTTACATCAATGCAATTCTGATTTAGAGTCAAGGCATATTGATTTCTGACAGTTGTACTGACTGTCAGAAATGCAGTATGACACTCTTTTTGAAATGTCATTGTATGTCAAAACATTTCAGTGAATGTTGCAGCAACTGCAAGTGACATGATCATGCTGCTCACTGCTTCATACACAACAACAATGTACTCATTGTTATCTTGAACAATGAGAACAATAACATTGTCAATGAGGGTGAGTGCATTGCTAGACTGAGACAAATTGCATCAGTTTTGCTGCTGATGAGAGTAATTGTTATTGACCTTGACCTTTAAGTACATATGACTTCTTTTTCTTTTCTTGCATTGCCTTTAGTATAGGTTTAGTCATATGAGCTGTGTATGACATCTGAGCTGTATGCCTCATCTCTGCATGATGCTCAGAACAAGTAACTTCAGTGAAATTAAGAAGACATCATTAGTAATTAGCATAGAAATAAATCAAATAAATTCAACACTAAATTTTGAACTTTGTACAATCTCTCAAAACTCATGAAGCACCTCAGCCTTTCATAACATAATTTCATTCTTCAGGCTTCTGATGTTGATAAGGTCTTTGAAGGTCTTCTTGTGTACAGTTAAGATTTAGTCACGTCAGGTTGCATTAACTTTCATTAATTTAATGTCACTGTGTCTTTCAGAACAAACATCAGTTCTTATGTGAGTCAGACATAACTGACTCATTTTATCAAGTACTTCTTCTTGAATTCTTTTCTACATTGTATGAATCTCTTCTTCAAAATCTTCTTTATCTTAAACTTTTCTTCATTGCTTACAATTTGTGACAAAGGTTGTAGATTTGTTGTATGCTGAAAAGAGAGAGTGTTCATGACTGTTGATTGAAGCATAACTGAGTGAAACACATTATGAATACCTAACAGTGTGTTCAGACAAAAGAAATGTAAGCTGATCTTCTTAACAATGATGTACTTAACATTCTTTGCATCAAACTTCTTGCACAGACAGTCTGTATGTATGTTTTTAAGATTTAGTCAGATTTTGTCTTCTTTCTTGAAGTTATAAGACTGCTGTCTCTTCTGATTTATCATTTCTTTCTGTATCTGCTGAGTGACAGTCATAGTCATCTGTGCTCACTCTGTGACTTCTTTCATCTTTTGTACAATTTAATCAGCTTTCTGTACTGAACTTTTTGCAGATCATACAGGCTTCAACTTCTCAAGTAGTTGTAGAGGCTTCATGTAATACTCATGAGACAAGAAGAAGAGACTCATCTCTGTTGAGGTGAAGTCATGATTGTTTATAACTAGCTCAGTCATGAGAAGCAGGCTTGCCCAATTGTTCTGACTATAATTTGAGAACATATGAATGTACAGCTCAACATTCTGATTCATTTGCTCAGTTGTTCTGTCAGTTTTCAGGTGGTATGCTGTGAACACTCTTCATACAATCTTTAAAAGTTGACAGACTCTTTTTCATAGACTGCTCACAAACTGAGTGCCTCAATCTGAGACTATTGTGATAAAAAGCTCATGAGCCCGATAGAAATCTCATATGAATGTCTGAGTCACTCATTCTGCAGTCATATTCTTGCACAGTTTCAGTATTATCTTCTTGTTAAGACAATTCATAATAATCAAAAGGTTTGTACAACTCTCACTTGACAATAGATTTACTATAAAGTTAATGAATATCTTCTGTCAAATTCGCTTTGATACAGGTAGAGGCTTCAAGAAGCCTTGTCAGCGGTCTTTTCAGCTGTTGTTCATATGACATTTGTCACAATTTTGGCAGAATATACAGACATTCTATAGCATTCTGAGTCAAAAGAACTGTCATGATAAGAGAGTATCAGTTACATCTCTTTCTGAGTGTTCAGTCATTGTGAAGTCATGTGTATACTGAATCAGTTCTGTATGAAGAGATTTTGATGATGACACTCAGCATCTTCTGCAAAAGAGTAACTTCTTTTCATCACTTAAGGAGCATTTCATTATGAATACCCTCACTTTTAAAACAGTAGAAAACAATCTCTGTTTCTTGCAAATTGTTTGACAAAGCTCATTGTATGACTCATCTTCTGCTTCAGCATTCATTCACATCTGTTTAAGGTCTGTAACCTCACTGAACAAGTTCTGATCTTGTATGAGCACAGAAATCAATATGTCTGCTACTGTCATTGAGGCAGTCTGTATAGGCTTGCTTATCATCTTAAAACATATTATCTGCATCATACAATGTTGTACTCTATCATCTGAGAGATTCATTGACACATTCTGCTTCTGTCTTAATAGAGCATCTGCTCTCTCATTCTGCTTACTCAGCAAGTATAGTATGAAGAAGTTGTATTGCAACAGAATTAAAGACCATCTCATTTGTCGCTCTGTAAGCTTTCTGACTGTCATAAAGTATTTCAGATTTTTGTGATCTGTACAAATCTGAAAACTTGACACACTTCTCAATTCTGCGTCTCACTCTTTCAAGCATTGTATGATGATCAGCATCTCTTTATCATAAATCTCATAATTAAACTCTGCAGATGTGTTCTTCTTTAAATAGTAGGCACAGGGCCTTCACACATTGTTCATTAACTGCAACAGGGTTTCACCTATGCATCAACCTGAGAAATCTGTTTTCATTACTGTCATACATGTGTGGTCAAATGAAACTAGAATTGACGCTGAAATGAACATGGCCTTTAGCTTTGTAAAACTCTGATTGACTTCCTCTGTTCACTTAAAAAGTGTGTTCTTTTGTATGAGAGCCATCATTGACATAACCAGATTAGAAAAGTTCTTGATGAACTTTTGATAGAAGTTTGCAAAGCCTATGAAACTCTGTACACTCTTTACTGATTTAGGGGCTTGTCAGTTCATGATTGCCTTCATCTTTTGAGGATTCATTTGTACGCCCTTTCTCACTTTCAGAATGAACTTTAGATACTTGATTGACTTGACTTCAAACTCACATTTGTCAATGTCAATTTGTAAACCAGCTTCTCAAAGTTGTAGTAGTATCTTTTGTTCATGATTTCGGTGTTGATGCAGCAATTCATCAGTGAAAATAAGAATATCATTCACATAGGCTGAACAGAACTCATTCAGAAAGTCTCACAAGACTCAGTTGATATATCTTTGAAAGATGCTCAGAACATTGGCTAGCTCAAAAGAAGTCATCATTCATTCATACAACCTGTACCTTGTATGAAATGCCATCTTTCATTTGTCTTCTGCAGCAATTCAAATCTTGTGAAATGCTGCTATGACATTCAACTTGATGTATCATTGAGCTTGTTTGATGTTTTGCAGAGTCTCATATATCAATGAAAGAGGGTAACAATTCTTCTGAGTGATTCGGTTCAAGCCACAGTAGTTCACACAGAATCAAAGTTCATCTTCTGACTTTCATATGAATAAAACAGATGCTGCAGCAGATGAGTTACTGACTTGTATGAACTGCTTATTCAAAAGTTCTGTTAATGTCTTGCGCAACACTAGTAGCTTCTTTCTTGTCATGTTGTATAGAGGACCTCAGGGTACTTTTAGCTCTTTTTCATTCACTTCTTCTAGTTCAATTTGATGATCTGTGTCTTCTCTTCTTAAGGGCGGCAACTTCTCAGTCATTGTATGATCAAATACATCTAAAAACTCATGATAATGATCAGAAAGTATAGTCCTCAGGTCAGTCTTCTTCTGTGAGGTTAAGGCTTTTTCAATATTGGTCATGCTGGTTGAGAACACCTCAATCTTCTTCTGTTTCTCTTCTTTCTTCTGTATGAGATTTGTAAAGAACGTAGCTGACATCATAACATGATTGAACTCACTCTCAGCAGAAGCTTTTCTGTTTCATACAATAGTTTCTGTGAATTCAATCGTAAGAGAGGCTCTACCTGCATTCAATATGATCTTGTTCTGCTTCATTCATGATAGACCTAGTATAAGGTTGTAGGATGTTAACTTAGAGACAATATAAAAGAATGCCCTTGACTTCTGGTGTCTGTTAATATCAATTTGTACAACAGCTACTTCATTTACTGATGAACCTGAAGGTTCATCAAACCTTGTAATCATATGAGGTCTTATCTTCATGCACTGTAGATTGTGAGTTCTAGCAAAGCAAGAAGTGATCATTTCATAGAACAGACACTCTGTGTTGTACAAGGTATGCACATATGACTTCTTATTAACTAATGTTGACATAGTGAAGAAGGCACTGTTCATCTGGTTCTCAAACTCCTTTCAGCTCTTATCACATCTTGTACACTTTCAGCTGCGACTTCTGCTAAAAGCTACTCTTTTTCTGAGTTCTTCTCTTCTTCTGTTGCTTTCTTCTCAGTCTCAGCAGTGACAACATTGATGGTGTGAGGTCATACAGCAGACAGAAGTTTGCAGTTCTTAATGAAGTGGCCATTGTCTTTGCAGTGCATGCATAGTTGTTTTGTATGATGTTTCACCACTTTCTTCTCTGACACTCATTGTGCTCTGCATCTCTCTTCAGTTTCTGTAACTGTAACAATGGTGTGCTTGATGAGTTCTCAGTTCATGTTGTTCATGTGAGACTGTTGCATGATGATGATAGTTGTCATATGACGCTCTTGAGTAACAGCCTTCTGAATTGAGTTTAAGTTGTGACTGACCCGCTGTAGCAAGGTAATGTACTCATCATACAACACAGAGATTGAGGTGACAACCAGAGCTCACATGAGTGTTATGTCAAGATTGTTATTAAGAAATGTTTTCTTGACAGCATCATCCCATTTCAAGCCTTCTGCTTTCAACAGCGTTTGTTTGAAGGTGGTCAGATGTCTAGCAAATGGTTTTCTTATCTGTTTTAGAGTTTTTAAGGTATGAGTCGCTCTTTTCTTCAATTCTGAGTCATTGTATGTGTGCTGAAGCTGATTGATCAGCTTTTCAATGATTGTATGGTTTAAAACTTCATTTGACTTGATACAAGCCACAATTCAAGGTGTGACCTGACTTAGAGCCAATCCTTCAAGCTGACTGTGTAAGTATCAGAACTGCACACTGACATTGTTGTTCAACATGTTCACATTCAATTTAGCAACAATTTGTTGTAGTCAAGGTCTGAATTTCACTCTCTTTCCGTCAAACCTGAGTGAATCAAAAAGACATCATTTTGAGTGTCAATTCACACTCATTGCTGCAATGAGCTGCTTTAGGGTAAGACCGTTCATACAATTGACTGGTTCTTGAGAAGAAGGTGGTGTTGCAACAGCTGATGTTGAAATAGCTGTATCTACTGATGTAGTCAACGTGAGGTTGTCTCAATTCATCACAAAGGTGTAAAGAAGATTCATACAAGCCTTCATGTTCTGCATGTCCTCTTTCATATGACTCTTCATGCTGTGTAGTTCTGTCATAAGTATTTGCGCTCAAGAAGGAATCTTCTCAGCAACAGTCTTCACTTCATCTGTCATAGGGGTTTCTGCGCTCATTCTGCACTGATTTCAACAATTATACAGCAAGGCCTCTAGAGTAGGTCAGGTCTAAATGAGAATAGTATTTTAATGTTACAGGTTTGCAATGAGACTGACGCTCAATTGATAATTTCTAAATACAAGAAGAATACTATGAAGGGAAAAAGAAGAGCTTCATACAGAAGCGAAAAGATAATGTGCTTTAGTCTTAAAATCTTAGTAAGCAACCAGACCATAAGACCTTAGTATGAGTTCAACCCATGACAGTGATGATGAAAAGAACAATGACTTTGTGCAGAAACCTGATTCTGATGAGAACAATGAGCTGAAAGATCAGAATATCTACACTCACCTTCTAGCAATCACATTGAGATGAGCACAAGTGATGATGCAGAATAAGAGTGCACTTGAGCAAAAAGAATTTGATCAGAAGAAGTTCAACATTCAGATGGTTCTTAAATTAAACCCTAATCATGTCTATACCAGTATGAACATAAAGAACTCAGACACTCTGAAACAGGCCCTTATCTTGTTATGTCAAGCTCAATTTGGCGCTGAAGCTTCACATCTACAATTGACACCTCACATCAATTATGATGCTCTGTCAGCTGCTGTCATTCAGGTCATCAAACAAAGAATGAAGATTGATGTCAAAGAAGAGGTCAGATTGATGAAGCTTTTCTTCAAGACACCTATAGTGTAAGTGAGTCTCAAAGACATTCATTATTCTCATACTAATATGAAGATCAGCATCAAAGCCAAGTCAAAGAAGATCATTCTGAACAAAGCCATCATGAAGCTGAAGGTA
>JAABUP010003363.1_pt1 | contig 28361 bp, 28 predicted proteins | sample 5559201 | NCBI WGS metagenome assembly JAABUP01 (sample SAMN10711887, study PRJNA513373) | rock metagenome | isolation source: Antarctica rocks | place: Antarctica | reverse complement strand
ACAGAAAAGACTACTCCTTTCGGCGTCAATTCAATGAGGCGCCGATTATCATACCGGGCTGCCCATGTGTAGAACATGCACTGTGATACTCAGCCTGCAACTGGCATTGGATGCAGGCACGGCTTTGTGGGCATTTTGTTACTGGCAGCCTGGCCCAATGCAGCCTTTGACCTGTGCGGCATCTGCTGCGGTCACTTCCTGATGCCCTTCTGGGACTTCTTTGGGGCCACCTTCATTGGCAAAGCCCTTCTCAAGGTCAGCACTTCCGGCTGTCTATCAGAACTCAGCATTGCATGTTGTTGTCTACCAGAATTTAGTGTTACATGTTGTTGTCTACCAGAATTCAGTGTTACATGTTGTTGTCTACCAGAACTCAGTATTACACAACGTTTTATCCATTGCAATCCAGACCTTACAGACCATCGGATCACCATATTTCAAGAGCATGTTATGTGTTGTGTCAGTAGCCAGCTTATATGAGCACGCCGTGGGCTGCTGCTGTCAGCCTCTTTAGTCTAGTCAGCACATCACAGACAGAGAGCTCCTGTGTGTCTCTGGCATGCAGGCCAATGGACAGGCAGCGTTCTTTGTAGCATTGTTCAGGAAAGAGACTCGGGATGTCATCATGCACTGGGTCCAGTGGGCTTTGCCAACAAGCATACCAGGTCTCAGATTGCCGCAAACTCCAGCGCAGTTTCTGCACTCCTTTGTCGACAACCGGATCCAAAGTTTTCAGGATGGTGTGGACAGGAGAGCTGCAGCTCGTGGGCTGGATCCTAGGTGAGTGTGCCACACACTGTGTAGACTTGCCGTGAAACTAGTCTGCATACAGCATTTGCCAATCTGCGAAACTGTGGCGCAACCATGTGCGAGTACAGCCTGCGTGTTTCAGATGTGCATCACAACGCTGATGGTGCATTGTTCACAATTTGTCTGCCCAATCTGATTTTTGTGTGGGTGCTACAGATGAGGACTAATCTTGGCTGACGCAAAGTCTCATTGTATGGCATGCACTCTCAAGCATGGCGTATAAGCCTTCGCTAGAAATACTCCTTGCATATCTCTTGAGAGGGTGTGTTACCTGTCTGGCCGCAGATGGTTTTATCAGAAGATGCTGGACAGCTTCACAAGCTGGCAATCAGCAGGAATATGGCTGCGATCTCAGACTCCAAGCTTGTGGGGACTTGTGATGATCCTGTTTATTGGACACTTCATCAAGGACTGCATAGAACAATTTGCGCAGTCACAAGCAAGCTACGAACATGATCTGCAGCTGCGTGCCAAAGCACAGGGTTTGAAACGAAATCAATAATGTGAATTAGGGTCTATTGTACCATTTGATTACCATTGCTTCTGATACTGGGTTACGCTACTTTCGTCACCTTGCTAGCAGGTGAGACTGCTACATTTCAACAGTCTCTTGCGCAAAGGTGTGTATCTTTGTATAAGTATAGTGCTAGGTTTCAGAATCTGATCAGTGACAGGTTCCACACCCGTATTTATAGCCAGCCACCTGTTTCCTGCTGACCACTACATTCTTTTTCAGTCTGTAACATCGTTGCATAAACAGGGATCCACTGCTGAGCATAGTCAAAAGTACGGAGATACGCCTGATGCATATGCAGCAGATCACAAGTTGTCTAGGCCTGCACATTTGATGTACATGTCCAGCACGTCCTGCACACTCCATGCAAAGGCATCGATGGTTGCCCAACCACACTTCACAGCAACGATCTGTCTGGATGATGCACACATCTCATACTGCAAGGTCATTCCTATCGTCATGCATCTGCCATGATCCCAAGCTGTCCCAGGTTCGCTTTGATTGGACACAGGCTTCCACCCTTCTGGTGTCAGCACTTGAGCACCATCTAGGTTGATTGCACTGCTTGCTTGGTCATAGAGTTCCTGCATCTTCTGAGCATCTTCCACTGCAGCTGCCTGAGATGTTGGACCTGACAAACTGGCAGAGCCTTCTGCATCGATTGAGGCTGTGTCTGTGGCCGCTGCTGGAGCTTCCATACTCTGCTGTGCTGGCTCTCCAAATTGACCAAGGAGATCAATGCTGGGCAAATAGCCAGGATCAGCAGAGGGAGCAGAAAAATTTGGATACCTTGCAGAGCCAGTAGTGGCAGTACTGGCCCCTAGATTGTCATTCAGAAGGAATGCAGAGCTTTGCTTTGCATCAGCAGCCGGGCTGCTGTCTTCTGTTACGGACTGCAGCTGCTGCTTACGTCGCTCTTCAGGCTGTTGCTGCTGTGCCTGACTGCCCATTTGACTTTCAGACATGACCAGCTCTGACTCACCACTGCTCATTCTTGCTTCATCAGGACTACCTTGCCTGTACCACAGTCTGGACATCTCCTCCTTCTCAGCTGCCGGTTCAACTGCTGAACCACTTTCATGGGACATCACGCTCTGCTGACTTGCAGTCCAAGCTTCTTCATCCGCCAATGCCTGCCCTTGTATCTGTCGCAGGCCAGCTAGCCTCACACTTTGAGGCTTACTCCTCTTCTTGTACCCACGATCACGTCTGCCAACACGATGCTCAGGAACATCATCAGCAGCATCAGTGGCAGCATCAGTGGCAGGCCTGTCTGCGGGCTGTTGCTTGCCCTGCTGGGAAGTGCGGAGGGGTTTTGGGGGGAATGGCTTGGGGGTCAGCGGGGACTGGGCATTGGGGTAATTGAGCTGAAGGGGGATGGAGGGGTCATCAGGCGCACTCCCATGCACTGCCAGGAGTGCTGGGATTTCCAGACCACCTGTGAAACCCAGGGACAGTATTTGCATCTGGGATGCTGTCAAGTCACATGCAGTGTGCTGAAAGCTATACACTGCAGCTGTGCATAGCCTTCAGTCCAAAACCCAGCATGGGACAGAAGCCAAGAGGTCAGAAACATATTGAGATTCCAAAGCAGGGTTTCTCGCTACTTATCATCGCGAACACGCAGGAGTCACACATAGCCTGGCATCCAGCAGCATATCACACTTGAAGATGACAACCAACAGAGCACACAAGGGCTGTTGCTGCCTTGTCTTGCTGTTTGCTAGAACATTACCACAATGTAGAAACGCGTTTTTACTGTCCCCAGACATTCCTGCGCTGAGATTTCCAGTGTAGGGATGACGTTTCTGAATCAAATTAGACGTTTCAGGATTGAGAAGAGCTATATGTCTGCATACATGCTGATGGAAATCACAAGCCCCAGCCTGATGCCCACAGGAAAATAACAAAAGGACATGAGCTGCACAGCAGTTGCGTGTCAGCACAGCCTACCTGCATCAGAGCCCCACGCTTCTGCTCTGTCTACAAGGTAGGAGTAAAACCAGTCTGGGAAGGGGATGTTGACAAACTGATCCACGACGATGGCGTACACTGGTGTTGGCCTGCAGCAGTGGCAGGCATGCTTCAGCATAACATGGGTGCAAAGATGGCACAGGCGCTGCAAAATGATATGAGCAATGGGTGTTGTGCAAAACGGTGCGCAGAAAAATTCATCTCATTCCATTTTTGATTTATTTGGAAAATTCATTGAGCGAAAAAGACTTTCTCCAAAGACTTTATTTATGAAAAAAATCTTTATGGGTGCATGGTCCTGCAGAAGATGCTGAGGGCCACAGTGCGCGCAGCATTGCAGAACTACAGATGTCAAGCAAGCACAGGAAAGCCAGAGTAGGGTGGTCTGGGCAGATTGGGCAATTGTGCTGTCTACACAAGCCAGCGGACACAAATGTGTGCTGTCTACACAAGCTAGTGGACACACTTTGCGCTGTCTACACAAGCAAGCAGACACAACTGGCATGGCATTGCATAGCAGAGGAGGACTCTGCTCACAATGCGATCCAGGGTTCACATTACCATGCTTCATGGCCATGGCTACAACATGTGACCGGAGCAACAAAGCTTGATTCCACACACACACACACACACACACACACACACACACACACACACACACACACACACACAAAAAAACACACAAAAAAACACACACAAAAACACACACACACACACACACAAACACACACGCAACATCTGAAATGGCGAATGAAACATGGTAGGAGATAGGATGTCTCATGCAGAGGGTGTGCAGTTGACCTATGATCAGAGACTTCAGCCCAGATGTGCTCCACCTGGGTCCATGCGCCGGCCTCCCTCAGCCCCTGCAGACCCCACAAACCAATCTCAGCAAACACTCTTGAACTGTAGAAAGAAAAGGGGGAAAAAAGTTTACGCTTTTCAGCAAACACAACGGGAGCCTCCTAAGGCGGCAGCCCGAAGCTTGTTGACCTGTAATATAGGATTATAATCCACAAAACCCATGATGGAAAGGTTTTCGATTGCTGATCTTTAAGGACATTGAGACACTTGGTTCCTGCTTGCCGTCTGGTGCTGTTCAGCCGGCCATGATTCAACAGTGAGAGCAGGTGGATAGCAGAAGGTCAATGCAGTGAACAAACACAGCAGGTGGATAGCAGATGGTCAATGCAGTGAACAAACACACAAGAGGCTGTAGTCTACATATTGTCTACAAGACAGGAAGGACTGTAACAAGAGAGCGCCCGCATTTGAGAGATCTTGAGGAGGCATTTCCTTGCACCCTGTGCTGACCATAGTAGATGACGCTGTCCACAACATTGTACTGATTGCTGCGCACACACACACACACACAGCCAACAAACGCAAGTCTGGACATTTTGACTTGTACGCCAGCACGTGACAACCACTTTGATAGTAACCTTGACACATGTGCCTCTTTGGCACATAGCAAGAGGCATATAGGGCTGCCTCTTTTATATATCCAGGCATGCTGTCTTGGTATTGAGACAAAGGCCAGATTGAAGAAGCTGAGCTCTACTGTTACTGCACAACATCTACCTCCATGTACCGAATCTGCAATATTTGCAGGTTTAGTTTCAATATACACTCCATTGTGCACAATAATATACACTCCAATGTGTACATTACCTCCATGTACTGAATCTGCAAAATTTGCAGGTTTGATTCCAATATACGCTCCAACGTGTACAATAATACACACTCCAATGTGTAAATTACCTCCATGTAGTGCAGCCAGGGCCCAATGCCCACAGAAGCAATCATGGGATCTTCAAAGCTCACGTCCAGCATGTCCACCAGTTTGGTAGACGCCAGCGCCTTGACTGGCTCATCAGGCTCACCTTCAAGATGCGCTCGCCTCAGCACATACAGGCAGTGCTGCAGGCCATCATACTGCTGCTGAATGTCTTCTGGTACTGCTGGCACTGGTCTCACCTGTGATCAGACACAGAATTCAGCTCAAGCTGTTGCAGACCAGACGAACTCAGGTATGTGATGTTCCACACACAGGCAGTGCTGCATAGCACATCATACTGCTGTTGCATGTCTTCTGGTACTGCTGGCACTGGTCTCACCTGTGACCAGACACAAGGCTCAGCCCAAGCTGCCGCTGACCAGAAGAAAAAGAAAAGAAACGAGAAGAAAAAGAAAAGACTGCACCTTTTGGCGTCAATTCAATGAGAGCCCAAGTATTATACCGGGCTGCCCAGGTAATTGCTTGATGCTGACCAAACTACACAGGCATGCAATGTACCACATACAGGCGACGCTGCATGGTAGCAGAATGCTTATCAGCTTTGCAGGTGACAGTCTAATTGGTGATGTGGCTACATGGCAGCTTGTGGTCTCTTCAGTGTATGCTAGCCACGAGAGCACTGCCTTGCCGCTTTAGTCTTATAGCCACCCTGTGAACGCAGGACCGCAGCAGACAAAACTCCATGCTGTACAGGCCAAACCTTCTGCGTGCTACTGATGCCATGGTAGATGTGATTGCTTGCATACCTCCAGAATGTCTTCGTCAAGAACAGGGATGCGAGTGGTGGGCTCCCACGCCTCATCCTTCTCCATTTGTCTTATCTCCTCTGTGCTGATCTGCACACCGAGGCAATGATCTTTGCCAATCCTCCTAGTGTTTAATGCTTGTATAGTCATGCTATGCATACTCACGCATAGGGGTCCACACAGGCTGCACAACTTGGGGACAGTCAGGCACCACCAATGCAGAGAACATCATCACTATGAGATTTCATGGTGAATAAGCATTGTTGATGCCGTGTGAAAGGTGTTTTGCCTTGAAGATCAAGCACAACTGCTTGTTGTGATGAATGTCTGTCGTGGCTTTCATGCAACACCATGCAAAAGACACTGCAATGAGCATGGACAGCAAGATGTTTCTACTTTGGCAAACTACTTTGGCAAACTACTTAGGCAAACTACTTTGTCAAACAGACTTGCTCTGAAGAGCTGTCCATTGATGGCTGCACACCTTGCGATCCTTCTTCTTCAGGAACTGGGCTTCATACCGGTCAACCAGTTTTTGAACCCGCATCTGGAACTCCTGCAGAGCACACATCACACAATGGTGCATCACATGAGTGACTTGAAAGATTGTACTTCACAGGCTGGCTGTGTGCAGCCATCACCAACTAACAGTGCAGAGCCTTTATGCTTTGGTGTGAGGGCTAAGGGTTAGGCTAGGAGACACAGAAGGGCCAGGGGGGGGGGGGAGAGACGGGCAGGGGGGGATGGTTTAGGGGGGGTTGGCAAAGCAATAGCCTAGCTCAGATTGCAGGAGACAGGTCAGCTTTTGCTACTGTAAGACGTGTCATGCTGTAGTACTCCTGTGCCACATTTGCGTGACAACACAGTTGCAACGTCTGCGAGCAGTATCAATGCATCAGAATGCTGTCACATGCATCCATATGCATTGATACTGCAGAAGTGACCTGGCAGCAACCTAAGCAGCCCAGCCAAGCATGGCCCAGCATATCCCAGTACTCTGGTTTGCACAGCAGCATGGCAGGGCAGCCCAGCCTGGCATATGCTGTTTGACTCACCTGTGCATTTTCCGCTTCCATCAGCCCTTCAATGTCCGGCAATGCCCCGCCCTCCTCCAGCATGCGCAGCATGTCTTCAACCCCATGCCCAGGCTCAAACTCTGTGTTGTCATCCTCTGCAAACCCCTCCTCATCATCTGACCCCTCATCTGACTCATCAGCAGCACTGTCAGCGTCCTCGCCCAAGGAGGCATCCTGCAGAAGAAGTGTACAGGATCTAGCAGACTGCAATCAGTAATAAAGCTTGATGCCTAGACTGAGTGCAGCAGACCTTCAGACTGGACTACATGGCAATTGGTGTGGTACAATGCACCACAGTAGACAGCAGACTGCAGGGATTGTTTGGAACCACAAGCATGGACTGTGGCATCATGGAGTGCAGCAGCTTGCAGTGGATACTGCTTGAAGCAAACAGTGTGGTCTCATTGGCTTACCTGACTTGAGATAGCCTGGGCAACGTCCAGAACATCATTCAACGTGTCAGTGGCATGGTCCCAGTCATAAGATTGAGAGCCGTCTGGAGTTTGAAAGTAGGATCCTGTGTCATCCATTGTGGGAGCTTCATTACTCCAGGGGACAGATGTCAAAACCCCAGATGTGGCTAAAAGATCTCTGATTGCCTCAGGAATTTCATTCTCTGTCTGTACAGGCTCCTGTGATCAGGAGTCTTATGAGAATACGCACGACATGGTTGCTGTCAATACCAAAAACTGATGCTCTGCTGCATAGGAGTGCACTTTGTGGGCAATACACATAACATGCGCATGTCATCACCATGGAGGCAGGCAATGAGAGGCATGAAGCGGCAAGCAGTCAAAGTGAGCCTCAGTGCTTTGCCTGCCCCTTTGAGATCTTCTCAATATGCCGCATTGAAAGCAGGACAGCATTTGTGTGTGATACAAATTGAACAGGAGTTGAGCGCGCAACACTTGTATACCTGACTGCTCAGCTCAGCCTGAACAAGCCTCTTCTCGGTCGCGCTTAACGACTCTGACTCTTCATTAAGTCGTTGCACTTGCTCTGCAAGCTCCTCTTGCTGCTCGCGCAGCAGTCTTGCCTTTGACTGCAGCTCCTGAGCCCGAGCACTTTGGATATCACCATCTGAACTCGTTGAACTTCGCCAGACTTTGCTTCTCACGCGAGGGGTCCCTGGATGCGTTTCAACGTGTCTGCATACGTGCACGAACGGAATCCGAGGACGTTGACGGGCAGCCAAAGTTGCTCACCGGAAGATCTGAACAGCACACGGCATGAGGATGCGCGGCTGCGATACAGATGATCTGTACAAGGTACACAAGCCCTGCGCACAAGGCAGAGCTGACATCCGGTAGCGCGCTCAATCATATGCATTGTGCCATCACAAGCTGTCACGGGTCGGTTTGTGTCTGGGTTGACGACTTGAAGTTGACCAGGCCGTGACATTTTCCAGCAACCGACACCGGTGTGACAGACTGCCTCGTGCACTCGGTAAATCCTCTGAGATGCAGCCCGACATATGAAATTTACACGCGGCACCGAGGCGAGTTGACGAACACCTTGAGTTCCGTCTGGATCACTCACCCTCTTAGCAGCACAGATAAACTTTGCAAACTCACACAGTGGACCTTTTTGGTGCGAAAGTAAATGTCATTGCACGTCAATGCAATTGCATCACTATCAGACCATAGGAAGTGTCAGCTAGCACCTCTGACAGGTTTCCATATGTTGATCTTTCTGGCAAGAGGACCAAAAAGTCTCAGCACTCAGCGACAGACAAGACAAGGTCTATACCAGGAATTCCTCCCAAGCCAAAATCAGGAGTATTTGGGCCTATCATAGCTGGCTTGATGGGCCAGATTGCTCCCAGCAAAGCTAAAAGCTGGGCACAGTACAGTCTCAGACTTAAAGATGACGGCCCTGCAGCACGTCAAAAGTCCTTCAAGTCAGCATTGCATCAATTAGCTGACATGTCAGCAGACTCAGATAGGGCTCAGATTACGGAACCTTGGCCTAGCTGGGGGTTGACTGGTCAACCTATCTTGCCATGCTTACAGAGTTTGAGAGCATTGTGACTGAGCATGGCATGTGATGTTGTGCAGGAAGCAGCAAGCATAAATTCAGATCTGACCAACGATTTTGGTGCAACCGCAGGCGTTGACTCTTTCTGTCTTGCCTGCTGATTTTGACCTTGCACAGGGAAGCTTACGCGGAGTGGGCCCAGCACTGGTCCATGCTAATACTTTGGGCCCAATATGCGGCAGGAAAATAGATCTGTAATACGGTCAGGAGATCTCATTTCGCGGTAAGTCATGTCAAGCTTTTGTACGGCAGGCATGGTATTAAGCTTGGACATTTGACAAACCTCTGCACCGATTGTCTGCCCTGAGGGCTAAGGTTCCTCAAAGGGGACCCCTCAAAGGGGACCCGGTTCTGTATTGCATGTTGATGGGATGCCAGCTCAAGTGTGATTCTGGAGCTCCTGCTTGTATACAACACCTCACAATCGGGCTTCGTAGTATAATTTCTACCAGTGGTATGCCAGTCTTGCATAGCAGGCATGGGCTAGCCATGTCCTGGACACCATTCTTTGTTTATCTCCACCAACTTGGTGCGTCCCAATCGTGCTTCTGACGCATGCCAAAACAATTGTTGCATTGAAATCTAAATTTGCATGGACTTTCTTGTGAATCAAGGCGCAGCCTGTTGCAGTGCGTCCAGAAGCTCCAAACAGCAGCTGATTCATATCATTTCAAAAATCAACAGCGCTTAAGGTCGACACCAAAAGTGCTGTTGCAAATCGAAGTGATCAAATGATAGCTAGTAAAGCACTGCTGATACGAAGGTGATGAGTTGTAATACGTATTTGTAACTCAATGACCCAATCTTGCCTGACCCGTATACAGCGCCTCCATGGCTGACCTAAACAAAGTATATTGTACTTGCCTCCATTTCAACTGCACGTCAATGGCCAGAACTGGTCAGTCCTATATTCACTCAATATGAAACAAAAGCGGGGGTCCTTGACAGACAAAACAAGCTGTACTTCATCATGACGGCAATGAACTCACTGTGGGACACTGTTACTAGCAGCAAAAAGCACAACTCACAAGCCTGCAATCAGACAACATCAAATGTTCTGGGACCACGGCCTTCACAATGGATATCCCACATCTTGAAGTACACCTTTTCCAGATCCCGCACCCATTGTGTTGTGTCAAACAGCGGACAACTCAACCTGACATCTTTCAACTGCTGTCGCAACCCAAGGCGCTTGGTATGATTCAAACCCAGCTCCACTGCTTTCTCTTCATACTCCTGCAGTCAAACCAAACCTTGAACTTGCTGTGTGCTAATCTGACCAAGGGCATGCTGTGACAGGCCCTACATGCTCATGTACTGCATGCGGACGTATCCTGTCCACCACATGTCATATGCCCTCATAGCAAGACACCTTTAGATGACTCTGACCAGGTGCCATGATGCGCACAACAGACAAGCAGCTACATGCTATCAGTGTCTCCACAACAGGCACTCAAACAGCAGCATGGGCTGCAGCATGAACACAGTGTGTGCACAAATGCAAAGTGGCATACGCATGAATGCAATTGGCATCAGCGTGAATGCAATCAATGGTTAGGCCGCACAAATGCAATTTGATGCAGATGACACTGACCTGCTGACTATTGACAACCATCTCATGCCCAAGACCAGTGGCAAAACAAAGACTGGCAGCCACCCGAGACGCCATGCGCTCTAGAGGAAGGGTGACCATGGGGCAACCCCCCCACAGCACATCACACCCTATACCACAGCGACAGTTAATGCAGACTGCTACATGCATTGATGATGATGATGACGACCAGTTTCAGCTGACATCAGAGGCATAACATGTGAAGCAGCATGATGTCTCTAAAATGATCGCAGTCGACTGTGCTGTGTACATTTGCTGCAGACAAAGCACAGCAATCAGCAAGTAATACATGTCATCAGCAGAAGCAAATGGCCGCCAAGGAGTGCCCAGACAGGCTGTGAAACAGCCACGGGCTGGCAGCAGAATGACAACCTAAACCACAAGCAGTGTATCAGCCATACCAAGACAGCATCTTGACGCAAGTAGCATAGCAGGAGGGCAAAAGCGGTTTCAGGGCAAAAGCTGCTTCACACCAAGGCAGTTTTGATGCTGTGTGTGGATGAGAAAGGCAAGCAGTGCCCATCAAGTCAGTCATAGGTGCAAAGCAGCTGTGGTATTGTGGGCAGGAAGAGATCTTCTCAATCCCGAAACGTCTATTTTAATTCAAAAATGTCATCAGTACACTGGAAATTTAAACTCAGAAACGTCTGGGGACAGTAAAAACGCGTTTCTATATTGTGGAGGTGTTTTAGGGGTACCTGTGGTGTGAGCATTACAGAGGGGGGTGTCCAGGAAGACATCCCCCAGACCACTGCGCCTGATGTGCACGGGCTTGTTGGCCACATCAGTGAAGATGATCCGGTTGGGATCCACGCCTCTGTTGTGAGCTTCCTGGCGGATCATGGGCTCGCCATATGGCGGGAAGCGCAGCAGCCATAGCACGCTGTCAGGCACACGCTTCAAGATATTACACCTGCAACCACATGAAGGTAAAGATAATAGTAATGATAATAGTAATGATAATGATAATAATAATAATGATAATGACAACAGTGATAATAAAAATGATAATAATAATGACAATGATGATGATGATGATGATGATAGTAACAACAGTAATAACCATGATGATAACAATAATATGGAGGTGATGATTAGCAATGTGTGTGCAGCCTGGTGGCATCTCCAAGCGCCCATGCAGCAAATACATGGCGCTGCTATACATGTAGACATTTGCTGACTATGTGTGAGCAGGAGCAATGGCACAAAGAACAGCAGACAAACAGAAGGATGTGTTCATGAGAGCTGACTTCAGTGCACCCGAGCCAGACTTGCAAAAGCATTTGGCACAGCTGCAACACATACTGGGGACAAGGGGGTCAAGCAGTGATAGTACTGTTCAATCTTGCAACAGGCTGTACACATGAAGCGCCTGCTGTACACATCAAGAGCCTGCTGCTGCATCCAGCTGCATTCACATGTGTGTAACATGAGTGTATCAACGAGTGCTCACCAGGAGTTGAACGTCTCAGGGTCATACTTATACAGCTGGTTGGAGCAGGCATAGATGATCCTGTTCTCGGGTAACCCATTCTCTGTCCTACAACAGCATGCAAACGCATTCACACATTTGAACTTGAAATATGCTCAGCAATCAAGACCTGCACAATGCTAGCATGCTCATTAGGCATGCATGCATTGCATGCACAGCTTGACACAATATGTGTTTATACATGCTTCTGCACACAAAGAGAGTCTACACCTGTATGCGCATGTCATATATGAGAGACTCTCGTACCGACAAATAGACTTTTGTACAAACAGGTAGACTCTTGCACAAACAGGTAGGCTCTTGTACAAACAAGTAAACCTTGTGTGCGTAAGCACAGCCAGTCAAATCATGACTACAGTGGGCAGGCAAAAGACATACACTGTACTGCTCTGCAGACTGACTGCTCTTCAGCAGACACTCAAGAGCACAGTCAAGATGCCCAACCATTGCAAGGCTGTGGAAGCAGGTATGCAAGTGAGGCATGCATGCTCATGCTGTGCTCATGCTGTGCTCATGCTGTGCTCATGCTGTGCTGTCACAGGCAGCCGTCTTCTGCATAGAAGACAGGTCGACAGATTCTTACCTGGTGGGCAGGTTAGCCTCATCCAAAACATCTTGATGCGCCGCCTTGTAATCATTCACAAAGTAGCAGTTGGGCATGTATGCCAGGTTTTCACTGTAGCAATGCTGGCAATTCTCTGGCGCTACTACACGATCTGTGATTAAGTATGGCAGGAATGATGCGCCTGCAGCATCACATGACCTTGCCTCATATGTGCTGAGGAGAGACGACCAGATGCTGTGCTGCATGCAAAGCATGTCCACAATGTAAGACACGCGTCTGACTGCGTTTCTCAGTTTGGATTTGCACTGTAGAATAGGGGTTTCTAAATTGAAATAGACATTTTGGGATTGACAAGAGCTACATGCACATCATGCTTGCTTGCATGTAATGTCGAGGCGCACACAAGAACACAGCTTTCCATGTGCTTCTGCCATGCAGCTGTGGGCAGGCCAAACCGCTGTGAGCATTCCAGATGAGTGAGAAACACAATGGTCCAGAGGGAACAAATGGGCAATCCTGGAGCATGCTTGGAGCTCAAGGGCTGGAGACCTCCAATATATGAAGTCTACACAGCTTGCTGGCAGCTAGGCAAAGACCTCATGTCTCCTCTGCTTTGCACAGAACAGGTTCAGCTGGATGCACAAGCCTGACAGCAATCAGAGGAGATGATTCAATTCGGCCCAAAGCAAGACAAGATCACACACCAGTGGTGGCAGGAAATCCCATATAGGAGGTTTGCACAGGCGCCGGCAACAGGGCAAAGATCTCGTTCCTAGCCCCCTTGGTGTAGCCATTCAGGTTGATGGCAATCTGGATCTCATCGGAGCTGATTTTGCCGGCAATGTCGCCAACAGACCAGGATGAGACATCCAAGAAATGCTCTGCTTCCCGCTCTATTCGTTGCCGCCACTCTGACCCATCTGCACAATATGCATAGTGTATAGATATAAATTTGCAGGTGTATATGTTTATTATTTGTAGTGTACATTATATTATTGTTTATAATATATATATTATTTATTATTTATTTCTTTATTTATTAAAAACATATCAGTATATGTGTATATTTTTACCACACTTATGTATGTGTGAGGATGTGATATGCACATGCCTTACGCAACCAACAGTAGACCTCGCAGCTGCAAAGGATAGCATGACGACTTGCCCTTGCTGCCTCAGGTCCAGCAATGCAGCAGGGCTTTGAAGTTGGCTCTGCACAGCTGGGTTGAAGCAACCATTGTATGGACAGACAGGATCTGGTAGCATTAGGTGCAAGGCATCATGCCTGAGTGCACCAAGGCAATTATGCCTGAGAGTGAGCACACAGAAGTGCCCAGGAGTAAGTACACAAAAGTGCTCAGAAGTAAGTAAACAAAACCAGATATAGCACTTGCCTACAGATGCAGCATGCAGTCAACATCAGAGGCAATGAGGCAAAGCGAAAAAGCAGGAGCTTTCACCATCTCACACTTTTCACAAGTCTGAAACACTCAAAGGCTATGCTGCAATGTGCTGAAGTAGCTGTTTTCTGAAGCCCTTCAGGTTTGCAACTGCAAGCATCGCAGCTACTTGTGAGAGGTGTCTACCTGATGGGCTGAGGGCATAGCAGAAGACCTCTAGGCGTGACCGGTCGTGGCCGCCAAACACAGAGGCCATGAGATGAGACAGAGGGTGGTTGCCAAAGTCCCCACTCACGTACCCTATGCGCAGTCGCTGCCCAGCCTGTACACAATGACATACATGTTGAAGACAAATTTGCCTATGACTGATTGACTGACAGCATGGCTGACTTGCCAACTGTTTGGCTACAGAGTTGCTCCTCAAACAAAGCATGACAAGTGTCAGATCTCACAATTGCTGCAAATATGGTTTTGCAGCCAGCTTGGTTTCACACTCTGAGGCCTGCCTTAGAAAAACTCTGCAATGCATTGTGTATCAGCGTGCAGCATGAACAGGCACGGCACACACTGTAAAAGCTGCGCTGCTGAGTACAATGAGCATTGCTCAATCTTTGACCACAAAGCTGGATTGTCAATCGGGCTGCCGATAGGATGAGCTCATGTCCCACACTGCTGGGATCACTTATGCAAAACAGATCAGCGAGCAAGATCATGAAATTGGACGTTCCACACTGCTGGTATCACTGATGCACAGCTAGACCGTCGGCCAGAGCACATAACAGGATGTGCCACACTTATGCATAGCTAGGCCGTTGGCCAGACCACTGCACAGATGTGCGACTTTTGACACTCATGCACAGCTAGGTTGTCACTCAGACCACCACACCAAAAGCGACTGTGGACATTGCACACCTGTAACCGATGTGCTGGTGGATGTGGCAGCTTGGGCACTGCCATTCTTGCAGCAGCCACAGCGCAGTACTCAGCATACTTGGCACTGATCTTCAGTGCCAGCTCAGCAGAGAAGGGGTACGCCATGGCATGGAAGGGTTGCACCGGTGGCAGCCTGTCGGCCGCCAGCTCCCGCCGTACTTCCGCTTCGAGCCTGACGAACAGCGGCTGCCGATCCTGCCACTCGCAGATGCACTGCAGGCTGTGGACCATGTTGGCGAAGGCCTCCGGAAAGTCCGGCCGCAGCTGCAGAGCGCGGCGGTAGGAGGCGATTGCGGTGTCCTGCCTGGCCGCATCCTTGTAGGCGGATGCAAGGTTGGCATGCGCCTCAGGGGAGTCTGGCTGGAGCAGTGCAACATGCTCATAGCATGCGATGGCCTCTGCAGCGCGTCCCTGCATCTTCAGGATGCCGCCGAGGTTGTTGTAGGCCACCCCGAGACGCTGTGCTTGCTGCATGGCTGCCATCTGGGGGTTTGCCTGCAGGGCTCGGGCCATCTGGGCATTCTGCGGGCGTGCGAACTGCAGCTGGATGCACATAGTGTAGCACGCAATGGCTTCGTCTGGGCGACTGGCTTCCCTGAGAGCATTCCCCAGGTTGTTGTAAGCCTCGGGGAAGTTGGGCTCGCGTGCTATGGCCTCCTGATATGACTGGATGGCTTCATTCAGCTTGCCTTGTTCATAGTACACGCCTGCACCGGGGAAAGACTTGTGTGAGCATGGCCGTTTCTTTGCACCATGTTGGTTATGCTGTGGTTCTGCCGGCATCTTTTGCTGAAATGCTCACACATGCAGCAAGGTGAAATATGCCTTCAATGTGTAGGACTGTGCACACATTCATGCATTGACTATTTACACAGTGGCAGCGGAAAGATATGTGTTTGTGAATGTTGGCATAAAAGCATACGTGCATGACAGATAATCACCTGCCAGGTTGCCCAAGGAAAGAGCGCAGTTAGGCCGCAGCCGCACAACTTGAGCAAAGCACTGCTCGGCTTCTTCTTTCCTCTTCAACTCCTTGAGACTGACGCCCATGCCTGTGTATGCATCGGCATAGCTGGTCCGCAACCGCACAGCCTCCTATAGCAGCACAAGCATATGATCAGTACAGCTGTATGCAATTTAATGTGCAACTGGTACCAGCTGATGATAATTAATTTGCACAGTCATTGCAGAATTACACATGCTCACTGGCCTGCCGCCTGAGGAGGCTCCAGTTAGCATAGTTTTTCTTTTCTTTCTTTTGACACATGCCCATGCGACAGGTGAATTGCCTGTATGTGGGTGCATAGCATGTGATGATCTGGGCATGCATCACACACATACTGACAGCAAGCATGGCATTTCATCTGGTAATGGCAATTGCATGACCAGCCAAGTGAGATTTGCCTTTGTACACTGACAGTCAAGGACTGCTACAGCCACACACTGGACTAATGATGACATAGAGACATGTAAGGCAGTCTTTCTTGGACAGCAATGGACCTCATTGTTGAATGATTGTCAGCACAGAAGTGCTTCAGGTAATACGTGCGTCAACAAATGTAATCACAGGTCCATTTGCTTGCCTGTATGCGTACTATAATCTGACGCAGTCATGCATGCCTCATCTTAACATAATGCAATGTGAATCACAGCATCTCAACATCCAGGGTCATGAGCAACTTGGTTGGAAACTATCACACTTCCTGGTGACACCTCTCAGCAACATGTCATGCAACAAACACATCATGCAACACTGTTACTGTTACTGTTACTGTTACTGTTACTGTTACTGTTACTGTTACTGCTGGGAAGGAGGCACATGTAGAAGCTTCTGAGACAGGCAGATTACCTGATAGCATGTCACAGCCTGCTGATGTTCGTTGTTCTCTCGGAACATGTCTCCGAGGCCTCGCCAGGCGGGTGCATACGTGTTGTCGATACGTAGGGCCTCGCTGTAACACTGCTGGGCGGCCTGCCGTCCCACCTGCCCTTGCGCTCGCCACAGGTCACCCAAGTTGTTGTGCACATCAACCTGTCAAGCAACATGCCACCCTTGACAGAGATGCCACTGGCAAGGCCTGGTTGTTCATTCATGCATCATTCATAAGACACACAGGAGTTCCCCCTGGACTCAGGTGTGAAGGTACAAGGTATGCATCTTTCATCAGACAGAACTGGTTCTTTCCCTGGGAGAAGGTACAAAGAGTGCAAGGCGTGGTCAGCACAGCAAAATGGGCAGAAGTGCAGCGCAAACTCTCATCTGGGCCATGTAGGAGAGTGGTGGGGACCAGGGCTGTCTGTGGAGGGCAGGGTGCATTTCCTGACGCAGGGTGCAATTCCTGATGCGGGGTGCAATTCCTAATGCTAGGTGCACGTGCACAGCTGAATTTAATACCAGCAGGCAGGCAAGATAGCTGACTGTCAAAGTTAATATGAGCTGCTTCAGTGCGGATATGGACTTGTAAGTGAGCGCACACCAGGACTGGCCTATGCATGCATGGAACCTGTTTGTCAGAAAGTCACATTTTGGGCAGGAAGAATGCATATGCGTTCTGAAGGCTGTGTGATGGTCTCAAACAGACTGTTGCTAGAGATGATGCTGGAGGATGGGGTTGAGCCATGCATGGCTGTGACTGTCTTGCAGAGAGAGTAGCAATGGTGTGTCACCAGGTTTGGGTTGATCTGCAAAGCAGCATTGTAGCACTCCACAGCCTGAGGAATGAGTCCCTTCTGGACAAGAGCGCTGGCCATGTTGTTGTAGGCATCTGTGAAGGTTGGCTTCAATCGCAGCGCGGACTGCAGGCACGAACATGAACTTCACCAAGACAAAGCTCATTAGGTATGACTAGTTGGATGTATGAACCAATAGGGTGCAAATGCAGCAGTCTGTGTGGTGCCACAGCAACTGCATGTGCCAGCATATTTGCTGCAGCAGCACTGTCATAAATCCAGGTGACGCTGACTGGTTGTTGCTTTGCAGTGCAGAAGTGATGCTAGTGAGGCCATGCAGGCATCAAATCAGCTATTGGACAGACAGAGTCGCACATGTTTCTACAGCAGGTGCAGGACATTTGCTCAAATGTATGGGCGGGATACATTGCAGCACAGTTGGTAGGGAAGCAGCACAGCAAATTGAGATCTTGTACCTGGTAGTAGATGACAGCCATGTCAAAGTTGCCACCCTGTTGTAGGGCATTTGCCAGATTGGCATGAGCCTCAGCCATGTGGGGGTCTAACAGAATGCATCTGTCATTGAATGCTATGCACTGCTCATAGTTGCCAAGCTGGTAGTATATGGCCCCAATGAGCAGCAATACATCAGTCTTGTTGGGATTGACCAGGTATACCTGCAGCCACAGCGCACCTCTCAAGGGAAGAAGGGTGCTGAGACCATGGGCAATGCAGGCAGCTTGTGTTTTTTGTGTGAGGAGGCGCAATGTAGCGTGGAGTCGGTGAAAATGGTTAGAAATGCAAGAGGATGTGGAAGGTACACTGAGCTGAGCTGGCTTGAGATGAGAAGGGCTGAGCATACCGATTGGCAAAGCTGCAAAGCTCTGTGAAAGTCTCCAGACCTATATGCTTCATGTGCTTGATTCCGCAAAGCCTCATACTCAGCACTGCTGGTGGGAGCTGTGACTTGCAATGCCTGAGGGAGCGCTTGGGGGACTGGGAAGTTGGAGGCAGTGGAGTATTGAGGCTGGTATGTGTGAGCTGTTGAGACTGCATGCCCTCGGGAAGATGTGATAGATGCGGGATTGCTAGCATAACCTGTGGCATTGTGACTTGGTTGCTGGAAGTGAACGGCAAAGTCTTGCATGCATGTAAATCACGCCAGTCGCAGTCCAGCAGGAAAAGGCCTAGTATCGGCACGGGCTTTGCGAGCTCAACGTGCCTGAAAATGCTGCATTGCCATGATCGTAAGGACCTTTGCTGCTGGCCGCATGCCTGCTGCTTTGACTCCGCGTGGCATCCTCAGCGCTGCGCCATGCCTCGTACTGCTGCACAAGTTCAAAGCAACAATGTCTATGTCCGTACGTCCCAAGCCACGCGCTGCAAAACCGCCAACAGTGCGACCACATATGACTTGAGATCTCACCTGAGCGGTTGGCTGGCTATCTTGGCTTTGTTGCTGCATGAAGGGCAACAAGAAGCCGTGAGGATGCAAAGTGTCTACGTTGGCCATGAAGTTCCCAGGTGTCACTTGACAGCCCAAGCTGCACACATGCGTCGACCGCACATGTAGACCACTGATGGCCCGCACAAGTTTTGCATGGCACGATGAGCGCTTGATCGATGTCAAGGCGCTGATGGTGGTCTGCACGAACTAGCACTGCCGCCCGGTTGATTGGCGCAGGACGTACAGATGACTAATGGTGAAAGCTCCACTCATGCCCCACATGTTGTTCACGTACAGCATATACTGCGTAGATGATGACCTGGCTGGCACCACAGATGTTTTCTTAGTGGTATGAATCCGATGATCAGTTCCCGAAACTGCACTCTTCAGCAAAGCTCGGTAAACTGTCGGGATCAGTGTGTACATAGAGAGTGTCACTGCAAAATACATCGGCAAGTATGCATGAGTTTCATATGCATGTTCGTAGTTTTGCATTACAACAGTGGCTGGCTGAGTGCTGACACATTGTAAGCTGTCGATCTGGGGCTGACTTTAGGTCAAACTGATAGAAGCGCTGCCGGCCACGAGCTCAGACACAAAGCATGTAGGTCCGTCGCAGGATGAAGCAGTGTTTATACCTATATCAGCAGAGTAAAAAGCCTTCAGAATGTGTGTCAATGCTGATTCGAAGAGTCCAGGCAGGCATAGGCAAGCAATTGTCCAGGCACAAGGCAGACAGGCTCGTGACCGGCGTGCTGAAGCTGTGTTCTGTGGTTGCTGACTGAGGATCTGAAAACACTCCAGCTGCTAGCCTTTGCGAGGAACAAGTTCATGAAAGCCGCCTCCACAGATGTTTGACTACATCCGTCAAATTTGTGGCAGCTGCAGCTCAGGCAGCCAGGGCAACAGCGCCTCCACCACTTAAGCAGCAACAGGCTCAATCGATTCTTGCAAGAGCCGCGTGTTACAATATTGTATATTGCATTAATGGCCATGGACCCTGCGGTCCTTTTGCAAAATTGGTTTGGACCAGCATGGCAGCAGTCATGGTCGGCTTTCTGATCCTAGCAGTGTAGTTGCTCAAGCAGCCCAGGCTAATGTTTCTGAGTTTGACAGCATCACGCACGCCTATGACGATGATGTCGCCATTTAGGCTGCTAGGCAGTCATGAACTTTATAAGCATTATGATATTCAGGTTCATGTGTCCAAAGATACTTTGAATTAGGTTACACTTGCCAGGCTTTCACGTGAACCCTGGTTCGTACCTTGAAAAGACGAACGAAGCCCTGTTTGTGCCCAAAAGTTGTTGCAAGTTACCAGACTTGTTGGCTGGCTTAAGCATTGTGATCTCGCTGATCAGACTTGCTGGCTGACTAAACCATTGTGGTCTCTCTATTGTCTCTCGTGGCTGGCCAAAGCATTGTAGATTTTCTCAACTAGTCGTCCGTTTGAGACTGTGTCCTCCAGTGGAACTGCACTTGCTGGACATTTAGCGTTCACGTAGCTGTATGCCGACGGCGGCCCCGTCAACTCATATCTGCCTAATGTATGCGGGCCAGCAGCGAGCACGGAATTGCAACAGGCTCTTGAGATCAGCTGATCCCACTCAACATATGCACAAATCTGAAGCTGCGGGTCTCTGTTCTCGAAAGCTCGAGACATAATAAACAGGGATCAAAGCAGAACGCAGCGCAAATACATGGAAGCGAAACTCAACGGCAGCGCCGCTGTTGACACTGTTTTTCACACTGTGCTTGACGTGGAGAGCAGTATGTCCTATTTGCAATTTGCCTTGCACTTGGTCTTGCAGCAGCGTTGTGGGGTCAGCAGAGTTACTTCTAAGTGGCAGATTTTGAAATTTTGTTACCTTTGCAGGCAAGCCTGCACACCAAATTCACAATCGTCCCAAGCAGCAATTTCCTTGGAAACCTACCATAATTGACCATGTCAAAGAGTTCTTGCTATCTTCTGAGTTTAGATCAGCAGTGCAGCTGACTGTAGGTAAGTCCTGTGACACTCAGTTTGTGTCAACTTCACAAGTGCAATGTGCATCAAAGGCTGCTCCCACTGACTTTGCCTGTGCCGCCATGAAGTTTGCACTGACATGCACTGGCTGCTTGCTGCACTTGCAGGTCAACTTGTCGTCTCTCTGTTTGTTTTCATCCACAGGCTTGACTACACCAATGGCTGCTTGTCCTCAATCTTCTATGTGGCAGCTGTCGTCCTGGTGGCGCAAGACTCCCATGTGGGAAGCAAAATGAATGCTGCAGCGTTTGTCATTGGGCCTTTGTGGTTTGGCAGCATCATTGCTGGCTGCATGGTAAGTCAGACTGTCTGTCAGGACATCTCAACATGTTACGCATGCATTCCATGCTGCGCTGATGTCAGCCTCCTGACCAGCCTCCTTGCAGACAACAGCTGTGCACATTGGGCTCCTGAGCCGAAACCTGCACAAATGTATGGTTGCGGCCTGTCATGCTTCCACCGAAGGCATGGCAACATTGGCCGTTGGCATCAATTCAAAAGCAGCCCAAGTCAAATACCATTGGGCTTCCTTGTGGCCTCTTCACTCTGCAAGCTTGCTGCTGTCCATCACCCGTCATTCAAGCTGGCCTGTCTGCCAACAATAGCAGATGTGGTAGCTCTCTAGGCTCTTCCAGATGACACAAGTCCTGTGCGTATCTGCAGATCACCATAGCGCGCGCCTGTCAGGTGGCATTCACTGGCCTGTTTTGCCTGTTCATTGCAATTGGGCTGTTCCCAATCTGCCTGCTGAGAGCCACAATGGGCCCTGGTGTGGGGATCTTCAGCAATCTAGGTTTTGGAATAACCATCATACAGGGCCAGTTTTCATGGGCGCCTCAACATGGATACCAGCTCCTCTGGAAAGATGTGAGGCCTGAATCCTGTCCTTTCTGTCTGATTATGTTCAGCATTAAAGCTGCCTGCCCATGACTTTTGCCTGATGCGAGCAGCGACCTTTGTCAAGACGTGACGGTTTCTCAGACTGCTTTGACATGTGCACGCAGTAGCCCAGACACATCATTGCATGCTACTGCTCTACAGCAGTCGTCTTGTGTTTAGTAGCAACCATCAGGAATTGCTGAACTACGGCGTCTGAGTTCTGTGATGCATGTCTGTAGACATGCCCATAAATGTACACACATGTGATGCCTCATCACAGGAACAACAATATCAGCACTCTGATGTTTCTTTAGGCTGTCGGGCATGTGCTCCTGGATGGCCTGATTGCAGCCTTGGGCACAGCTGTGGGAGGCCTAGTAGCGCTGCCCACCCTGGCTTCTCACTCTTTGCGCCTGGAGGTGGCAGAAATCCTCATGAAGGTTGGCCACTCCCTGTCTGGGTGAGCTCAGTACACTGCTGCAGAATTGAGACCTGCATTTTGCACAATATGCCAGCTGCAACAACGCTGGCTGCTCCTGTTGCTTGTTAGGAATGCGCTGCAACACAACAAAGGCGCTAGTTGTAGGGATCATTGGTTGTTCAGTGCACAGCTCAATCTTGCACATGCACATGAAATGATGACATGCGCATGGACGAACACATGCACATGAAATGAACACGTGAGCACACGCACACAAGGACATCACACTACGCATGTGCAAACGTGCTGCAGCTCGTGTGCTTGATGACTTTGTTGTTCCCTGTGCTATGCATGTCTGCAGTTGGTGGCCGCTGGAAGTGTTATTTGGAGTGTCACATGCAGCACTCTCAGGCCACCAAAGCTCACCTGCAACACCATATCTTGAGTTTCTGTGCAAGAAACACAGGATGATCTGTGCACAGTGTGCGTCAAGCTTGTCCCTGTGCATTAATTGATCTGCAGCCTTGACATGTGTAACACAACTTCATTGCATTCCACTGGCAGAGACACGGGTGGGGATGTCACTGACACTGACATGACATGTAAGAACACTTGTTCATGCTGCCGGCAGGTATGCCACCCACATGTTTGAGAAGTCTGATCTGGTGCCAGCTGAGGCCGCAAGTGTTGGGCATGTTGCTGATGGTCCTGTCAGTACGGACACGTCATCTCGTACGTTGTCTCGCCATGATTCCAGATTGACTGCCATGATGGATGACCAGCCAGACGAAGACTACTGGTACAATTTTCGAGTCTCCTGCTGGTCATCCCCTGTGTCTACAGATTGCCTTGGTATGCCTCAGAATGCGTCAGGAGTATGTGGGAATTGATGTCCTGGAACCTCTCAACTTTTGCGACCTGTTACGTTTTTCACGCAGAACTCGCAAGCAAGGGTCTTGTGATGGGCTGGGCAAGCTCATATTGTGCTTGTCACCTGCGCCTCTGATCTTTCAGGCTGACAGTCTTGCACACTGACAATGTGAAAAGCATGAAGCCGGATGCTGCTGTTGTGCACTACAGCTGTGACATGTGTTGGAAGCAGACCCAGGCCTGTGGTCGTCCCGCTGTTGGGAAAAAAGAGCAAGACTTGACGAAGATATGCAAGCTGTGCATGATGCAGGAACGTCATGCAGCAGGCAACAGATCCAGCAGGAGACCACATGCCGCGTCACCTAGCCTGTGCCCAGTCAGTAGCTGTGGCAAGCCTGCGCCCCATGATTGCCCACAGCCGTGCCCTCATAGGGGAAGCTGAAAAGGAGCCGCCCTTCATTGGAAGGCACCGGGTGTTGATCAGTGAATGGCGCCCTGCCCTTAGCGCCCTTGAAGCCCTCATCACCAAAGTTGCTGCACTGGAGTCCCTGCTAGAAGGTACGCCCACCATACGGCACATCAACAGACACCATTCTGGTGCATTTGTTGTGTGCCTTTATCATGCATGCACAGGTTGATGTTGAACTCACTCATGCACAGACCACAGTTGTCACACAATGTGGTGTGATCACACCTGCTAGCAATGGATTGTGCTGCATCTCAGGCAGTCACAAAGCATACATCTGATGACTCTAGTATCCCTTGCATCTGTCTGTGACAGAATTGCCTTGTTATCCAGAGATTTCATTACAGGGATACTCAGAATCAGACTGTTGCCTGAACAAAAACCGTTGATTGTCTCAGGGGAGCACTCCTAGATCCGCATCCCGCATGCTGTACTGTCTTGCTGTGCCAGAAACGAAAAGAAAAGACTACGCCGTTCGGCGTCAATTTAATGAGAATCCAAGTATTATACCTTGCTGCCCAGGCCTTGCTGTGCCAAGTGTGAAGTTTTCACACCGACATCTGCCTGGTGCACAGGTAGAGGGGAGTCTCTACTGCATGATGGGCGGCTGCAGGAGGTGCTGGGGCACAATGTCCTGCCTGTCATGCGTCTGCTGCATGCCCACATGGCAGCTGCCTGCGCTCACCTGGCCAAGCTGCTCAGAGCGCACAGGGGCCACCAGAAGGTCTGTCCAATTATATATGCACCTTTGTCCACTCATACATGTACCTTTCCGTGTGTCAAGCTAGATTTGCACTTGCAAGGTTGCTCAGGTTCAACAAGCAGGACCAGTGCCCATTTGCTCATTGCGCTGGGCAGAATTGCTGTCTGCATGACAGTGCTGACTGTACTGAGGGTTTATACACACTTGATTGCCTCTTGCAATGAGCAACTCAGATCTTGTGTTCTAAGGCCATGCATGGGCTCAGTGTAAACAGCCCTTTGTCGCAGATTGAGCCATCGGCTGTTCCTGCCAGTGGATGTGTTCAGTGGTTCACTGCGCACATGCCTGCTTGACTGACCTGCTTCAGCCAATTTGAACTTTGTAGAGCTAGATTAGATGTAGAGCGTGAGGCGTCGCTGTACTAGCGCCCTCCTTCATACAGCATCACTCCAGCAATCTCTTTGGTGCTCTATTGTCAAATGCCTTGAACATTCAGTGCCTAATGTATGTTGTTTTCCCAGCTCTTGTCTGTTGACTCCCCTGATGCATCCTGAAGACAAGAAAATGTAAATTGAATCCTACTTGGTCTGTATATAGGGTCACTACAGAAGTGTGTTTGGCCCCTCATGGAGCGCACTGGAGCACGAGCTGGCGCACACCCTGCACACCACCGTCCAGGGGTATTGGAGAAGATGGAAGGCCACCCATCAAACCGGCTTCAGCCTGCCCTCACCTCAGGTCGACTGTAGGCCTTTTGTGATCACCCCTGTACTGCAACGCCTGTGGCCTTGCACTTGCACTGTCGCCTTGCACTGTAGGCCTTCTGTGATCAAGCTTGCACTGCAATGCCGCTGGACTTGACTCTGTCCGTTGGCCATCTGGTCTGTCATCTCAGGTGTATACATTTTGACATGACTGACACATTCAGTAGGGCTAGGTAGGCATGCAGCTCTGCCGTTTCTGTTGTTCACCAGCAGTGATGAGTGGTGTTTGGTAGTTCATAGCAATGCTATACATTAAAACGCACCTGAATGACCTCCCTGAAGTAGCAATATCAGCGCAATATTAGTCCTCAGGCAATTTCAGGTCTGGATTTCCACGTTGAGATGGGATTCCTTTCTCAGATGTTGGCCAGTCTACAACCCTGCAAGCTGAGCGCTTGCCATGCAAGTCAGCGAGAGCCTTGTCACCACCACCTGGGCAGCCCGGTATAAACCTTGGCTTCTCATTAAATTGACGCCAAAAGGCATAGTTTTTTTTATTTGTTAATTTTCCACCCTTGTCATAACCAGCTGATCGGCAAGTAGTTTCTGTGCCTACAGGTGAGGGCGCTGCTGTACACCAGCACCCTGACCAACGCCATCATGGAAACCATGGCCTCTGTGGAAGCAGCAGTCCTGCGTGCCCTAGCCCACCAGACCACCCTCTACCCCCGGCCCCCTGCCCCAAACTTTGCTGACTACCACCAGCAAATTGCTCGAGCATCGCAGCCTGTGCATGAGGCTCTGTCCATGTCTGGCTTCTCAGGCAGGCAATGGGATCAAGAGCTTAAGGCAGGTAATGGCATGCTAGCTGCGACACATTTGCATGAGATCAGGAGCATCAGCCAGATAGTGCGATGCTAATTGTGACGCATTTGCATGGTCCTGTGACAGATGTCCATGGCCTCAAACATGATGCTAGCCGGTTGCACTGTTATCAGACACAAAGCTTCTGTGGGGTGGCCAATACCTTGGGCAAACCCATGCATGCAATGGACACATACCAGCACCAGCCAAGCATGGTGGCACCAATGTTGCCAATGTTGCCAATGTTGGTTCCACCACGCTTGGCTGGTGCTGGTATGTGTCCATTGCATGCATGGGCTTGCCTGCGGTACTGGCCACCCCATGTAAGCTTTGCGTGTGTCTTTTTTGCACACTGCAGCAGCTTTGCAAACCGGCAAGAGCGGGCACGACATACATTGTTATGTTGTTTGGATTGCCTGCACTGCACAGCCAGCAAGTGAGGGCGCTATAGGCAGAGCCAAACGGTCTCTCGACAGAGCACTTGCACCGCCCAGCCATTCCTGCACAGCACTCGCCTTGCAGCCTGCAAAACACAGGCTGACTTGTACCCATGCAGATCAGGATCGGCCAGTCAGCAGCAAGCTGTCCAAAATCCCCTCAGGCGAGCTCCCAGAGGAAGCAGGAGACAAAGCTGCTGCAGTGCAAGCTCCATCTCGCAAGTCATTTGGGGATGTCACAAGGTCAGCAAGGCGGTTGCTGCCTGTCAGCTTCAGACAGCGTCCGCTGCAGCAGCAGCAGCCAGATGCTCAGCCAAATCTACCTACTCACCATGCCAAGCCTACAGGTGATGACTCAACAACATCCCTGGACTTGTGCTTCAAGTTCCTCAAATGTTTCTCCCTTGTCCAACAGATGGCTAATCTGGTCTGGTCGAAACAGGCTTTCTTGAGGTCTATAGCCACAACAGCATGTTGTTGCATGATCATTTGCCACGCCAAGTCCTCATGATCTGACTCTAGTAATGCATGTATGTGGCAGTGCAGAAGCTGCCTTGTCTTACTTTGACAGCAACATGGCCGCCCTGCATTGCATGCTACGCAGACCTGCGGCCATCATCATTTCATTGGTGAACCACTGCCATCATTGTCGCCACCTTCAGCATTTTTGCTACATTTTGCCCAAATGTTGCTGTTGCATGCGGACATAAAGACAAGAGAATGTACACATGGCTCATGGTAAGGGCATTCGCATGCGCCCTGAGCTGCGGCATTTTGAGGCTCCCGTTATGATATGTGTGATAACATGTCGTAATGGGAGCCTCCAAATGCCGCAGCTCAGGGCGCATGCGAATGCCCTTACCATGAGCCATGATACGTCTCCTGTGATGACGTTTTGGAATCAAGGACAATTTTGTTGAGCTCGTTTTTTGGTACAAAATCTGCAGTCATCATATCTCAGATTTGAAGCACTATCAAATTGTCAAAGAAATTGAATGCATTTTGTTAACGTGATGCTGCAACAGCTGATGGCTTGCAGGCCTACAGAGCGCACCACACCTGCGTGCCTGGCTGTGGAATGAGGTGGCGTGGGTAGAGTCACTGCTGCGCACCATGCTGGCTCAGATGTGCTTCCAAAACCTTTGGCTGACCCTCACACAGACCATACCTCAAACCTGCCGCTCCAAAGCTCTGCTCACAGACACCATACTGTAAGCACTCACCCGTGTTCTCCAAACATTAGTTTCGTCATGCTGCTCCCTGCCCCTTGTGCGTTTGTCAGAATGGCCACATTCTGGACCCAAGACCCCAGCCCACCATGTGCCCTATTTCAACAGCTCTTACAGATTTTGGGAATGCGACATGCTCCTAACAGCCCTGCCCAAAACCTATGTCAGTCATCAAGGTGCCTTGTGGGGCTCTTATGGGTCCAGTTGGGCCTTGCCCCTTGAGTCAAGCCATGCTCCTTTGCCCATGTCACTGCATGCTTTGCTTGGTTCGGTATCTAGTCATGGATTTGCTGGACGCACCTGGTTTGTTACTCAGACAATGGCATTGAAGATGAGGCTCATGCATGTCTGATGCAACTGCAGGCATGGCCGCAAGTTCCAGTTCTTCTGCAAGTACTACTTGGCCATGTGTGGCTCCTTGTGTGGCTGTGTGATCCTGTCTGAAGATGTACCAGCCATCAGGCAGTGGTCACCCCTGTATGTCATGATCACCGTCATTGTGGTCATGAGCGAGAAGGTGGACACCACCATCACTAAAGGTAAGTTGACCGTGTAACTCTCACGACAAGACAGACTGCCACAAATTTTCTGTGGGAAGCAAGCACTACTCTAGTGCTCAAGATAAGCCTCCTTCCCTCCCTGCCTCTCCCCTCCCCTTCCCTCCCCTCCCCTCCCCTTGTTCTCCTTC
>JAABUP010003362.1_pt1 | contig 28361 bp, 24 predicted proteins | sample 5559201 | NCBI WGS metagenome assembly JAABUP01 (sample SAMN10711887, study PRJNA513373) | rock metagenome | isolation source: Antarctica rocks | place: Antarctica | reverse complement strand
AAGACTCTGGTGCTGCCGATGACGCAGGTGCAGAGGATGCAGCACTAGAATAAGCAGGAGCCGAAGAAGACTCTGGTGCTGCCGATGACGCAGGTGCAGAGGATGCAGCAACAGGATAAGCAGGAGCCGAAGAAGCCGGAGCAGAAGATGCAGTTGATGCATTTGCGGATGACGATGGGGCGACTGGGCTGGTGCTTTGCGCGGAGCTCGTATATGGGCAGACAAACACATCTGATGTTCTGGTGATTGTGATCGTTGTCTCTGGTTGCGTGTAGGTACCTGGCGAGTAAGTCGCGGGTGTTGGGTAGACCATCACAGTTGACTCAGTAACAGTAGTCGTAGTGGGTGCGATGGTGTAGGTACCGCTTGAAGGGCAGACATAGGTCGTTGTCTTGATGACGCTGGTGAACGTTGAGCCAGTAGGACTGACGGTAGCGTATGGGCACACAATCGTAGTTGAGGTCTCAACGATGGTCGTGACACCTCCATAGGTTTGAGCTTCGCTGGAGCTAGACAGAGTCGTCGTTGTGGCAGCCGCGAGAGTAGTCTCGGACGAAAGAGTGAGGGTCGTAGCCGGAATTGTGTATGTGCCTGGCGTTGGGAGGATTGTCACGGCTGGTGTGGGTACGACCGGGGCCGCTTCGACCGAGGAAGATAATTCCATAGACGAAGCTGATTCGATCGAGGAAGCTGATGTGACAGAGGAAGCTGATTCGGCCGAAGAAGCTGACGCGGTAGGAACAACAGTAATCGTACTGTACTGAGTGGACTGAAGTGTCGTCATTGGCTGAACCGCTTGGACCTCTGCTTTTTGCTGGACCTGTGTTGTTGGCAGGACCTGTGTTGTTGGCTGGACCTCAGTTGTCGTCTGGGCCAATGCCGCTTCCTGAACCACTGTTGATAATTCAATTAGCATTCAATCCTTCGACACAGCGTCTTGTTTAACTTCATGTCGTCGTTCGATACAGATCTTCACACTATACAGAGTAAAAGATGGATACTAACATGTCGCTTCCCCGTAGAACGTCGTCAGGTAAGTCGTACATTCACAAGTCGAACTCTCAGCTGCAGCAGGTGTGTTCCTGCGCAGATGGAAAGCTTGATGGGCATGGCGACGATCGTGAAGAGACCCAGCAGCAGCAGACCCAAGCAGCGCGGAGGCCGCAACTGCAAGAAAAGCGCCCTTCATCTTGAATTATGTGCAGATCGTTCAATTGATGTACCGTAATGAGTGCTTGAGGAGGATACTGTACAAATTCGGTGATTCTTGTTCAGGTGCTCAAAGTATTAACGAGTGCCCGCTGAAAGAGTGAAGCGGTGGTGATGTTGAGAGTCGTGGATGAAGGAGCGAGTTTGACGCAATGAAGCAAATCGCTGAAATTTGAAGGTCGAAGGGGAGAAGAAAGCACGAAAAGAATCGACCCCGGCAGAACGTTTAGGGGCACATGGGCAAGGTAGGTAGTGAAGCGCATGAAGGAGAAGGATTAAGGAGACGCTAGCCGCGTCCATCCTCATCTCATTTCCACGCGCCCACAATTAAAGGCTGGCAGGAAGCTTATTCTGGTTCTCGGCATCAAGTGATTGGCGTAGCACGAGTACCTTAGTAAAGTTGACGCAACGCGGAGATGAAGTGGTCGACCGTGACTTGGGAGTGGGGACGTCAATTGCATGCAATTTCCCGGGCAGTAACATGACATCGACTTTTCTGAACCACCATGTGCCGTGCCGTGATGCTTCCTTTGCAGATAACAACGTTAACGACGCTTCGGTCTATCATGATGATGATGATGATGATGACAGTTTGACTGACACCACAAGCCCGCTTGAATGTCACATGAAACGAGATGAGCTTGACGATCTCTCTCTCTCTCTCTGTTAGTACATTCGTTAGTCAGGAACGCGCGGCATACTCCTGGATCATACGGAAGTTTATTGCATCAGAGTTTTCTACGGATCCGTACTGCCGAGTGGAGCAGCGCCAACTTTGCCTCTTCCAGTACTAGCCCTACGGTAGGGAGATGAGGTTGTGCAGGGGTTTGGCACTTGCGCCCAACCAAAATCCAGGTATATGTAATAGAGCGGGGTTCAGGTTGGTATTGTTAGGGCATGTACGCAATTACGTGCTTACTCTGCTGGACTCCCATTCCAGACTGTGGCTGGGCTTAAACCTGTGGGCCATAAACTCTACCTCTTAACATGTGGATAATTCACCACGTCACATATAGACCTACTTGGGCAATAACCTTGAGATACATGGTGGAATCGAGAAGGCTGTCCAGCATCTTTCTTGCCTTTACGTTATACCGGCGCCCTTTTTCAAGTTGTGTTGATCCAGTAGATAGTCGCTATCCGGGATCGGCTGACTATGCTTTGTTTCCAAATCCTTGATCCGATCCTGCTTTCCTTCTTCAACCGGAGGACTCGCTCAATGAAGATTCAAAACGTCCTCTTGAACAGAATACTTGATTGGTCAAGATCTACGTCCAAAGTTGTACCCATCTACGAGCTGGTGAGATCAGCTATCCAGTTGCACTCTTCGAGAAGATAAACCCTGTACCGAGATTGAAGTAATTACAAGCAAAGCATAAGCCATGAGCAACGCACGCCGTGCGTGAGATAGCAAGCAGTAGAGCAAAGTATGTAATCCGAGCGATGCTACCCTAAACATCGGATAGCTTATGGAAAAAAGGTCAGCCATGCTATCAAAAGGCTGAAAAAGGTAAAGAGAAGATTGGGCTCAGCCCTAGATGTCGCGCAAAGATGGGTTGGGATGCAGTTGCTGCCATGGGGAACTGCAAATTACGCCGGGTCCTGCAAAAGTGCTGACGCAAAACCTGCGACGAAGCCTGGAAGATGCTTGCATGTAGAGGAAGGAGAATCGTGATGTTTGCATCTTGAACAGACTTGAGAAGATAGCAGGAATCAGAGGATCATCGAGCCAAGGTCAAGTCCGCGGCGACTACGGTGGGTTTCCGTGATCTCGACTCGATTGTCACCATCCAGATCTTCATCCGCTACCCACTCGAAGCCTTTCTCATCATAGTAGTCGTCGCCGGCATCCTCAATCTCCCGCTGCCGAAGGTACCGCATGCCATACTGTTCACCGTAACCGATGCGCTCGTACTCCATGATCCCACCAAACTTGCGATCGGTGTTTGCGACAAAGAATTCGGACCCGTCAGGAGTAAAACTGATCCCGCCAATCTCGCCGAAGACGTCGAACCGCTGCTTCGATTCGAAAGACTCAGCGTCAACCACTGAGATGATGTCTGCAGGCTCCGCCATGAGAAGTACTCGCTTGCCGCCACCAACAGGAGAGAAACGCAAAGATCGTACTCCAGCAATTTCAGAAGCGATGATCTGTAGAGGGTGACTCCACATGCGAGCGTCCCAGATCTGAACCGTGGCATCCTGATTACCAGTTGCCACGTGGATCCCATCATCCGCCCAAGCGCAAGCGAATCCGAAGTCTCTGTGATTCCGTAGCTTTACCATGGGCCGACCAGTGTCTGCATTGCAGATATAAGCATGTCTAGTGTCACCCACTACCACTCGAAGTCGGCCATCAGGGCTCGTGGCAGTGCAGTTGACAGCCCAGTGATGTTTGTGCTCCTTTATGAAGGTGTTGGTACTGCAATCCAGGGTCCTAATGCAGCAGTCGTTAGATGCAAATATTGCCTGAGGTACTCCACTGACGCGGTCGAATATCGTGTGTATATGGTTGGTGATGCCATTGTCGTGATCGGTTACGAGTCCTTCCATATGCTTGGAGTCAAAGTCCGATGAAAGGCTCTTCATCGCATATTCTCCTCCAAAGCCACCAGCAATCAATACGCCGTGGCCCGCAGCCAGCGTTGAAATCTTCATTGGCCCGGTGTAGTCCGAGTGGTGATCTGAGTTTGTGAAGTCCATAATACATTGCTCAGTACCTAATGAGCGATCTGCACACAGAATCTTGGATCTCCCTGCATAATACATCTCGTTCTTCGACGTAGCACACAAAAGGTTCCGTAGTTGAAAATGTGAGAGACAGGCCATCTTCCGCGTATCTGTGCGGCGAAACCGAAAGTAGTTCTCAGTCTCCGTAATATCTTGAGCGTACTATGGACTTTACTTAGCCGATCCGTGCAGGCCGGGCACTGCTGGAAAACGGGGACTTACTTCTGAAGGACTAGCATGCTTGATGTTTGTATAGTTGACGTAGAGCCTATTTCGAACCATGCGCGCATTTTCCCTGGTTGTGCCAAGTTTTGCCCAGTTAATGCCCTGAGGATCACAAAGATCCCCATTGAGGTGTTTGGTCAAAACTTCATCTGGCCGCTTCCATTCTCTGACTTTCAATGCTTGATCCCCAACAGGTGGGAAATCAGAGTCTTTCATCCCGTAGCTAATCGTCCAATGCTCCAGAAGAGTGGAGACGTCAATATTACGTTCGAAATCGTCAACCATGTAGTCAAGCGGATCCATATCAGTACTGTCATGACTGGGCTGAATGGTAAATCCGGCTGTGAGGATTTGACTGGAAATGGGCGTTGTATGCTGGGCCTGTTGCAGGAACAAAGGGATGATCGATTCGTCACTTTGCGCGGGAGGTAGGCTACTATCGTCAACCGCAGTAACAGCAGCAGTATCCGCGGTCGTAGCATCAAATCCCTCCGCAGTCAAGATTGCGGACTCCGGAGATGTCGGTGCGTGCCCACCTGTAGGGACAAGCTCGCCAGAGGTCTCCAAAGCTATCTCTTGAGTTATGGAATTGAAGCTGACTGATCCAGCGCCATGGCTTGGAGAATTGTCAGAGAAGGAGTTATCGTAGTTGTTCACTACATGCGGAGGGTTCATCGCTTGATGTGTTGCTGGCTGATCCGTGTGATCTATGACAGGAGTATAGGCAGGTCCGAGCGCGGACAGGGAGGAAAGAGTGTTGTCATGTTGAGCATTCATGCTGGGATGTGCAGAACTCGTTATACCAAGGCCAGCTGCACCGCTCGATTGTATCGATTGCAACTTAGATCCTGGACGAATACTTTGAAGGTCAGACAATTCCATGATGTCGTTAGGCCGACCACAATCATTCTCTCCGCCAACTAATCCCAACTCATCGCGCTGCACAAGCCCATGTAGATTCGCTGTAGATGGTGAGAAACTTGGATATTGATCATGAAAATGGGAGTATAGCGGGCTGCCTGCCGATTGTAAAGGGGGAGTGACGTATGATTTAGGAAGAAGTTCTGCTGTGCCCGACGGGACTCGACGACCGCGGCGCTGAGCAGGGCTATCCTGAACATCATGACCACATTCAATCTCCATGTCAACAGCGTTTGCCAGAATAACCCCATCATGTTCCTCGTCGCCACTGTCGGCAGCCGATCCGGAGTCCCTAGAAGAAGCCATGCTGACAGGTGTGAGTATTGTTTGTCCGTAGCTGAAATGCCCCTCGCGATTCCCGTAAAGCAGATTTTGATGCAGCGAGGCGTTTACAGAGCCGGCGGCTGAGGCTGAGCCTACAGAACGCAATCCCTCCGGTGGGGTTGTATTTCCATATGTCATTTCACCAAAACCCTTAAGAAACTGTGTCGGCGGCTTTCCATGTACTTCGAGAGTAGTATCATGTATTGCCTTGAAATCTTCGCCACCGAACTGATCTGCTGCCATCATCGAGAACTGAGAAGCCGCAATCTGCTCAAAAGGCGTCCGCAGGAACGTAGCATGGGGAACACTGCTTGAGTCAGAAGACTCTGGTCGCGAGCATTGGATTATCTCGCTGTTGAGGATGTTCTTTAGAGACATGACACTATCATGAGAGTAGTGTGGTAACACAGAGCCCTGACCACTAGGGTGTCCTGGCGGTGAAGCTGATCCCGGGGACAGAGGTGGCGATCTGTCGGAAGCAAGCACTATCCCCCAACCCTGATTCGGCTCGTCGCTACGATCAGACATGATGACCGATGTTACAGCATTTGACAGGCCGATCTCTCGAGGACGGAATGAGTCCGTAGGATCCTACTGGTCGGCGGGAAGCGGCAGGTAAGCGGAGAAATCGAAGGAGCGACGTCCCACGATATAGATCCGACCTTCCCGGTTGTCAACTTGATGTCTCGGGAAGGCGCAGATATGCGACAAAGGCGATGTTCGACGTTGCTGTGCTTGAACGCCAAAATGCCCCTCAGGAGCTGTACACGGTGGGACGAACACCGCCCAAAGGCCTTGATTGCAGCGAAGAATAAAAGACGTAGAGTGAGCGAGCCAGGCGCAACGTGCAATGATAAGCTTTTGGATCTGTAGCCAGAAGGAAACTTGGGTTGTGAGAGCACCACAGCAGATATTTAAGCTGCCTGCAAAAGTGAATAAGCCAAGCGAGTCCTCACACTGCGTCACCACATAAGTCACTGCTCCTAAGCCAGATATTGCAGGTATTGATCTGAGCGTGTGCGATTGTTTCACTTCTTTCGGCGTTTGTTGAGGTCGTCGGGGCGATCTGCGGAAAGGCTTGGGCGACAGAAATGATGAGACCTCTGAAGGTACGGAGGTAGATTAGCTGTAAGCGATAGAGGAATTGCAAGGACCATTCGAAGCTGATGTGACAGATCTGCGAGGGGAGGAATATACAAGTTTGTGCAAGTGAACCGCGCTCAGGATGTGCCTTTCACTCGTAAAACGCGCGAAACCAGGTTTGTTGAGTTGTAAGGCGCCACTGATCGTGATGAGGTGGGGCAATCGAGACACGGCTGTAGACGTTGGAGGGGTTGCAGCGCTGCTCCGGCAGTACGCAGAAATGAAGTGAGGATAGAAGAGGGGCGCTTGAGGAAAGGCAGGAATGATGAAGTGATCTGTCAGTCTTCATGCCAGCCTCGTCGCACAGGAAGGAAGAGGTGCAGCTCGATGTTGAGAGCTCGCCAACAGAACCTGGCTTCACAGAGAGCTAGCGTCTCGACCAATGAAGTCTGACAGCCCTGGAAAACGTACATGTCTACGGCAATGCTGAGTACCTTAGGGAATCGATTCTGCCGTGCATTACCAGATGCTTCCCGGCCCATCCTATTGGTAGAAAGTCATGGATATCATGGGGCTATTCAACGACGCCTGCGGTCGCCTCAAGCGGTCTTGCACTGCTGTTGTCTAATGTACAGGGACACAAAGGAACAGCTTCTCAATGCACAACATCTATACTGGAAGGCGAAGAATAAAAAGCGCAATTAAACACCAATAAGTGCCCACCGATGTCATTGCAAGAGAACAGAGCCGTGTGTACACAAACGCCAACCACCGTTCGTCATTGAGACTGACAGCGATGCAAGACTCGTGATCCTCTATGTACAAGTCAACCTAGACGAGTGCACGCAACAACATGCGATTACATGTCGTATTGATCGTAGCCTGGATGCTTCGAAGGCCAGCCACCTGCGGACGTCGACTGCTGTGACCAACCGGCGCTTGCCGCCTTCATTCGACGTTCTACTTCAGTCAGCATCTGGGAAACACAAGGGCAGGATGATTCCTTAACCTACCCTTCTCGAAATCTCCCCATCTCTTCATGGTGATCTTGCTGCTGTCAAACTCGCCTTCGTACTCTATACCAGCCTTCTTGGTTCTCTCTCCAGCAGTCTTTCGAGTGTCTCCCCAGCTGAAATCGTCGAACTTCCAATAAGCGTATGATGGAAGCACCAGGTTCCATATCGGAAGGGAGAGGAGGTATATCAACATCCACAAGACATAAGACCACCGGTGAGCCGTGAGTACGATAAGCACTGCCGGAAGACCGAGAATCAAAGCTAAAAGAACTAATGGAATGACCGGCACTGGTCTCTTGACGATGGAGATGATTATAAGGTAGAAAGTGAAAGTAATGGCAGCCGGTAGTACTAGCGTCCCAACGAGCTCAATGAAGACAACAAATTGCATGCTGAAGCAAAAAGTCCCACAAAGGTCTCTGACTAGAACCAGTTCCATCAAGTTATGTACGGTACTGTTGATCCATCGTCGACGTTGAGATAGCAGCACCGAAAATTGCTCTGGCACAGTCGTTTTGCAGACGGCCTGAGGAACGAAAACTTGCTTTCGCTTAGGAAAGGTCTTCAACATCAGAGTCGAGAGGTATCGATCCTCGCCCAGTAGAAGTAGGTTCTTCTTATGCAGGGTGTCGACCACATTTTCAGAGTAGTGTTCGACGACGTCTGGATTAGCAAGAATCGGAACCCAGTAGTTTTGGCCGCCCTTGGGTGCTTTGATGCGATACATGCAGAAGCAACCTGGCAAACAGGTCACACCACCAAAGACCGATTCGAAGGACTTCGATAAGTGATGTGAAATGAAGTATCTGAGAGCGGTTAGCGGATAGCAATGTCTCGGTATGGCCAACTCAGCGCTTACTCAAAGACTTGGATCATGGAAACCCAACTGTCCCTCTTATTAGCAATCTTGGTCTCGCCGCACAATCCCATGATCTCTGGGTCCTTCACCATGGCTGAGACCATGTGCGTCAAGCTGTCCGGGAACACCTTCGTATCGGCGTCAACCATGAGGACGATCTCGTAGAAGTCAGGCGATATGCCAGTAATCTTCCACAGGCCGTTGAACATCTCAAACTCCAGCTCAGTCATACGCTCATCGAACATGACCTTCTGCAGGAACGACATTAAGATGATCTGACTGTCTCGTTTCCCGCGGTTGCCCGGCTTGCTCTTTGAGGCCTCATCAGGAGTCCCACATTTTACAATTACCATCATGGGCACACGCTGTTGCTTCTCTGGTGGTATGATAGATTTCTCACCATAATTGTAGAAACCAGCATACACCTTGGCCATGTTATGTCTCTTCGAACCACTGGCGACTGCGACGTAGGAGAATGCCTGAACCTCGTCTGGAAGCACTGCGTGATCACCCATCATCGCCAGAGCAATCTCCGGGGTAGTAAGATTCTCGCCTTGTCCTTTGATCATACCATCGCAGACGACAAGTATAGTCTTATGGCTGTTGGGATATTCCGTGGTAGCTATTGAGTCAAGCGTAGTTCGAAGGCCTTCCGCACCTTCCGAGTACGCAGTCACCAAGCAAATCGCATGCGCCAGGGGATAGCCGAACGGTTGCCATTCTGGAGGCGGCTGCGGTACGACAGCTTCGTGGATGAAGCCCGCCGGCCCAGGACCTTCTATTTCACTCATGACGCTTGAAAATCGTTGATCCTGCCCTGAGAGCATCAGACTTGAGCGAGTTGCTCCTAAGCTCGGTCTTGACACGGGATCCGTGACCGGCAAAGTTCCTTCGCTTCCATTCGCATGCCTATACATCGGCGTGGGTGGAACAAGTCGGGATGTCGAGCTCTGGCTGGCCATGGTAGTGGGTGCCATGCGGTTCTTCGTCGTTGAGCGCTCATTTGCGTAGGGACTGGTAAATCTTGACGTCGTTGGCAAGAACGCACTGCCACGCTTGCTGGATCTATCTGACATTCCAGTCGCTGGATCATTGAGTTTTGGAGGGGGACGGTATATGTCGTCGCTCCAATCCTCGATCTGCCGATTTCGTTTCTTGGAGTCCATCCGAGAAGGCGACTTCGACGCCGCGAACCGCCGGCTGAAGAACCATTGAAAAGAAAGGGCAAGTAAGAATTTGACCAGCACAATTGACAATATGAAGACCAGTGACACGTAGAGGACCACTTTGGAAGCGATACAGCCAACCGTCTCAGTGTCAATAGAACCGACCCTGATGATTTCCGACAGACATTGCCCGAGACGCTTGTCGGCACCTGACTGGAAGGCGTGTGTGACGTCCACCCCTTTGACAGCAGGATTCTTCCGCAGATCATCGAATTGCGCAGGATATGTTACTTGAGATGTATTAAACCACTGAAGGAGATTAAGGTCGAGAACGCTGCCGGAATAGACCATCAGATTACGGCTCGAATTTTTGATATCGTCCCACGTAAAGTAGACCTCTCCAGCACTTCTCAAGCCATAGAAAGCCCTTCGGCCGTTCTGCGTAGTGTGACAGCCGTACCCGAGGTAGTAGGGTATCGTAAGGTTGGGTTGACTCGAGCCATCCTGATTGAATGTTGTACACGGAAAGTACCAGGCCAGATCCCCGTCTGCATTTGTCGGCACATCAGATCCAGATGACTTGGTTATAAGCCCTTTACAAGCTCCATTGACATTTTGGAACAAAAAGCTGCCATCCTGACCGCCGTAGTGCTGGGGAAGATCGACCGTGACGTCCGAGTTGAGAGGGATGCCTCTTGCGGCTGGATGTTGCGAACCGTACAGATTATAGGCGCTCCCATGGAAGATCATATACCCAGGGTCGACTTGGTCGATCTTCAGACGCAGGCCTGGTGCACCGCAGACGGCTTGCGTAAAACCAAAGGTGAGAAAGCCCACGAAAGCGCAGATGAGCAAGATAATGCTAATGAGACCCATCTTTTCACGCCACGCGCGCTGCTGTGCCTCTGCTGGCTTCCCGAAACACTTGAGAATGACACCAGGACACCAGAACGTGATGATTGCACAGTAGACGTTCCACAAGCTAGGTGGCCGAACAGTATCGCGTTCCTTCTGCCGTTGCTTCTCTTCTGCATCTATGATCTTTGTTTCTTTCCGGGTCATCTTTCGCTGTAGTCTTTTGCTCCCGCCTGTTCTTCCAATGGCGGCAGCATCTCTCCGACGTGGAGGTGAGCTATCCGAGTAAGCCATGCCACCAGGACCTGCCCGATCTGGCCTGTTCAAGCTCTTCATATCTGTGCTATCTGAGTCCACTGTCTCCGCCTCTCCATGATCTTCCACTATAGGATCATTGCCGGTCGTTGAAGGTTGGACTGTCATATTCTGAGCATGTTGGCGATAATGGTAATTAGGGTGATCTCTGTCAATCCGGTTGCGTTCTGGTCGGATCAGACTCCGTTTTCGACTGAAGTCACCACCTGCGCCTTGTGTTGCCATCATAGGGTCTCGGTCCCCAGTGGGCGTACTTGGAGACGGTACCGTTTGAACATACGCCTCTTGCTTGCTCTTCTGCGCTGGTGAATAAGACGTTCTCGGATTGTCGAAGTACCCGCTAGCCTCTACGTCTTGTTGGCGAGCGCGTCGCGTAGGAGACTCCCTCTGCTGCGGACGTCTGTGGCCCCGCTTCGGAGAAGTTGGCTGCGGTCTTGAAGGGAGTGACATGATGCTGTGAGGATGGGAAATGTCAGCCACATCCCAGCATGTGATAGCATCTCTTGAGGTAATCCCAAGTCCGCGATGTGAACCGAACCAGAACCACTCACGCTATACCTCTTGCGGCCCAGAATTCCAATTACTATAGTTCTCAACCAAGGTGTGCTATAAGGATTGGGTGGACTATGAGGTTGACGCTCAACAAGGTCCGCCAGTACTTGGAGACACAGAGTTGTAGTGAAAGGGACGCCGGTCGTGCAGCGGCAATCACAATCTGTAAAGGCCAAAGAAGACGTGCTGCTCCAGATGATGACTGCGAACCAATGTAATGACAGGTAAGGGCACCTGCTGTTGGCCTCCGACACGTTCGATGACTTGGCAGCACGATGTGGTGAGGCGTTCCCAGCGTCAATGGCTGTTGCCGAGAAAACTGTCGTTCTCTATCGGGACTTTGAGCTTCAGAGTAGCTCTAGTCTACGTCGCCATGGTGAGACCAAGGGATCACTGAGCTTGAAAGAGGTTGAAGCAAGGCTTTACTAAGCCTCCCTGGCTGATGGTTGATCGAAAGGATCGAGGAGGTGTGTGCTTTCAGGCACGGATGGGCGGCAACGAAAACAACAAATAAGGCAAATCAAGCGAATGAATATCGGCACTGAACGATGGCAGCGATGGTTGAAATGACTGCCTTGCAAGACCCACCTGGAATGGCCCACGAAGGTGAGAATGAATTGAATTCAAGGTCCAGTTCGGATGGAAATAATACGGATCAACAAGGACTTTCTTGCTGGTTGGATTATTACCGGTACGACAGGCGAGGCTCCGAGCCCTCCACCCCACCAGGATGGTCTTGCAGGGAAGACCCCGTCTCCAAGAACACGCTACAGAGGCACCTCAGCGGAAGAGGTAAAGCTCCGCTGGGCAGTGGCGGAGCGATTGCACGGCTTGAAGCAAACTCAGCATGCAAAATCTATTCTTAGTCGGCTACTTTCTTTTGCACCGTCGTCATCATATAAGTACTACCTTAAATTACAGTAGAATGGAATCGATCTCCTTTCAAATTTCTACCAACTATTAGATGTACATAGATTATCATGGGCGAAGACTTTAGTCCATGCACATCCGCAAAACCGTGGAACATATCGTGAAACGAAGACCTGGACTGCTGAAAGAAACGTGGAGAGCGGTGGGCAGCTGTTGGGGTCTACTAACGACAAGCGAGATTACTCTGCCACACCTCTTTCTCCTGTGGCTGTGCAGCGAATTCTCAGATCCGCGCCTTGGTACATGTACGCATTTCTACAGTTCAGCCTGGTATCATCGGATGAACTTCATGGCAGAGTAGATACATCTAGTTATCATTGTACCCATAAACAGGCAACACTTCCTCAGCGAGATGAACATGTTCTGATGCGCTTCTTTGGCTTGTTTCACACACCCAGTAGAGCCCCTTCATAGGTGCATGGTACTTTTCTTACATGTACTTATCCAGGGCTCGAGGTCATCTCCTAAAGTAGCAGAAGTAGCAAGTAAATGAGGTAAAATCACAATATGTGAGTAGACATTATTCAGGGACAAAGGTGTTGCATTCAATTAATGATAAATCAGCGAACAACCCAACAGATAGCCTTACCTTAGAACGTGCAGCCCCCTGGAACCTTACCCTAGAGCGTACAATAGTGACCGGAACTTGCTGCGGACACGCATCAAGCTACTTTAGTATGGGTGCATTTACAACGTCGCCTTGAATTTTATTCTCCGTGTTGATCCATATTCCATGATTAACTGTCCATTCAGACTTTCACCATAACCTCGGCAAGCTTCTGCTGATTTATTGCTTTGCGCGGCTTTGATTTGCTCATGGACCACTGTCAATAAAGGTGAACGGGTATCAGAGAAGACCCGCAGCGATCCCGGTTCTCAGGTCCATCCTGGTGTGAGGCGTTGCAGGCTTCATCGTTGACGAGTAGGTGCGCAAGACCAGTGCTTTCTTTCCAGATCCGGAATCTTTGGATGTCGAACCACTCAGATGTCTAATGCTCCTCTGATTAGGACAGTCATCCTTCGAACATTCCTCCAGCCATACAAACCAACACGCCCGGTCAGTGTTCCCTGCAGCTGCGCTTGCTGCGGTATACCAAACGCGTCGTTGCCATCGCCCTTCAGCCAGGTGTTGTACAAAGTTAGCGATTCGTCAGGACCGTTGCAGCCCGCTTCCAGCCGTGCGCATCAAAGGGCCGTTTGTGCAGCTTTGTTCAATACGTAGTCTAGAACACGTTTCTGCCATCTACAGTTCGGAGTGAGTCGCGCTTGCTGAGGCGTTTCTTGATAATCCGGCCTGTCGCACTGCGGATGCCAAACGCATGTTCGCCGTATGCTTACGCACTTCCAGCGTTGCACTACAGCGGCGCAGTTGAGAAGTGGACGCCAAGACGATAGAAGTACCACAATGGACAACGCTGACTATAGATGTGTTCCAGTAGAAACAATTTCATCTTCAAGTCCGACGAACCCCGGAGTGCGGCCTAACCTGGATGAATCACCCCAAAGCAGTTGCGTCTTATAGCCTCTCTTCGCATCAACATCCCATTGCAAGCTGGGTTTTCGGGGGCGCATTTGGTTGTGGCTAGCTTGGGCTCATTCAACTTTTTGAATTGGCTATCAAGAATCATTTTGGGGAGCATTTCGCGCACGGAGAAAGTGGGAGACTTGGGTTGCAGGTTAACCCTGGTATTTGGTAACTTACGAGCTGGAAGGACTTGAACTTGACCAAAGGTCTCGGAAACGGAACTCGTCTCTCGAAGCTCTCCCGCTGCCATTATGGCCAGCGGTGGAAGCCTGGGAGGGCCTGTCTCCCCTACCTCTCCATCAGCATCTGTACAAGACTCGCGGCGTGGATTTCCACAACGGGGCTCATCTAGGGAGAATATAGCTAAATCCTCTATTCACTCTCCTTTCAGCTATGCCTCAGAGTCGGCACAACCGCAAGCATCATTCGCGCAAGTCGAATCGTTCTCTGCGTCGCCGGTCAATGGTAATTCAAGGTCAGTATCTCTTGAGATCGAGGCGCGCGAACCCCAGTTTGTTCCTGATTTCGGTGGTCCTCTACCGGTAACGCAGTCTTTTCACTCCAGACCATGGGATACTGCAAGTTCTTTAGACATTGTGCAGCAGCAAATGGCTGCATTATCGCCGACAGGTAGTCCACCATCGAGCTCACCAAGAATAACCTCTTCGGTAAGTGGGCGGCCCAGATCAAGACCGGGGTCGCGGAGCAGCTTGGATTACTCCCCAAGGACTGCAGACACGCATCCGCAGCTGCAGTACCATCACCAACAATATTCAGAGGATACTAGGGTTAGGTTAGTCGAAAATAGAGCTTCCAAGGCCACCGTTCAATCATCAGCATCTGACTCCCCATCGTCATCAAACGCCGGTGAGAACGCAGCGGCTGCCAACCAGCTTCTCGCGCCAAGCGGGAACAATCTTGTAGGGAGGTCCATACAACGACCGGCATCAGCCTACTCCGCAACCTCTGAGCTTGGTCTCAGGGCCCGAACCCGCTCTCCGCAACTCTCGCCAAATCTCTATGCTCGTGCACCGTCTGCTCATTCCCGTCAGTCACCTGACAGCCGGCCAATCTCGTACGTTGATCTCCTTAATGCGCCGTATCCTCAACCTCCACCTGCTCCAGCTAGTTTTGACAACACGCACTTACGCACAGCTGTTGGATCAAACGCTTCATTGTTAAGTACACGACAAACCCTCGAGATGTACCGGGCAAATGTGAAGAAGACCAACGACCCTTCAATACAGTACGAATTTGCGGTTTTCATGATCAACGCTGCGCAGGAAGCCGCAGCTGGCGGTCCTGAAGATGGCAATCTTGGACTGCAATCCCCTTCAAGTCCAAAGCCAGGAAGAGACCTCGAAAGTCCATATATTGACAACTCGACACCGGCAACTTCACAAGCGGAGCTGTTGCGAGAGGCACGACAGATTTTGCAAAAGCTATCCGACAGAAGTTATCCCTTCGCGCAGTACTACCTGGCAGATGGTTATGCCTCAGGACTCTTCAATAAAGGTAAAGAGGACTGGGACAGAGCCTTCCCATTATTCGTAGCCGCAAGCAAACACGGGCACGCAGAAGCAGGCTATCGTGCAGCTCTATGCTACGAGTTCGGATGGGGCAGTCGGAAAGACCCCGCCAAAGCTGTACAATTCTATCGCCAGGCCGCTTCAAAGAACCACCCTGGGGCTATGCTGAGACTGGGGAAGGCCTGCTTACTTGGCGACATGGGACTTACCAATCGGTATCGGGAGGGGTTGAAATGGCTAAGGCGGGCAGCGGAGTCCGCGGACTTTCAGTATAATTCAGCACCTTATGAACTTGGTTTGTTGCATGAAAGTGGATACGGAGACGACGTATTTCGAGATGAGTCGTACGCTGCACAGCTCTTTACGCAGTCTGGCGATCTGGGCCATGCAGACGCCAACTACCGATTGGGGGACGCTTACGAGCATGGAAAGCTAAGCTGTCCTCGAGATCCGGCGTTGAGTGTGCACTTCTATAATGGTGCGGCACAAGCAGGACATCCGCTTGCAATGATGGCGCTGTGTGCGTGGTACATGGTTGGTGCAGAGCCCGTACTTGACAAAGACGAGAATGAAGCGTATGAGTGGGCTGTGAAGGCGGCCGAGTGTGGTATGTATATCCGAGTCAGTCATTGCGGTAACCGAACCTAACGAGTCCCCCTCAGGTCTCGCGAAAGCCGAGTACGCGGTAGGCTACTTCACCGAGATGGGTATCGGCTGTCGACGAGATCCTCTTGAGGCCAATGTATGGTATGTAAAAGCAGCGGACCAAGGCGACGAACGAGCGAAACACCGTATAGCTGCAATCCGAGCGGCGGCATCTGGCGGATCAGCTATGTCGCCTGGATCAGAATGTCCAGGGAGAATGAAGAAAAGCCCGTCTGGCAATGTTGGTGGTAATGATGAGAAGGGCAAGTCGAAGCGATGGCTGTTGTTCTGAACGTTTCCGGTCTATATCATTACTTGTGGCTTTGGACACATTGATCCTCGACATCGGCGGCTGCAAAGACGCAGAGGTTTTTCGCAAAGGCGTTGCTCACATTGCTTACATGGGTTAATAGGGCATACCAATGGAAGCTGCCAAGGGGTAGGGCCAGCAGAAGGATTGAAGACATTTAAGGTTCCTAGATCATTACCACATCTGCATAGTAATAAAGAGTTGGAGGCTTATGAATATCCTTATCGTATCCCATGGTTATTACATACTATTACCTTCAAGCGCAACACAACCATCTCTTGCAATGCAGTCCATGGTAAAGGGCTGTATTTACTCGTAATTTTCCGCCTGTGTTACATGCTATTCAACTAGTCAAGGCCAACGTAGTTTGCTGCTGAACGACGAGGGTAATATCATAGGTAGTTATGCAAAGTGAACAACGTAGACCCCACATCATTATTAACCATTGCTTGCGCGTCTTATCTAGGCGTACAGAATATGCTTCTTCCTATTCGAGGCGCCCTGTGACGCAGCTTCGCCTCTTTCTGTCATCTGTGGCTGGGTAAGGTAGTTCCGGCACGTAAGCGAACATCTTTCAGATGCAGATACGTTCAGCATCGAATGTGCTGAAGAGGCCTGTTGTCTTTAACATTTCCTAGCAACACAATTTTGACGTTATCTTTTATCGTAAAGGTGTCGAAAGACCATACACAACGCTCCCTAGCCATCAGACATACATATCACGAGGAGTGAGCTCTCAAGCTACTCTGGCGCACTGCGCCCGCAGGCAGATTCAGGACCCTCATAATGGTACCATCCTTTGTTATACTAAGTACAATTCACCTTAGAGACTCCAAAGCTAATTGCTGGGTGAACAGGCAGTCACTAAGCGTGCAGGACGGAAGAAGGACGCCAGCAATGTGAAAGGGTCGTCGAGCGGAGGTGGAGGAGGGAAGCCCCAGGTCAAGAAGGCAGTGTTCGAGAGCACTAAGAAGAAGGAGGTCGGGGTCTCAGACCTTACGCTCATAAGTAAGATTTCGAATGAGGCGATCAACGACAACCTGAAGAAACGATTCGAGAATGCGGAAATTTACGTACGTGGATCGGAGAGCGTGATACAAGCTGAGAAGTGCTGATTACAGACCTAGACATACATTGGCCATGTACTGGTTTCTGTCAATCCATTCCGAGATTGTACGCTCACAATCTTCACCGCCGCCAGTCGAAGGGAGCGCTAATATGCGGCAGTGGGAATCTACACGGAGAAGGTGCTTGATGGCTACCGGGGCAAGAATCGATTAGAGGTGGCTCCACACGTCTTCGCCGTCGCGGAGTCGGCCTACTACAACATGAACGCTTACAAAGACAATCAATGCGTGATCATCTCAGGAGAGTCAGGCGCTGGGAAGACCGAAGCAGCAAAGCGGATAATGCAGTACATTGCGAACGTGTCCGGAGGGAGCAATTCCTCCATCCAGGAGATCAAGGAGATGGTGCTGGCAACGAATCCGTTACTGGAATCCTTCGGAAATGCGAAAACTTTGCGCAACAACAACTCGTCTCGCTTTGGAAAATACTTGGAGTTGCAATTCAATGCACAGGGGGAGCCGGTAGGGGCGAACATCACAAACTATCTCCTGGAGAAGTCGAGGGTAGTGGGCCAAATCACAAATGAGCGGAACTTCCACATCTTCTACCAGTTCACGAAAGCAGCATCGAACCATTATCGAGGTAAGCTCTGCAAGAAAGTGTTCATGGAGAATAGTAATGCTGAACGTGTGAAATCAGAGATTTTCGGAGTACAGCAGCCGCAGTCTTACGCCTACACGAGCCGATCTAAGTGTTTCGACGTTCCCACAATTGATGATGGCGCCGATTTTAACGACACATTGAATGCGATGAAGGTCATTGGCCTTCAACAGATGGAGCAAGACGACATCTTCCGAATGCTGGCAGCGATTTTGTGGCTTGGAAATGTCCAATTCATAGAAGACAATAGTGGCAATACCGCAATCGCTGACCAATCAGTCGTCGAGTTCGTGGCTTATCTACTCGAAGTCGACCCTGCTCATGTCAATAAAGCACTTACCCTGAGAGTCGTTGAGACAAGTAGAGGAGGCCGGAGAGGCTCAGTCTATGAGGTGCCTCTGAACCCAACGCAAGCTACCGCCGTAAGGGATGCATTGGCAAAAGCCATCTACTTCAATCTGTTCGATTGGATTGTTGATCGAGTCAATGCTTCCCTAAAAGCTCGAGGGACGATAGCGAATTCTGTCGGTATCTTGGATATTTACGGCTTTGAGATTTTCGAAAAGAATAGCTTCGAGCAACTTTGCATTAATTACGTGAACGAAAAGCTGCAGCAGATCTTCATTCAATTGACACTGAAGACTGAGCAAGAAGAGTACGCTCGAGAACAGATCCAATGGACGCCAATCAACTATTTTGACAACAAGATTGTATGCGACCTTATCGAGGACAAGCGACCACCAGGAGTCTTCGCAGCACTGAACGATGCATGTGCTACAGCGCACGCTGACTCGAGCGCTGCCGATCAGACCTTCGTCCAGAGGCTCAACATGCTGTCTTCAAATCCTCATTTCCAGCCGCGGCAAGGTCAATTCATCATTAAGCACTATGCTGGTGATGTCAGCTACGCTATTGAAGGCATGACCGACAAGAATAAGGATCAGCTACTTAAGGACCTACTCAACCTTGTTGGTGAGAGTTCCAATAAGTTTGTGCACGCAATATTTCCGCATGAGGTCAATCAGGATGATAAGCGGAGACCGCCAACCGCAGGAGACAAAATAAAAGCATCTGCTAATGACCTTGTGGCCACGCTGATGAAGGCATCTCCATCATACATCCGAACTATCAAGCCCAACGACAACAAGTCCCCAACCGAGTACAATACTGCCAACGTGATGCATCAGATCAAGTATCTTGGTCTGCAGGAGAACGTCCGCATCCGACGAGCTGGTTTTGCTTACCGTCAGACCTTTGACAAATTCGTTGAGCGGTTTTACTTGCTGTCTCCCAAGACTTCATATGCGGGAGATTACACCTGGACCGGAGATGCACTGTCAGGCACTAAGCAGATTCTCAAGGACACCAGCATTCCCCCAGACGAATATCAAATGGGTGTCACAAAAGCTTTCATCAAGACCCCTGAGACTCTTTTCGCTCTCGAACATATGCGGGACCGGTACTGGCATTATATGGCAATCCGAATTCAGCGGGCTTGGAGAAATTACCTGCGGTACCAGACAGAGTGCGCCATCCGAATTCAGAGGTTCTGGCGAAAACTGAAGGGTGGTCTTGAGTATATTCAATTTAGAGACTATGGCAACGAAGTGCTGCAAGGCCGAAAGGAGAGGCGAAGATACAGTCTGGTTGGGTCAAGAAGATTCCTGGGTGACTATCTTGGCGTCGGGAACAACCGAGGGCCTGGCGAGTTGATTCGAAGCTCAATACAGATCGCTGGTAAGTGCTTGGGAAATACCACGACCCAATAATTAGACTGACTCTGGTATCTCAAAGGGAACGAGAGGGTGTTTTTCTCATGCAGGTGCGAGCTCTTAGTTACAAAGTTCGGAAGGTCGAGTAAACCAGGTCCTCGGATGATAGTCTTAGTAGGTCGTCCTTCATAACATCTCTTCCGAGAATCTGATTCTAACAAATTCTAGACGAACAAGAACGTCTACATTGTGGTGCAAGCCATGGCAAATCGACAACTGTCCATTCAATCCGAACGAACCATACCTCTCGGCGCAATCAAGTATGTCAGTACATCTATTCTCAAGGATGATTGGTTCTCGTTAGGTGTAGGTTCGCCACAGGAACCAGATCCTTTGATCAATTGCGTCTTTAAGACTGAGTTCTTCACACTTCTCAAGATGGCTATGCCGGGAGGCTTCAACCTAAAGATCGCAGAATCGTAGGTAGAAGCGAGCTCCACTCGGGATGTATCGGCTGACACTGAGCAGGATCGAATACAATAAAAAGCCCGGCAAGCCTACAGTCATTAAGGTGATGAAGGATCCGAAAGTGCAGAGAGACGATTTGTACAAGAGTGGGACCATATACACTGGTCCAGGAGAGCCGCCAAATTCACGATCCCGGCCAACTCCTCGCCCAAAACAAGTTGCAGGCAGGCCCATCACCAAAGGCAAGTTACTACGGCCTGGCGGTCCGGGAGGTGGGCCGTCGAAACTCGGTGCACGACCTGTAACATCCCGCCCTATTCCGCAGCCCATACCACAAGCCATGCCCCAACCCGCCGCAACAGCACAAGCTAGACCAGTCCCTCAAGCACATACAGCACTACCAAGAGATATACCACAACCACTTAGTGCAATCAATGGCCTAAATCATGGACGATCCGATTCCGCATCTTCGGTAGATCGAGCTCTGCCACCACCTCCACCAGCCGCGCCTACAGCGGCCAAGAAGGGCACTTACCGCGCTCTATACGACTTTGAAGGTCAGAGCCAGAACGAGCTCACTGTCAAGAAAGATGATATAGTCGAAGTCGTGCAGAAGGAGGGCAATGGTAAAGGTTCCCATATTTACAAGTCAGGACCTCATCATTCGCTAATATTAAGCTCAGGCTGGTGGCTCGCAAAGAAGCTCGATAGCTCTTTTCAAGGCTGGACGCCCTCCGCCTACCTCAAAGAAGAAGCTCTCAGACCCATGCCTCCCCCTGCCCCTCCAGTAGTTCGACACGTACCGCCTCCACCACCGATCACCAACGGGGTGGTCGCAAATGGCGCTGCGAGGCCTGGTGGGAAAGCTAAGCCAACGCCTCCGGCTCCGCCAGCGAAGAGACCCACAACGACAGGGAAGAAACCGCTCCCGCCGCCTGGACCGAGAGACAGTGCTGTGAGTATGGCTTCAACGAACGGGAGTGAAAGTGGGAGGGATACGCCAAACTCGTCGAGCAATGTCAGTCTGGCCGGTGGGTTGGCGGAGGCGTTGAGGCAGAGACAAATGGCTATGCAGGGCAGAAAAGAAGATGACAATGATTGGTGATTTGATGAGCGATCACAAATTAGCGTGGAGAAGGGACGGAATTGCACCTTTAGCGGACATTTTTTCGTGCTTTCATTTCCGAGGGTCATTTGCCGGGAGGGGAATGGGCGCTCTCAAGGCTATGATCTTGCAATGTTACCCGTACCTTTCCTAAGCTCTCTGGAAAAACTCACGACGCGGCTCTCAAATGAGTTTCACAAATACGTCTCTCTTCAAACACCACAACCAAGCTTTAGTGTCAACTACATGCTCAGACTGCAGATACGTCCTTCAGCATTCTTCATCACACTAGGCGACCGTTCAACGAACTTAGACAGAATACCTCGTTCCGTTCCATCCGGCTAGCCCTCCACCACAACCCTGACTCACTCAACAACCCACTCCTCCTCCCAAAACTCGCAAACCCCCACCCCAATCCCCCCCTCCAAAAACCCCTTCAACGTCTCCCTCCCCTCCTCCGTCCCCGCCGCGGTCGCTAGGTCGGCTAGTGAAGGCACAATGTCGCTTAGGACGTTTGTGGCGTGTTCTGAAAGCGGGTGGGAGGGTGCGGAGGTTGTGGTGTGGGGGAGGAGGTGCGTTATTGTGGTTTTTGGTGTTGGGGGATTTGGGTAGGGAGGGAATGAAGTCAGGTGAGAGAGGTAGGTGGAAAGGGTTGTGGGCAGGGAAGAGGGGGAGGAGAGGGGAAGGAGGGGGATGGGGCTGGGGATGTGGGTGTGGATACTGCAGGTGCGGGGATAGGTTAGTTGGGTTCACGGTGAGGTGATGGAGGGATGGACAGACAGGAGTTGCAGATCCATGTAGGCGTGAATGTCGAAGGAGTTGAGGTTTGGAGTTTGGGTGGAGGAGAGGAGGAAGACGATGGCGACGTCGTGGCCGCCGGTTAGGGTCGACAGGCGCTCGATGCGCGCGAGTGTTTCGGTGCGGCTGGTGTCTTGTAAGGAGATGGGCGAGAGGAGGAGGAGGCGGAGGTGGGTGCTGTGTTTGCTATAATCGGTTGGCAGAGGTAGGGCGATGTCATGCGTGGTGAGGGTTGTTTCTGTGAGTGGCTGGGGTCAGCATGGCTGTTTTGCAAGCATGGGATTATAGTAGCAGACCTCGCAGCTTCGGATTGGTTGATTTGCAGAGCTCTGGAATGATTGCAGCCCATTCAGGGCGTTTACGGAGAGAGGTACAGAACATGATGCAATGTGAGGAGGTAAGTAGGTGGATGTTCTCAGAGTCGCTTTCTGCCGTTTAAAGGAGGATTCAAGAGTTGAGACATGTTCCAGGAGTGCGGGAGGAGTACATAGCATAGAATATTTGAGAACATTCATGCTTTTGTTGAAACCAGCTTCATCAGCATTGTCAGTCCCGTGAATCTACAGTCTTTGATGTTTAATGATACTTTTGAATGTGTTTTCATAGGCCTCCTGTGCTTCTATATGGCCCTGCCTTACAGTGAGAACAAGGCCATGTCCGAGGATTTGTGTGTCAGCTTTGAATGTGTTTTTGAAGCGCTCTCTTTTGTGTATATGGCCCTGCATTACAGTAAGAACAAGATCGTCTCTGAGAATTGATGTTCTGTTTTTGAGAATTGATGTGTTGATCTTGAATGTGCTTCTTGAGATTGAATTTTATAGTGAATGGTCTTGTCTTGCACCCCTCATAGAAACAGACAAATAATGAAGAAATTACTCAATCTATATCATCTGAATTTAAAATTGAATGATCACTTTCAGCTTTCTGAAGTGAAAGAAACTCTCAGTATCTCTCATGAAGATATTCATTAACAGAATATGCACTTGAAGCTTAAAGATGATGTTGATATGCTGATGATAAGAAAACATAGTCAGTACTTCAGGTTGATATCTTCACAATCTTAAGAATTTTGACAATCTGCTTCATAGTCATATCAGCCTTCTCTGTCTGAGAAGAAAATATTGAAAGCCATGCATGCTGATTTTTCTTTAATGAGTCTTCTGCTCATAATGTGTGTAAAGCATCACTAAAGTCTCTGATCTTCTTGTAAGGTTTCACACCTATTCATCTCAGATAGATATCAGAACAGGTTTATGACAGTGTGAGGTATGACAATGCACAGGCTATTTGATGATAGAGTGAGATCATATATCTTAATTAATGTCAAGACTAACTCTGAAGAGTCTTCATGTGCAAAGAAGCTCTTCTTATATGGGTTCTCACTTAGCATGCTTAGTCACATGAACTATGTCTGTATTCACTCTGACAATTGCCTTCTCTCTTGAGCGCAGGTTCTTCAGTGCCTTCATAGAGCTGAGATATCATGAGGCCATCATTGTGTTGTGCTCACAAGAGTGAATTCCTGTTGTTGCATCATGTTTGTGTGAGTGAATTTCTGTTGTTTGTTTTGATTAAGCTTATTCAGACTTAGTGCACTTGTTGTGCTGATGATGTTATTGTCACAGGTTTGCAATGAGACTGACACTCAATTGATAATTTCTAAATACAAGAAGAATACTATGAAGAGAAAAAAAAGAGCTTTGTACAGAAGTGAAAAGATAATGTGCTTTAGCCTTAGGGTCTTAGTAAGCAACTAGATCATAAGACCTTAGTATGAGTTCAACTCATGACATCATTCCTTTTTTTTTCTTCAAGGTTGTGCTCTAAGCCTCTGAAAAGGTTGTTGTATGGTTGTCAATGTTTGTTGACACATGTTTGTTCACTTTGTATGGGTAAGGTTCACAGATGAAAATTTTTTCATTGCTTGTGTGGTTTTCTCTGACAATTCACTTGAGCTTATTCATCAGTGAAGTGAGTTATAAACCCCTCACCTCATGTACAACTTTTCTTTTTCTTTCTTCTTCAACTTCTTCATTCACAACTTTTGTATGTGAAACCTTTCTTGATTGATATGTCAGCACTGACTCTTGTATGACAAGCTCAGCAGCAACAACATCAACAACAACAACAATGTAAGTGTCATACAGATACATGTCTCAAAGCTGACAGCTCACAGAGTTCTCATTCTTTACAATGCATATGTTGTCACCCTCACCCTTGCAGCTGTTGATGTTGATTCAGTTCTCTTCATTGATCAGCAGCAGCTTGCTCAGTACACTCACTTCTCTCAGACAAGAGTCATTCTTGCACTGTTCAATGTGAATGTTCTGTTTGTATGACTACACATCACATTGAATCAGATGAGAACTCATTGATTGTTGTACATCAATGCAATTCTAATTCAGAGTCAAAATGTGTTGATTTCTGCCAGTTGTGCCAACTGTCAGACACACAGTATGATGCTCTTTTTGAAATGTCGTCATACATCAAAACATTTCAGTGAGTGTTGCAATAACTGCAAGTGACATGATCATGCATGTTGCTGTTTTGTATACAACAATGATGTTCTCATTGTTATCTTGAACAATGAGAACAACAACAATGATGTCAATGAGAATGAGCCTGCTGCTCAGTCAAGAAGAATCACATTAACACTGTCACTGATGAGGGCAGTTGTCATCTATGTTGCCTCTTAGATACATACAACTCTTCTTTCTTCTTTACACTGTGCTTGTTTAGTTGTACAGGCTGTGTGTGACACTTATAGAGCCTAGTTGTATGAGCTGTGTGTGACATCTGAGCAGTGTGCCTCATCTCTTTGCAATGCTCAGAACAAGTAGCTTTGGTGAAATCAAGAAGGCATCATTAGTAATTAGCATAGTAATAAATCAAATAAATTCAACACTAAATTTTGAACTCTGTACAATCCTCTGAACTCATGAAGCACCTCAATCTTCTTTTATATGATTAAGATTTAGCTACCTCAGATTGCATTAACTCTCACTGATTTAACACCACTGTGTCTTTCAGAGTGAACACTGATTCTCATGTGAATCAGGTATAACTGACTCATTTCATCAAGTACTTCTTCTTGAATTCTTCTTTACATTATACAAACCTCTTCTTTAGAATCTTCTTTATCTCAAACTCTTCTTCATTGCTTACAATTTGTGGCAAAGGTTGTGAGTCTGTCATACACTGAGAAGAGAGAGCGTTCATGGCTGCTGATTGAAGCATGACTGAGTGAAACACATTATGAATATCTGACAGTGTGTTTAGACAGAAAGAATGTGAGCTGATCTTCTTAACAATGATGTACTTAACATTCTTTGCATCAAACTTCTTGCACAGACAATCTGTATGTATGTTCTTAAGATTTAGTCAGACTTTGTCTTCTTTCTTGAAGTTGTATGACTGCTGTCTTTTCTGATTCACTGTTTCTTTCTGTACCTGTTGAGTGACAGCCATAGTCATCTGTGCTCACTCTGTGACTTCTTTCATCTTCTGTACAATCTGATCAGCTTTCTGTACTGAACTTTTTTCAGATCATACAGGCTTCAACTTCTCAAGTAGTTGTAAAGGCTTCATGTGATACTCATGAGACAGAAAGAAGAGACTCACTCTCATTGAGATGAAGTCATGATTGTTTATGACTAGCTCAGCCATGAGAAGCAGGCTTGTTCAGTTGTTCTGACTATAATTTGAGAATGTACAAATGTACAGCTCAACATTTTGATTCATTTACTCAGTTGCTCTGTCAGTTTTCAGATGATATGCTGTGAACATTCTTTGTACAATCTTTAAAAGTTGACAGACTCTCTTTCATAAACTGCTCACAAACTGAGTGTCTTGATTTGAGACTATTGTGGTAAAAAGCTCATGAGCTCAGTAGAAATGTTGTACAAATGTCTGAGTCACTCATTCTGCAGTCATATTCTTGCACAGTTTCAGTATTACTCTCTTGTTAAGACAATCTGTAATTATCAAAAGGTTCATACAACCCTCACTTAACAATAGATCTACTACAAAGTCAATGAATATCTTTTGTCAAATTCACTCTGATACAGGTAAAGGCTTCAAGAAGCCTTGTCAACAGTCTTTTCAGCTGTTGTTCATACAACATTTGTCACAATTTCAACAGAATGTACAGACATTCTGTAGCATCTTAGGTCAAAAGAACTGTTGTGATAAAAGAACATCAGTTACATTTCTTTCTGAGTGTTCAGTCATTGTTGAGTCATGTGTATACTGAATCAGTTTTGTATGAAGAGGTTCTGAGAACAACACTCAGTGTCTTTTGCAAAAGAGTAGCTTTTCTTCATTGCTCAAGAAGCATTTCATTATAAATACTCTCACTTTTAAAACAGTAGAAAATGATCTTTGTTTCTCACAAATTGTTTAACAAAGCTCATTGTATGACTCATCTTCTGCTTCAGCATTCACTCACATCTGTTTGAGATCTGTAATCTCACTGAACAAGTTTTGATCTTGTACAAGCACAGAGACTGATATGTCTGCTACTGTCATTGAGGTAGTCTGTATAGACTTACTCATCATCTCAGAACATATTATCTGTGTTGTACAATGTTGTACTCTGTCATCTGAGAGATTCATTAACACATTCTGCTTTTGTCTCAATAAAGTATCTGCTCTTTCAATCTGTTTGTCTGACAAGTATAGTATGAAGAAGTTGTATTGTGACAGTATTAAAGACCACCTCATTTGTCACTCTGTAAGCTTTTTAACTGTCATAAAGTATTTCAGATTTTTGTGATCTGTACAAATCTAAAAACTTGACACACTTTTCAATTCTGCATCTCACTCTTTCAAGCATTGTATGATGATCAGCATCTCTTTATCATAAATCTCATAATTACACTCTGCAGATGCATTCTTCTTTGAATAGTAGACACAGAGTCTTCACACATTGTTCATTAACTGTAACAGAGTTTCATTTATGCATCAATCTGAGAAATCTGTTTTCATCACAGTCATACATGTATGGTTAAACAGAACTAGAATTGACACTGAAATAAACATAGTCTTTAGCTTCTTAAAATCTTAATCAGCTTTCTCAGTTCATTTAAAAGATGTGTTCTTTTGTATGAGAGTTATTATTGACATAATCAGATTAGAAAAGTTCTTGATGAACTTTCAGTAAAAGTTTGCAAAGTTTATGAAACTCTGTACTCTCTTTACTGACTTAAAGGCTTGTCAGTTCTTAATTGCCTTCATTTTTTGAGAGTTCATTTGTACGCTCTTTTCAACTTTTAAAATAAACTCTAGATACTTAGTTGACTTGACTTCAAACTCACATTTGTCAATGTCAATCTGTAAGTCAACTTCTCAAAGTCATAATAATATTCTTTGTACATGATCTCAGTGCTGATGCAAAGATTCATCAGTGAAAATGAGAATATCATTCACATAGACTGAACAAAACTCATTTAAAAAGTTCTGCAAGACTCAGTTGATATATCTCTGAAATGTGCTTGAGACATTGACTAGCTCAAAAGAAGTCATCATTCATTTATATAACTCATACCTTGTACAAAATGTCATCTTTCATTCATTCTCTGCAGCAATCTGAATCTTGTGAAATGCTGCTATGACATTCAACTTAATGTATCATTGAGCTCATTTAATGTTTCACAGAGTCTTATAAATCAATGAAAGAAAGTAACAATTCTTTTAAGTGATTCAGTTCAAGTCACAGTAATTCACACAGAATCAAAGTTCACCTTTTGACTTCTGTACAAATAAAACAGACAATGCAGCAGATAAGTTACTGACTTGTATGAACTGCTTATTCAAAAGTTCTGTTAATGTTTTGTGCAACACTAGTAGCTTCTTTCTTATTATGTTGTATAAAGAATCTCAGAGTACTTTTGACTCTTTCTTATCTATCTCTTTTAGTTTAATTCAATGATCTGTGTCTTCTTCTCTTAAGAGAGGCAATTTCTCAGTCATTGTATGATTAAACACATTTAAAAACTCATGATAATGATCAGAAAGTATAGTTCTCAAGTCAGTCTTCTTCTGTGAGATTAAGACTTTTTCAATATCAATCATGCTGATTAAGAACACCTCAATCTTCTTTTGTTTCTCTTTTTTCTTTTATATAAAATTTGTAAAGAATGTAGCTGACATCATAACATAATTGAACTTGCTCTCAGCAGAAGCTTCTCTGTTTTATATAATAGTTTCTGTGAATTCAATCATAAGAGAGACTCTGTCTGCATTCAATATGATCTTGTTCTGCTTCATTCATGATAGATTTAGTATAAGATTGTAGAATGTTAACTTAAAAACAATATAAAAGAATGTTCTTGACTTCTGATGTCTGTTAATATCAA
>JAABUP010003360.1_pt1 | contig 28381 bp, 26 predicted proteins | sample 5559201 | NCBI WGS metagenome assembly JAABUP01 (sample SAMN10711887, study PRJNA513373) | rock metagenome | isolation source: Antarctica rocks | place: Antarctica | reverse complement strand
TTGCCATTAATATTACTGTGTATATTGTAGAAGTGTATAGCTGATTTGAATCCATATCCTGCAGCAGCTCACGCGTGGACTTTCTTCTTTTCTGTTTCTTTAGGGCCTTCTTCCCTCTGAATGTAATCTGGGCAGTAGCGTTCCCCAGGCTTTTGTATTATGTGGAGAGGGTCTTGTACCTCATAGCCATAGTGAACCTCATCGGAGAAGCGTACTCTATACCAGGATTGAGATGTTCGATAGCTTTCGAGCATCCTTTGACACCACTCAACACGCTTCTTCGCGCTTTTATCTGAAACTCACCCTTTTTGACAGGCAATACACTTTCGATAGTCCATAGATCCCATTGTACGCTGAATTGTACGATAACTACACTCTAAACCGACTTCGTAGCCTAACTGTGCCCATGTTAAGGCCCAGCCTTCAATTCCTTCTTCCTGGAGGATTCTCTCCATCTCACATATATAGTATGGAGAGATAAGAGTCTTCCAGCCTCTTTTATCGTTGTGGGAGGGATTGTTATGATATCGTCTAGACTCAGCTTCTTCTCTTAGGATCTCGTATCCAGATCGCGGAGCGATATCGAAATACCGCCAAAGATCGGTTTTATGATAGGATATATCGTGTAAATCGTTAAATTGAACAATATTACGGATGGCCGCGCGTGTAGGCGTAGGATGGTGTTGATATACGCCTCGCTGAGACGGTAGAGAAGGCGGCGTACGAGGGCGAGTATTGTCAGACATCGTATTTCTGTATAGCCTCAAAGGATTGCTCAAAACAGTGCTTGAAAGTGGAATTTATTGATTCTATCGATATTCTAATGCGCACCCATTTTTGGTGGGGCGCGGATTACGTGTGCGAATTAATTTGTCACCCGCGTGCCGGGTAGGCCCCGGCATGGGGGGCTACCGGGCGATGAAAACTACAGTTCGTAGTCTCAACTCTTCGTACAGTACATACTTACTTAGTACTCCATGGTTGGTTTGATCTTACAAGTCCACTCCACACAATAGGTCGATCAAGCAAAGCACGATGACAACACTCGCTCTGGCCGCAAGCTCTGGGAGTCTCGTCTCAGTCTCTGTGTTGGGTACTCAGTCGATCGTCACGCGCTTGCGAGGTCCATAAAGAAAGTTGTGCACACTCCGGACGTTTTGGAAGCATTCCTTCGTAACCTGCTGGAGAGCGTCTGCATCAAGCTCAACATCTCGGAAATACTACAGCCAAGATCACGGCTGGGGAAGCCAAGCAGATTGCAGCCGTCGGTCTTGATACCATGACCATTGTCACTGAGCTGCAACGCTGGGCGTTGGATCTCAATAACGTTGGAATGTGGGGAGCCGCGTCTCGAGAAGCTCGGCTCATGGAATTATGAACGTCCGTACCATCCAGGCGGGAGGAATTCTCACAGTGTAAGAAAGTAGTGACTTCGCAGAGAAACTTGATCTCTGACGCATGTACTAGGGAGCTTGCTCTCCAAGTGAGACCGAAGAACGATGGTATAGAAGTTACTCTAGACCTTTTGTCCTCCAGTTGTCAGGCACGAGATAAGGCTGTCCAATTATTGGATTTGGAGACGGATCTTGTCTTGAACAGCTTGGACACATTTCAGACAACGCGACCACTCAGAGACACGCGAAATATGAAGCCATACACGCATTGAGTAGCTATGCGGGTCAAACTTTGACTGCTTGCATACAGTTCAAAATGAAGCGGCTTCACAGATGCGGCATTTTCAGACCGCTAACAGAAATCTTGAGCGGTTGATGAGCACTATATCCTTGGACTCCGAGAGACTCATGGAAATCAAGAGTCTGCTTCTACTGCAACAGCATCTAACCAAAGTGGCAGTACATCCCGGATTACGAATAGTCTCTTGCCAGCCCGACCTTCATCCGTACTCTAGGAGACATATTCTCCTTCAGATGCATCGAAGACGGAGCCAGTCCATCTCAATCCATTCGACGAGCCGAAAGCTTCACTGCGACCGGATACTATCCGTATTACGGATACTGAACAGCAGAGCCCCCATCCCTCGGTCAGAGAGCAGCAGTACAGAAAAGATGTGCAGTAAGCCAGCCAGAAAGCTCTAGAGTAGCACAAAACAGCTGTAGCTCTTGCCTCGAAACGGTCCCAATCATAGCAATCCATCCTGGTGATCTTCGATACAGAGTACGGCAAGGCCAACAAAGAGCTCGGCAGGCTCGAAGCGAGCATCCTTTCCCTAAGATCAAACTGCATACGAGAGCTTACACTCTTGAGTCGTGGAGCCGCAGCAACTCTATGTGACGGACCTTGCCTATCTTCTCTGATATCATTCGTCACGATGGCGACACCATGATTCGCAGATCTCATCTGTAAACTTGGCAAAACAGCTAAACGCGTGCATCGCTAACTGTGTTATTCGACCATGAGCTCGATTCAGAACCAAATTCTTCACCAAACTTGTGTCAGATATGCTGTCGAGGACCACGGCCTTCTTCTCCTTAGTAAAGATAAATTTGATGACCTTGCTAACTGGGTTGGTTGTACTTTGGTAATATGGTCGCGCGAACCTAACATCTCATGTGCTCTTCGATCGCTATGTCCCATCACTCGATAGCTGCCGCTGTGGTTGCGGATGATTCGGAATGTGTGGAATGTTCAAGATCTGTCTGATAATTTACATTCAAGCCAATACCGTGAAATCCGAGAGTCCCATCATAGGTGCGTACACCTACGCGATGCCGCTGAATCTCAACAGGTAATCTCAAACAATGCAACCCCCAAACTCCATCCCTATGTGATGCAGGTCGTTGACTTTTACAAGGAAGAAGACCATCATCGCTTCACCATTCACTCGGCGGGCCGCACATATCCCTCCACGGAATCTTGCTCAACCCGTTAGGTATATGCGCCGCCTGCGCCGTCCACGTTGCCAGCATCGTCTCGAACGTCCACGCCAGTACTGCCTTGACCCAATGCCTCCTCTTTCCCCATAGCATCGCCTCCACCACCGTCCCTATTCCGTTCAATAGGAAGAACAGCCCTATCCGTATCAGACTGCTCTTCGGTAATATCGGGGCTAAAGCGTATATGTGGAAGATGGCCATAAGGCCGAACGCAGCTATTACACCAAGAGAGCGGGCTACGACGACAGGGACTCCGTATTTGGGGAGGCCGAAGCGAACAGGTTTGTAGGCGATTGATTGGCAGGGCGAAGCGAAGGCATTGTGCCACGTCTCGCTCCAGAACCCGGTCAAGGAGTCTGCCAGATACAACGGGCCAAAAAGTGCAGGGGAGCTCTTATACCGGAGCATCAAGTGCATGCTCGTCCAGATAATATAAATCGCCAGCAAGACTTCGAACGCTAAGACCGTCGGGAACATCTGGGGCAGAGATTGCAATGCCATAAACACCCCCGTGTGGAGCGCTAGCTGCATTGGTTCAGAGAAGTTCTCTGCGCTTTTGGCGACGCGGATGTGGTTCGGTGTGAAAGACTCGTAGCGCAACTCCGTCAGGACTGTGAGAGCCAAGATAAATGGCCGAGGCCGCGGGCCGTAGGCGTACACGGGGATTGCATGTCGGCGAGCGAAGATATCGAGCAATTTCATAGTCCCAGTCGCAACTGACCGTTCATCAGCACTTTCTCAGCCGCACTTTACCAACAACGACGTCCTCGTACTTGCGAAGTTCTGCAGACACCGTACCGGCCCACAATAGATCGGCGTGATGTACGGACACGCAAAGAACGCCGCGATCGAGCTGAACGTCAAGACTTTGTATGTCCTATAGTGCCCAATGACATGAGCGTATATCGACGAGTATAGGAGCAGCGTCGGTATGAGCAGCGAAGCCACAGCCAACGGGAACTGATCCGCCAACTGTGCGAGCGCCGGCCGGATCTCTTCGATATTGATTATCGACGTCGTCGCGTTCATAGCGACTGTCCACGGGTAGTAGTATGTCGTTTGCGCCGCCATCGCCATTGTGGAAATTTTCGATCCAACAAAACACCTAACCAGCACTAAGGGCTCAAACAACAACCAAGCAGAACGATGTTATAAAAAGTAAAACTTCCAGACAGAAGTCGGACTCGTCGAGACCTTTGTATATATTTTCTATTCCTGATATGTAATCACCAACCCGTATTGATAATAATGCCCCCATGCAAGTAAAAATCCGCGGCATTCCGACGTTAAGAAGAAATATGACCTCGTCGCGCCTCGGCGTTTTCCCGATGTGGGTCCCTCGGTGTCCGTAGGGCGCGAAGTGAGTCACTTAGGTGCCACCAGTCACGCAACCCAGAGGTATCCGTACATGTAACATGAAGTAAGTAGGATGTGATTCGAGCTTCACCCTCTACCGCTCTGCTCTGCTGTGCTGTGGTGTCCTGTCCTGTCCCGTGTTGAGTTGAACTGGTGGTCAGCCGCTGCCGCTGCTTACAAACCTGACAAAGCTGGAACGTGTCATTATTGAAGACTTTTCGGTTGCCGATTGGGCCCGGCCTTTGCTCCGCTTTAGCGGGAAAGATACGGTCGGAGATGGTTCGTTTCCGAAGGGCCGGCGTCTCGGATCGCGCTTGTTCGAAGATCAGCCCTATATAACACCTCGCTGCATGGTATGGCGTCATATTGCGAGTAGGTAGAGCGGGTTAATTAGGGGACGTTGGTGGAGGAGAGGGAGGGAATTTTGGGTTGACGTGTTTCAGTCGACTTTAGTTTATATGAGCTGTGAGTTACCCCGGTGTTGGTCTGGGTGTTCTGCTAGGGTTACTGGATGGAGTCAAGGGCTGGCACGAGACAATTACTACTTGTGCATGATAGGTGTTCCAGCGTTGTTGGTTGCGTTTCAGTCTGTTTGTTCTCCGAACTTATAATTTCGAACCCTTCTTCGGCTTCTTCGAACTCGCCTGCCATCCAAACTCCAACTTCTTCGCGCTGCCTGCCTCGATGATGACATTCACCACGCATACGCTCTTACTCTTGAACCCCTCCAGAGTCGCTTTCTCCAGCTCCTCCGGCGTCCTCACCAGGGACCCCTTCCCTCCACACGCCTCCGCAATCTTCTCGTAGCCAACTTCCCATCCTAGACTCGTACTTCGCAACCCGCCTTCGTTGATGCCCTCTTCGGTCTTCTTCTGCATAGCAAGCCACTTCTCCGCGTCGTCAGAGTCGCCATGGTATACACCACCATTATTAATCACGAAAATGAGGACATCCATGCTATACCGCGCCATCGTCTCCACCTCCATAGCACTAAACCCAAACGCCGAATCACCCTCCAGCGCGACGATCTTCTTATTCCTCGCCGGACCAGCGCTACCTTCCGCGCTCGTGCCATTGTACGCTGTATGCGCGGCGATGGCGTAGCCCAGTCCAACGCCCATCGTAGCGTACGTGCCGGCATCAAGTCGTAAGCGTGGGTGCTCGACGTTGAACACGCTTCTCGAGATATCCATCGTGTTTGCGCCTTCGCTCACGTACACGACGCCGCCATCTTCCGGCGGACTGAGACGGTGAAGGGTTGATTTGATAACGTCGAATACGCGGGCGTAGGTCATGGGTGTTTTGTTCTCTTTCGTCTTCTTCGCGGCGTTGGCTTCGTTCTTGGCTTTTGCGGACTCTAGCTTCTTGACGTAGTCCGATTCCTGGGCGTTGTAATTCCACGATCCCAGTTCCCGTATGAGTTGTGAGACCACGACCCCTACATCGCCTACTATCCCCAGCTCTGCATCTCCTCGATTTCTCCCGATCTCGTCCGCAGATATATCAACTTGTATAAATCGTGCATTTGGGCTCCACTTCGGTGCGTCGCCAAAGTGTAATATCCAATTCAACCTTGCACCAAGCACAAGCACGACATCTGCCTCCTTCAATGCCGTAGACCTCGCACTTCCAGTGTTCGCAGGATGCGAATCCGCAACAACGCCCTTGCCCATCGGGGTCGGTAGGAATGGTAGGTGCGTCTTGTCCACGAGCTCCCTTATCACACCTTCAGCTTTCGCATACGCTGCCCCCTTTCCAATCACCACCAGTGGCGCATTAGCTGTCTTCAACAACTGCGCGATCTTGAACAGCTTTCCTTCCTCAGCGCCTCCCTTCGGCGCATCCGGCACCACTCTCACATCGTGCACTTCCTCTGCGTCCTCCACAGTCCCTTGAATTATGTCCGCTGGTAAATCTACGAATCCTGTGCCGGGCCGGCCATACCATGATGATCTGTAAACGTTCTTTATGACGTCTGGGATTGTTTCGAGGGTGGGAGGACGGATGGCAAGTTTGGTGTGAGGCGTGAGGAGGGAGATGGCGTCAAGTTCCTGGAATGCGCCTTTGGTTACGAGGTGTGTTTCTGAGGAACCGGCGAGGAGAAGGAGGGGGAAGGCATTGGCAGAAGAATTGCCAATCTATAAAGTCACACTCAAGCGTAAGCATGAATCTCTTGAAATGTGCACAGAAAGCTCCAGGACTGTGAGTCAAAATGACCGTGAAGCACATATTGTGCTTGATGAGGTATTGACATACACCAGCCATCGCATGCAGCACGCCAGGCCCACCCACAACCAAGCACACCCCCGGTCTTCCAGTTAGATATCCATATGCACTCGCCGCATAGCTGGCAGCTTGCTCGTTCCTGAATCCAATGAATCTAATCCCTAGATTGATTGCTTCCTCCGCGATCTCCACTACGGGTATTCCGACGATACCGAAGAGGACCGCGACACCAAGATCGCGGAGGGAGCGCGCAATGATTTGAGCACCTGTTGGAGTCGCCATAAGGGTAATCTTGATGAGCGACGAAGCGCAGAGACAGCATTGGAAACGGGGATAAGATTATGACGCTATGTGCCGAGGCTATGGTACGAGGTCGGGCGCGGTTCAAAAAGTATTGATAATGGGCGCCGTAGAGATTTGGCCAACGTAACAGACAAACTGTGAGAGGGAGCTGCGTCTGCTCGCACATTTCCTACGGCGGCCGTTATCAATACTTTTTGACCCGACCTCGTAACCTCTAGCAGCGTCCACCATTGGCACTCTTTGTAGATAGATATCTCCCATATTCAGCGCCTTGACGCTACAATCAATGCGTTCAATTCTATGGTGACCGTATCATAAGTACCAAGCATGTTACGCTAGGCTTAAGTCATGAGCTCCAGCTATCCGCTTGCGCAGAACAACACCGTGCAATGCTATGTCCGGTAGATCCACACTAGGCCAGAACAGTATAGAGACAGCCACACCATATCCGTGAAAGAGAGACATCGCTTTAGAACGGCTTCAAACTATCAGAATGAGCGACCACAGCTAGGCAGGTATGCATAGCTCAAAGCCAGCCAACAGTCTCCACTCGGCGGTAACACACAGCCACGACACTTAGTTCTGGTCCCGGTCCGGACTAGAGCTAGGGTCATACTTCTCTTTGCCCTCCATCAATGGACTTCGACTCGTTCTCTCGAAATACGATGAGACATTGCTGGACCAGACACTGTCATCATGTATGTCATCATCGTGGATGCCCTTTTCGTCATGCTTCCTGCCCTGACTGGTTTCCCAATCTGACCTCATCTCTTCAATCTTCTGCTTATAATCCAGGTCCGCATCGTAGTATTTGCCCACGCCCCGCATGCGTTCCCAGAGCGATAGATGCTTGGGGTGCACGGCAACGCCATGGTAATCTTGCTCGCGACCAGCACGGATGTGGTGCCACCGGCGTTCTTGCTCCTTGAGGTCGAGGCCAGTCGTGTCCGGAAGGAAAAGCCAGGTCACGAGCATCCCCATGAGACCGAACCACGGGACGATATAGAACTTCTGCTGCGTGGAAATGTAATTGTACATGACTGCAGCAGTCAGGGCGCCGAGCTTTCCAACGGCCGCGGAGAAGCCGTGAGCGGTAGCACGAATGGGTGTTGGAAAGACCTCAGCGGCGACGAGGAAGGTGACAGCGTTTGGACCGAACTGATTGAAGAATGACGATAGGAAGTACATGGCCTGGAAGGCACCAATGTGGGCAGGCGTCTTATAGTATTTAAAGTTGAAGGCGGGAACAAGGAAGAGGATGAAGTCCATCAAGAAACCAACCATCTGCATCTTCTTACGACCGTAGAGTTTATTGTCGATCAGAAAGGCTGCAGGTTCGTGAGCGAAATGATGCGGGTGTGAGATAGGCTTGAACTTACAGGCGAGATAGTATCCGCAAAGACTAACCCCGACATTGAGCAAATTATACAACCAACCTGGCATGATAGAAGTGGTCTTGGGGCTGATCACGGCGATGAACTCGCTCTGAAAGAGCTTGTTGCCATAGAAGAAGATATCGTTGGCGAACCATCCTCCGGCAGTCGCCAGCAGACGCGGACCAAAGTATGTAAATGTAAGTCTGAGAGACTCCGTATCGTACCCCGTGACCTTGCCCTTCTTCTTGGCCGCATTCAACTGCTTGCTTGCAGACCTCATCTTGTAGGTCCGGTAGTATACAAGCCAGAGAGTTCCTACGGCGGGGATAGCAAAGGAGACACGATACGTCCACTGGGCAGCCACCTCAGAATAGGGTGCGTTACCACTGCCATGATGAAAACAGAGGAGTAGAATGATCAAGATGGCCTGGTTGAAGAATTGACCCCAGCCTTGCATCAAGAACGCGCTAGTGACTTTCCGCCCACGATGAAGACGGTCCTCCTTGGTCGAGACCTTGCCAGAGCCGACAGCATTCTCCATCCCAGAGGTAGCTGTCATGGGGTATTCACCACCAACACCGATACCGTAGAAGAAAAGCGACCAACAGTAGCAGATGACCCAACCGTTCTGAGTGACCTATAGAATTTAGTTAGCTTTAATGACTTTATAAGACTGTTGACAATTATGTTCTCTGTGCTTACACCCCACGACGCTGTCAGCATGAGAAGACCGATAAACATAATCGTCGCATCCTGAATGAGACCCCAACGGCGACCGAGCCTGTTCCCACTGTCAGAAACCGACCCCCAACCAGTGTAGTCAGGGATCCGTACCAGTCACCGAGGATACCAACAAGGATCTGACCAACGATGATGCCGCAAATCTCTAGGTAGTCAACTGCAGCAATCCAGGTAGGGTTGCAGATTGTTGTTGTCTTCCAACAAGCAGGAAAAGCTTTCTGGAAGAGTGGCTTAACGTTTCCGATTGAGAATAGCACATATCTGGGCCAGCCGTCAGTAGCTGAACATACTCTTCCAATCCAGGGCTGATAATGCGAACCCTTCAAGTCCAAGTCCTGCACCCGGAATAACCATATTCTTGAAGTAATACGCAACAGGACTCAGTGGGTCCGCCTTGGTCATACGTCCAATGCTCCTGAGTTCCCTGCCAGCTTCCTTCGCGTCATAGCTCCCAACAAACTTCACCTGCTTCGCGACTGGCAAGTCAGCCCAGTATACACCCTCCGAGGTGTAACTGTCGTCTGGATGGATGAGGTAGTCGAAAATTGCCCGCTCGTTCAGATTCATCTCTTGACGTGGAGCATGGTTGCCCGACATATCGGACCCATGAGTGGCAGCTGGAGCTTGCTCCATGGTTAAGGGTCCTTCAAAGACTATGAAGGAGTGCAGGATTTGGAGAAGATTAAAGAGGTCCGAAAGTTATCAACAAAGGTTGTATACTCAAATCCGGGTGATATATGCAGATTTGACAGGGCCACGGTTAGCTCTGATGCGCCCACTGTGTTTAAAAGGAGCTTCTCTGCGCTGGACGACGGGTCCGGCCTTCGAAGATCTTGACACGATGACGTATAATCTTGTCAGATTAGGAAGCCACGGAGCCTCGACCCCAATGATAATGAATGTGAAAACCCTTATATGATCCACTCAGTGCCCACCGTAACTGAGGCAGACAGATCCGAAACCCCGTCAAGTGAATTTCTGACAGCACGTTCTAGTGTACAGAGGTATGAATGGCTCTGGCCGTTGATTTCTTTCGGGGGGCGGGCAGCACCAGTGTCCCGATATCCGCTTAGCGATTCATGTCCCGCAGTCACGGGCTGAAGGACGCGATGCAATTCGGTACTGCGAGGTAAGACGATGCTGCTGTAGCGTGGGCTGAATGATCTACACCATGGTTGGGTGGACCGCGGCGAAGGCAAGTCTCAGGCTGACGGACACCGAGCCTGTTATGGAGATGGCGGTGCGCTGGGGAGGAGTTCCAATATGGTCGCTTGTAAATACTCCTGGGCCACGCGGAGACAATTGATCTGAAAGTATCATTCAACAAGGCTTTTATGTGCAGACGATGTAAGTAGCAGGGACGCCCTACCGGTGCCCGCAAATCCTATCTCTAGCACTGCGCCTTTCCCAGACACGCCAGCAGGGAAAGATCTCACGAGCGGCTTCGGTCCCTCATTAACCGGCAAGCGCATCGATGCAATGCATGGCCAAGCTGAAGTTGACGGACCCTGGAGCGTGCGTTGCGCCATTTCGATGCTGGATCAGTTGCTAACTTAATGTTACCGTATTGGGTGGGTTCAACATCAGAAACCCTAAAGCGAGAAGAGGTCGTCGAATTGGCGACACACGTGCATCGCTATTGGCTGTGATAGGCCAGAACGTTGCTACTAGAGACACTGGAGGTGGACATATCAAAAGCGGGTATACTCAGCTGGTAGACCGGGTGTCTCCAACAATCTGCTGAGTAAGCATTAACTAAATAATCGTATACCTTTTATGTTGTCTGGAATCAGGGTAAGGTCCGGCTCCGGCCTTCAAAAAATCGATACGGCAATTCATTGTTTATGCTTCGATCAAACACAAAGAACTGCCACCTCATTCCATATCATATGTTTTCATTTATCATATGAACTATTTCCTGTACTCATCCACTCTCCTTCCTCCCATCCCCATCCCCACTAGTCTTTACAATATGAGTGTCTCGCCTGTGGACGCTCACTGTTGCTCGCAACTACAACGAAGAGTCTGGATTATGCTATCAAGGACACCGAGGTGCAACTGACGATGAGTCTCGCAAGGCTTACGCGCATCAGGAGCCAAAGGCACGGGCGTCCTCCGCAGCTCCCCGTCCTTGCATGATCCTCCGCAGCTCCCCGTCCTTGCATGGTCCTCCTTCTGCTCGCTATAAAATTAGTATATCTATCTGTTGATATATGATAAATGCTACTCTGAATCTATCTTTATGCTCTTACTCTTTGCCTATCGTTCAAAATGGCTACGGACTCTGTCGTTCAAGTCCTATCCAAAGATGATTACTCGCAGCAAACCTTTTGCACCTTACCCGCATCCTCTCCGCTCCCTCCCATTCCTCCATCTAGCATTCGCGTCCGCACAACCATCATCGCTCTAACCATCAACAACTTATCCTACGCAATAGGCGGGAACATTCTCCACTGGTGGGACATCTACCCAGTCCCCACCTTCATCCCAGCCCCCTACAACGACCGCGCCCGGTACGGCATTGTTGGAGCCTGGGGCTACGGCACCGTCCTTGAAAGCACCACGTCCCTTGCCCCCGGCACGCTTTTAAGGGGCTACTTTCCCGTCTCCACGCTGCCGACAGATCTTCAGCTCACCCCCGCGCCGACACCAGGTCACTGGATCGAAACCAGCTCACACAGGGAGAATGTCTTGCCCCTCTATCACCGCTACATAGTCGCCAATCCCCCCACATCAAGCTCAGCCCTCACCCGCAAAGACCTCGACAGCATGGCCTGGGATGCGCTGCTGGGAGTCCTGTGGGAATGCGCCTACCTCCTCAACCTTCTCGTCTTCGCCCCTCCTACCACCGAACCCGTCCACCCCTCCGGCACCGCCCAGCCCTGGACATCCGCTGACTCCGACCTCACACAAGCCACGGTAGTCCTCCTCGCCGCATCCGGGAAAACTGCCGTCTCGTTTGCGCATCAGTTGCGCCACGCGCGGGCGCCCGGCACCGGCCCGCTGGCCGTCGTGGGCGTAACCTCCGCCGCCTCGGTGCAGTTCGTGCAGGGCACGGGCTTCTACACGTCCGTGCTGAGCTACGCCGACCTTGGCAAGCCCGAGGCCCTCTCCGCCGTCGTGGCCGGCAACCCAAAGCGCATTGTCGTGTGCGACTTTGGCGCGCGCGGCAAAGTCGCCGAAGACATCCACCGTCGGCTGCAGGCGCGGGCGCCTCCTACGCAGATCACGATGCTGGGTGTGGGGGCCGAAGCGAAGGTGTATAAGGCAGACGAGATGGAAGAAATGGGGGCCAAGGCGGTGAGGTTGGGCTTGGTTCAGATGAATACATCTGCGCTGCGGGACAGAGCGATGGAGATGATGGGGGAGGAGGCGTACTTTGAAGGGATAGGAGAGGCATGGCGGGCGGTTAAAGACGAAGGGGGCGTGCCGGGGATGGGGTTGAGTTGGGGGGAGGGGATGGTGGGCGAGGGCGGGGGGGGGCCGGGGTGGGGGGGCGGGGGGGGGGGGGGGGGGGGGTTGGAAGAGGTTGTGTGAGACGGGTGTCGGGCCGGAGAGAGGGTTGGTCTTTAGGGTTTAGAAGGTAAAGTGAGATAGGAGGTGAATGCTGGCGGAATGTCAAGGCCTGGGTAGATTGATGGCGGAAGTCCTCCAATCACCCGTTCTGAGCCCTCCCACATCCTAAATACGACTAACATAGCGATTGCTGACATAACCTGCTCTCCATCATTGTCACCTGTTAATTGCCTTGTTGATCATGCCTAGCCTGGCCGTCAACTGTTGAAGCCTCTCGTCCTGAGCAAAAAAGAACCCGTCTCTCCAAGTTGACAATCTCTGTAGACTCCCAGACGGTCCTCTTCAACGAACCCTCCCCGTCATTTCCGTCCTTCAAAAGCTGAGCAGAAAACATCACCACAACAAACCAATGAAGAGAAACAAACCCCGAAAGTGCTGGATGTGTTTCGCCGACAAGATCAAAGATACGCCTACAACGTCGAAGTGGCAATCGCCTTGTTCTTGGGCGCTTACCTATGGGTTGCAACCAAATACAATGCCCGCAGTGCAAATCGGACATTGTGATCACGCGACCAAAAGAATCACGTGGTTGAAGCAGTGAGCGCCGTGAATAGAGGAGCTGCGAAGTTGGGAAAATCCTTGACGCTTGCTGGGAGCTTATGGATTGGAGCATTAATGCACGGAATATTGTCTGTGTACCCTCGGACCCGCCTGGCCTCACACATTCATCTAACGCACTCACTCACCGAATTCACCCACCCACCTATTTTATTTACTGGGTGCATTTACTTTCACTCAACATAATCACCTGATGCATTGTGCACGTCTCTGACGATGAACCTGGAATGAATAGATGATCTACAGTGAAATGAATAGATGGAGTACGGCAAGTGGTTTGAATGAATGCATAGATGAGTGGGGTTGAATTAGATGAGTTGAGTGAATGAATTAAGGGGTTACTTCAGTGAGCGGAATAGGTGAGTAGATTAGGTTGGTGGATTTAATAGACGATTAAAATCGGTGCTAAAAAGTGATGAAAAAAAGATGAGGTACGGCGGGGGGAGATTCTGCTTACTGGGGTAAATATCAAAATTAGGGAAGCGTGGTACCGTTTGCCGAAGTATCCAAAGTGATTGCGATGCCATTTGTTTTCCGCTATTTAAGTCATTCTATTGGTGATTGTTCATAAGGTTTATATATGCATCGAGAAAGCCTGAAAAACGGTTGAGGAAAAAGCATAGCCAACTCCCTCCACCGCCTAATTAGCACCACTCAAGCCCGCAAAGCAGCTCACAATCACCCCTCACGAGATAGTCCTATGCACCCCTCTATGCCAACGCAACGCCTTGGTTTGCGCAGACCTGAACCACAAACTTTGTAATCGTCAAAGACGGCCCCAGAAGCTGCTGGAAGGGTATATCCAGCGCAAACTCTTTGAAGATCCAATTCCGCAGCTCCGCCCCAATCATGCTATCAAGTCCATAGTCCGCGATGGCTTTGACATCCGGCTCAAACTCGTCCAGCGGCACGAGCAAAAGCCGCGACAGCTTCTCGACAAAGTAGTCGCTCGCCGCCTGCACAGCGTCCGCAGGAGTCGCGGCGGATTTGATGGTGGCGAGAATTGATTGACCGGAGCCGCCGGCTGCTGCGCCGGGGCCGGCGGATTTCATGGCGTGCATGAGGGGTTTGAAGCGCGCGTCGTCCATCCAGAAGCCGTCAGTCGTCGCGGCTTCAATGAGTGATTTTTGCAGTTTTGAGGGATCCAGGCCGACGACGACGTGGTCGGCGGACCCGCTGTGGCCCCGAATTGCCATCGAGACCTCGAATGACTCGAGTAGGTGCTCCTCGTCGATGCCGTAGATGCCCTTGCGTTTCAGCGCGTCTTCGATTTCGGGATGCTCGGCGACGTAGCCGACGCCGAGAACCATGGGGAGGATTAGGGAGGCGGAGGGCTGGGAGTTGAGGTGGTGGTGCCGGGAGAGGGAGTCGAGGAAGGAGTTGCCGGCGGCGTAGTTGCTTTGGCCGGGGGTGCCGAGGGTGCCGGATGTGGAGCTGGTTGTGACGAAGAAGTCTAGAGGCGTGTATTGCAGGGCTGAGTGGAGGTTTAGTGTTCCTTGGACTTTTGGACGGGTGGAGGTGAGCCAGTTGCTGTAAGACATGGAATGGAAAAGGCCATCCTGAGAAAAAAAGTCATCAACTAAATATTCAGATCCGAAGAAACATGACACAACGTACCTTTAGCACCATGGCTGCTTGAACAACGCCACGAATGGGATATTCCGCGGGAATGCCCTTGACTGCGCGTTCCACGTCGGCCTTGACCGTAGCATCTCCTCTGATCACTTGGACCGCTACTCCAGCTGCTTCAATGTCCTTCACTAAGATCGCAGCCTGCTCGGAATCAGTGCCGGATCGAGAAAGGAAAGCGAACCGCCGTGCTCCTTTCTTTATCATCCAAGAAGTCAGACTGCGTCCAAGTCCACCGAGACAACCCACCAACAGATAAGTGGCGTCTGCTCCGAACTTCAAAGATGGGCGTGAGGGCAAGATTCTCAGTGGGGTCTCTGACGGCTCGTAGGAGATAAGCGTCTTGCCGGAAGCAAAATCATCAGAAAACGATGACACGGCGCTGTCAATCTCGGCAATGTTCTTTGCAGAGATTGGTCCAAGAGGCGAGATTGATTGCTGGCGGTAGAGTGATGTTGTGAGCCGGAGGAGGTCCGCAAGAGTCTGGGCCTTCCAGCTATACAAGTTTAACATATCGAAAGACAGGTAGTTCGCCCCACGATGCAATGGAACCGTGTCGAGCACGCTTCTCTTGAGAACATTCTTCCTTCCAGAGTCAACAAATCGACCGAATGGTGCGATCCATCTCCAGCATTCTCGGGCCATCGAGGCGTCAACGAAGCCGGAGCTGAAAACAACATCTGCGCCGCGACGGCCAGTGACAGCATTCAATTGTGATGGGATGGATATTTTGGATGGGAGGAGAATTTGCAACTCAGTAAGACCGAACTCAGTCTTCAGTCTCTTGGCCTCAACCTCGGTGCTGACGGCAACATATGGTATTGCATTCAGGAGCTGGGTGACTTTGATGGCAGCAATACCCGCACTGCCAGTACCATTCAGAATAAGGACAGTCTCCTGGGCCTGCAGATTCGCAAGGTTTTTGAGCCCATAGATGGCAGCGCCATAGGCCATAGGAAGGCTCACAAGCTCGTTTAGCACATCTCCCTTTTCAACCTTTTGCAACAAATTAGCAGGAACTCGCTGGTGAGTAGCGAATTTGTCGAAACTGAAGCCGGCGACCTCCTCGCCAACGGCAAAACCAGTAATGTCAGAGCCGAGGCGCTCAATAACACCGCCAAATTCATGGCTGAAGGTCGTTGGGTAGTCGGAGCCGCTGATGACCAGTGTGTCTTCCTTGTTGAGCCCACAGACAGACACTCTAACCTCGACGTGATCTGCTGCAAGAGGTTCCTCGACACGTTCATCTGCTTCGAAAACGATCTTTCCAGATTGAACCTTTCCAACTAGGTGCATGTTAGGCTTGAAGAAGGCGGATTCCGCCTCTTCCTTATCAAAAGCATACACACGGTTAATGTTGTCATTTGGTAGGAGACGACTGATATAGACTAGACCTTTAGAAACATAGTATTCGCTCTCGCGAGATTCACCTTTCGCGCTCTGGCGTTGAGCCGTAGTTAAGATAATTTCTGTAACATCTGGTTCGGAGGTGGTCTCCAGGTCGAAATCCAATGTTGTAAGGTCGAGGGCGATTTGCTCAGAAGTAATGGATCTTGCCAATCCTGCAACCATGGCATACTCGGGCTTCTTCCCTGACAACAGACCGCCAGGACTAACCCAGAGAATTGACGAAGCAGTGCCAGTGAGATTCTGAATGGCTGCGAGCTCCTTCTCCTGAAGTGTCGCTAGTAGAGGCCCTTCAAGATCAGCAAGCATTATGACATGCTCACCGACTTTCCCCTGGCAAGCTTGCAAGGAGGTAGTAGTTGTTTGCCAACCGGCATTCTCAAAGGCCTTCGCGACCTGGGTGAGGATTTTAGCTGGAGTCTTGCGATACACAAGCACAACTTCGTGGTTAACCCCATTGACGACCCCATTGACAGCATCTTTGACAGCAGTAGTCAAGGCAAGAGCGGGTTTGTCTTCATGTTGAACAAGAAGGTCAATGCCAGAAAAGCCTGCTTGTTGAAATGCAGAGATGGAATGTTCTGTTCCTAGCTCGAAGATTGCACGCCCATCGGGCACAAGCAAATGGCGAATGTTCTTTAATGTCGTGTGATCCAATGATCCAATAGAAGTAACAATCAAGTCGAAAAAACCTCGTGGGATATCTTGAGTCTCTGCATCCAACGAAATATCAAGCTTCAAGACCCGCGCGTTCTTGTAGCCTTGGATAACTGCACTCAGCTCTTCCACTGCTTCATCAGTCTTCTCTGTGACAGTGTAACCAAGGAGCTCCGATTTCGAGAGGATAGCAGTGGTATGATTAGAGGCGATCTCCATAACCTTCAGAGCTGGGTTCTTGTGGACGGCTAATTCGACCAATTGGCTCACGTCCATATCGCGGAGCTCATCTGATGGTTTGAGGCAGTCAATGTCATATTTCCACACCATCTCCCCGTACGGCTGAGCTTTCATAGGCTCTTCAACCTTTAGAGGAACTGCAGCTTCGTACGCAGTGCAACGCATGTCAGAGATGTCCATGAGAACTTCCCCGTTGCTGGCAATAAGCTGCGAGCCGCCGACGAACGACCGAATACCACGTTGATCGACCCAGGAATAGGCATCTGCAGATCCATCCTTCAGCTGTTCAGTAGTCGGCGTCCAAATTGCAACTTCGTCGACTTGGATTGGCACAGCGCCGCAGCTCATATCATTCAATCGCCCAGCATAGATGGAAACGATAAGGAGTTGTAGACAAGAATCTACAATTCCCGGATGCAGGACATAGCGTGATTCGCCCTCCATTATTCCGCATTCTGATTTGATCACGGTCTTGCAAGCAGCGGCATAATTCTTGCCGTCGGAACGGACATCTGCCATATCCTGGAAGGTAGCACCGTAATCGAAGCCGACTTCTCTCAATCTTTGATTCCAAGACTTTCCACTCGCACGTTGGGGCAAGTTTGGAACTTTCTTGGGACTCTGTCCTCTTTGGCGAGCATTGACACTGATGCTTCCAGCTATATGGTCGTTCCGGTGACCATCTTCAGAAATGGAAGATACACTGAAATCCCACCACTCACTCTGAGAGTCGGCCTCACTGTACACAGATGGTCGCATGTTGTAGATGATTTCAATACCAGTGTCATCGTCTGGAGTAACGAGGGCAGCCTTGATCGATATGTCTCTCAGAACGTAACCGTCGATCTTGACTGGATTTGAGCTTAGTTCGTTAAGTTGACTGATAGCCTCAATCGCCATGGAGAAATATCCTGCGGCCGGAAACACGGCTTCGCCACCTAGAGAATGATCTTTGAGCCATGGAACGTCACGAATACGGAGCATATTTCTCCAGGTGGGCTCAGCCAAGGAGCCTCCAGGAATTAGGCCACCCAAGACATCGTGACGAGCGTGCTTAGGAGCACGATGCTCCCTGCTATGCCGTACCTCGGCCCAGAAGTCCTTGGCATAATTCCATTGATAAGTTGGCAAATCAACAAGAACAGATCCCTTTACAAGATGAATCTTTCCACTCGGTAAAGGCTCTTCGATGAGGGTTATCCGCTCCATGTCGAGAGGATAATCTCTGAGGAAAAGCTCTCCAGCAAGTTTAAGAAGCTGCGATGTGCAGTCTTCCCCTCTGAGCAAAGTCGGAAGGTACCCAAGTTTGTCGAAACCATTAGCCGTGCAGATCTGCCGGATGGGACCAGAAAGAGCAGAGTGAGGGCCAATTTCGATGAGAAGATCCACGTTGGAAAACTGGCTATCGGTTGCTATTGTCTGCACAGCTTGGTTGAACAAAACTGCGCTGCAAAGATTCGCACCCCAGTACTTCTCGTCAACAATGGTATCTTCAGTGATCACCGAGTTGGTAACGGAAGACACCATGATTGCGTTAGAAGGTTGTGGTGAATTAAAGGGTGCGGATGCCTTGGCCTTTTGTATAAGACTCTCGTAGACGGCGGCCACCGGCTGCATGTGATGAGAATGATATGCCTTGCCACCAGTCTTGACAATTCTGGCAAATATCTTCTCGGCATCCAGCTTGCTTTTGACAACTTCAAGTGCATCAGCATCACCACTAAGGGTGACACTAGCGGGTGAGTTGTGACAAGCAATAACTACCTTGTCATCAATATCCTCAAGAAATGGAGCAACGCCTTCCGCACCAAGGCCGACTGCCATCATAGCTCCATTGGTGTTGACTTTGCTGACCACCTTTCCGCGATAATAGGCCACGATAATGGCTTCAGTGGCTGAAATCAACCCAGCAGCAAAAGCAGCTGCAATCTCTCCAGAAGAGTGACCGACCGTGACAACGGGCTTGATGGCCCAGAGATCTAGCAACTGAACAATTGCCACTTGGACTGCCGTGCAGAGAGGTTGGGAGAACTCAGCCTCGTTGACACGAGAGGTCTGAACATCTTCGAGCAGAGCGTCCTCGAGAGTCCAATCAGGGCCATCAGGGAGGTCTTCGAGAGCCCTGTCAAGCACTCTGATGCTTCTCAGGAAACTAGGATAGTAAGCCATGAGCTCACTACCCATCCTCGCCCATTGCGCCCCTTGGCCAGTGAAGGCAAAGCCAAGGGTTGGCCGCTTCTTCTTGTCTGCAAAAGCAAAGGCTTCAGCATTGTTGCTGAAAGCGTCATGAAGAGAGGCATGACTAGTGACAACAAATCCCCTGCTCGGGAAACGCGATCGACGATTGGCAAGGGTATAGGAGAGATCCAAAAGATTATATCTTCCGGCCACCTTCCCGTAAGCTGCAATGTTGCGCTTCAGAGTAGCCTTGTCGTGTGCAGAAAAGGGCAATAAGAATGACCGTTTTCGGTTCTAGGCGCCGCGTGGTGTTTTGATCTTCCTTTGGCTGTCTGAATATGTGGGTCCGAAGGGGAGAAAAGAGTCGGCTCCTTCAATGACCATGTGCGCATTGGTCCCGCCATACCCAAAGGAGTTTACGCTGACCCGCTTCACTGGAAGGTGGGCCGGGAAAGGGACGGGGTCGGTGACCACCTTCACTTTCCATCCATCCCAGTCAACTATCATTTTCATCGTCAGTCAATTCATGCACCCAAGAACTCAGTCATTGGCAACAAAAGACATTTCAAAAAACATCGAAATAGGAGGGGAAAGGCATGTTCGACTTACTTGCGCGACTGGGGTTGACAACTCCGCGTGTCGGTGGAATTATGCCCTTCTCCACCGTGAGGACTGCTTTGATGACCGCTGACAGCCCGCTTGCTGCTTCACTATGGCCAATGTTTGTTTTGACCTTTTCCCTGCTTAGAGTCTGTCGTACGCTTGTTTTGGAGACAGTACTTACTGCGCCTATCAAAAGAGGCTCCTGTCCTGGTAATCTATTTTCGTTCATGGCTTTCGCAACTGCATGTACCTCTAGCGGATCACCCACGGCTGTTCCTGTTCCGTGGCACTCGAAGTAGCCAGTGAGTCGTGGGTCAAGGTCGCCTCCGCGGCGGTAAGCATGTCTGATAACATCTGCTTGGCCCTCAAGATTCGGATGAGTGATACCGACTGCGGGAACCTTTCCATTCCTAAATACCTTTATGTTAGCAGCTTCCCGTGCGCATACTCTAATGCTCAGCTTACGAATTGACGGCACTCGAACGAATCACGCCACGGATTGGGTCTCCGTCCTGGACAGCGTCGCTGAGTCGCTTGAGATAGACGGCGCCAACGCCATCAGCTCGGCCATAACCGTCGGCGGTCACGTCGAAAGTATGGCAGGTTGAAGTGGGAGATAAAACCCCAAGTTTCGCAGTGTTCATGTGTTGGTCGACTGTGAGCACCAGGTTTGTGCCACCAACCACTGCGGCGGAACACTCCTTATTCCTAAGAGCATTGCAAGCATTGTGCATGGCATACATGGAGGATGAACAAGCCGTATTGACCAGGATACTCGGGCCGTTCAGGTTGAAAACATGGCTGATTCTGTTGCTAATGATGCCTGGATCAACGCCGGTTGCCGCATAGCTGTGTCTGAAGCTGGGTTCCTTGAATGCCATTTGTTGGTAGTCACTCGTGAAACTGCCGACGAAGCAGGCCGTTTTCGACCCAGAAATTGAGCTCAGTGTCGCCCCTCCGGACTCAAAAGCTTCGTACACTACCTCAAGAAGCTTCCGTTGTTGAGGGTCCATCCACATTGCTTCGATTGGGGAGATACCGAATAGTACTGGATCAAACTCTTGGAGATTGCTGTTGAGGAAGTACCCGCCCAATGCATTGAAACTTCCGGGCCTTTCGTTATTGCTATGGAAATGGGCGTCAATGTTAAAGCGCGACGAAGGGACCCTTGGCGTCTGGCCAGTCCTTTTATTGATCATCATATCCCAGAATTGTGCCGGGGAACTGATATCTCCCGGCAGGCGACATCCTGTTCATTTGACTTTCAATCAGTTCATGTTGCCAAATCGCGAAGACGGTGCTCTTTTCTGCTTACCCATGCCCACAACCGCAATTGGCTCCAACTGCTCACCAAGAGGCTTCTCGGAATAGCCCGGAAACGACAATGCAGGGTATTCAATATCGTCGATAACTTGAGCATTGCCAGTCTTACCACTATCATTGAACGAGTCTTCGGATGAGCCCCAAGAGCGGTAGTCTCTGATCAGAGAAGGCATGATTGTCGGTGTATAATTCGTTTGGATTGGACAAGTGCACGGGTGAAAGCTGGTATGTATATTGATCAAACTCCAACTTCAGATCCACTGCGTTGCTGAACATGATCGTTGCAGCTGCTACTTATGTGTACTTCTCAGCTCAATCCATTTACGCATTATCTCTTCTGCGATCCGTCGCCATTATGAGAACACGGACCGGTCACTCCGGCCCAGCTGATACAGATCTCGCCCCATGTCATCGGACTGTGGATGCTATCTTATCTCGACACGGAACATTTCAAACGCCGCTCCTTGTAGGGCGTGGATCACTTGGCGATAAAGTACCCAGGCATCCAACGGGCCTGGAAGTTGCCCGTCGCAGAAGAGCGGACCGACGCCCCGCATCAGCCTTTTGTTGCCGCTTGCATGCCGTTTCTACTCGTACAAGGAAACCTTCCCTACGGGGCCGGGAGTGTTTCGGGCATTAGGGCTGTAAGGAATCTCCAAATCGGTGTCTACGAGGACTTCGCAGCACGATTACAATTGTTGTATCTTAGCAGATCGAAAGAATAGAGAATTATTTTGTGGCATTTGAAGTTGTTGGAGGTAGCTTCAATTCATCAAGGCATACAATGTCAATGCGACGTCGAAAAGACAGGCAATCCATGCGCTCAGCTACTTTCATTTGACCCGTAGAAAGCGCTCGTAGAAAGCCTTTAATTGTGCTCTGTATTGTTCGAAACTTTGAAATCACCATTTGTGCATGACTACATCAAATTTGCTTGCCTGTCTAGAGTTGACGCTCAATCAATCTGGCTCATATAATCGTACTGTTCCGTAATCCTTAGCCAGCAATGACTGTCCTGGGCCCCTTTGCGATCTACATTAGGAGACCTGGGTTTTAAATACAGCTATGCCTTTCACCTCCTCCTAAGAGCCAAATTGCCTTTTCGTGATCCATCTTCTCTTGCCGCAAACGCAAATGAAACAGCTGCACCTGGGCCCAACGTAACCGTAGTCAGGGCAATAAGAAGCAGCGCCATTTGTTTCTCCAAATCCGGCCGCACATTGACATAAGATTTAAATGGTGCACGGGTCTTCAAATGCGGTTCGAAGAGCAAATAAGCATACAAAATGCAGGTCAGGTTGATAATGATCCAGTCATACTGTAGGAACAAGTGCGCTCCTTCGGTAATTTTGCTAGGAGCCGATGGGTCGACATTGGCTGGCGATGGAATGTAGACTCGACTAAATGCGGTCGCCGGATTTCGAGTAAATAGTGATACCGCCAGCGCATAGACATGAGCTGTGGCGGAACATATGCCGGCGAAGATGTAATTGTAAGACAAACGGCTTGTCTGCATCGGAATGATCTATATTCTTCCGGAAGATCGTGATGAGATGAACGGCAATGTATTGTATGGTAACGAAAAGGAGAGGTGTGATTTGGAACAGCGCAATGAATGCCTGCTGCTGCTCGATCCTGCAGTCCACGAGAGGCGGAAGCATAAGTATCAACGGGATAAGTGATCCGAGCGCGGTCGTAGCCGCTAGAGCCTTAGCTTCGTTCAAAGGAAGTGCGTTGTCCCGCTTTGTTGGAGAGCTTCGCAAATGTATGAAGCAGTAGATCGGCAAAATGATGGCTGCGCCAAAGCCATTCAATAGAAGGCCCCACATCGCCGGGCTATTTCGAAAAAGAAACACACGTGTAAGCTGGCTTTCATTTGGGGAGAGGTGTTGTTGCACTCACAGTCTCAACAACATGGACCGATTTCCTCTCCGCCGGCTTTCAATCAGCAACCAAAGAGCTGCCGATTGAAGCATGACACTCAGATCGATCATCAACAATCGAGGACCAGGATCCAAGCCATTCGTCACGCCATCAAAGAAAATGACAAGTGTCGTGACTGGGCTATCAAGAAATGGAAGCCCGGTATACGTCGAGCTCAATGGTCTACCGTTGGGAAAGACCCCTGCCTCTTTGGCCCCGTTCATGGCGTCGAGCGTCCCATTCAGAAACATACCACCCCATAGCAAACCAAATCCTGTGATACTGAGGACAACGAAGAAAGCATGTAGGGTTCGCATGTTGGGTGTTGCACCCGCCATGTCCTAGAAACAGTTGAGTGACACTGATGGGGCAAACTTCCGATAACGAAGAGAAATACAGAAAATACACATACGAAAATGAGAACTACATTAAAAAAACAAAACAGAGAATGCGAAACAAGTAGATCCGACGACGAAGCCTTTGCCATAACGCACCGGGGATGGAGTTCCATTGCCGTGGTGGGATTCGATGGAAGTCGCACCGTTTGCCGAATCGTAAGTACGGCAGTCCATATCGTGCAAACTGAAAAAACCTCGTTTTCAGTTTTCAGATTTCGGATGTCGAACGTCAGGCGAGCGACGCCGTGGGTTAAATCACCTCATAAGATGTAGTCTTGGTGTCAATTGTAGTTGTAATCAGTAATAATATAAACATAGGATGTTCCTCTCATACTATATGGTGAGCTGCAGCCTCAACAACACTGCAGCAAGAACACTATACCTATGCCCACTACCGTAGCAGTCAATGGCCCATGACCTGATCCGACAGTTCGTAGACTTGCTGTTATTCTCTAGCTAGTCAATGTAAACATAGTATGTTCTTCTCATACTGATATGGATGAGATGCTGACCACAACGACACTTTAGCATAGACATCATATCAATATCCACTACTCAGTCGAAAGGAATGCGACTCAGATACACTTCATCGAAGAACGTTGCTGTCTGTGAGGTAAAGCAAGGTGTAGATCTTGATGTGACACTTCAGACAGCGACAGAAATGACAGTGACAGTGACAGAGAAGGCAGTGATGATGACAGAGAAGACAGTGACTGCAACAGAGAAGGCAGTGACTGCAGAGGCACCATTGAAAGACTGACTTCATAAGGACATCGTTGGAAAACTGACTTTGTACCAGTATAAGGATATTGTTGAAAGACTGGCTCCGTACCAGTATAAGAATACTGTTGAAAGACTGACTCTGTACCAGTATGAGAACACCGTTGAAAGACTGACTCTGTACCAGTATAAGGATATCTTTCACAAAATCTCCATTCTTCTTACACACTCTATCCTCCTCAAGCACTTGAAACTTTTCACCTTTTTGCCTTCTTACCTTCTTATCTTCTTATCTTCTTATCTTCTTACCTTTGTATCTTTTCATCACCGTACAACCTGACAATCTTACAACCTGATGATCTTATTCACCTTATTGACAACAAACTTTCTTGATTATTCAGCTTGATTACTTACTTCCTCACCTACTACAGCAAAGTATTTTAAAAAGCTGTTTTATTGTGAATACCACACATTCTGTAAGTAACCCTACCTTACCTTACCTCAACATCAATATCTGAAATCTGAGCTCACTAACACATCTTAGAAAGATCACCTTGTCAGTCAGCCTTGTTTTCATCAATTTACAACTTCTTGCATTTCTTTCTTAACTTCACATTCTCACCTTCTTACATTTTTATATTGTCAAGTTATCATCTGTTGAACTACATCTTTCTATCAGCTTTTAGTTGTCAAGTTCACTAATACATATCTTTAGAGTAGTCTCACTGTCAACTCACTGTCACATCATCAACATCTACATCTACACATGTTACATCTTAATGTGTTACACCTTCACAACTCACCTTACACTTCTCATCTTCACAACTCATTATCTTACACCTTCACATCTTCACATCTTTATGACTTAGTACAGCTTTCACAATGCCTTCTCATAAAAAGCAAGCGATAGGTCTAGTGACTTATCATTATATTGATATAGAGCTGACACCCTCAACAGAGAAAATCACAAAAAGCACAAAAATCAAAAGAAGCACAAGAAGCACAAGAAGCATGAGAATCAGAACAAGCACAAAAATCAAAAGAAGCACAAGAAGCACAAGGATCAGAAGCATCAGAAGCATCAAAAGCATCATCATCATCATAAGCATCACAGACATCACAGACAGCAGAGGCAACAGAGACAACATCTGTAACACCTGCATCTTCTACATCTTTTACATTTTTTACATCTTCTATGTCAGCAGCAGCATCTGCATCAACTGTGTTCAAACTCACATTCACACTCAAAGAAAAGTTGATATGTCTATTGACTCTACCTTCATATCAATATGAAGCTGATATCTTTTGTAGACTAAATCACGCACACTCAAGTCAACTCAACATGAGCAACTCAGTCTCTCAGGCAAAAAGTTCTTGAATTGCTACAAGAATGAGCCTAAACTTGCAGCATATCTAGGGTTCACAGACAAAGAAGCATTTTGACAATTCTGATTCTCATACCTTGTTCTTGAGCCATTTTCAGTATTCAAGGACATAAGGGTCAGATTGATCTACAAAGACACAGTGAATGTGATTCTTGAGCGTATCAATTCAACTATTCTGACAGATTTGACCTTGAATGAAATAACTCAGAAAGCAGCCATCATCAATCACAAATTTAAGACAAGAAGAGTTGAAGAGGCACAGGTCCTGACAAAACTACTTCTATATATGTATGAATCAATGCAGACAATAGACCTCACCTTGAATGCAGTCAAAGGCAGACAGACAACTGTCATTAAATGGCTTGAACATTTGTGAAATAGAAGAATCCCACAATTCAATTTAAGTGATATCATTAAAATCCTCAAATTAGGCCCATTCAACAAAGAGCACTTTCTTGAGACCACAAATTGCATATTGAACCTCTTTCAGTTCTTGTCATTACAGACAGTGGTGTCTCAATTTAATGAGTTCTTTAAATCAACAGTCACCTCTCTGTATGCCTCAGAAGTCATTCAGAATGTGTTCAAATTGAAGTGAATGCGTCTTGAAAGTCAGAAGCAACCATCTATTAATATTGAAGTTGCTGTGCTGCTGACAGTTTTCTTCATATTGATATGAGAGAAGAATCAAATTACACACTATATCAATGACCTAAGAAAGCATATCACCAATCATGTGAATTTGAATCTGTTGAGCATGCTGAGTACATGCAAGTTTGAGTCTGATTCTTGTCACTATCTCAATGACAGTCAGTGAAGAAATGAGATTCAGAGGCAGCTGAGATTTTCTGCTTTGCTAGTTGACTTTGTCAGCATCACATTCAGATATCTCAATATGAAAGAAACCCTTCTTTCAGAAACTGATATTAGTCTCTGAACAGACTTGATTACTCAACTCATAAGCCTATTTGATGATTCTGAAGTCTCATTCACATACACCTTGAGGTCTCTAAATGATGAGAAATACTCTTTTGAATATTTTGATTTCTCACTTGCAATTGCAGACACTGTTTACATGAATTTAACTGATGATGTTGCATGAATCAAAGAGAAAGACCTCTTCAATGACAGCAAGGTTCATATTAGTATGAAGGCTGATGAAAAAGGCCTAATTGATCAAAGAAAGCCTTCAGATGCACATCAATCAACTTCATCTATTTTCTCAAGAACAGAGCGTGCAGAAGCCATTCATCAGGTTCAGCTGCAGAGAAAGGCAGAACAACAGGTCATGCTATCTTCTGAAGGTTTTAGAAAATCTGCCTTTGACAGTTCTAGTGATGTTTACATTCAAGATTCTATCAAATTTGACCAGATTTACTCTGATATTGACACAAGACAGTTAACAGAGTTGAGACTCTGACAACACACCACTGTGAACCTTGTGTGCATCAGTCAGCCACAACTCAGGTCAGTGACAAAAGAGTTATCAAAGATGAGGATCACAGAACAAAAGACTTTGAAGAAGATAGAGAGACTGCAGCATGAGACAGATATGTCTGTCAATGTAAGTTTCTACACACAAGTGTTTCTTTATATTGATATGAAGATTGACCCTTCATTTAGCTGGTTGAAATTGAAGATCAACAGAGGTATTTTGCAATTCAAAATGCATTTATCAGCAATGCTGCTCAAATTGATCCCTTGATTGAGCCTTACAAGTGACTTCTTGAAATGGTCATCACATTCAAGCATGAATTGAAGCAGATTCTGAATAAAAGCAAATGTCATTGTATAAGCTTCAAATTTGAATTTCTGAACTCTCAAATCAATGATGCAGCTTTTATGCTGCAGTGAACTCTAGAACATGTATCATCATCTTCTATCAGTACAGCCTACATTGAAACTGATGCACTTGCCGACAATCATGCTATAGAAAGTCTGTAAACCTTTGATGAACTCCTCTGTGATACAATGAGGTTAGAGAAGACATCTACTGCATATCTTTTCATGTGCATATATGCACTGTGGGCCTATACCCATATGAAGATTCATCGACCAATTCTACTTCTCTGTCTGTCAGATGTGATGATAGATCAGTGAAGAAAGATGAAAGAGCAATTTCCTGAGCTAACAATAGTTCTTGCATATGGTGACAAGTCAGAGAGCTTGATAGCTTCAAAGCTGAATTGAATTAATGTCTCAACATTCAAGAGAACCTCACAGAACTTCACTGAATGATCATCAACAATCAGTTATATGTGAGACATCACTGACCCTCAAGCTTTCAAAGTTGTTCTTCTTACAAGCTATGATACATGAACCACTCACACTGTGAAGATGAGAAAGAAGACATGATTGATCAGTGAAGGGTTTAAAGAGATTCAGATTCTCTACTCTGATTGATCTGAAATGATTGCCTTGATTGTTATGAATGAAGGTCATCATCTAAGAAACCTCAAGATCAGAGCACATGTGTAAGTGCAAGACTTCAATTGTGATCATCACTGGTTTCTGACTGTGACATCATCAATTAACACCCTCTTGATCAGTTAACCTTTATATTGATATGAAGCTTTACTTATGATTTGATAACAGAACATTGCTAGGCTCATTGAGCTATTGTGGCCACAAGCAAAGAAAGCACTTTACAGTGCAGGTGTCAAGAATTATCTATACAAAGTTCTGGCTACTGATTTCTTCATGTTTGAGAAAGTCAGTGAAAATTCAGATCTGACATTACAACTTTGCTTATTGCATCCTCAGCTGTTAGTGAAGGTTCTTTTATGTATAATGTCTTGATACTAATACATGATCTCAGTGTTTGTCACCTTACTAGCCATTAAAGCCTTGAACACATTAAGCAATACTTCTCATATATTGACAATCTT
>JAABUP010003359.1_pt1 | contig 28381 bp, 39 predicted proteins | sample 5559201 | NCBI WGS metagenome assembly JAABUP01 (sample SAMN10711887, study PRJNA513373) | rock metagenome | isolation source: Antarctica rocks | place: Antarctica | reverse complement strand
ATGCAATGCATGCGAGGGGAACTCTCTTTACCTGGCGAGCTGCAGAGTCTCCCAAGCGCCTGCTGCGACGATTGAGGAGGCCCAGAAAAGTATATAAAAGCATCATGTTGCACAACTGAGGAAAAATGCCTCTCACAAGCTCTGTAAGCGTTATGTCTGTCCTCACAAACTTGGCAGCCATGCGGAACAAGTAACATATCACGTCAAAGCAGAAGACCAGGAGCAAGATTGGCCGACGTCTGACAGCTACATGTTGTTGGAACTCAGCTTCCACAGCTGCACACACAAAACTTGTCAATTCACTCACATACAAAGCATACTCAGCACTTCTGCAACACAATTTACAGACGTGCCTGCATCTCGGAAGTTGAGTGTGATCTGACTGAGTTCAAGGGATTTAGCGTCGCTGCATAGAGTGCTGAAAGCTTCCTCTGACAAGCCGGGAGACAGTTCTCCCACAGCGTCATACAGCACTTTATGGAAGCCTTGCAGCTCGCGATGTCTGCTTGGCACACTGAAGCCACTTCGCTGCTCAGCATTCTCCTTACTCTCTTGCGCCATACCGGAAAGAGTGCCACCGAACAAAAAATGCTGAAGCCACAGCATCGTTAATTTAGCATAACTTGAAGCCACAGCATCGTTAATTTACAGGCAGCGTGGCTGGAACGGTGCCATGAACGAGGCGTGCTGCATAGTCCTGAGCAGCGGATGTCACAGTGCCGCAAATGACCTCCGTCTCCACGAATGTCTGTCCTAAGTGACCGCCGCAGCAGCGACTCGTTGATCACAGAACAGGTCTCGTGGCCAGCATTGCAATGACGCCCTCCGTCGCTACGCGGCAGTAATCTATAATGCATGCCAGCGGTCCAGTATGGGGCCACAGAAGCTCCACGTGTCATGTTGACTCACAGATCTGCTGCTCAGTTGAAGTGGTGCTTCCATCATAATTCGAGTGCCTTCATTACACCTTATAACCTCAACAGATACGCAGAATTGCCAACATTGGTGCTCACAGTACTGACTAGTCGTGGGCTGGGCAGATGGTTCCAGTCACCATACTCAATGTTCTCTCATGCACAACAAGAAATCTCGCACATAACAAGAATTCACACTGGACTGACGACTCACTGTCCTCGCTCATGGCACATCACTGAACAAATAATCTTGTGCTAAATCAAACCTTGTTGGCCATCATAGAGCACAGATGTTGCAGTGTCCTTCAACTAAGCTCCCAAGGCTGACAGCATTGCTGGCAAGCCACATTGCAACTAAGTGCTTGTTCAACGAGGTGTTCAGCTCTGCAGTGAAGGCCACTTGGTCCTCACAGCTTGGAGGGCATCTTTGATGACAATGTTCTGGTGGCTGCTGAGCTGAGCACCTGATCTATGGGCAGAAAATGAAGATTGCATTCTTGAATGGCTTCTGCAAGCCTCCGTACATCTTCTGCTGTGTGAGCAGCCGAAAGGCTGACTCTTAGCCTACCACCAGCATGTTCAGTCAGTCACTTTCATTGCGTGAACAATCGTGCAAGGATGACAGGCAGCAATCGCTTCCTCTCGGACCGTGATCACTTCCATTATGCAACACTGGCAACAAGAACAAACAGGCTGCAATAGCATCAAGGACAAGACCAGCACAACACAAAATCTGGCCACTGGTATGGCCTGCAACTGCACAATGACAGTGATGGTGCCACTTGTGCTGATGCTTGTCTAGTTGTCCATGTCCAACAGATAAAATTATGTCTGCTTGTACCAGCCAAAGTTGCACAGCATGCATACAAGATTGACAGCTTTAAGCTTTGCAGCCAAGGTGTCTCATGCATGTTTGAGAGCCAACCTGCTGGTGTTTTTTGGCACTGTGGGGGGCCGGATGGCAGGCACATGAAAGCCCTTCTTCAGTAGCTGAGCGCTAGCTGCCAGAGCTGTTGCTTCATCCCCCACCACTAGGGGTATGACTGGGCTCTGAACAGCTACCCCCAACAAGTCGCCCAGCTGTTGCACTCTTTCCCATAGATTCTGCCGCCTCTCGGGTTCCTGCATTCGTCAGAAGTGAGCACATGTCAGTAGCTGCAGGCAAAATAGCCAGCAGGGTGTGCCCTTCCCTGTGTGCTAGATAGAGGCCTAACAGTGCCAACAGGGCATTCCGTTGATCAAGAAGCAAAAGCAGAGCAGCTCATCAAAGCTGAACACCAGCTTTGGAACAGAGATAGACACCAGATCAGGAGTTCATACAGTCCATAAGCCGTCGCACAGGCTTGATTCCTTGGACATGATCTGCGCTCACCCACACAAGCAACCACGCCAAGTTTGTGATAATTTGCACACTTTAGTTTGGATGAGAGCATGGATGCAAAAGGGCCTGCGGAAAGCAGCAAAAAAGAAGGCATGGAAGCACAGGCTTGAGCTATACCTGATGACACACATGGATAGCAGCCTGAGCTGCAGCCACAGCAGGCAAGGGCAGGGCCGTGGAGAAGACATAGGAGCGGCCCTTGTTCATGAGGAAGCTTTTCAGAAGGCTGCTGCCCGCCACAAAGCCCCCGTGGCTACCAAAGCCTTTGCTCAATGTGCCAATGTGTATATCCACCTCATCAGCAACACCAAACATCTCTGCTGCCCCACCGCCCCTACAGTAACACTGCCAGACTGTGAGTTGGTTCCCTGGACGTTGTAAGCACACTGGCTCAATCAAAGTAGAGACACACGTTGGGGCTGTGTAATGCAATTTTTGCATGTAGACAGTGCTTTGTCAGCTGCTGCAGAGAGGTTGGCTGATGCTCCAAGTCACAGACCAGAACCCAGACATGACCGGTAAAGATATTGTGCATAAAGATCCAATGCTTGGTGTGCTAGGGCCTGCCTGCATACATAAGCTGTATGCAGGAGCAAATGGTACGTACCTAAGGACAGTGGATGTCGATTTGTCTGGATCAACTTGCATTCAAAGTGAGTTGTCAAAGAGAGCACGCTGTTCATTACAGAGGGTTTGTACAATGCACAGCTGACACTTGTTTGCCTGTTGATGGTGTGTACAATATCCTGGTGTGCTCAGTGCAAGAGAGCCATGCACATGCAGCGTGCAACAGAGGCAAGCTGCGTACTGCAGCAGCAAACAGCTGTATTGTGCAACTTACGCATGACCGGCAACCAGCGTGGCATGAGCTTCATCCAGAGCGAGGGCAAAGCCGTACTGACGCCTCAGACGGACTAGTCCAGGCAAGTCTGCAAAATCGCCGTCCATGCTGAACAGGCTATCAGTGATGACTAGCTTGCGTTTGCTGGAAGGGCAGGCAGCCAGGAGCTGCTCAAGATGGGCCATGTCGTTATGCCTGTGAGCAGCAAAGTTGCAAAGCTTGCACAAGGTTGCTTCCTGTGTTTGCTAGCTGAAGGGCACTGCTAATTGAAGGGTACTGGCATGCAGGCTGTTTCAGTGTCAGTGGGATCAAAGCTAAAAAGAGCGCATGCTAGGAGCGGGAGGCTGTGGCATGCATACATGGCGTTTGCTGAGCCTGCTGGCAATTGTAGGCTCACAAGGAAGATGCCACTTGGTGCCCAGACACACATGTGCTGAACATATGTGTCAACCTGCAACTAGGTGTATCTGTATCAAGGTGCAGATGTGGTTTGTTGAATGTCATGTGAGTATTGCTCCTGCAGCATTGCTGCCAGTCATGATTCCTGTGGTTTGCTTGCATGCATAAGTGTCTTGTCTGCAAGGTAGAAACATGAAGGTGTGACTGAGAAACAGACTTGGTGTTACCTGTAGACCTGCAATGCCCCCCGAGATCGGATGGCTAAACGGCAGCCATCAATGATGGACGCATGATTCAGCTCATCAGAAAAGATGACAGCTTCTGGACCTTGACAAAGGGCTGAAACTACAGCCAAGTTTGCTGCAAAGCCTGAGGAGAACAGCAGGCAGTCTTCTGTACCCTTTAATGCAGCTAGGGATGTCTCCAAGTCTTGGTGCATCTGTGTATAACCTCCAACTAATGCAGAAGACCTGGGACCTGAAGGGCACATTGTGCTTGTGCATGACAAGGTCAAATACACTTGCACAGACATTTCTTGACTGTCATTGGCCACAGCAAGGGAGCACAAAGAGAGTATTTTCCCAGAATTGAAGTTGCTTGTCGGTACACTGACAACCACATGAACATTGCGTCATACTTGGATGCACACAAGCTGATCTGAAGCTGGTCTGGAGCAGCTTACCCATGCCACAATGTGTAGCTGCCTCAGCAGCTGCTTTGCAAATAGCTGGATGCTGGGAGAGGCCCATATAGTCGTTCAAGCTGAATAGTTTCAGTCTCAAGCTGACCTGCATTCCGTCGGATTATTTGTGACACAGGCAGTTCCACAATTGCCTGTTTCTCTGTTGACATGAAAATGCTTGGGAACAGCTGTACCTGAGAGTCGACCAGGTGCTCCGACCCACTGATGTCAGCTATGCTGTCATGCCACTCCTTCAAGGTGGCGTGGCTAATCTCGACCTGCGAATCAGCATGTTCACGAGCAAGGAAATGAGTCCAGTGGATGTTCTGCTAGACGTCCGACCAGAGCATACCTCCACGGGGGACAGGGTGGTGCTGACAGGGTGCAGTGTCCGCAACAAATTGGCACTTTCTAGTCTACTGACAGAGCTGCTCAGCCAACGTTGCCATTGCGTACTTTTGTCGGCTGAGTGATGAGCCGTTGGCCTCTGCTGGGCGTCTTGAGCTAGCATGGAAGGCAGAAAGTCGGAACTGTGGTTACATGCTCGCGACAACCACACGACTTTGGTTATGCAGCAAGCTTGAACCGTAAAACCCAGGCTGTCAGACATTGTGATCTTTCTCCTGTGTTGGTCGTGCTGCTGCATGGAAAGGTGGGCAACATGCCCAGCGCCGATGGCATTCCCTTGCGCAATGAAAAGCTTGTTGCACTTGCATACATCGCTGCCTAGAGCAGCTTTCAGCCACTTGAGTGACTAACTCTTAATCTGAAACTAGCTACATGGCACTGCACAATTCGTGGACTGCCCGCCCCTGCTGATTTGTCGCCCCCTGTGATACCAAGGTGTTTTGTACATAGAAAAGGCGGACCGCTTAAGCAGCACCAAATTTGCCTCCAAACGTGCATGGCGCTATGCAAAACTGTTCTACTTAGTTTTAATGGATCAAATTGCCAGACTGACCAATGAGTGTAGGCTTTTTGAAGTTACCTTGAAGTTCTTAGCAGCTGTCATAAGCCCGTCCAGGAACAAACAGGTCTAGGCAGTGCTCATGTGTACCAAGCAACGGTAAAATGCGCAGGGCATGTACAGCACAAATGCATGCACAGTTGAAGAGGTAACTGTAGTTGGCACTCAGAACAAAAAGCTGTCAGACTGAAGAGGGCGAGGCAAGTCCTGCTTGCTCTGTGATATCGTACATCCAATCAGAAGCAATCTCTGAAGTTATTTGTACAACTAAAGAGACATTCTGTACATGCGGGATGCGATACAGCACAATGAATGCACACTGGGACACTGCAGACTTAGATGCAGACAGAACAACAGATTAAGCACATTCACTCTTGACTAAAGTAGGAGCATTGCACTTTCAGCAGTAAATGCTTTCATCAACATATACAATACCAGCAATGCACAACTGATGACCAAAACAGCCAAGTCACACAGATGACTGTGAAACAATTGCTTGCTGGAAACACTCCTTGACAGGCTAAAGCAGGCTCTATGCAAATCCTGGACGCAGGAAACTGGAAAATTTTCAGCACTGCAGAAAACGAAGGGCGCAGAATTATCAGCAAGAGGAGCAAGAACAAAACAGAGCAATCACACCTACAGAACAGGCATGATCTTCAAATTGGGCGGTGCAGCATTCTAGTGCCCAGTCAGAAGAACATGCAGCAGTTGCTGTTGGTGAGCAGAACATCTGTGTCAGCCCCTCTTGCTGTCTGCTGTACAGAACTTTCAAATGATGTTGTTTGTAAAATAGTTGTACCAATCTCAAAACAGTCGCTTGTACCCACTTTTACGTCTGGTTCGTCTCACCGCCTCTGTACAAGCTTTCCCGGATGGTCACTGAAGAGTCAGTGCCAAGCACGCCATCAGCACAAGTTATCCTGCAGAGGCATACACACAGATCACACACCCAACCTACCAGTTAGCTTGACAGTTCAGAACAAAATGACAGTCATGTTCATGAAAAACATAGCTCCCCCATCACTGCCGAAACGCCAGCCAGGATCTCCAAAAACTCGTCAAGCAAGGGATCCCTGCAGAGGACGATGATGACAGACACAGAGGGCAGGAAATGCTGAGAAGGGCATGAACATGACACAGAAAAGGACTGAAACAGGTGCCCCTCCTATGGGATGTCACCCAGATCAGAATAAACAGGCTGAACACTGAGATGACACAGAGCAGGACCGAAGCAGATGCACTCCTACCATGACTGTCACCCAGTCAAGAAGAGAACAGCTGGTACAGCAGGTGCTGAGCAGAACGACGGAAAACAACCAGCCTGTGGCATGTCCGAAAGGGGGGTGACACATCAGAAACAGCCGAGGCACATCAGAACAGTCTGTTGCAGTGAGAAAGTCTGTGACAGAGCAGTGCTGCACAGTGACGTACACTGTATCAGAATGCTTGAGAGATTCAAAAAAGATGTAGCACTGCAGATGGTGCAAGCTTGGCAAAGTGCTGATTGACAGAAGCATGACAGAAGCTTGCACATCCTGCAATACAGCAAGCTGGAACAAAACAAGAAGCTTGTCGTTTTGAAAACCCAGAGACTGAGGCAGCCACGCAGATAGTTGGGGCGATCAAGTATGACAGCCGCGCAACAGCAGATGACAGTGTCTTATAAGCTTGTACGTATGAACTCAGCCTGCCCTATTGATACTCCACACAGCAGACAGTAGCAGCCAAAAGGGCTGGGCAAAGCTGAGCAGAGTCTGGATGACAGCTGAACAGAACAGAGGCAGGGAAGGAAGATCATGGGGGCCAACAAGAGAAGAGTGACTATGCATATGACAATTGTGAGCATACCATGCCACAGTGGCCAGATGACAGGACAGACAAGCAGGTTGGAAAAACATTGACAGTTGTGCCCACCTACACTCTCATGGCTTGGCCTTCCTTGCCATGGTTGTAGAACAGGTCCAGCATGACAGAAAGGCCTCGACTCAGTGTTAAACTGCTCTGGCGGTGCATGCTTGCATCTGGCGCATCTGGGTCCAGCAAGGTCAGCATCACATCCAGAGGCTCTGCTGCATCTACTGGACCAGATGCAAACGCTGACAATCCTGAAACAGTGGAGGTGACAGCTGGCACGGACAAGTCACTCTTTGTCTGGCTGGCGAGGGGCTGAAGTGAGGCAGGGAGGGCAGATATGGGGGCCTTGGTGACCCCAGCTGGGGTGGAGAGCAGCAGTGCCGAGGGTGAGAAAGGGGTGAGGGTGTGGTCCTGGGGGGAGTGGTAAGAGCCCTGGCTGCTGTGCTGCACCTGCCTTTGCTGCCATACTGAAGAAGGTGCAAGCATGTGGGCTGGGCTGCAGCGCAACAGAGCAACACTTGTCAGCATCGATAGAGCAGAGCTGAGCTATGAGGGACCAATGGATGCTGTTCAGCAGATGCATTGTATGGCCGCAAACACACTGCCAGCGCAATACACATCAACTGATGACGCAGTAAGAGACCTGTATCAAAGTTGTCTCAAGATGCCTGACGCTGACAGCAGGCTTATGATGCATGGACACAGCGTAGTGCATCTTGCCAGCAACAAATGGCAGGTAGAGTCAGGGCATGCTGGCCTTTGAATTCCTGCACTCATCACTATGCATGCCATGGCAGCACCAGACCATTGCCCTGCACCACAGGTGATTTGTCTATCAGCTATGTCAAGGCAAAAATACCTGCTGATTGGCTGGGTTGCTGGCAGACCCACGATGTTCTGTTCCACTGCTAAAGCCACACCCTGCCCATGAGACTTGACGTTGCCAATTGCTGATGTGTGTGCGTCGCTCTTGACGTCCATCAGCGAAACACCCTGAGGCACCAGATTGCATGTCAAGACAGTATATGTTGGTACCCAAATGCAGCACCAAGCTAGTATGCCATCTAGTGCAGCAAATGGTGACCCTGTGTGCCATAAATATGCATGTACACCCTGCTGGTGCCTATACCCTTCTACAACACCAAGCATATACCCTTCTACAACATTAAGCACAGGAATACAGCATATCGCACCTGTTCTAGAGATTGTTCTTAGTGTATGACTTCCATAGCTAGATCCTTGTTGGTTTGCTGCAGAGCTGACAGCCTGCTGTGGAAAGTCTGACACAATGAGGATGCCAGGTGTCGCTCGCCCTCCACGCGTGCAATCTGCTCAGCAAGCTGGCCATGAGTCGCAGCCACAGCAGCAACCTGCCACAATCCACACACTATTTGGCAGGTGTCAAATGCCAAAAGCAAGCTGACATACAAACTGAATACCAACAACCTGGTGAAAAGGCCACCTACAAAGATATGTGAAACAGGCGTCACACATCAGCAGTTTGAGTTGTTAAGCAGGTGGTGGTGCAAGCTGACCTTTGCTTCCAAGACGCCAGAATGCTGTGTCCGCCTGTCTCGCACCCTACGCGCTGACTCCCGGTTGGCTGTGCGCCGACGCAGCTTGCGCTTCTCTGCCTCAGTCAAATTTGGACTGTCAGCAGCTTCCTCATATTTCAGAGGGCGTCCAACCCTTTTCTTTGACTTGTCACATGTCTGGCTGCATCCTTCTGATGCTGGGACATTGTACTCAGCATTCAGGGGATGGGCGGCGATCTGACTTGCTCCAGAAAACTGGCTGGGAGGAAACTGCTCTAGATGCAGCAGGTCCTCCTGCTTGATGTTTCTCTTCGGCTGGCGAATGCCTGCTGCCATTGTTACTTTGGTCAACGTGGGCTGTTTATCGCTCAAGTCACCTGAGGACGGTGCGGTAGCGTTGTCGCTCAGATATAGATAGTCTGGGTGCTTTGTATGAGAAGCGTCGCGAAATGAATAGCGCGTCTGTGCTTTATCACGAGAATGACCAGCAGCTGGAAGGCTGTCCGATGCAAACATTGGGTGCACGGTAGCTGCAACCTTCCAGCTGACTCTGCGCCAGCAACCGATCCCGTTGGTGTGTTATCAGATATTTCAGCACTGGTCGCAGAAGTCAGCACTGGTCGCAGAAGAAAGGCAGAAAAATAAGACCGAAACATCTATTCTGCAAAGCTATAGCATCACTGACCTTGAACAACTGTGTATCCTGCGCTCGCTGACAGCTTTGTCCTGAGCCACCAGTGACAGAAGTTTCCACTGCTGTGATCACGTTCAAGCCGAGACCAAAGCAACACCCTTGAGTATCGGTAACACCACACTCAAGCCCAGTGGCCGTACGGGCGCAGCCCAGAGGCCTTCGTTAGCGGGGGGCCTGTACATCTTGGGCTGGCTCGCGTGAAGAAAGTATCTCCTTAATTGCATGTGCCAATCTTGCACCCCCGTGGTCTCACGAGTTTGTGGCGTAATCCGTCATCCGCAAACGGTTGCAAACGGTTAAGCGGTTTCTTCTCTCTCAACTCGTGACATGATGTGCATGCGATGGCGTCAATAGCGTTGAATCTCAATGCTCAAGCACCTGCTGCGAGAGTCGTCGCAGACTTCGCTTGGTTTAGTTCGCCAGCTTGCACAAGTCCCTGGGCTGGCAAGGGCATGCAACGTTCGAAATTGTACGACACGCAGCTCCTTAACATGTCTTCCGCTAACGACGCCTGTGTACATGATATGGGGCGCCAATACCGATGTCGGCAAGACGTTGGTGTCTGCTGGCCTTGCGGCCGCCACGAAACGCAGTGACATAGCGTGCATGCAGTATCTCAGAAAACTGGAACGAGTGTACATAGCTGTGCCTGCAGAGGCTGTTGACGTTCATCAAGCCAGTACAAACTGGGTTTCCTGAAAGATTCTGATGCTAGGCTCGTGGTACGGTTAAGACCGTCGGCCAATAGCTGCCTCGTTTGAGCAACTGCGAGTTAAAACTAAGTGTCTTGGTACAAAGGACCTGCTGACGCTCAGGCTCTAGCTAGTGGAGCAACGCCAAGCCTTGGTGCGCATGCAGCACGATTGGACAGCCTGCACATTGCAGACACCTCAGGGGCAGGAAGCTATGACACAGCCAGGACGCTGTTTGCATGGACAGACCCTGTGAGCCCACACGTTGCAGCTCGAACAGAAGGCAAGCAACCTGAATAAGAAGTGCAACATGCATTGGCATCACACAAATCACCCAATGCATGCACCATTCTTCAGTCTAATGTCTATTGATTATTAGTGTGGCTTGAATATACGTACACCATGCAGGTCATGCAGTGACAGATGCACAGCTCCACACTGCTGTCTTAGCAGGCCTTCAAGATGCTGCTGCTCTGTGTCATCAGCACAGTCTACCAGGCATTGCGTTTGTTGAGACGGCAGGAGGGCCTGCAAGCCCAGCCCCATCAGGGTCTTTGCAGGTGAGACCATGTCTCCTGGTCACGCCGCATTGTCCTTTTGCGCCACCCAAAATACTCGACAGTACAGTCAAAAGATGACTAGCTGGCAGCATGTGCTAGCACTGAACATAATGAATGGCATGGCCACACCTAATTTGTTAGGACTGAAGTTGTTTTTGTGGATTAGATGGTACTGATCTGAGGACAAGAAAGTGCTGAACGCTGCTCAGGCAGCTTGCAAGCTGCACAATGATCTGATTGCAGATGCGTTGAGATGTTTTGCGGCAAATCCATGGTCAGGATGCCTCAATTCCTGTGCAATCTTCAGCTGTGCAAGACTCATGGTCCCTGAGCACACATCACCCTATCAGCTAGCTTTCATCACCAAAGCATTTAACCAACTAACCCATACGATCAGCTGGCTTTTACTGGCATAAGGTGCAATAACCCAGGCAATCAACATGCTGAAAGGCTCGTGACATGTGTGTGTGCATCTGTAGTGTGACTGTTGGCGCCCTCTACGTCTGCCTGCCATCCTGGTTGGAGATGCACGCTTAGGCGGCATCTCAACCAGTGTGACTGCATATGAGACCCTGCGGTCCCGAGGATATGATGTCCCAGTCATAGTGCTAGCAGCAGGTTCACATGCAAGGCCCAACAGGGATGCCATCCAGGCCAATGTGAGGGCTGAGACTGATGTTGTGGTCCTTCCCCACGCTTTGCCTGCTCTGCCTGCCTCTAAGTAAGTTGCTCACACCTCAAAATTGTTGTCCTGCACCAGGCATAACAGTTGACATCGCTTTCTACAGCACTCTTTTGCACACTGTGTATTTCAGATGGGCTTTGCACTGCATCTGTTAGCTGCATGTAGTTGGGTCTAGACAAAGTCTGACTGTACTACCTGAGCATGCTTGCGCGCTGTAGCACAGATTGGCACCTTGTCAGAAGCTTTTGATCGAGATCATGTCATCTGTTTAGTCCTGATGCTGGCTGCTGTTGAATAATATCAGCTTGCAAGCATTGACAAGCAGTGTGCAAAATTGTCATGACCTTGCAAGCTGTGCAGCTGTGCAACACAAAGCTTGAGAACGCTTATGTTCGGAGATCAAACCTTGCTTTTGAGAGTCTTGTCTCGTAACAACCTGTTTTAAACTTCGCTCAGGCAGCGTGAAACAGGCAGCACATATTGGCTTTGCTTGACTGCACAGTACCAAGCTGTCTGTATGCATGCTTTCTAGTAAAAAGATGCATATCACCGATAATGTGTTGCAACAGATTACAATGTCACCTGTCTCCCCAACAGGATGTTGCAATAGGTCACAGCCGTTTTGCGCTTTGACATCACATCGTATACACAGCATGCAGTTATGCTGCCACACAAGTAAAGCGTACAGGATCAGCTGTCTGTACAGCATGCAATCACACAGCTCTTCCATTAGCTGCAAGATCAACTGTCTGTACAATGTGCAAGTGCATGATTTTGACACTAGTCACACTTGTTGCAGGAGCAGGACAGCGTTGGATGGCGCACTGCAGGAATGGCTGCAGAATTGTGCCCCGGCCTTTGATGCCCTGCTTGCTCAGCTTGTGAGGCGGCACCAACAACGAAGTGAGCTCTTCTCTCAATGATCTGTGACACTGTAGAACCATCTGTGACACTCTTAGACCATCTGTGACACTGCAAGACCATCTGTGACACTGTGCGACTATCTGTGACGCTGTGTGACCACCTCTAACATGGGCATGTTTGCCTTCACCTTCATGGCCCTGAGGTCTCAGCGTCTTACGCTTCTGCTTAGCCAGCATTTGCGTCATGCATATGTCACACCACATTCAATGCGCGCTGCTGCTGCACAGAAAATTGCTGTTTTTTGGTACACTGGCCCACTTGTCTCTTGAAAGCATATTAAGCAGTGCTGCCATGGAGGGCAATCAGTGGCTGCATTCCTGCAACTGCAAACTGTGCGCCTCAAAAGAGCATGTTTTCATTGGCAAACCAAAGATTCAGCACTGTATCTCTGGCGCTGCACCCTTTCTACGCTGTTTTCCTTCACTGTATTCCCCCATTTTATGCAATGGCGAAGTGGGCAGAACACGCACTCTTGTTGTGACCCACCTAGGACCTTTATGTGTTGTAAACAACAGAGTGTCAAAGTTTACCGATGGCCTATGGTCGTAGCTCCGGGCTGCCGCCTTAGGAGGCTCCCATTATGATCGCTGAAAAGCGTAAACTTTTCTTTTCTTTCCTTTCAAAGTTTACCGTGTTTCTGCTCATCAAGGGACATGACAGCATCAATCATGTGTGATGTAGTGGCCCTCCTGGGTGAAGCCCAGGCAGCAGCGAAGAAGAACTTCTGGTGGCCCTTCACCCAGCATTCCACAGTGCTTCAAGACAGCGTCACTGTCATTGACTCCAGATGTGGAGAGTCCTTTGCAGTGTACCAACCAGGCAACAAAAGTGGCACTGCTGCTCAGTTGCAGATGCAATACGATGCGTGTGCCAGTTGGTGGACACAGGTGACACTGCTGCTCCTCTGAGTCTGCAGTCGTTCTTGTGCCAGACAGAACCTGCTTGGGCCATGCATGTTGGTCATATATAGCACAGAGACAAACATACAGCGTGCATGTCTTAGGATTTTCCAAAGACTGGCAACCTCTGCTGCATATATAGTTGGGGCGACTGCTATTGTCAGAATATGGATGCCAAACACAGACACAGTGAAGCATCTTTGCAACACTTCCTTGCCAAGTGTTGCAAAGGGCCCTCAGGACCTAGGGGGGCAGTGTTTCACATACACTTGTGTCTCGTATACAGCGCCACTGCATGAGTGGTGTAGTTTTTTATTTTCTTTCTTCTCAAAGTGTTGCATAAAGTGTTGCATGACTGCAGCTTCATGCAAACATATCCCCAAACACAGCTCCCATTTGGAGTTGCATGTTTTGCCAGATATCGGCGCAGCTCTGACTTGCCGCAACACAACAAGAAGTGTTGCACCCAGTATGCAATGCAAGTAAATCAGCACTACTAAAATCAGATACACAAGACAACAAGCTGCTGCGACTCATTTGTGCATGCCTGTTCAGGGCGTGAGTGCAGAGCTGCAGCCAAAACTGGTGAGCAGCATGGCATATGCAGCAGGCAGGTACGGGCATGTCATCTTCCCCGAGAACACCCACCAGCCTGCTCTGCACCTGGCTCAGAAGCTGCTGGATGGTGTTGGTCGGGGCTGGGCTGGCAAAGTCTTCTTCTCTGACAATGGGTATGACTCTGACTCGAGCCACTCCATCTGACAGCACATTCCTGTTGCAGCATTGCTTGTTGGGAAGCAGTATCTGAAAGCAGCATTCCTGTTGCGACATTGCTTCTTTGGAAGCAGTCAGTGGACAGTGGAATTCATAGGCTGTTGAAACGGGCATGGCATTCAACAAGTTTGGTGTGATTTGTAAAGAGCTTTGCAAGGATGATTCTGGAAGCTTTGAGTGTGCACTTGTGGCTCATGTTGCATTGCCTGATGCCTCAGTCTGATGCCTCAGCAACACCTGTGCTTGTCAGCATGTGCTGAGATATGCTTCTCTGACTAAGCATGTGAGGCATGTTGCTGGTCCTATATGTTCATGACAAAACCTTGCAAGCGTTCATCTTGCAAATCAGAAGCTGTTTCTTCCCCATCTGGAAGTTCTGTTAGCAACCGTGAAGACTGCCATATACTCTGGCAATATAATGATGCAGCATCTATGCACAATTGAGGTTATGTCATCTCTGCAGGTCAACAGCCATGGAGGTTGCAATCAAGATGGCCATGCGTAAGTACAAGCACGACCGCCCAGGAATCATCTTTGCAAGGAGCCCATCAGACCCTGGGACACGGACTCAAGCTCAGGCTGCATGTGACTCACATGCTGAGCTGCATGTGATTGGGCTGACTAATGGCTACCATGGTGACACTTTGGGAGCCATGGATGCTGTTGCTGAGACTCCATACAATAATGATGACCAGACTCCCTGGTACGTCCTGTCTCTTTATTGAGCCTCGTGATGCTAGGTATTTCTTTTCCTATTTCCTGCAAGCTATGTCAAAGCGCAACTGGCTGGGTCAAACACCTGCGAAATTTGCAAGATCGTGTTGAGCCTCCTGCTGCTAGAACGAATCGATGTGCGCATTTTTGCAAGCTATATTAAAGCGCAACTGTCTGGCTCAGACATGTGCAAAGTTTGCACCATCATGGTCAATCGGACATCTGTACACTCACTGTAACAGGATGGACATGGTTCAGGCTAGAGTGTGTCATTGAGAATTGATGCTTGGCTGTGATTTGCCACTTGAATGTCTTGAAGCTATTGAGTATTGTTGTTGCAGGTTCCAGTCACGTGGGTTGTTTCTGCAGCCCCCAACTGTCGGGCTGACACAAGGACAGTGGCAGATCAGCATCCCAAGCGAGATGTGGGATTTTGTGAATCGCAATGCAGGCAGTCAGATGGACGATGTGCAGCTCACCTTTCCCAGGCGCGAAGGGGTCTTTAGACAGCGACAGGATGTGCAGGACGCCTATGCTTCTTACATTGCATCACACTGGCAGCAGTATGAATCTGGGCGTCCAGTGCGCATTGCTGCTTGCATTATGGAGCCAGTGCTACAGGTGATCCAGCACTTGTCTGAGCAGCTGAGGCCTTGTATCTGTGTGCTAGGGTCTTGCCTCTTCTTTGTGCAGCAAATGCTGGCCATACAACATGCATGCGCCAGGACGGTGAATGTCACAAACGTTGTCATACCGTCATGCCACAGAGTAGTGTCACTTGACACAATCAGCTGGTGCCATTGTTGCCCTGGGAGCTGGGGATTGAGTTGACTCTCTGTACAACACGATATCTGGCAATGGTATGCTGTCGAAAGATCTGGTATCAAGCTATGTCAACCAGCTCTGCCTTGCTTGTGTCTTGTGTGTGTTGGCTGGTCCTTTGCCAGCAAATGCACTGCAGCATGTGGGTCAGAGGCTGATTGCAGCAGTGGCAGTTGCCATATGCCATCCGTCAGTAAGCTGTATCACAGCTGTGACACTGGCCTTGCATTAATTTTCCTTTACAATTCCCTCAAGCCTGAGGGAGTACCAGGCTGTTTTGTGATGCGCTCAAGCAGCCTGTGCCTTTTGCTTTCAAGCCAGAAGATGTCTGATGGATTACAACTGGCTCCACACCCCAGACTGTAAGAAGGTGTTACATGAGGAATGGAATTGTGCAGGGTGCAGGTGGGATGGTGATGATAGACCCGGCCTTCCAGCGAGCCATGGCACAGCACTGCCAGGAGCACAACATCCCTGTCATACTGGATGAGGTCTTCAGTGGCATCTGGCGGTTGGGACACTTGTCAGCTGCTGAGATGCTGGGCATCCAGCCTGACATTGCCTGCTATGCCAAGCTACTGACTGGTATGGCTGCTGCTGTAGTATCTGCACGGCAACATGCATCTTACACGGAGCTTGCATGGTTACATGCATCTAACACGGAGGTTCACAAGCTGTTGTGTCAGTGATGACGCGCATCCTGCTTGTGGCAGATGCAACACAACATCTTTGACCCCTCCCAGACATCTCCACACCATGTCCATGATGTGCGTGTGCTGTACTCATTCAAGCTGGCTGTGCACAGATGGCCTTTTGAGTTTCAATGTGTGTGTCTGTGAGTCAGCCACCCAGGTTGCAGGTTGTGACAGTGATGGCCACTGAAATTGTACAGACTCACGATTCATTGTAGAAGCTGAAGTGATGGTGATGAATGCAGGTGGCATGCTGCCTCTGTCTGCCACTCTGGCCACAAACAGCATCTTTGAGGCGTTCCAGCATGATTCTAAGCTCAAGGCTCTGCTGCATGGCCATTCTTACACAGCACATGCCACAGGCTGCAGCGCTGCTGTCACAGCCCTTGACTTATACACTGATCCCGCTTGCAACCCAAACCTGCGCAAACCAGACCAGCAGAATGCATCTCTGAGCTTGGTGGAGTTATGGGATGAGCAAATTGTGGATCAGCTCAGCAGGCATGCCCGTGTGCAGAAGCTTACTGTGCTAGGTAGGGTTCCAAATGCTTGTGCAGTTTGAGAAGGTCATGTGGCTGCTGCCATGTGACTGAGCTGGGCTGCTTATGTCATCACACAATAAGGAAACGACCAGATTGGCTGCATGACTGGAACATGTGTTGCATGCACGGTTGACTTTTTCACATAGTGCTTCAGTCACACCTATGATGGCCGGCTGAATGTGATTCAGGGACTGTGTTTGCTGCTGAACTCAAGACTGAGGGAGTGTCCGGCTATGGTGCCACCGAGGCTATACAAGTCGCGAAGGACCTGAGGTTGAGAGGCATTTATGCAAGACCATTGGGCAATGTTGTGTATCTGATGGTCACTCCCACCACCGCGCAGGAGACATGCAAGAAGCTGCTGCAAGAGCTTCATGCTGTTTTGTAAGATCTGCAACCTAGTATGTTTGACAGTAAAACTATCTAAGTACATTACCATGTAGAAGGCGTCAATTGTCAGGGTGAACATTGTCCTTCATGCAGTCAATAGCAGTCAAATATATGCGCAGTTACGTGATCAGCTAGCTAGTCCTGTAAGGCAGCCATGGGAGCACAAATGACCATATGCGTGCGTCATGTTCTTCCTGCCTTTTTGATCCTTTCAATGTATGGGCCAAACTCTAGCACAACAAGCTGGTATACATGCTGTTTGAAGTACACTACTTTGTCAGGAAGGTCATGCAGCTCTGCCCACTTGTATTCCAAAAACTCATTGTCAGCGAAATCAAGATCAATTTCTGAGTCACTGCCACAGAACTTGAAGAGCATCCTGCACGACAGACAAGTGCACTACATTCGTTTCTGCAAACCAAACCAGAGCTTTGCTTGATGGCATTTGCATCTTATACTTGATGTATTCATCCAAGTGCTGCGCTTCGCTACATGCTTTGTCATGGTTTGTCTAGGCAAGAGAGTTGCATGTGCATAGGCACTGCCAATGAGTAGTCAGACACAGCGTTGCATCTTGTGTTTGCTTGCTGCTGGAAGGCAGATCATGGGCTCACCATTTCTGTGTTTGGCCTTTGTATTTTGTCCAGCAGCCTGTGAGGGCTGACTGCACAGTGGTAGGAAACTCGTAGTCAATCCATTGGTCAATCTGCATGCACAGCACTTTGGAACATAGCAGCGCCCTGCAAGAGCTGTTTGTGTTTGCATGGTTGACATGATTCACCCCTGTCTGACCTGTGCCACAAATTCAATGCTCCTGATGCCTGTCTCTTCTAGCAATTCTCGAGCTGCTGCCACAAATGGGTTCTCGCATGGGTCAATGCCTCCCTGCAAGATCATGATTCTTCTTGAACACTTGCTGGCAGAACAAGAAGGGCAGCATGCTGCAGGCCACACTGCATGCCCCAGCAAACCCCCTGACCTGTGGCATTTGCCAGGTACCCTGACTGTCATCAACCCGCCTGCAATCGGTTCGAAGTCAGTGACACCTTGTCTTCAAAGCAGTGGCATTGTGCATTGAGAAAGCAGTCACTGACACTCTGACCTAGCAGCGAAGACAAGACCCTCGCTGTTCACTAAGCATATTCCCACGTTTCGCCGGTACTCCTGTGTGCTGACCAGAGCTGGTCTCGTAGTCAAGCACTGCGCCGTTGTTGTGTCAAACTTGGCAGCATTGCGACGTCGGAGTGACCGGTGCCGTCGGAGTGCTTGATCCCGGTGCGACAAGCACGCTTGTTGAGCTGACGCAGGGCCGGACGCAAGGCCTGATCGCTGATGTAGCGCGGGATGACAGTTGATCTGCACAGAAACTTGCAGGCGCGCGCAGCTGGGGTGCATGCGCTGTGTGACTCCCGTATGATACACCTTGACCCAAGGGGATTTTATTCGGCAGAGCTTTGGGCAGACAGCTCGCTTGCAGAGGAGCGCCTCAGATCAAGCGGTCTGCGATACTTTAAACTGCTGTGTCGAGCGACCACCCACGTTACTTCTCGCCCCCTGTCTCACTTTCTGATTCAGGTATGCGAAAGGCAATGTTTCTTGGCGGGTTGCGCTATGCAGTATGCTATGACGCAGCGTGCGATGCGAAAGAAGCGTCAATTGCAAAGAGAGAGAGAGAGATTACAATGCTTTAGCCAGCCAGCAAGTCTGATCACATATAGAAGAAGACGAAGGTCAAATGTGGAAAACATCAAGACAGTCTAGAGAGAGAGATTACAATGCTTTAGCCAGCCAGCAAGTCTGATCACATATAGAAGAAGACGAAGGTCAAATGCGGAAAACATCAAGACAGTCTAGAACGAACTTGAAAACCTGCATATGATCTTGCTGCGCAAAAAAGGATCTCATGGTGTACAGTACCGTAAATTGGTAACAGGTTTACTAGACGATCGACATGAACGATTGTTCAAAGATGGCTTTTAGGCCGCTCGAGCTCTCGGCAGGCGCATCGTTGCATACTACTTGCTATCTTGTTGGCCTCCGTGTCAGCGTCTCGCGCTGTAAGTGCTGCAGCAGAATACGGGTCTGATATGGCAGCGATAGGTGTTTTGAACCGCAGAGGCCTGCAAGCGATAGTAAATGCAGTGCAGACCCAGCCTTGGCGATGTTTGCCGAGCGCAATCGGACAGCAATGCTGCGTCAGCACTTCCTGCGCAAGCATGCAAGCGCAGCCGCAACTCGATGTGCAGGATGCCGCTGTTAGCACCGCGGAGGCCCACGGATCACATGGGGCTTTCGAGCTCGGGGCTATTCGCAACGACTGGAGGTGCCGGCAATCATTTGCTACGCTGCGTTTGCATCGATGGTCTGGTTTAGTTTGAATCGATCGTCTCAACAACTATGTTTGTTTCAGCCGAGAAGAGGTCGCTGCAGTGTACAACACCCCTCTCTTGGACCTGGTTTACAAAGCAGCGTCTGTACATCGCATGTATAATGACCCGCAGATGGTGAGACACTGACACACCAGGCGACATGCACTGCTCAGCTGCCTGCATACAATACTCATGCTGGACCTATGGCTTACAGGTTCAGCGCTGCACATTACTCAGTATCAAAACCGGAGGTTGTCCTGAAACCTGCAACTACTGTGCTCAAAGCAGCTCTTGGAGTAAAGATGTCGGCTTGAAAGCTGAGAAGCTAATGGACCTTGACTCAGTATACGAGGTGTGCTGATCTTCAGTAATGCACATGTGCAGTTGCTTGGATTGACAGCAACACTTTCATAGCAGACAAACATCAGAAAGTAGCATGCTATGCAGCCAAGCAGGAGCATTGGTAAGTCTGTGACATGCTACTTTTTGTGTCATACATATACAGGCAGCGATAAGAGCAAAAGAAGCTGGTAGCACAAGGTTCTGCATGGGAGCAGCGTGGCGAGGGCCAACACAGGTGCGCCTCTGTTGTCCTGTTCGTCTGCATCCAGTATGTCAGGCCTCATCTACTGATCGATTCAGCAAACCAAATACAAGCAGCTGGACATACAGCTCTTGCACCAGCTTGTAGCAGCAGAGCTCAGCCGGTCCCCATCATGCATGCTATGCAACTATCACTCTTCCACATTTCCCTGATGAACAAGGCAAGCAGCTTTGAGCTTGTTACTGTCACTCCAGGCAGTTGGTCTCCTTTCTTAAAAAATCCCAGCCGTGGCGCTGGTCCTTGATGAAACCTGTCAGCCACCTGCTGCATATTGCAGGTTGGCAAAAGACAATGGGAGCGTGTTCTGGACATGGTGGGCAAGATTCGAGGGCTGAACATGGAAGTCTGCACCACTCTGGGTATGCTCACACCAGAGCAAGCAGCACAGCTGAGAACTGCTGGTCTGACAGCATACAACCACAACCTGGACACCAGCCCTGAGTACTACCCCAAAGTCACATCCAGCCGCAAGTATCAGGTAGGCTGACTCACCTTGATCATAGGTCCCAGCTGGGACCATGCTTGTGCTGTGTGAAGCCATGCAAGGCCGTTGTCTGAAGCCAGAGCCACGCTGCATGAACAGCACATCAAGCTTGTTGTGAAGATGGCATCCTTTATCGAGTGAAAGCACAGCCCAATAATTAACTGTTGGCTGAGATGAAGGCTGGCACAAGCTCTATGTTTGCAGCTAGACTTTGTGGTGCACACTTTGGGCAGGGCACTCTGAGGCTTGTTGAGAATGTTGCAAAGTCTACACACTCAGGTCATGCAGACATTATCCATTTGGCATGTAGGATCGGCTAGACACCCTACAAAGCGTGCGCGAGGCTGGCATCAGTGTGTGTGCTGGGGGCATCATTGGGCTGGGGGAGGGCCCAAAGGACAGAGTGGGCCTCATTCACCAGCTTGCCACTCTCCCTGAGCACCCTGAGTCAGTTCCCATCAATGCCTTGGTGGCAGTTGCTGGTAAGCTTTCTGCCATCTGTGATAAGCAAGATGACAGATGATGAGCAGCTGCCTTTCTTATTGTTTGCAGACTCGCACAGCCAACTTCAGTTTTGTGCAGATACCAAGATGTCATTTATGGAAGTAAGACCAGGCCAGTGTGCCATGTAAATGACTTTACAGCTCCCATACTTTTTGACACAAGAGCCGCAGGAGCTTGTTTGTGTGTATCAGTGTCAAGAAGGTTGACATGTTGCCCAGGGAAAGCTTCGCAGCTCACTCTGTGAGTGTCTGCAGTCAGGAAGGCAGCCAATGTTGCTGTTGTGGGTGTATTGCTTGCCTGAGAGTATGGCTCATGTTTGTGAACAAGGGCACCTGGTGCAGGCACCCCCATGCAGGACAATAAGCCTCCTTCAGCTGTCGACATTGTGCGATGCGTAGCTACAGCGCGAGTCACCATGCCAAGATCTGTGGTGCGACTTTCAGCTGGCCGCCTCAACTTCTCCCTCACAGACCAGGTCAGATCATGCCCTCATTGCGTGTATTGTACTCTGCAAGCATGGAAGGTGTGCTTTTGTGAAATGCAGGCATGGATTGATGCATTGTCATCATGACATGGCGCCAAATATGCTTATGCTTAGGCACACGTTGTGTAATGGGTGATGCATGCATCTCTGCCACGCTGCTCTGTACGGACGTGTTGATTACGCAGTTTGGGTTTATGCCTCACTGGACCTGCTCGCCTCTGACCTGTTGCAAGATGCCGGAATCTGCCACACGCATGACAAAGCTTGAACCACGATTTAAGTCATGTGTTGGACCATAAACCGTGTCTCACATCCCTGGCATGAATGGCAACCTTTGCGTGTAGGCATTGTGCTTCATGGCGGGCGCCAACAGCATTTTTGATGGTGACAAGCTATTGACAACCAAGAACAATGAACGGAATGCTGATCTGGAAATGTTTGAGGAGCTAGGGTTGAAGTCCAGGCCAGCATTTGTACCATATCCTGCTGGAGCCAGCTCAAGTGATGGCAGTGCCGTACTTGGAGCAGCAGCTGCACAGCATTTGGCAGGAGCCAATCAACTTGCAACTGCAGCCACAGTGGCCGCTGTTCAACAGCAGGCTGTTGCATCAGCTTGACTGCAACATCATTCCTGAGCTGCTCTCTGCCCACATTGTGATTGCTACCCAGCCAACGTCATCAGAAAGTTATTTTTACAGTGTTATCAGAACATCCTTTGCTGTGAGCTGAGAGTTGTCAGGTTGTCTGTGAGCATGGGCAGAAAAGCCTGCTGAGAGCTTGAGTTGCGTGTCTTGACTAGAGTAAGTGATGCTGTGTGCATCTTCCAGGGCTGAACATGTTGTGATTTGTGAAGAACCCGCTGCAGAACATCATTGAGTTATTGTCTGGATGTATAATTAATCTAGACCCTGCGACGTGGTGCTTCACATCTTGAGTCACATGCAAGCTATGATCTGTTTCACAGGCAACAGGATGGCTGTGAAAAGTAATTGCCCTGCAGCCAAGGTGCAGCTACTTCGCTATGTGATTGTGTCAACATAATAATAGTCCAATTTTGCTTTGGGACTCCAGAAATACCTGATCCACACAGCAGTCTTGCCATGTCACGTCAACAGACAACATTGTACTCTGCAACTGCTGCCAAAATTTCACTTCAGAGTCAGTTGACCACAGCAGTCCATCACTGCAAATCTGCAGCATGTTCGGCAAGATCAATACACACAGCTTGTCGCACAAAAGAATCAAGAGGACATCTTCATCGTGGGGTGGAGCTTCCTGGTGGTTTGAACCCTCCTCCTGTCCATGGTGGATACACTGGTGTCCCTTGTACAGTTGTACCACCCTGTCCCATACCTGCACATGTTACCAAGGTGGCACAACTCGTCAGTCACGTTAGCAATCTGTACCATATTTACCAGTAAACGCAACTTTGTCTACCCTAAACATCTCTGCACATACTCACTGGTCAGTTTACAAACAACACTGTGTGCTCTTGCTTCAAACATCTATTGACCATGCACAACAGCCAAGAGGTATTTTCTGATGGGTAAGTTGGCCAAAGCATGTCACAACAAACACTCATACACACACTGATGCTCTTGGGAGATCATATGCCTGATGGCTGATGAGAGCAGTGGACCTTGCAAGTGCTTATAGTGTGCTCACCTGATGCAGGGTATCCAGGGTGCATCTGATCCGTGCTAGATGTCTGCTGTGCAGGCAAGCTGGACGAGCTGTAGCCCTGGTCATTGTAGCCCTGGCCAGCAGAACCTTCAGGATATGGCTGCATGTGTATGTCATGATGGGGCTCATACACTCCCTGAAATTATGAAAGTCCATTGACTGCAACGAAAGCTTGACAATGCATGAGGGCTGAGTGCATTGTGCAGCACAGGCGGCACACAAACAGTACGCTGAAGGCATTGGTGTTGACGAGATGCTGTCGGACAAGAGTGCACATGTGCAAGTACCAAACTTTGCGGGTGGACCTAGAAAATAGGCTGCACAGTATTCATGCGCGGCCTGCAAAACACTTGTACCAAGTCTAGCTGGTACTGACCTTTCGCGATGAGCACCGATACCAATATACCCACCCGCCTATCAGTAATGCCAACACTACTATGACAGCCACAAGGATGCCTATTGCAGCACCATAGTTGTAAGCTTTGATACTTCGGCAGTCATCAGGGTCCTCGACCGGGTTCAGCTGTGTCACAAGTGGTGCAAAATTTGTGTAAGCTGCCTGATTTGCTGAAGCAACGAGAGCAATACTGAGCACTGTAGATGCATCAAGAAACAGGACACAGCAACAGCAAGCTCACCAAAATCCAGCTGGTGTTGAACGACGCACAGGTTGTATTGACGAATATGTAAGCTGTGCTAGCATTGGAATTGCAAACAAGTCCACTTGTGAACTCCAAAGAGGAACTGTCTATGCTTGATACATTTCTCAAGTTGTCTGAGCTTGCTACAGCATACGCATAAACAAGCTCAATAGCGTAACAAACTATACAGCTTGAGCAATTCAGTACTGAAACAGCCTCACCTTTGGCAAAGACATCTGTGCACGACGTAGCGTTTGCTGTGCCACCTTGCAGGCTGCAGTCAACGCCGCTGTTGTCGTCTCTGTCCTCAATGCAGTCCCCTTCCAGATACAGCAAACTTACTCTGTAAACAAATGCGGGGTGATCTGCAGGACTTAGGCTGCTGAATCGCCCTGTCAACTTGAGCTGCGTACTTACGTAGTCTGCGAGGCACAAGTTCCAATCTGAGTGAAGTTGGCGGCGTACTCAAAGCTGCCCGCGAGAGTGCTAACATCGAAACTCTGGACTGTGCAGACTGAACTTTGCGCCAACACAGGGGACGTGTGTAACCACAGCGAAGCCAAAACTGGTGCAACCAACGAGGTCAACCGGAAGACGTAAAACATCGCTCTGCTGGTATGCTAGCGCCAGTCCAAGCGATCGCAGGACTGCTTGCATGGGTGAGTGGCTTACATAATATATATGACACATGAGTGCAAATTTGTCACACATATGCATTGACTTGAATGCAAGGGGACTCACTGACGCACTTTCAGGCCAGCTGTTTCAGGCAATTGAAGATCCGATGTGCGCCGCTTTACACACATGGGCAACAGAACATTTATGACGACTTTGATGTTTTCATCATTATTGAGCACTGATTCGACGACTTTCTATCTGACTCAAACCAGCTTGCAAATATACAGGAATGCTCACAAAGCCAATCAGTCAGTCTATCTTTGTTTTCGCTGTTTGTCTGCTGTCAAACGCTATCCCCACAGCAGACTGATCAGTGGGGTCAGGAGTGGTTGCCATGGCCTACACATTGACCTAGGCCGCTTTGCAAAGGTAGTGAACATTGCAGCAGGAAGGACCGGGTCTGTCTTGTGTGCATGTCTGGCTCAATTGATGACAAACACCATTTTCTGTTTGATTGCCCTGCAATGCATACTGCAATTCACTATTGCATCATGCACACTGAAATACTATAACACCAATCCCTATAGAAGCGCAAGACAGCATCATATACCACAGCGACGCTGGCCGGCTGAAGTACTGGATTTCTTACATGACTATGTCGAAATTAGTATGTTATCAAATTAACACTTGCTCAGCGTAGCTCGCACAATCTCAAAACATACGACCATTGATGCCTGTGACTGCACATGCCTGAAGCTGAAATTAAAACACAAAAATGGGTAGTTGCCGTCCCTTTGCCGGTCCCTAACAGAAACGACAAGTCAAGGATGCAGCAAGCTGGCCACTTGGAACTGACAAACATAACAGATGCCATACCCGCTGTTGCTACCGAATGAACGACTGTATGTGAAACATCATCCAGATTGTAATTGCCGGTAGCCGCGACACATGCCTAGCGAAAGAGGGAATCATGACGGCAAACTGAGAAGACTGTACGACTCAGGCCATGATGACCAGGAGGAGTGCAAGCCAAAGCATGACAGCAGTCATGTTGTTGCATACACTGTTCAGAATGTTCTGATGGCCCACTGAAGTTAGTGTACACCGAGATTCTATGCCAGCCAAGAGTTGACGAGGCCGCTCACAAAGACAGAAGGAACCAGTCAGCGCTGCAAGTCACGCCAATGCTTCTCCTCCTGTGTGTCACTGTGGGCTTTCTGCACCAACATGCAGCAGTCAGTGCCTGCTCAGTGGGTACCAGTACAGGTTCAAAGCTTTTTTGCGGCAGTCACAATGTTGAGCATATATGGTAGCCTCAAAAACAAATGCCTGACAAATCAATACATATACACACTGCAAAGTGGGTGTGTCTATTGTCAATGCACAGTTCTTCTTTATAAGATCAAATTTTAAAAGTGGCGTATGCATGCAAAGTACAACACAGTGCCAAACTGCCTCACCGCAATCGTGATCAAGATGTTCTTCTTGGTCTTACTAGCAACGACTGAGCACCCATCAGGGTTGACGGGCCGATATGTTTGCTTTATACTGAATATGTAGTTTTTGCCCTGCATCTCGGCATATTGTCTCAGAGACTGTAAACTGACAAGCGATATATCATATGCATCAGCAGCATAGACAAGCAACATGCAAATAAAAGGTGAAATCAACCAGACCAGCTACTTTACCTGCAAGTTCATTGCTTTGATATCTAGCATATGGGGCTCAAAGACTGCCCGCAGCAGGTCAGTCTTGACACCATGCAGTGGCACATAGATTTTGACTGTATATGCATTTTGTTCCCAGCTGCAAGTAGTCAAGATCCTGAAGGGTGCCTCCATGGGTAGCTGGGGCTGACCATTCACCAGCTGCAAATTCATGCCGTACCGCAATGCTGGCAGCACTGAGTTAGGATTACTTAAAATGCTCTGCATGTCTCCTGCAGCATGGCACCATGGTGAAGAAAGGAAACCCATTGATGTCAAGTGACAGGATGATACATGTGCCAAAAGCCCTGCACCACCTGATTTGCTTGTCGATCAGCATGCAACTCACCTGCAGCTTGATTTCTCAGAGCTAATTGGCTGATTGTTGACTGACTGTTGACTCCAAAAAGAGTGGGAGATTGCTGCCCTGCTGCCCAGCTTGTGCCTGCATGCACTTTAACGCCATGAGGCTAAACCCAAGTCACAACATGCTGCCAAATTTACACTACGATGTCAAGTTCACGAGTCTTTGCTGCGTGCAAATGACATACCTGCTGCTGACTTGTAGGCTGTGCTTGCTGGCGCAGCCCAGACAGGGTCATATGGAGACAAAATGCCATCACCTTGAAACTCTGTGGCAAAGTGAAGATATCTGTGAGCGTGCAAGTACAAGTTGTCAAAGCAGGGGCTAGCTTGCGTGTAACTTACCAGTAGACCTGTGCTGCTCGTTCACTGTTGCATGATCTGCATTTAATCCAGATGCAAAGGAAACGCCCGCAGCATAGCCATTTGAATATGCCTGACCACCAGCACCAATAACCTGCTGACCACTTCCATGGATAAGCTGTAGTTTGCTCTGCATTAACAAGCACAGAGCTGCTGGTATGCAGGGAGATGTGGGTATGCAAAGAGGTATGCAGGGAGCAGGTTGGCCAAGCTCCTCGATGGTATTAGCAAGTACGTCAGCTGAGAGATGAAAGACCTTGAAACTGTGTCAGAAAGATAGATGCATCGCAGTGCAGCAAGATCATGCTTGTCGAGCAATTGTAAGGCAGTGCCGACAGAGACAATGGGAAACCAGGCATCAAGCCTGGAATGTCCGAAAGCAATAGTGTATGGCGCACACAGAACAAGCTGACGCGACGCTTGCCGCGAGCACAAATCAACTTTGAACATCATGATAAGTGCCAACACGCAAGCAGCAACACAGCACTACACCACAAACAAGGTACATAAAGGACAACTGCCTAAAAGCCGCCTGCTGACTATTGACCCAGCGCAACATAGGGGAAACGGACACGACATGTCGAAGGTATACAGCCGTCACCTGTTGGAGAGCGTGCAGCAGCTGCAGCAAGCGGTCGCGAACGACGGGTCTGGTGACCACAGTCAGAAGTTTCTGTGTCTCTGCAATGTCATCGTCTATAGACTCAACACCATCTTGCGACTGCATGGATCGACCTCTAGCGGGATACTTTCCATTGCAACATCAAGTCTCGTGCAGACTCGCTATATGCATCCGCGAGAATCAGTGAAGTCTTTTGTAGGACTGTCAGTGATGTGTGTCGTGCGAAGTGCATTTCTGTATTTTTATATTTTTCATGTGGTCAATGTCCCGAGGGGCGTTTTGTTTTCACAGTCTGTTTCAGTCTTGACACATGAAGATACAGACAAAATACACTTCCTGCAGAAAAAGCACCCCCTGAGAAAATCACCATGTGCATTTGGCTCACGCTTAGCAGAGTGTCTCGTGCAAACATTTGCGGAGTGGGCGAAACTAGTTGGCGTGCAGAAGTATTTGCTGCAGTCTGGGCGGAAGCTTTAGTTGGCAGCGATTCAGCTACAGCAGTTGTAGCGGCCAAACAATCAGATCAGCCTTTGTGCATGCAAGAATATCAGTCAATATTAAAATAATTTTAATGTGGGAGGAAAGCACTTTGAATATCACTCTGAGGTCTGCAAACTCAAGTGCGAGCGCCAACAGAGTGTAGAGAGCGCACCGACGCAAGCAAATTGTCCACCACAATGCGCTCTTGCTTACAGGTCACTCCCTATATTTCCTGACAGGCGCACCGCTCAAGTGCCTGTATCGCGATTTCAAAGCTCAACTGCAGGTGGATTTGCCCCCTAGCCGGCGCATTGACGGCACAATCTAGCCTGTTTTGTTTGCGTGGATGCACGTGGACGTCGGCAGAGTTGTAGGAGCTGTGTGCCGGCCGCATATACGATCAGTGTTGTACTAACTCATGAGTGCACCAGTTGATAGCGAACGCAAAGGACATAAACGCAAGCTGGCGGACACATTCACCTACAGCAATGCAGTG
>JAABUP010003358.1_pt1 | contig 28384 bp, 26 predicted proteins | sample 5559201 | NCBI WGS metagenome assembly JAABUP01 (sample SAMN10711887, study PRJNA513373) | rock metagenome | isolation source: Antarctica rocks | place: Antarctica | reverse complement strand
TCTCTCGGACAATCTTTCCGTCGGCCATCTCGAAGCAGTGGACCAGGCGCATGCTCAGCCGGTCACCAGGCGAAAATCCCAGGTTGGGCATACCGTCGCCGACCACGGTCAGATCGGCGATCTGGTCATCGAAGACGAATTGCTCTGTCGCGAAGCGGCGCAGTGTGGTGGTGCGGTTGAACTGCACCGTGCGAAAAATGTCGAGGTAGGCCTTCTTCACCTCCGCCGGATCGGTATACACCTGGCCGCGGAACGGTGCTTCCCACACGATTCCGGGACCGTACAGCGCGATCGCCTTGTCGACGTCGTCGGGGTTCTCGTTGTGAAAGTGCGCTTCGACCACGCGCAAGTTGTGCGCGATGAGCTGTTCGCGGGTCAGCGTGGACACGTCGGCGTCCAAGTCGCCGTGACCGTCAATATCGGTGTCGTGGCCGGTGGTATTGCTCATGCTGTTCTCCCTTGGGACGGGTGTGGCTGACTGCTGTCGACGAACGTTTGGTTGAGTTCGCCGATCCCCTCGATCCAGCTACGCAACGCCTCGCCGCCGCGCAGCCAGCGTTGTGGGGTGCGGCCGAGGCCGACGCCCGACGGCGTGCCGGTGAAGAGGAGATCACCCGGCAGCAGCGGGACTCCGGCGGACAGCATCTCCACCAGCTGGGAAACCGGGTAGATGAGATCTCGCGTTCGGGCGTTCTGTACCAGCTCGCCGTTGATCATGCAGCCCAGTTCGAGGTCGTCGGGATCGGCGAACTCGTCCGGTGTGACGAGCCAGGGCCCGACCGGCCCGAAGCCGGGAAAGGACTTCCCGAAACTGAATTGCGGTGCCGGCCCGGAGAGTTGCGAGATGCGCTCGGATAGGTCTTGGCCGACGGTGAGACCCGCGACGTAGTTCCATGCCTCGGCGGCAGTGACCTTCTCAGCGCGGACACCGATGACGACAACCAGCTCGACTTCCCAGTCGGTGTGACCGCCCGCGGGCAGTTCGACGGTGGTGTCGGGGCCGGTCAGACAGGTGGCGAACTTGGTGAAGACCGGTGGAAGGCCGTCGGGCACGCCCAGGCCGGATTCGTTGGCGTGCTCTCGGTAGTTCAGTCCGATCGCGAAGACCTGGCGCGGCTCGGGGGAGGGGTTGAGGAGCTTGGATCGCTCGACGGGTATCGGCTCGGCACTGCCGGGCTCGAAGCTGTTGGCCCAGGCCCGGAAGCTTTTCCAGTTGTCGTAGAGGGTGGGCAGCGTGCGACCGAAACGTCCGTTGCTGGCAGTGGCGATGTCGACCGCGGTCGTGTCGCTCGTCATCAGCACGGCTCGGCCATCAAGGTGCGCCAGGCGCATGGGGGTCGGACCTTTCTGGAGGGTGGTTAGTCGTGTTCGGGGGTCAGGACCGGGCGGCCGGCGACGGCCCGTTCGGCGTCGGCGTAGGCGGTGGCCGCCTCGGCCAGTGGATAGGTGCGATACACCCGGGTGGGCCGAAGGGTGCCGCGAGAGAACCCTGGGTGGGCGTCTGCGAGCATCCGCGCGGCGTCGGCTGCGGTGAGCCGCCCCGTGTGCAGGCCGCTGAGGCGCAGTTCGCGGCGGTAGAAGTCCAGCAGGTCGAGACCGGCGACGGCCTGCAGTGGTGGTGCGCTGAGGATGCAGACGCTGCCCTGGATCGCCATGCCTGCGAGCACCCCCACGGTCAAGGCGCCGCCGACGGTGTCCACGGCGCGGGATGCGCCTTCGCCCGCGGTGCTGTCGCGGATCGCGGCGGCCACGTCGTCCCGGTCTGAGACAACGACGACGTCCAGCGCCGGGTCGGCTTCGGCGAAAGCGGCGTCACCGGACTGCACGACTCCCACGACTCGCGCGCCGCGGTGGGCGGCAAGACACGCCGCCGCCCCCCCGACGCCTCCGATCGCGCCAGTGACCACCACGGTGTCCCCCGAGGTCACGGGTCCGGTCAGCGCCCAGGCCGCCGAGGCGGTGAAATACGCCAGGGCCGACGCTGCTGCCTCCACGAAGTCGAGCCCGGACGGCATCTCGGTCACTGCGGCTGCGGGCACCCTGAGGTACTGCGCGTGGCTGCCGTCGCGGCTCAGGCCGATATCGCCGCCGCCGGCGCCCCAGACGCGCCGGCCGGCCCACTCGGCGGGTCCGTCTGCGACGACGCCGGCGAAATCTCGGCCGAGGGTGCGCGGGAACGGGCCCGGCAGGATGCCGCGGCAGGCCAGGGCGTCGCTGCGGTTGACCCCGGCGGCGTGCACGCGCACCAACAGCTCATCGCCCACCGCATCCGGGCGCGGGACGTCGATGACCCGCAACCCGGCGGGATCACCCGGCGCCTCGGCCCGCACCGCGGTCATGGTGCAGCGCTGGTGGCCGCTCATGGGCGACCGGCCATTTCCAGGCGCAGGTCGCGCTTGAGCACCTTTCCGGTGGCGTTCTTCGGCAGCTCGTCGGTGAAGACGACGCGGCGTGGCTTCTTGAAGGAAGCGAGGTGGCCCCGGCAATGGGAAACGAGTTCGGCCGCGTCGACCTCGATATCGGGCTCGAGGACGACGACGGCGCAGATCGCTTCGCCCCACTCGGGGTCCGGTTCACCGATCACCGCGACCTCGCGCACTCCTGGATAGCTGAGCAGGACTTCCTCGACCTCACGTGGGTAGACGTTGGAGCCGCCGGTCATGATGACGTCTTTGGCCCGGTCGGTCAGATACAGGTAGCCGCCGTCGTCGACGTGGCCGACATCGCCGGTGTGGAGCCAGCCACCACGCAGCGTTTCGGACGTTGCGTCCGGGTTGTTCCAGTACCCGGACATCACCACGTCGCCGCGCACGGCGACCTCACCGGACGTGCCGGTGGGCAGGTCGCGGCCGAGCGGGTCGATGACCCGTAGAGCGACGCCGGTGAACGGCCGGCCACAAGAGGCGAAATGGACCTCGGTGGCCTCGGCCGGGGGCAGCACACTGATCGTCATCGGTGCCTCGCCCTGCCCGTACATCTGGGTAATGATCGGGCCCACGCATTCTTGGGCGCGGATGAGGTCCTCACGGTAGAACGGTGCGCCTCCGACGACCACCGAACGCAGGTCGGCCAACCGCGGATCGGTTGGCTGCGTGGCCGCGACGAGCCGGTTCAGCATGGTGGGCGCGAGGAAGGCGACGTGGGTTGCCCGCACGGCGCCGACGAGGTCGAGGAACGTTACCGGATCAAAGCTGGTTGTCGCGGCGATGACGTTCGTGGCGCCGTGTCCGGTGGCCGGAAGCAGGTACAAGCCGCTGCCGTGACTGAGCGGTGCCGCGTGCACGAAGACGCTTCCAGGCGCCACCTGGTCGAGGTCGGCGTAGTAGTTGAGCGTCATCGCGAGCAGATTGCGGTGCGAGAGCGTTGCCCCCTTCGGCCGTCCGGTCGTGCCTGAGGTGTAGAAGAGCCACGCGGGCTCCTCGCCGCTGACCTCCCAGAGCGTCGAGCCGGTGTCGGCGAGTACGTCGTCCAGCGGTATTCCGCCGGCACCTATGACGTGCACGCCCGAGCGCAGTGCGTCGGCGTGGTACCCGGTTTGATCGCCGAGCAGGATGGCTGAGGCTGCGCAATCGTCGGTGACATGGGCGACTTCTTTGGGGTGCAGGTGCCAGTTCACGGGCACGGCGACGTATCCGCCCCAGAAGCAGGCCCACAGCATTTCCAGCAGGTCTGGGCTGTTGGGCAGGTCGATCACCACGCGGTCGCCGGGTCGCAGGCCGGTGCGTGCCAGGCCGGCGGCGAGTCGGGCGGCTCGATCGATGAGAGTCGAGTAAGCGGCCGACCGTTCGCCGTACCGCCAAGCGGCCGCGCCCGCTGCGACGTCGCGTCCGCGCAGCAGGAGATGGGCGACGTTCATCACCCGGAGGTCGTGAACTCTTGTTCGGGGCCGGCGTGGGTGGCCATCCAGTCCGGCAGCATTCCGGCGGCGCTCAGCACGGTGTTGCGTGATTGTTCGACGTGTGCCCGGATCCGGGCCAGGTCGACTCCCACCAGGTGCCCGTGCCGTTTACGGATTTCACCACGGACCAGCACTGTGTCCACGTTCGAGGTGTCGGCGCTGACTACCACGGTGGCCACCGGGTCGACGACCGGGAAGGTGTTGACGGCGTCGGCGCGGATCAGGACGATGTCCGCGTCCTTTCCCGGAGTCAGTGTTCCGACCTTCGAGTCGAGTCCGCAGGCGGCCGCGCCCGCGAGGGTGGCGAACCCCAGCACGTCCTCGTGGGTGAGGGTGGGGGCGAATGCCACCTCCTCGTCGTCACCGAAGGCGTTGATGCGGTCCTGGGCGAGGGCGGTCCGCATCTGCGTGAACATGTCGCCCGGAACGGAGGTCGTCACGTCTACGCTCAGCGACGGCGTCACGCCTTGTGCCAGCAAGCGGCCGATCGGCGGGTGACCGTGGCCCATCACCATCTCGACGTAGGGTGCGACCGAGGCGGATCCGCCGCTGGCGGAGACGAGAGCCAATTCGTCGTCGGTGTTGGTGTTCAGGTGGATGTACGTCGTGTCCGCGGCCAGTAGGCCGGCCCTGTTCAGCTCCTCGATCGCGTGAACCCGCAGGCCGGTGATGCGCATCCCCGAATGCATCGAAATCCGGGCGCCGAGGTCGCGGGCGAGCGCCCAGTCGTGGGTCACCACCTCAGGGCGGCAGATGCCCGGGCCGCGTAGGGCAAGGGCGAAGGTGAGCAGCCCGTCGTCAGAGGAGAAATACTGCGACCGCACCCGTCGGGCGTCCTCCGGGTGATCGAGCACGCTGTCCACCCAGTAGTCGGCGCCGGCGGGCATTCCGTGGGCGTACACCCCGCGGATCCCCGCCTCGGCCAGCCCCCGAACGCCGGCATCGGCGTGCTCGGGTGTGTTGTTGCAGTGCGACCAGTCGAGCAGCGTGGTGATACCGGCGTTGAGCGCCTCGAGCGACCCGAAGAGGTTGCCGATGTAGACGTCCTCCGGCCGGTATGACGGGCCCAGAGTGCCGACCACGGCCCCCAGGTATTGATCGAGCGTGCACGAAGGGAGCACTCCGCGAGCCGAGGTCTGCCAGGTGTGACGATGGGTGTCGACGAAACCCGGCAGGACTATCGTTCCGGTGGCGTCAATGATTTCGGCGTCGACACGGCTCAGATCCTGGTCGATCGCCAGGATCACGCCGTCCTGGACCAAGACATCCGCTGCCGGTCGAGTGCCGACCCGCCGGGTCCATGGAGACGACGAAGCCGTTGCGAATCAGCAACCGTCGGCTCATCGGTGAGCTCCTTGATGGTGAGAACCTACGCGGGTGATGGTGCGGGGGTCACGACTTCTCCATGATGATTACGGAGGTAGATTCCTCCCTGCCGGAGCGCGCTGTCAAGAGGTCGAGGGCTAATGTTCATAAAAGATTGTCCGAAACGATGGCCATGGCGGAGAGGGGAGTTCAGTGCGACAGTCACGTGCGGAGGTTGCGGCGGACCTGTTGATCCGCCTGGCCGAACAGGCATCGCCCGGCGATCGGATGGGTTTACGGGATGAGCTTCGTGCGCGCTGCGAAGTCTCGGTCGGGACCTTCAACGAGGCCCTGCGCATCGTGCAGTCCAGGGGCGTGATCACGGTTCGCCCGGGTCCCGGAGGAGGACTGTTCGCCGCGGAGCAGCCGCCCATGGTTCGACTGGGCAACTCGGTCCTGGCACTCGACAGCGGGCAGACATCCGTTGCGGAGGCAGTGCGCATCCGGGATGCTCTGGACCCGCTGCTGATCGACGACGCTCTGTGGTACGCCTCGCCGGCCGACATTGCCGGCATGCGGGAGATCCTGGCCGAGATGGCGAGCGCGGCAGGCGAGCAGGACAACCTCGCGTTCGTTCACTCGAACTGGCAGTTGCACGCCAGCATCGCCGCCGTCAGCCCCCACCCAGTACTGCGCTCGCTCTACACGAACCTGCTTGACCTGATCGAAAGCCACACGATCAGCGTGCTCCCGACGGCAGATCAGCCACTGCCCGAGTACGTGGCGCAGCGCCACGCCCTGCACGAAGCGCTCGTCGACGCGCTGTCCGATCACGACCGCGAGAAGGCGATGAACCTCATCACCGAGCACAACACGACCGACCTGCACGTCCCGGTACCTACGCCGAGGATCCGCCGCTAGCCCAACCTCGGGCCTGGACCGCGACCCGGACCAGCTTTCCGAGATCTGTAAGGAAACAAGAATGATTCCCTGGGCGAAGCGGAGCATCATCAGGGCATGAGAAGCACGCTCCAGAAGTCCAGACCGATCGAGGAGAACGGCGCCGGCGTCGACGCGCGCGTGTCACGCGGGATCATCGTTCTGGCCCGGGTCGGGCTGGCGTTCCTGTGGATTCAGAACGTCAGCTGGAAGTCCCCGGCCGACAACTTCGGCAAGAACCGGGGTACTGGGCTGTACGGGTACACCATGGATGCCGTCACCCACCCGGTCTTCGCTCCGTACGCGAGCTTCGTCAAGCACGTCGTGCTGCCGAACTTCACCTTCTTCGCTTGGATGACCCTGCTGGTCGAGGCCGCCCTGGGAGCATTCCTGCTCGTCGGGCTGGCGACACGGTTCTTCGCCCTGGTGGGTGTCGTTCAATCCGTCGCGATCATGCTGTCGGTGCTGAACCTGCCGGGCGAGTGGCACTGGTCCTACTACCTGATGATCATCGGGCACCTGTTCCTGTTCGCCACTGCCGCCGGCCGCGTCGGTGGCCTCGACGGGCTGTTACGTCCCCGCTGGCTGGCGTCGGGCCGGCCGCTGATGCGGCTCGCGTCATGAGCACCGCGCTGACACCCCGGCAGCGCCGGATCGCAACGGGCTTCGGTGCCGGCGAGATCGCGTGCGGCGGGTTCCATTTCCTCGGCGGAGAGAACTTCCAGCTCTTGCAGATCGAGGGCACCGGGTTGGTCGTGCTGCTCGCCACCGGTGTGGCCGCAATCGTGGCCGCAGTGCTTCGTAACGCTGTGATCTGCGTGATCACCGGCGCCGTGCTGCTCGTCGCGGCGGTGATTCGACTGGTCCAGCTGGGCGGACCTGGGTTGCTCGGCGGCAACGCGAGTACGTTTGCGGTGTTCCTCGGTTTCGGTATCGGTCTGCTCGTGATCGGCCTGGATGCGTTGCTACCGCCGGCGGGTGCCGCGCACTCCGAGCCATCCACTTCCTTGACCTCCGCGGCGGCGGGTCCCGACCAGGAGCGTTGATGAATGCTCCGCCTGCCGGAAATGGAAAACGGGGTGATCGCCTTGTCGGGCCTCGGCCAGCGGTGGTGTGATGATCACCGAACTCGCAGGAGGGCTGATCCGCCGCAGCCGGAATCCCCAGATCGGGGGTGCCCAGAACCTGACGACGGGGACGCCGACGACGTGGACCACGACGTGCCGGCAGCGGGGGATGCACTGCCGCACCAGGAGGTCGCCCGGCGGGTGCGAGTCACCGCGGTGAACCAAGGTCCAGCTTCATCCCGAGGTGACTTCCGACGAATCCCAGGCGCTGGTAGAACCGGTGTGCGTCGACCCGCCGCTGGTCGGTGGTCAACTGCACCAGGTTTGCGCCCCGGCGCCGGCTGTAGTCGATCGCCCAGCTGAGGAAGGCCGAACCGAGACCGCCACCGCGATGTGCCGCAGAAATCCGGACCGCCTCGATCAGCGCCCGGGTGGCGCCGGCCCGGGAGAGACCGGCGATGAACGTCAGCTGCATGCTGCCGACTACCACACCTTCCGGGTCCACCAGCACCGCCAGCAGCTGGTTCGGATCGGCGTCGACCCTGTCGAATGCCTTGCTGTACCTGGGATCCGAGGCATCGACCTCGTTGCCGCGGCGCAGGTCATCGTCCCGCAACATGCCGACCACGGCAGGGATGTCGGTCCGCGCTGCGCGTGAGACGACGTAGCCGTTGGGGAGCTCGTCGAGCCGTCGACGGTCTGCAGCGGCTGGTTCTGAGGCTGCGGCCGCGGGGTTGCTCACCGCTCGTTCTCCAGTTCGCCCAGATCGACCGGTGGCGCCTGCCCGTCGCGCTCGTCGCGCTCGGCCCATTCCAGCAACGTCTCCAGCGAGTAGACGGCCCGGTCGATGCCGGCATGCAGGTCGCCCAGGTCGGCGAACCGGGCGGGAACGGTCGCGATGGTGAAATCCCGCGGATCCACCTCGTCGAGCTCGTCCCAGCGGATCGGGGTGGACACCCGGGCATCCGGTACGCCGCGCACCGAGTAGGCCGACGCGATGGTGTGGTCCCTGGCGTTCTGGTTGTAGTCGACGAACAAGTGGGCCGGGTCGCGGTCCCTGCGCCACCAGTTGGTGGTTACCTCGTCCGGCATGCGGCGCTCGACTTCCCTGGCGAATGCCAGCGCCGCCCGCCGGACGTCGCCGAATCCCCATCGCGGTTCGATCCGCACATAGACGTGCATTCCCTTGCCACCACTGGTTTTCGGCCATCCGACGGCGCCGAGCTCAGTGAGCAGCTGGTGGGTGACGGCGGCGACCCGGCGGACCCGGTCGAACGGGCACTGCGGGCCGGGATCGAGGTCGATCCGCCACTCGTCCGGCTTCTCGGTGTCCGCCCTTCGGCTGTTCCAGGGGTGGAACTCCACCGTGGACATCTGCACGGCCCAGATCACGTCGGCCGGCTGGGTGACGCACAGCTCGTCGGCGTCACGGTTGTAGCGGGGGAAGTGAACTCGGACCGTCTGCAGCCACGGTGGTGCCCCACCGGGGATCCGCTTCTGGTGGACCTTCTCGCCGGCCAACCCCTTCGGGAACCGGTGCAGCATGCACGGCCGTTCCCGCAGCGCGTTGACGATTCCAGGGGCGACCGCCAGGTAGTACTGCGCCAGATCCAGCTTGGTGGCGCCGGTTTCGGGGAAATAGATCCGCTCCGGAGACGACAGGCGCACGGTGTGATCGCCGACCTCGAGCTCGACCGCTGTCTTGCTGGCCATGCCGTCAACGTACCGGTGAGGCAATAAGCCGAGAAGCCGGCGCCGGCCCGCGTCAATCCGGTAGCAGCGGGACGGTGATGCCGGGATCGCGGTGCAGCAGCACTGCCCTGGTCACCGACGAACCACCGAACCTCTGCCGGATACCGTCCATCGCCCTGTCGAGTCCGGCCCGTCGCAGGTCATCGAACGGCAGCTCGGATTGGTCGGCGTTGTCGAAGCCGGTGACGGAGATGCCGATCAAGGTGATGCCCTGCTCGCGGATCATCGGCATGGCGGCGGCCAGCAGGGTGCGACCCGCCGCCAATATTTCGGCGGTGGAAGCCGTTGCCCGCCACAGGGCGTGCGACCTGGTGACCCGGCTGAAATCGTCGAACCGCAGTCGCAGCACCACCGTCCGGCCGGCCCGTTCGGCCGATCGCATCCGCCGGCACACGCGCTCGGTCAGCATCAGCAGGGAGGCGTCCAGATCGGCGCCGGATTGCCGGCGACGACCGAGCGCCCGCTGCGCACCGATGGACCTGCGTCGAACCCCGGTCTGCACCCTCCGCGGATCCCGCAGATGTGCCAGCGCAGACAGGTGTCGCCCCCCGTAGGGGCCGAGCAGCGACACCAACGACGCCTCGTCGGTTCGGGCGACATCGGCGACCGTCCTCAGTCCCAGCGCATGCAGTTTGGCGGTGGTCACCTTGCCGACGCCCCACAGCTTCTCCACCGGCAGTGGGTGCAGGAACTCACGCTCGGCGTCAGGCGGAACCAACAGCAACCCGTCGGGCTTGCCGACCGCGGACGCCACCTTGGCCAGGAACTTGGTGCGGGCGATACCGACCGTGATCGGCAGCCCGACCTCGGCGGACACCCTGCGCCGCAAGCGTTCGGCGACGGCCAACGGCGTCCCGGACAGCCTGTGCAACCCTCCGACGTCCAAGAACGCCTCGTCGATCGACAGGCCTTCGACCAGCGGCGTGGTGTCGGCGAAGATGGCGAACACGGCCTTGCTCGCCGCTACGTACGCGGAGAAGCGGGGCTCGACCACGATCGCATCGGGGCACAGCGCCCGCGCCTGCCGGCCGCCCATCGCCGTCCGGACGCCACATGCCTTCGCCTCGTAGCTGGCGGCCAGCACCACCCCGCCGCCGACGATCACCGGCCGATCGCGCAGCTTCGGGTCGTCCCGCCGCTCGACCGACGCATAGAAGGCGTCAAGATCGGCGTGCAGGATCGTCGCCGCTGGCCGGTCGTCCAACACGAACACATGTTCGCATATCGAGGCGATCCGGGCAAGCTTCACCCTGGGCGGAGTCAGCCCAGCAGCACCGAACCGAGGGCGACGCACCGGATGCCGTGCGCCCGGCCGACCGGCTCGTTGGTCAAGCGGCCGCCGGAGGTGTGCAGTCCGGCGGCGAGCGCCGGATCGGCGGACAGTGCTTGTTGCCACCCGCGGTCGGCGACGGCGGTGATGTACGGCAGGGTGGCGTTGGTCAGTGCGAACGTCGAGGTGCGTGGAACCGCACCCGGCATGTTCGCGACGCAGTAGAACACCGAGTCGTGCACGATGAACGTCGGCTCGGCGTGCGTGGTCGGGTGGGTGTCCTCGAAGCAGCCGCCCTGATCGACGGCGATGTCCACCAGCACCGATCCTGGTTTCATCTCCGACACCAGCTGGCTCGTCACGAGTTTCGGCGCCCTGGCGCCGGGCACCAGCACCGCGCCGATCACCAGATCGGCCTCGCGCAGTTCCTCGGCGATCGAGAACGCTGTGGATGCAAGGGTTCTCACCGACCCGGAGAAGTGCGCGTCGAGCCTGCGCAACACCGGGATGGACAGATCCAGCACGGTTACTTCGGCGCGCATGCCCAGGGCGACCTCGGCGGCGTGCATCCCGGAGACCCCGCCTCCCAGGACCACCACTTTGCCGTTCGTCACACCGGGGACCCCGCCGAGCAGCACTCCGCGGCCACCCTCGTTGCGCATCAGGTGATACGCGCCGACCTGGGGGGCGAGCCGGCCGGCGATCTCGCTCATCGGTGCCAGCAGCGGCAGCGAACGGTCGGCGAGCTGCACGGTCTCGTACCCGATGGAGGTGGTGCCGGCAGCCAGCAGCCGGTCGGTCAACGGCCGGTCGGCGGCCAGGTGGAGGTAGGTGAACAGCACCAGGTCCGGGCGCAGGCGATGATATTCCTGGGCGACGGGCTCCTTGACCTTGATCACCAGATCGGCCTCAGCCCACACCCGGTCGGCAGCCTCCGGCCCGTCGACGACGTCGGCGCCCGCCGCCGCGTACTCCTGATCGGTGATCAGCGAGCCGGCACCGGCGCCGGCCTGGACGGTGAGGGTGTGCCCAGCGGCCACCAGGTGGTGCGCGCCGGCCGGGGTCACGGCCACCCGGTATTCGTGGTTCTTGACCTCGCTCGGTACGCCGATCTGCATTGTTTCCACCTCGGTGAGCCGGCCGTCGAAATGACAGTGCCTCCGAGAAATTATGAATCTCGGGCAACAGATCGCCAAGGTGCCCGCACATATTCGATACTGTGCGCCGATGGGACCATTTCGTTCGGACACGCCCGGCGCGCAGTCGTCTGTCGCGAATGATCTTCACCCAGGGCGCGACCCAGGGCGCGTCGATGCCACCGACCTAGCCATCCTGCACGCGCTGGCGGCCGACGGCCGACTGCCCAACAACGCACTCGCCGAGCGGGTCGGCATCGCCCCGTCCACCTGCTTGGCCAGGGTGCGAGTCCTGCGCGAATCCCTGGCGATCCGCGGGGTGCATGCCGATGTCGACCCCGCCGCTATCGGCCTCCCGCTGCAGGCGATGATCGCCGTCAGGGTGCAGGCCGGCTCACGCGATCAACTGCTGGGTTTCGCCGATCGGATCAGGCGCCGACCCGAAGTGCGCAGCGTGTACTTCCTGGCCGGCGCCGACGATTTCCTGGTACACGTCGCAGCGGCCGATCCGCGAGCCCTGCGCACCTTTGTCGTGGACCAGCTGTCGGCGCATCCCGAGGTGGCGCTGACCGAGACCAACCTGATCTTCGAGCATCTCCGCGGTGCCGGCCTGCCGGACTGACCCGATCGACGGCGCCGCCCGGTCAGGTCTGGGGCTCGGCCCCGAGAGCCGCGCCGTCATCCACCTTCGACGCCGAACCGGGGTCGTCCAGCGTGACCGCACCGATGACGCTGACCCCGCCACCGAACGTCCAATCCCCCCGGACCCGCAGCGAGACGGCCCGCGCCAGGGAGGGCGGCCCGGCCGGGAACCGCCGGTCGAACTCGTCGAGCAGCTGGTAGTACCGCGGGTCGAGGTCGACGGCCGGCTCTTGGGGCACCGCGGAGGTCAGCTGGAACTCGGAGTCCAGCCGGTAGACATCCGACCGGACCAGCAACAGATCGTTGGTGGTTTTCACCGGAAGGAACCGCGACCGCGGCACCTCGATGGCCACCGCTTCGTCGAACACCTCGATGGCCGCCCCCATCGCCGACTCGATCTGGATCACCGGTGTCGACCCCGGATCGGTGGGATCGACGGTCTTCATGTTGCGGATCAGCGGAAGGCCGAGGACCCCGCCGCGGTCATCCAGGGTCCTGGCCAGTACCTCGAGGTCCAACCACAGGTTGTTGGTGTGGAAGAAGCGGTGCCGCTCGATGTCATTCGCCGCCGCTGCGTCCTCGTCGGGAGTCTGCGCCGTCTCCCGCAGTACCAGTCGCCCGTCGCGACGGCGCACCACCAAGTACCCGCCCTTCACATCCGCGGACGTCCGCCGGCACACCTCGGCGGCATAGGGCACACCGGATGCGGCGAACCAGCCGGCAATCCGTGGATCGGGCGCCGCACCCAGGTTGTCGGAGTTGGAGACGCTGGCATAGCGGAACCCGCGATCCAGCAACGCCTGCAGCATTCCGGAGGTCGCCAGCGCCGTATAGATGTCACCGTGGCCCGGCGGGCACCATTCGAGCGAGGGATCCTGCGGCCAGCTGACCGGTGTCAGGTCGTCCGCCCGCAGCTTGGGTTCACGGTTCTGCAGGAAATCCAGCGGCAAGCCCTCGACCTCGATCGTCGGGTAACCGGCCAGCGCGGCAAGGGTGTCGTCGCGGGTCCGGAAACTGTTCATCAGGACCAAGGGAAGGCGGGCGCCGTAGCGACTGCGCACCGCGAGGACCTGGCCGACGATCACGTCGAGGAAGGTGGCATCTCCGCGAACGGGCAGCAGCGACTTCGCCTTGTCCAGGCCCACCGACGTCCCCAGACCACCGTTCAGTTTCAGCAGGACGGTGGAGTCGAGAGCCGCCGCCATCTGCTGGTCGGTGACGGCCACCTCGTCCACCCGTTGCACCTCGGTCAGTGGCTCGATGTCCGCCTCATGGATCAGCCCCGTCTCACCGGATTCCAACCTGCGGTAGTGGCTCTCGAAGACGGCGATCGCTCGATCGGGAACTCCGTCCGCCGCCATCGCGGCGCGGGCACGGGCCAAGCCATCGGCGCTCATGGGAGTCGAATGTATCGGGCGCCTAGAATCGGGCCGATCGGGAGGAGCCCAGCACACCATGACCGAGCGGATCGCGGATTCCCAGCACGCCGGCAGCTCCCGGGTCCTGACCATCCCGAACCTGCTGTCCATGCTGCGCCTGCTCGGGGTTCCGCTGTTCCTGTGGCTGCTGCTGGGGCCGAAGGCGGACGGCTGGGCGCTGACCGTGCTGATCGTCAGCGCTTTCACGGATTGGGCGGACGGCAAACTTGCCCGGCTGCTGAACCAGTTCAGCAGGCTGGGGGAGCTGCTCGATCCGGCCGCCGACCGCCTCTACATCGTCGCCACCCTGATCGCGTTTGCCATCCGCGGCATCATCCCGTGGTGGGTGGCCGCGGTTCTCATCGGCCGGGACCTGTTGCTGGCGCTGTGTGTTCCGCTGCTGCGGCGGCACGGCTACCCGGCCCTGCCGGTGCACTATCTGGGCAAGGCAGCCACCTTCTGCCTGCTCTACGCCTTCCCGCTGCTGTTGCTGGCGCAGGGAGATGCGCTGATCCAGCAGATCGCGCTGCCGTTCGGTTACGCGTTCACCGCCTGGGGAATGCTGCTGTACCTGTGGGCCGGTGCCCTCTACATCGGACAGGTCGGCTGGGTGCTGCGAAAAACCCCGGTGCTGCCCACCCGGACCCACCCGGCCCGGGCCGCCGGTGGCTGACGACCACCCGGGCCGTGATCGATTCGGTCCAGCGCGGCATCCTCATCGGGCAGTCTCGGGCCGTGGTGATCGATGCCTTGCGAGCGCAGCGGACACCGCAATACGCTCGCCCGGCCGGATGAGGCCCCACCGTCTCACGTGTGGCCGGATAGCACCATCAGGAAAGGCGTGACAGGTGATCCCTGAGGACCTGCGTTACAGCTCGGACCACGAGTGGATCCGGTCGATCGGCGACGGGGCCGACACCCTGACGGTGCGGATCGGCATCACCGATTTCGCCCAGAGCGCGCTGGGGGACATCGTCTACGTCCAGCTTCCCGACCTGGGGACGACCGTGACCATTGGTGACTCGCTCGGCGAGGTGGAGTCGACGAAATCGGTCTCCGACATCTTCTCCCCGGTCGCCGGCACGGTCACCGCGCGCAACGAAGCTCTGGACGCCGCACCCGAGTCGGTGAACACCGATCCGTACGGAGACGGCTGGATGATCGAGATCCAGTTGGACGATCCGGCCGAACTGGACGGACTGCTGGATGCCGCCGGCTATGCGGAGCAGGTCGGCGAGAGCTGAGTCACCGTCGGCGGTGTCGTCCGGGCGCGGCGCACGGTACGGTCGGGGACACGCATCGTCGGGGTTGCGGCAATCCGCCGAACCTCCGGCGCGGATCGGCGGCGCGGCTGTCGAGGAATCAGCCCGGCTGACGAAGGGAGCGACGGGTGACCGAGCAGAACCGTGAGCGGACTCACGTGGCCGAGCAGTCCGATCCCGCCACCACATCGGTGTTCAGGGCGGTGTCGGCGGGCGACCTGGAGAAGCCAGGAGAGCAGACGCTGACCGGCCTGGAGGCACTACGCCCGGGGACCGCCCTGCTGGTGGTGAAGCGCGGCCCGAATGCCGGCTCCCGTTTCCAGCTGGACAAGAGCGTCGTCAGCGCCGGCCGTCACCCGCAGAGCGACATCTTCCTGGACGATGTGACGGTGTCCCGTCGGCACGCCGATTTCCGCCAGGTGGGCGGCGGATTCGAGGTCAGCGACGTCGGCTCGTTGAACGGCACCTACGTCAACCGAGAACCGGTCGAGACCAGTGCGCTGACCAACGGTGACGAGGTGCAGATCGGCAAGTTCCGCCTGGTCTTCCTCACCGCAGACGACCCTTCCGAGGGCAGCGGGATCGGCGCGAAGAGCGACACCGAGGGCGCGAACGGGCTGCCCGCGTCATGACGGCGGCGGGCACGCCCGCGGGGCAGTCGTTGAGTATCGGTGCGGTGCTCGCCCGCCTCAAGCCGGATTTTCCGGATGTCTCCATCTCCAAGATCCGTTTCCTGGAGACCGAGGGTCTGGTCGAGCCGGAGCGCACACCGGCCGGCTATCGGCAGTTCTCCGGAGCCGACGTGGAGCGGCTGCGGTACGTACTGGCCGCCCAGCGTGATCACTACCTGCCGCTGCGCATCATCAAGGATCAACTGGACGCTATCGAACGCGGCCTGGAACCGGCAACCCCGGCACCCAGGCTGCCCCGGTCGCTGATCTCTGCCGATGGTCCGCGGCCGGAGGACTTCGCGCCAGCCACCGCGGTGCGGATGAGCAGGGTCGAGCTCCTCGCCGATGCCGGGCTGAGCACTGAACAACTGCGAGAAATCGAAGGGTTCGGGCTGATTGCGCCCGGCGCCGGCGGCTGGTACGACGCCGACAGCGCCCTGGTGGCAAGGACGGTTGCCCAGCTGCTGGAAGCGGGCCTGGAGCCCCGTCACCTGCGGCCGTTCCGGACCGCCGCGGAACGCGAATCGGCTCTGGTGGCCCAGCTGGTCTCCGCGCAGGCCAGGCAGAAGGATCCCGATGCCCGTGAGCGGGCCGATGCCATGGCGGCGAGCCTGGCCGCGGTGCTGCTGCGCCTGCATTCGTTGCTGGTCCGCTCCGGTTTGCGGCGCGAGCTCGGGCGGTAGCTCCGGCCATGAGCGGCACCGCTCCGTGTACGGTCGAATCCGTATCCGAATGGCCGGAACGCGACCCGGATGTCGGACCCTGAGCCGCACCTGGAGGGCAGATGATCGAGATGCGCATCGTCGGCGTCCGCGTCGAGATGCCTTCGCAGCAGCCGATTCTCGTGCTCACCGAGAAGGACGGCCAGCGAAGTCTGCCGATCCTCATCGGAACGGTCGAGGCGACGGCGATCGCCATGCATCTGCAGGGTATGCGGCCGGCCCGTCCGCTCACCCACGACCTGCTGGGGCAGGTGATCAACGCCCTCGGCAGGACCGTCGAGCAGGTCCGGGTGGTCGACTTCCGCGAGGGCACCTTCTACGGCGAGCTGGCCTTCGACGACGGCACATCGTTGTCCGCCCGCCCGTCGGATGCGGTGGCGCTCGCGGTGCGGGTGGAGTGCCCGGTGTTCGTCACCGAGGAGCTGCTGGAAGAGGCGGGAATCGTTCTGGAGGACCCGGACGAGGCCAGCACCGGCGAGGACGAGGACGGCGAGACCGATCCGAACGTCGACCCGGACGAAGAGGTGCAGGCGTTCCGCGAGTTCCTGGACTCGATTTCGCCGGAGGACTTCGGACCGGAACACGGCAAGCAGGGCTGACCCTCAAGCTCAGGGTGAGGACACGCCGCGTCGAGCGTTGACCGGGGGTGGCTACCGGCCTACCGTCGTGCAAGTCACCACCGTGTCATTCGTCCGGCGGTGTCAGGTCGTCCGGCAGCAGTGGAAAAGGGGCAGCGCAATGCTCGAGGCACGTTCTTCTGGGCAGGGTGCGCTGTTCCCGAACGATGCGGTACCGGACGAACATGTGGGGTACCGCGGTCCCACCGCCTGCCAGGCTGCCGGCATCACCTACCGCCAGCTGGACTATTGGGCACGCACCGACCTGGTGGTTCCCACCGTTCGCGGGGCATCCGGTTCCGGGTCTCAGCGGTTGTACTCGTTCAAGGACATCCTGGTGCTCAAGGTGGTCAAGCGGCTGCTGGACACCGGCGTCTCGTTGCAGAACATCAGGGTGGCCGTCGATCACCTGCGATTGCGCGGGGTGGACGACCTGGCGGGGGTGACCCTGTTCTCCGACGGCACCACCGTGTACGAATGCACATCACCGGAGGAGATCGTCGATCTGCTCCAGGGTGGTCAGGGCGTGTTCGGGATCGCCGTCAGCGGGACGATGCGCGAGATCACCGGCACCCTGGCTGACTTCCCTGCCGAGCGGTTGCGGGGTGATCAGGTCGTCAGCGCGCCGCGGGACGAGCTGTCCGCCCGGCGGCAATCCCGGACCGCCGGCTGATCGCCCCTCCTCACGCCGGCTGCAGCGCCTGTCCCGGCTGCACCGCTTCTCGCCGGCCGCACTGCCGCCCCGACAGGGTGACCGAAGCGAGGCGAGGTCGTTACCCTACCTAATGAGGTAGACTAACGACATGTCCGAACTGGATCCCGAATCCGTGGCCCGGCTGCGGGCCGCGGTCCTGGTGCTCTCTCGACGGCTGCGTAATCAGGCCTCCGACGACGAGTTGTCGGCGACCGAGTTGGCCGTTCTCGGCCGGGTGCAACGCGAGGGTCGGCAGACTCCGGGCGGCCTGGCCAGGGCCGAACATGTTCAGCCCCCGTCGATGACGCGGATCGTCGAGCGGCTGGAAAGACGTGGCTATTTGCGCCGGGAGCCGGATCCCGACGACGGCCGGCAACAACTGATCTCGGTGACCGGCGGCGGGTTGGAGTTCATCGAGCGCACCCGGGAACGACGGAACCGCTGGCTCGGTGGGCAGCTCGACCGTCTGGAGCGAACCGAGCAAGCGACGTTGCGCGACGCCCTTCCCGCGCTCCTGCGGCTGGCGGAACTGCCGTGACCGTTCGGGATCGGTCGAGCGTTGCCGGCCCGCAGCCTCTCGCACCGGTCCGGGTGAATACCTTCGCCGCATTGCACGTGCGCAACTACCGGTTGTACTTCCTGGGCGCCCTGATCTCCAACAACGGCACCTGGATGCAGCGGATAGCCCAGGACTGGCTGGTGTTCTCGCTGACCGGTTCGTCGTTCGCGGTGGGCGTGACGACGGCGCTGCAGTTCGGACCGATGCTGTTCTTCGGCCTGTTCGGCGGATTGATCGCCGACCGGTATCCGCAGCGCCGGCTGTTGTTGATGACCCAGGTGGTGCTCGGGATGCTGGCCGCCAGCTTGGCGGTGATCACGCTCACCGGCACGGTGCGGGTCGAGTACATCTACCTGATCGCGCTCGGCCTGGGGTTCGCCACCGTGATCGACAATCCGGCCAGGCAGAGTTTCGTCGGCGTGATGGTGCCATCGGACCTGATGCGGAACGCGGTGTCGTTGAACATCGGCAACTTCCAGCTCGCCAGGCTCACCGGGCCGGCGATCGCCGGCTTGCTGATCGCTGCGGTCGGCCCCGGGTGGGCGTTCACCGTCAACGCGGTCTCGTTCCTCGCGGTGATCATCGGATTGCTGATGATGCGACCGAGCGAGCTGCAGCGATCACCGCGGGCACCGCGGGCGTCCGGTCAGTTGCGCGAGTCACTGCGCTACGTTGCGGCCCGACCGAATCTGCTCTGGACGATCGTGCTGGTGTTCTTCATCGGCAGTCTCGGTTTCAACTTCCCGATCATCCTGACCGCCTATGCGGGCGACATCTTCGGCGGCGGCCCGGGCCTGTACGGCTGGCTGAATTCGACGATGGCCTTCGGTTCGCTGGCCGGAGCGCTGATCGCAGCCCGCCGGGTGAGCGGGTCCCTACGGATGCTGTTCGGGTTGGGGACCTTCTTCGGCGGCATGCTGATCGTGGTCGGCCTGGTTTCGTGGCTGCCGGCGTTCCTGCCGCTGTTGGCCCTCACTGGCCTGGCCGGAGTCAGCGTCAACACCCTGGGGAACTCCTCGGTGCAGCTGGCCACCGATCCGCAGCTCCGGGGGCGGGTGATGAGCCTGTACTTCCTGGTCCTGATGGGATCGACGCCGATCGGCTCGCTGATCGTCGGGTGGATCACCGAACGCTGGGGCGCACCGACCGCCCTGATCGTTTCCGGATCCATCTGTGTCCTCGCCAGCCTGGGCTGCGCCGTGCTGGCGGCCAGGCAGGCTGGGATCTCGATCAAGCTGGACCGTCGCCGGGGCCACCAACACCTGGTGCTCGACCGGCGCGGCTGATCAGCTCGCCCTTCGGCACGCCCTGACGCTTCCCGGAGCGGCGTCTCTGGTGCGTTCCACGCTGCGCACGAAAACACCGGCCGAGGTGCCGCATTGGACGGACTAACAGGGTGCCGCCCGGCGCTATGACTGTTGCTCCGTCGGGTGGAGCAGGTGGTGGGTGTTGCTCCGTCGGGTGGAGCAGGTGGTGGGTGTTGCTCCGTCGGGTGGAGCAGGTGGTGGGTGTTGCTCCGTCGGGTGGAGCAGGTGGTGGGTGTTGCTCCGTCGGGTGGAGCACCGTCATAGGGGCTGGCAGCCCTCCCCTGAGCACCGAGCAGTTGGCGGTGCACCGTCGCCGACCCGCCGCGATCCACTCGATCGGCGGGCCGGGAGTCCGAGGGCCTGGCGAGGGTGGACGAGTCGTCGGCTCGGGTCATCGCATCAGTCCGCTTCGGGGAGATCGGTCTGGTGAGCCTCCAGATGGGCGTGGATCTGGTCGGTCAGCGACTTCTTGTGGGTGTCGGGCAGGAACGAGGCGGTCACCGCGTTGGTCGCGAGATCGGCGACACCGGCGGCGTCCAGATCGAGCAACGCCGACGCGATTGCGTATTCACGGTTCAATGTGGTGCCGAACATCGGCGGATCGTCCGAGTTGATCGTCACCAGCACACCGGCTTCCACCATCGCCCTGATCGGATGGTCGTGGTAGCTGCTGACCGCTCGGGTGGCGACGTTCGACGTTGGGCACACTTCCAGCGGAATGCGGTGCTCCGCAAGGTGTTCCAGTAACCGGTCGTCCTGGACGGCCGTGGTGCCGTGGCCGATGCGTTCGGCCCCCAGATAGTTCAGCGCGTCCCAGATCGTCTGGGGTCCGGTGGTCTCGCCGGCATGCGGCACCGAGTGCAGACCGGCCGCCCGGGCCTGATCGAACACAGCCCGGAACCTCGCGCGCGAGGTGCCGACCTCCGGCCCGCCGAGACCGAACCCGATCAGCGCCTCCGGGCCGTTCTCCAGCGCCATCCGGATGGTGTGCTCCGCGGCGTTCTCGCCCAGTTCTCCGGGGATGTCGAAGATCCAGCGCAGGGCGATGCCGTGATCCCGCTCCGCGGCCACCCTGGCATCCTCGATTGCCTCGACATAGCCCTCGATCGGAATGCCGTTCAGCACCGAGGTGTGCGGCGTACAGGTGAGCTCGGCGTAGCGGATGTTCTGCGCCGCCATGTCGGTGGCCACTTCGTAGGTGAGCATCCGCACGTCCGCCGCCGTCTTGATCAGTGCCACCGTCGCCAGGTACAGCTCGATGAAATGCCCGAAGTCCCGGAAGGTGAAGAACGCCGCCAGCTCGTTCGGGTCTGCCGGAACCGTGCCGGGATGTCTGGCGGCCAGTTCGGCCACCACCCTGGGCGATGCAGATCCAACATGATGCACATGCAGTTCCACCTTCGGCAGACCCGCGATGAACTGCTGCAGGACGGGCGAGGGGGTAGGTGCTTCGCCGACGGTCATACTGTCGATCCTCCCGCACGCGCCCCCGACGTGGGGCACCGAGCGGATCCGCCCGGCGCTGGTAGCGTGAACATCGTCGATGACCCCCGGCGGGAGAGTCGCCATCCGGGAGAAGTTTCCGGGTGCGACGCCGAAGGAGCAAGCGCCTCCCCGCCAAACTCTCAGGCCAGCGAACCGCCGGGGCGAGGCACCTCTGGAAAGCAGCCGAGCGCTGGAGACAGCACCCGGCTCGCCGAAGGGGCAAGCGGGCCGGTGTGAGCCGGATCGTGAAGCTCTCAGGTACCCATGACAGAGGGGGAGGGCGCCCCGTCGGCGGTAGTCGGCGAGCGTTCTCGGCCACCTGCAGCCACCGCTGCCATTGACGAATGCCGGCGTCCGCGCCGGTGGGGAGATCAGACGCCATGTCCCAGACCACTCAGCACGCCGAAGCAACCGCCTCTGGTGAACCGGCGTCCATGGTCGACCATTTCCCGCTCGGCGAGGTGGCCCCGATGGACCCGAGGGTGTTCGCCGATCGGCACATCGGCCCGGACCAGCGCGGCCTGGCCACGATCCTGCAGACCCTGGGTGCCGACAGCTTGGAAGTGCTGGCGGACACCGTCATCCCGGCCAAGATCCGCAGCACCAGCACGCTGGCGCTGCCCGCCGCCGCCACCGAAGCCGAGACCCTGGCCGAGCTGCGGGCGTTCGCGGCCAAGAACACCCGCATGGTGCAGATGATCGGGATGGGCTACCACGACACCCTGGTGCCCGGGGTGATCCAGCGGAACGTGCTGGAGAACCCCGCCTGGTACACCGCGTACACGCCATACCAGCCGGAGATCAGCCAGGGCCGGCTGGAGGCGCTGCTCAACTTCCAGACGGCGGTGGCCGACCTGACCGGTCTGGACATCGCCAACGCCTCGATGCTGGACGAAGCCACCGCCGCTGCCGAAGCGATGACGTTGATCCGCCGCACCGCGCGGTCGAAGTCGGACACATTCGTCGTCGACTCCGACACCCTGCCGCAGACCGTCGCGGTGCTGCGCACCCGCGCCGAGCCACTGGGTATCGAGATCGAGGTGGTGGACCTCGCCGGGGGCGCCGCGTCTCTGCCGGCCGGGGATTTCTTCGGCCTGCTGCTCAGCTACCCGGGTGCCTCCGGTGCCGTTCGGGACCAGGCCGAGCTGGTCGCGGCCGCCCATCAGCGTGAGGCCAAGGTGGTGGTGGCGACCGATCTGCTGGCGCTCGCCTTGTTGCGTCCGCCGGGCGAGTTCGACGCCGACGTCGCCGTCGGCTCCTCACAGCGCTTCGGCGTACCGCTGGGCTTCGGCGGCCCGCACGCCGGGTTCATGGCGGTCCGCACAGACCTGCAGCGGCAGCTTCCAGGCCGGCTGGTCGGCGTGTCCCGCGATGCGCATGGCAATCCCGCGTATCGGCTCGCGCTGCAGACCCGCGAGCAGCACATCCGACGGGAGCGGGCCACCAGCAACATCTGCACGGCGCAGGTGCTGCTGGCGGTGATGGCCTCGATGTACGCCGTGTACCACGGCCCAGAGGGGCTGATCGCGATCGCCGAACGCGTTCACGGACACGCCCAATTCCTGGCGGCGGCGTTGCGCCAGGGCGGCATCGAGGTGGTCCACCAGAACGTCTTCGACACCGTCCGGGCGCTCGTCCCGGGCAAGGCGCGGGAGATAGCCGCGACCGCGCGGCGACGAGGCATCAACCTCTGGACAGACGGGGATGACGCCGTGCAGATCTCGGTGTCCGAGGCGACCACCGGCGAGCACCTGCACGCCGTTCTGGACGCCTTCGGTGTGGCGCAGGGTCAGTTCGTCGCCTACGCGCCGCTCGCCGGCATCCCGTTCGGTAGGAGCACTCCGTTCCTCACCCACCCGGTGTTCCATGCCCACCGCAGCGAGACCGCGATGCTGCGCTACCTGCGCCGGCTGGCGGACTCCGACCTGGCGCTGGACCGAACGATGATTCCACTGGGGTCGTGCACCATGAAGCTCAACGCGACCACCGAGATGCAGGCGGTCAGCTGGCCGGAGCTCGCCGGACTGCACCCGTTCGCTCCGGTGGAGGATGCCGCCGGGATGCTGGAGCTGATCGAGCAACTGGAGAACTGGCTGGTCGAGATCACCGGGTATGCCAGGGTTTCGCTGCAGCCGAACGCAGGATCGCAGGGCGAGCTTGCCGGGCTGCTGGCGATCCGGGCCTACCACAGGTCCCGCGGTGACGACCACCGCACCATCTGCCTGATCCCCGCATCCGCGCACGGCACCAACGCCGCGTCCGCGGTGATGGCCGGGATGAAGGTGGTGGTGGTCGGCACCGAACACGACGGCGGAAACGCCGGGAACATCGACATGGCCGACCTGGCTGCCAAGATCGACAAGCACGCCGACAACCTGGCCGCCATCATGGTCACCTACCCGTCGACGCACGGGGTGTACGAGGACACCATCACCGAGCTGGCGCGCCAGGTGCATGCCGCCGGCGGTCAGGTGTACGTCGACGGGGCCAACCTGAACGCCCTGGTCGGGCTGGCCAGGCCGGGTGAGTTCGGCGGCGACGTCTCGCATCTGAACCTGCACAAGACCTTCTGCATCCCGCACGGCGGCGGCGGTCCCGGCGTCGGACCGGTCGCGGTGCGCGAGCATCTGGCCGCCTTCCTGCCGACCCACCCGCTGGTGGAGCTGGGCGGCACCGCACCCCAGGACGGCGGCGTGGGCCCGGTCTCGGCCGCTCCGTGGGGCAGCGCGTCGATCCTGCCGATCAGCTGGGCCTACATCAGGATGATGGGCGCCGATGGGCTCCGCAGGGCCACCCTGACCGCGGTGGCGTCCGCCAACTACATCGCCCGGCGGCTCGACGAGCATTACCCGGTGCTCTACACCGGAGCGTCCGGATTCGTCGCCCACGAGTGCATCCTTGATCTGCGGCCCATCACCTCCAGGACCGGCGTGACCGTCGACGACGTGGCAAAACGACTGGCGGACTACGGGTTGCACGCTCCGACGATGTCGTTCCCGGTGGCCGGGACGCTGATGGTGGAGCCCACGGAAAGCGAGGACCTGGCCGAGATCGACCGGTTCTGCGACGCGATGATCGCCATCCGGGCAGAGATCGACAAGGTGGCTGCCGGCGACTGGCCGGGCGAGGACAATCCGCTACGCGGCGCCCCGCACACCGCCGCGGCCCTGGCGGGGGAGTGGGAGCACCCGTACACCCGCGCCGAGGCCGTCTTCCCGTCCGGTGTGGACGCTGCCCACAAGTATTTCCCACCGGTGGGCAGAATCGACGGCGCATACGGCGACCGCAACCTGATCTGCTCCTGCCCAGCGCCCGCCGCCTACGAGGACTACGACAGCTGACCCGCCGTTCGACCAGCCAACAGACCAGCCGCTGGCGGGATCAGGCCGGCACCGAGTGCCAACCCTCCGTCAGCCAATCCAGTAGCTCGTGGTCGATCTCGGTCCGATCGCGCAGGTTCACCACGTGGTACCAGTGGGCGCCGGAGCGAACGGGTTTCCGGGCTATTCGGGCGCTGTCCAGTCTGCGTGCCAGCGGCCAGGACAGCGCCACCCACCTGGTCATCGGGCGCAGTTCGACGAAGCTGCGGTCCCGCTTGATGAAGATCCCCACCGCGACCGGTTCGACATGCACCTCGCCCAGCGATGTGAGGTGGGCGTGCACCCTGTCGAAGATCGGCCGCTCCCGCTCGTCGGCAGTCGCGAAGTATTCGTCGAGGCCGAGCGCCGGCGAGCATTCGTGCGACTGGCCGGTGCGGCCGAACCGACGCCCGCAGTTCGGGCAGATCCAGGCCATTCGCCCATCCTGCGCCGATTGGCCCCACCTGCGCTCGAACGTACGGCGGTGAGTCCGGACCCGCTGGGTCTGCGTCATCGTGTCCGCGCCCCGGAATGAACCGAACCGCACGGTCGTTCGACGGGATACTTGACGTATCAACTAACGAAAGGGAAGCACATGCAGTTCGGAATCTTCTCGGTTGGCGACGTCACCCCAGACCCCACCACCGGTTCAGCGCCCACCGAGCACGAGCGCATCCAGGCCATGGTGCGGGTGGCGCTGAAGGCTGAGGAGGTGGGTCTGGACGTGTTCGCCACTGGCGAGCACCACAACCCCCCCTTCGTCCCTTCGTCTCCCACCACCATGCTCGGTTACATCGCCGCCCGGACGGAGAAACTGATCCTGTCCACCTCGACCACGTTGATCACCACCAACGATCCGGTGAAGATCGCCGAGGATTACGCGATGCTGCAGCACCTGGCTGACGGCCGCGTGGACCTGATGATGGGCCGCGGCAACACCGGTCCCGTCTACCCGTGGTTCGGTAAGGACATCCGCGACGGCATCGCCCTGACCCTGGAGAACTACGACCTGCTGCACCGGCTGTGGACCGAGGACGTGGTCGACTGGGACGGGAGATTCCGCACGCCCCTGCGGGCGTTCACCTCGGCGCCGCGACCGCTGGACGGTGTGCCGCCTTTCGTCTGGCACGGCTCGATCCGCAGCCCGGAGATCCCCGAGCAGGCCGCCTCTTGCGGCGACGGCTTCTTCGCCAACCACATTTTCTGGCCGCCGTCGCACACCCGGCAGATGGTGGGGCTGTACCGAGAACGATTCGAGCACTATGGGCACGGCAGCGCCGATCAGGCGATCGTCGGCCTCGGCGGGCAGGTGTTCATGCGGAAGAAGTCGCAGGACGCCGTTGCGGAGTTCCGGCCCTACTTCGACAACGCGCCGGTATACGGCGGCGGACCCAGCCTGGAGGACTTCACCAGTCAGACGCCGCTCACCGTTGGTAGTCCTCAGCAGGTGATCGACCGCACCCTCGGCTTCCGTGACTACGTCGGGGACTACCAGCGGCAGTTGTTCCTGATGGACCATGCCGGGCTTCCGCTGGCCACTGTGCTGGAGCAGCTGGATCTGCTCGGCGAAGAGGTGATACCGGTGCTGCGTAAGGAGTTTGCAGCGCTCAAGCCGGCGCACGTACCGGACGGTCCGACCCATTCTGCCCGGGTCGCGGTTACCCGCGCGGGGAGCGAGCGGTCATCTACCTCCGCGGATGACATCGGTATGGAGCCGCTGCAGAACGCGGCGACGGCGACGGCATGACGCGGATCGTGGTGGTCAGCGCCGGACCGCCCGGGCATTTCGGCCCGGCTCGCGGCTCAGCGGCTTAACAGTTTGGCGTGGCGGCTGCTCGTCGGATGCAATAGCGGACATGCCGTCCAAGCAGCGCGCCCAGAGAACCGCCCCGGAGCCGACCACCAAGCGTGCCCGCCGGCCATCGCCGGGCAGCAACGGCTCGCCCCCGAAGGCGCCGCACCTGGTCGAGCCGAAGCTGAAGTACCTCACCGATCGGACCTACAAGTCGTTCCACGAGGCGGTGTCCCGCGGATTCCAGGAGCAGGAGCGGGACGAGGTCGCCGAATTCGATCGGCCGATCGTGGAGAACGACCGGTTCTTCGGCTTCACCGTCGGCAATCGCTGGGTGTCCACCTGCGGCGCCTTCACCCGCAGCATCACCGTCCCCGGCGGCGCGGATGTGCCGGTCGCGGCGGTCACTGTCGTCACCGTGCATCCTCCGTTCCGCCGGCGTGGACTGCTCTCCCGGATGATGGAGCACCAACTGGAGGACGTCGCGCGGCGCGGCGAACCGCTGGCTGCGCTCTGGGCATCCGAGGCGGCGATCTACGGGCGCTTCGGATACGGCCCGGCCGCCGCACGAGCCGGTCTGTCGGGGTCGAACCGGCGGCTGCAGTTCCTGCCGGGTGTCAGCGTCACCGGATCGGTGGACGAGGTCAGCACAGAGCAGTTCCTGGCCGTTGCGCCGACACTGCACGAAGCGGGACGGTCGGAACGACCCGGTGGGCTCAGCCGGGACCACACCTGGTGGAAGTTCCCCACCTTCGACCTGGAATTCGCCCGCGGCGGCGCGTCCGAGCTGCGTCACCTGCTGCACTACAACGATTTCGGGGACGTGGACGGGTTTGCCATGTACCGGTACAAGCAGGAGCGGGACCCGACGGAGCCGGCTGGTGAGATCCGCATCCAGGAGCTCCGCGCCGACGATCCGGGCGCCTATGCCGGGCTGTGGCGTTATCTGTTGGATCTGGACCTGGCGCGGAAGTTCCGGCTGCGCAACGCACCGGTGGACGAGCCGCTCCGGCACCTGGTCGCCGATGCCAGGGCGGTGGTCACCGAGATCAGCGACAACCTGTACGTGCGGGTCGTCGACGTGGCCGCGGCCCTGCTGGCGCGCCGGTACCCCGTCGAGATCGACATCGTCATCGAGGTGACAGATCCGCTGCTGCCGGCCAACACCGGCCGCTACCGGCTGCGCGGTGGCCCTGATGCGGTGAGGGTCGACAGGGTCCGAGGGGCTGCCGATCTGTCACTCTCCATCCTCGAACTCGGCGCGATCTACCTCGGTGGGGTTGCGCTGACCGATCTGCATCGGGTCGGCCGGGTGACCGAACACAGCGCCGGTGCGGTGGCAGCCGCGTCGACCGCTTTTGGCTGGCATCGGGCGCCCTGGTGCCCGGACAATTTCTGAGCTGCTGGGCCTGAGGTCGACTTGCTCAGTGGGAAACGTCTTGGGGGGCCAGTGGTCAGCGGCCGGTGACGACCGACGTCAGGATCGCCGGCAGGTCCGGGGTGCGGCGCACTTGCGTGTAGCTGCCGCGGCCGGCGTCCGCAATGGTCCGCAGTGCCGCATCGGGTGCTGCCTCGCCGACGCCCAGGATGTCCAGGTGCAGGTCCGGATTGTTCGCCGACCCGGTCTTGAGGCTGGCGAGCACCTGGTCCAGTGGCATGCCGGGGGTCTGGTCCGGACCGTCGGTGATCAGGACCACCCGGTGCGGCCGACCCGGGCCGGCGGTTTTCGCCGCTCCGGCGACGACGGCCGGCAGCGCGGCATAGGTGCGCCGGGAACCGACGGGCTGCAGACCGGCGATGGCGGTGGCCAGCGCCGCTGATCTGGTGCTGCCGTTGACGTCGCCGGTCAGCGGGCCGGCCGGAACCAGCGTCGCGTATCCGGCGTCCCCGACGGCGGACGAGGTGGACACCAGGCCGACGTCGACGTTGCCGGCGGCGGAGATCGCGCCGGTCAGCGCTTGTTGCAACCAGGCCGTCCGGCTCCTTCCGGAGACCACCGTGCCCCAGGTGGATGAAGTGTCGACGAGGAAGGTGATCGTCAAGGACGCCGGATTGACCGGGCGGCTGGACGAAGTGCCCGACGAGGTGCTGGCCACCGGAGTGCTGGACACCGCCGTGCTGGACAGCTGGGCGCTGCCGGACGGCCCGCCGCCCGTCGGTTCCGGCGTCGGCGATGCCGGCGATGTGCCGCTCGGCGGCTTCACCGTGCTGGTCGGTGCCGGCGACGATGTGGGTGACAACTCGAGTGCTCTGCTCGGAACAGGCGTCGCGGTTGTTGTGGGCCTGGTTGTTCCGGGGGAACCGGGCGCTTCCGGTAGGCCCAGAGTGCCGGCCAGCGCGGCTGTCACGCCTGGTTCAGCGGGCGGCAGCGGCCGGACGGCGGCGTCCGGGTTGATCCCCGGCGCTGCCGGGGTGGTGGCGCCTTGGACCCGCAGGTGGACGCCGGCCAGTACCTTCTTGCCTGCCTCACTCCGGGCGTAGGCGTGGAA
>JAABUP010003357.1_pt1 | contig 28384 bp, 23 predicted proteins | sample 5559201 | NCBI WGS metagenome assembly JAABUP01 (sample SAMN10711887, study PRJNA513373) | rock metagenome | isolation source: Antarctica rocks | place: Antarctica | reverse complement strand
AATGTAGACTAAAACAAAAGAAAATGAGTCTACACAAAGTCTTTGACAGAAGACAATAACTGTCATGCATCATTCACAATTCATGCTCAAGAGATCTTGAAGAGATTGTCAGATGAATGAGCTTATTGATGACTAACTTTGATTGAAGATAAAGATGCTTCATTGTTCTAAGTGTGTATGCTTGTATTAAATCAGGATTCATGCTGCTGTAGATTAAACTTTGCATGAATTTCAACATCTTCTCTCTCTTTATCATAATATCATATGACTTTGATGAGAGACCTTAACTGATACTGTCTTTGATGAAAAATGTCAAAGTGTAGTATTTCTCTTCAATGACATTGTGATTGGCATTTAACTTAAGATTGTCATCATAAACCTTGAGATTAATAATCTGATCATATTTAAATAAATGTGTGAGATCAGTGAAGAACTTTTGAGTAACAGTGTGAATTGACACTTTCATCTCTGTCTCAAACTTTTCAAAGACAGCTTGAATGAGTAAATGACTGCAGATATGCAAACTGCAGACCTTGAGATGTAGTGATACTTTATGTCAATCATGTTCAAGTAGCACTGACAGAAGCCTCTCACTGACAATAATCTTTGATTCTTCTCATGAGCATCTTCAAATTTCAGATCTTTAAAGTTCATCATCAATTTAAACTTTTAATGCTGAGCATTTACAAGCTCTTTCATGTTAAACTATATAAGAGAATTAACTTTGTTCAAATAGATGAATTGATGTATTGCATATACAGAGTCTAAACCCTGTGCACTCATCTTTTACTTCTCTGTTTTGATCTTCTTGTTGTTCATCTTAAATGAGTTAATGTTGTCTCAATTCAGACATGATTTAAAGTACTTCTTTAAAGCTGCAGAGTGACTATCAATAATGATGCACTGCAGAAGATTGCTGATTAAAGCTTCATGATTTTTAAGTTCACAAGTCAATCTGACTTCAAAGCAGCAAATGACAGCCTGCTGCAGATGACTCTCTTTATTTAAAAGTAAATCAGTTAAGTAACAGATTGAGAAATGAAAAGCAAGAATATACCTTCATCTTTGACCTTCTCATCATAGTTTTTGTCAAGAGTGATTAATGTGTCAGTCACATTCACATCAAAAGCCGCAAAAATGTAGTAAATTGATTGATGAACTAACTGCAAGATGTCATGAAGCTTCTGACTCAAGTTCATGTTAAATGTGTTAATGTGCAGAATTTCTGTATCATGAGCAGCACTTATTGTTGTCATCATTGTCTTTGACACTTCATTAAACATGACTTGATCTACAATGTAAAAAGAATAACTTTAACCCTGTGTCTTACTGCTTTCATAATTGATGTGTCAGCTTTGCTGAAGCCTTTGTTACTGAATATTTAACATCTTTTATGCTGAACAGAGTAGTCATACTGAATGAATTTGCTGTGGTGCTGAATGTGACTGACTTAAGTGTAATCATTTATGAAACTTGACATTCATTCTGTTGTTGATCTTGTCTATGCAATCATTAGCATGAAGTTAACTTGACCTAAGATAAGGTTACAAATCAGAAAAAAGATGAGAATTTCAGACAGAATTGAGACATCACAGAGACACATTGAAGAAAAAACACAAAAGACAAAGATTATGAAGTGACTTCAAAAAGCAGTGAGATGAAGATAGAGTTGCAAGCAAAGTGACTGCAAGACTTTGAAAGTTCAGACAGATGCATGAATTCTGATACACACTTTTTAAGGTGATCAAGGTGCAGAATTGAGTGTGTGATGTCTGACTACCTGAATCAAGTAAGTGAAGAACAAAAGTCACCCTCAAGTTTAAGATCATAAGCAAAAATGAGCATGCTTTTGACAACTATGAGATGTACAAGAAGAAGGTATGATGTTTGATTTACTTCTTACTATTGATGTGATTAAACACTTTCAGCACTAGTCAGAGACACATCAGCTCACTTCAGTGTTTACTTCTGAAAAGAATTGAATTTACTCAGAAGATTGCAACAACATTTCTGATAGCAATCTGAGCTTTGTTTGTACATGAGAGAGTGTGTTCAGAATTCACACTGAAAATATTGAAGTAAGGTGCTGATTCTGAAGTGAGACATAAAGTTAAGCTTTAAAGTAAAACTTATCTGATCAGATTATGAAGACATTTCTTTCAACTATCTGAGTTTGATACACACTTAAAAGTGTGTGGTTGCAAGCTGCATCATTGATAGTGATGTAAGATGCTGATGAGAATGTGTAGATTTTGAAAGTATGAGTGATGTATAGTGAAGAAGATTGTTAGCAGATATTAGTATCATAAGTAACTTCATTAAGAATATTATGAGTAGTGACTGTAGAAGGTGAAGAGTTTATCTTAATCTAGATATGAGACCTTAAAAGTGTGAACCCTCACTTTTGTGCCGCTTTTTAAGTCAAGCTGTTTAAACTCATATGTAGTTCAGAGATAAGGTTGCAAAGCTATCTTTTACTTAATTTTATATGTTTTTAAGAATCTTCAGTACTCTGTACAAAGTTGTAATGCATCTTTCTTTACTGTTATAATTTTGTCATCTTTCTATCATGTTGCTGATCACTGTGATCTCACAGTGCTGACTAAGTGTGCTGTTCAACAAATTCAGACAGCATGAACTTTCATCTGTCTCACATATGCTTTTAAAGCCCTTCAGCTGTGAAAGAACTCAAGCTCAAGTTCTCACATCTTCACATCATATCTTTCAGATTGAGTTACTGAGATAACATCACTCTTTTTTCAGAGATACTGACAGAGACTTCTCATGATATCAACATTTAAATACATCATGCTCATCATTTTAAAATGTGTGTGATCATGTGAGTCTAATAATCATTATTGTGCTGATGATAGCTGAGTCTGTTTCTCTTATATTAACAGCTAAAAACCCTCAGTATACAAAGTACTGAGATGTGTCAGTACACTTTACTGACAGACATAGCAGACAAAAGTGCACTGACAATCTTCTCTCTATATACAGCTGAGGATTCTCAGCATACAAATTAACTGACTTATGAGTACATTTTGCAAGACTCTGAATAGAATCAGTTTACAGATCATTCTCTGATGATGCTTTATCTGATTCTTCAGAATGTGAGAGTCACAGTTCATGCACTTGATATTTTTGAACTCATTGAATGAGAGATGTCACATCATATGTCTCTTCAGCTTGATCAGCATTACAAAGTTCTTTGAGCAAATGTGACAGAACAGCGCTACAGGTTCAGGTGCTTGTTTCTGTCAATGTGTGTTTTAAAGATGTCTTTTCAAAGTTACTGCATTGTCTCTGTCAGATGACAGACAACCTAACATAAAGCAGAGAAATTGCTGTAGATCATAATGATGACAAAGATAAAACATCAGAGATTGTCTTTGTGTACTGTTGATGAAGGTTCTTCTGCATTCAAGCACACACTCTTTACATACTTATATTACAGAGAAGAAAGTGATCAATCAGATGCTTCAACATTGCAGACAGATTTAAGAATGTTTTTTCACAGCTGATTGAATCACAGTAGACTCATTGATCTTTGTTGTAGATGAGTTGTATCAGCTTAACAATTCTAAATGAAGATTGAGAATGAGCAACTTTGAGAACAATGTTTAAAGCATTCAGAGGTGAAGAGCTCTTCAAAGTGCTTTGCAGAAATTCAGATTAATTCTTTGATATAATGATATGATAATCTTTTGCATTGTCATTAAGATTTAAAAGTGAGAAGATGTTGCAGTGTAAAGAGTGAGCTCATGCTGTCTGAACATTGAATGACATGTTCACTGAAGTCATTCAGTTCTTGTAAACTGTTACTCAGCTTCACTTCTGCATTAAACTAAAAATAAATAGATCTTCAGCTGTTGTGAAGAGAAACTCTTCTCACTTAACAGTGTGATAGATTCAATTCATTTCACAGATTTTGTAGTCACAGCATTTGATGTTTGAAGACTCTCACACTCACTCAGTCTTTTGAAAGTAGATTAAAGTACTGTGAAGTACTTCTCAGTTATAAACAACAGATTGTGCTCATACTTCAGAATCTTAAGATGTCATACTGATGACTGAGAATAACTCCGTCAATGAAACTATCTCAAAGTACTCTGAAGTACTTCTCAGTTATATACAAGTCAGAATTCAGATGCAAAGAATACTGTTCTCATCATTCATTATTTTCTCTTTCATCTTTTAATTCAGCTTCATACTTCATTTCTCATTTGCAAACAGAACATCATAAAGAGCCTCAATAAAGAATATCACATACTTTTTGACAATGAGATTTAAGCAGCTGCTGAAGTATGAAGCTGATGCTCAAAATATCTCTTCATTGACAAGAACTTTCACATCAACAATAAAAGATGTGAGTATACTCTGAAGTACTCTCTTGATCATATCTTCATGTGTTAACATTGATAAAAATCATTTTTCAGAAGTAATGAAGAAGGTCTTCAGTACTATAATCTTCAAATTCAAACTGTCAGTAAGTCAAAGAATATCAGAGCCTTAACTGTCTGTCTTTTAAACACAAATCTGCTTGAGGTTCTTTCTGCTTTCAAATGATTAGCTTTGTTCAATTTTTGATCTTTGTTTCAATAACACTAACATTACAGATTTGAAAGATTTGAAGTTTATTTAAAGTTATCATCATGAAGTTTCAGTGGTCAGTCAGCATGCTATGACACTGAATTTGTCACATAATCAAAACAGCTGCATCTTTCAATCTCAAAAGATGTTTTCATCATGATTGCAACATTGGTCTCAGTTACAATCTATTGACACATACACTGTCAGCTGAGATCTGTTGTATTTCACTCAACATTCTTCAAAAACCACAGCAGCAAATCTGTAGTCTGTGAGGTCATTGTAAATATAAAACAGCCTGTGAAACAGTCAAACAACAGATATTAAATGACTGTTCAACAGCAGTGAAGAAGTGTATTCATATGATGTGAGAAGGTGTAATTTAAAAGTACATTAAAGCCTTTGAATGATTGATTCTGATAATGTCTTTCATAATATTATCAAGAAGAAAATGCTTGAAAGTATGTAGTAATGACATTGAACCAAATATCAAGCAGGTTCAGTGATGATAACACTGAATGAAGCAACTGAATATTTGAATAGTTGAAGTGTCTTATACAATCACTGCAGAAGATCAAGTTAAGAAGTATCATTAAAGAAGATGTAGCGCTCTGTGAGCAGCACTTTAATGCATCATCAAGTGTGATCTGACATGATATTCATGTTAAGAAGTGTAATATTACAAGCTTTTCATTGCAATAATTCATGATGTAAGATTTTAAAGATGTTTAATGAACATTGATGTATCAGAATTGAACAAAAGCTTTATGATTCAGTGACACTGTATAACATCTGATGAAGAAAAGAAGAAGTAAAGTACAGTGACATGTATGAGTTGTGATAAAGTTGTTTTTAAGCCACAATGGTATAAAGTACTACAATGTCTTCACAATAAAGATTGCAACAGAGAAAGTGATCAAGCTTAACACTAGTGAAACAGCATCTGCATGATGATGACAATGACAAACAGTAATAAAGATAACTCTCACTGACTCTGATATAGTGATCTTCATTGTTAAGCATCATGTATCTTTATCTTTTTATGTGCTGCACACATTCACATTATATCAATCTTTCAAGAAGCCTGAGCTTGTATTAGCAACAAGAAAGCTCAAAAAACAACATAATGTTTAAAGATCACAGCAAAGGTTGTGACTGTGAAAGAAGTAACTATGAAAGTTCTTAAAGAGTCACACTGAGAGATCTCTTTGTAAATGAAGTCTGACACTGTAATTGCAAATCTTAACAATCTGTGAAGCATTTTTAAACAAAGAATGACAACAAGAATCATGAATGATGATGTACACTTTTCTCTTTCTCTTCTTTTTCTACAAGTCATTCACCTTCTGTCAGTATACAAAGTACTAAAGAATGTGATGCTTTTAGTCTACACATGTCAGAAGTTTCAGCTCAAGCACTGTAACTTCTTTCTCTAAGATGATGAAGCAAAACTCTGAGAAGCAGCTGCAGTCCTCAATAACTCTTGCTCTGAGTTTAAATCTACATCTTAAACATCTTTAAGACCTTCTGACACTGAATATTAATTAAGAACATCAGACAATCAGTTAAGAATGATGAGTTCAGATTCTGTAACACCTTATATCTTCTTGAAGACTCACAGCACAAATGTCTGAAATGACAAGACTGAACACACAAAAGAAAAGAACAGTTATGACTGATCTGTTAATGATGATGATGAGCTATTCAAAGTTGCAAATTGCACATTAATAATCATGATGTCTTTGTTAAAGACACTCTACAAAGCAGTGAAGACAGATGTGTTTACTACTCTGAGTAAGAGAAGATATAAGAAGATTAAGAATGATGTTGACATCTGACTGACTTCAGCTATTAATGACATTTTTATGACTTCATCAACTGAAATGCAGAGCATGAATCTGTTCTCTACAGATAGCACAACAAGTTTGTTGTCACTGACTGAAACATTAATGTCACAATGCTTCAAGAAGATCATTATAGATTGCAGTGACAAAGAGTTCAAGCTTGTTAAGAATGTTGTGAACACATTTCATCAAAGGTCTGTGCATATGAATGAAGATGCTATAAAAGCAGTTAAGACAGTACTTAACAAGCATGTATTAAAGACTCAAGATATCATCAAGTTAAAGAATGTTAAGATTACAGAACTGCAGAATAGAATCACAGCTTTAAAGACAGAGTGAAAGATTAACAGAGCAGTCATTAAACATCTGAGAAGAAATATGAAAGCTGTCAGAGAAAAATGAGAATTGTTAATTTGAGCAAGCATTTTGTTAACACAGTGTCAGATACTATGTTCTGATGTTGAACTGATGACAGAGCTATGGCTGACATTGCAATGTGTTTAATGTCTGAAGATAATTGTAGAGAATATACTCAACAGAACAGCTTACAACAGTTTCTGAGCAATCATTATCAATGATACTCTGATGTTACACAATGTTTCATGCAAAACTGCACACACTTAAGACTCTGAGTTTCTATTATACTATATAAAGTTGTTGTTGAGCAAATTTAAACAGCTTATAATATACACAGAAAATAAAAGCCTCTGACTGCTTCTTTAATGAATTTCTCAGATATAATGAAGAGTGCTTTTCACTTAATTCAATATTGTCAATGTTTTTCAAACATTGCTGTGGTTCTGAGACTCTTCTCACTCAGTTTTCAGAATCTTCATTTACTGAGAGCTTGTTGCTCATGTTTCATTTGTGTCATCTTTGTCAGGCTGTGACTTTCAAACTTCTATTGTCTCATCTTTATCATCTCATCAGTATCTGCATGCTACATCTCTTGTGTTCAATGTGAAACTGAATCATCTTCTATCAGTCTGTGTCTACAATTGCAACTCCCTTTTGATCACAAAGCTCACTGTAGAGCTTAGAAATGTCTGCATCCTAGGAGTTTGCAATCATAAGATGTCAGCTAATGTAGCAGACTACGCAGCGCATGTCTCCTCCCTGATCAGTTGAGTTAGAAGCGCGTTCCTCGCTGGAGCACCTTAAAGATCAATACAGTCATGGGATGAATCAAGCCAACCTGAAACCGACGTCAGCACCTAATTAGGCGCTTCCGCATTCATGCACATCATAGCATGAGGCATGTCTCGATGAGGATAAAGTATGTGCCAATCGCCAAGGCACAACGACTACGTCTCCTCCTTTTTCAAGTCTTGACTTACTGTCGCATGCCGATGTTTTTACCTCGATCAAAGTTCTCAAACCAGTGCTTTCGAGTACTTCCATCTCCTCCAAGAAGCAAGCTCGGGCGGAAGATGATGACATCAACATATTCTCTTTCGCGTAGAATCCTCTGCTCGAATGCAGGGCGCCAGGCTACCATCTCGGGGATGGACTCATCCCTACCTAGGGGTGTTGACTCGTTGGCGAGTTCTTGCGAATCACCATGCACCCAGCAGCCGGACGTGTAAATATAAGTCAACTTTGGAAAGCCCTTAAAAGATCTGGCGTTGCTGGCAGTCTTGACTGCCTCGTACACCTCGTTTGACCATTTGACTTTCCGGCCCAGCCATCGTGGTGTCGATGACGCAGTCGACTATTTCAAGGGTTTCTTTATCCATCAGGTTTGCGGAGTCGCCGAGGATGGTGTAGACTACACGATCCGCGCGGGTAATTAGTAAAGAAGACGACCCCTGATGTATTCTATAATGGCGTTATAATGTAAAGGCGAAATCAAAATGCATACCCTCTTGCTTCCGAAATGCGTCAAGATACTCCGGCCTGCGTACCAGAGCGCACACTCTGAAACCGGCGCGACGTAGGGCAGAGCAAAGAGCCCGGCCAAGAAAGCCGCCAACCCTAGATGGAATTATAAGCAAGGAGACACAAGCTCAACCAGTCCGGAGATAATGAACCCAATGACAAGAACAGAGGGCATATTTGATGCACGAAACGATGCTGCAAAGGCGAATTCTTTTTCACTCGAGAAACGAAAGGAAAGGATATTGACCCTGCTCGAGGAACATGGACGATAGGTAGATAAGAACAGGCATTGCGTTGCTTCAGACATCCAGGCTTTATAGATGAAAAACATCCGCAGATTAGGAGTGGCCCCCGGGAGATAGTGGTGACTGTTTGCCTGGTTTGCTTGGGTTTGCTTGTGCTCCTGGAGGACCTGAAAACGTGGCACTGACATATTTGTCCGGTTTGTGGGGCTCCTGGTTGGCAAGATACATAGTACGCAGGACTCTTGGCCTGGGAAGGCTCCCGTTTTCCACCGAACCTGTGAAGCGGCGACTTACCTTCATCGAAGGCATTTTGGAAAGTCTCCTCTGCATTACTGGGAACTTTAAAGCCAACCAGACGATTAGCGAACGAGATCGCATTTTTTGGGTTCATGTTTGGCGCACCGTTGAGTGTCTTCCGTCACACTTCGCTGGTCTTCAGCGAGAACACGGTGCGCTGAGTAGATTGATGGATCTTGAGTGCCGCCGAGGTTATATAGCCATGGAGATCGTTGTCGGCAACATCGGAGCCATGCATATGAAGAGAACTGTTCAAAGCGCAAGCAGAAAGGTTTATAGCGGCAAAAGATCCTTTCATCAAGCTGCTATCCAGCAAACTTACATGCTGCTGGCTGTAGAAGAGCAACAGCCCATGTAACCAGGCACGGATGAGTGAAGAAGAAGTGATCGCTGCAACACAAACCTCACTGAGCGTATATTCATCGAAAGGTGACACAAAGTGCCAAAGAGCACATCTCCTTAGAAAATGAGGCTCGTCGAGTGAATAGGCAAGAGGAGCGTAGACGGCATACGCACCACATATTAGCACGACCACCACGTGCTGTTACGAAGAGTCTTATTCATTGACAAAACTTCTCAAAGCCATTATGGTAAAGTAAAGTAGTTGGGGGCACGAGTACAAGTACGAAGTACCTCAGAAAGGAGGATATCCGGAAGCTACCCCTGTTCGCTAGCGTCTACAAGTCAGAGCCGTCGTCAGCCAGCGATAACAATCTCGCCGTCTCGCTTTCGAGGTATCGATGTCCTGACATTTGGCAGTATTTGAGTATCAGATCCTACAAATAATTCGTCATGTTTTCAAGTTCGAACTCTTTCTTGGGCAGCGGAAACAGCGGTCGCCCGGGACCACCTCAGTATAGCCAACAGTCTTTCTCAAACATACCACAAGGCCAACAGCAAACCAACGGCTTTGGACCTCAATCTACCGGAGTTGGTGGCGGTTTCTTACAGTCACAGTATACCGGCTATCCAGGTACTGCTCAGCAACAAAGCTTCCAGGCTCCTCAACAACAGCCACAGTTCACCGGGTACCCTCCCCAAAATCAACAGTCCTATCAGAATCCGCCGCCAGCTCAACAACCATATCCAACAGGCCAACAACCGCTGCAACAAGCTCTGCCGCAGAAGACTGGCCAGACATCTTCCCAAATCGCTCAATCTTTCCAATCTGCCCCAGCGGCGCAGCCATCAGCATCCAAGGCCTCAAAGGCAAACGCGAAGATACCGAGCATAAGGCTATCTTTCATCACGGCCTCGGATCAAGCCAAATTCGAGCAATTATTTAAATCAGCTGTGGGAGATGGACAAGCTTTGGATGGTGAGCGGAGTACTTCAGATGCTATCCTTGAAGGTGCTAACGGTCGAAAAGGAGAGAAAGCCAAGGACCTCCTTTTGCGCTCAAAATTACCCGGGAGTGCTCTCTCGCAGATATGGTAAGATTGGCATCCTAACACATGGCTATGGCGTCTAATGCGAGTAGGATGCTCGCCGATACAACGAAATCCGGGCAGCTGCTCTTTCCTGAGTTCGCGCTTGCGATGTATCTTTGCAATCTGAAGCTTGTTGGCAAAGACCTCCCAGCTACACTTCCAGAGCGCATCGCGAATGAGGTCTCGAGCATGGTGGATATCATTTCTTTTGGAATCCCCGACGATCGACCTCAAGCAATACCACGGAGCAATGTGCCGAACTTCGACGCGCCCTTACAACAAAGCTCAAGCTCGTTACCTAGCATCCAACAGCCACAACCCCAAGCATCAAATAGTCAACTGCTATCTCAACTCACAGCTCAGCCGACAGGCTTCGCATCTCAGTATGGTCTCCAGTCGCAACCCACAGGATTCCAGCCGCAACCTACAGGATTCCAACAGCAGGGCGGATTCGCCCCCCAACAGACTGGACTTCAACAGAATCCACAAGCTACAGGATATTCCGGTCCCCGACCGCCGATGCCACCAATGCCTAGTGGGTATGGAAACAACCTGACGCCGGCGCAAGCTGGTGCCCCACTGCTTCCCCTCAATGCACAGCCGACTGGGCTTCCGGGACAATGGGGGCTAGTCAATGCTCCTGCATCGGGTTTACCAAACATCGATGCTCTACAGCAGCGCATGATGCCTCAGCCAGGACGAGAAGGTGGTTTTACAACAGCTGGCTTGTCTGGTAGTGCCACCGTGCCGTGGGCAGTCACTAAAGACGAGAAGAAGATTTATGATCAGCTTTTCAAAGCGTGGGACGGCTTTAACAAAGGATTCATTGGTGGAGACGTGGCGATTGAGGTTATGGGTCAAAGCGGATTAGACAAGTCTGATCTGGAGAAGATCTGGACATTGTCCGACCCTAGCAATAAAGGAAGGCTTGACATGGATGAATTTGCTGTGGCAATGCATCTTATTTACCGGAAACTAAACGGGTACCCTGTGCCTAACCGATTGCCACCAGAACTTGTGCCGCCATCAACCAGGAACTTTGCGGACTCCATTGGCACAGTCAAGTCATTACTTTCCCAGGATGCCGAGACAAGGAAGACTTCCGGCGCATTCCTACAACCTCAGAGAACCGGTGTAAGCTATCTGAAGAATCACTCTTTCCGAGGTGACTCCAATCCTTCGAGCATGGGCCGAAAGGACGCCACCGTGTTCAGAAATAACGACGACGACGCTGGATACAAATCAAGTGCGCGGCGACGGCTTGGCAATGGTGGGCGTAGCCCTTCACCAGTACAACCTTCCTCGCCATCTTCAGAAAGATCGAATGACGAGCTATCCATAGAGCAGCTTCGTAAAAAAATTCGAGAGAAACAGGTGGTTCTTGATGCGATGGATTTCAAGGATGAGAATGCTGCGGATGAGGACGACGGGCTTGATCGAAGAGACAGACGGGATGCAGATGATTTATTCCGCCGCATTCGACGCGTACAGGAAGACATTGATAATCATCCAAGTGCGTCTTTGAGAAATGTAGACTCAGGTGCTGAGCGAAGAGCACTCAAACGTCAGCTTCAAGGATCGACAGATCGGCTTCCAGAGCTCGCATCGCATGTACGGAGAACTGAGCGAACCATTGCTGATGCCAAGCTCGAGCTGTTCCGACTCAACAGCGCACATCCTGGCAGCGCTGCGGCAATAGTAGGTACTGGCCCCGGAGGTGCAGTAACAGAGTCAGATAGGCTCAAGACTCGAGCAAAGGCAATGATGCAGCAGCGGTCGGCAGCTTTGACTGGTAAGCCGAGCGCTACAGGCGGTGATGATTCTTCCGCAGCGGCCAAGCGTTTGGAGGAGGAGAACTCTCGCATCAGATCTGAGAAGGAAAACAACGAGCGGATGGTTAAGGACGTGGAGGACAGTGTCCGAGACTACTCGCGAGGCCTTGAAGATGGCTTAAAGGAAGGCGGTGAAGACACCACCAGCGAGCATGAAAAGAGACGATGGGAGGATGGGTTGGGTGTTGAAGATGAGGTCAAGGAATTTATATTTGATTTGCAAAGAAGCAGTCGGAGTACGAGGATTAGGAGCGAAGAGTAAGTCGTAGAGGTAGCGCATTCCAGCAATCAATGCTTACAGTCCATAGCACCGGTCGACGCTCGCGGGATAGCGATGCAAGAAGCTCAACCCGGCATGAAGACAGCAGACGATCAGTGACTCCAACGCGATACGACAGTCCGGCGCGGGCGAGCGAAACATCATCACGACCTGCTGCAACCCCGACGTCAACTGGATCATCATCTTACTCGTCGTTCAAGACAGGCGAGGATCGAGCAGCTTTCATCAAGCAACAAGCCGAGCAGCGCATGGCTGAGCGTTTGGCAGCTCTGGGCCTCAAGCCACCCACTAAGTCTGGCGAGTCAGCGCAGCAGCGGCAAGAGCGAGAGAAGAAAGAGCGGGAAGACCGCCTTCGACAAGCTGAAGCGGAAGACAATAAACGAGAGCAAGAAAGGCAACGCAGACTTGCTGACGAGCAAGTGTCACCTCCGTCGGCTAGCAAATCGAGCGGAAAGAAACCTCCACCACCTCCGACTCGCAAGGGCAGGACAGGTAGTACAGATCAAGGTGATGCCAAGAAGAAGGTGGAGGATGACGCGAAGAAGGTGCAGCTTGAGCACGAAGGCAAGGAGAAAGCAATCCGTGAGCAGCAGGAAGTTCAAGAAGCGGAGACACGAAATATGGAGTAAGTTATAAGGCATGACTGGTCTCAACGGCATGCTTGTATACTGACAGCGCGACCAGGGATGACGCGAAACGTCAAGAGGACGAGTTAGCCCAGGAACGCGAAGCTGCTCAAGCTCGCCTGAAGGCGCTTGAGGAGCAAGTCAAGCAAGGGAAAGTGAAGAAGCAGGAAGAAAAGCGTCGAAAGCAAGTAGCTGAACGTGAAGCTAAGGAGAAAGAAGCGAAGCTTTCTGCTCAGCGTGCGGAGCTGGAAGCAGCCAAAGAGAAGGAGCGGCAGCTCCAGCTGCAGCTTGAAAGCTTAGATGATGAAGATTCATCGGATGATGAAGGTCCCCAAGGGATTACTCCGCAGGAAACGACGCCTACCAACAGCCAGGTACTATTACGAGACAGTATTTCACCTCTATCCGCACCTTCATCAACACTCCCAGCTCGTCCTCACTCTGAGCCAGAACCAACTCCCCCTGATAACAGCCCGCCGCAATCAGCGGCCCCGCAACCGGTCGCGAATACGGAGACGAAGAACCCGTTCTTCAAGAAGCTCAGTCAATCTAATGAGTCCTCAACCTCTGTGGCACCTCCTCCAGCGCCAATGGCAGTCATCTCGCCAAATAAGGAGATGTCGACCAATCCATTTCATCGCTTGACACAGCAGGAGAATTCTAGATCACTGGTACCTCTCGAGAGCACACCTACTGGCGGCCGACCATCTCGCGTTCGCCCAGAAGAAGACGAATGGTCTGTCGTCGATTCGGACAACGAGAGCCCTGAGGACGATGACGACCGTCCAGCGGGCGGAAGCGCAAAGCAACTCGCTTCTATCCTCTTCGGCGCAATGGGCCCTCCAAGACCATTGTCTGCAATGGACACCAAATCTCCTGCCGCAGACAGTCCGTCATCACCTAGCCCCCCTCCACCTCCTCCGCCGATGCCAAGTAGCGGTGCGCCCCTTGCACCTCCTCCACCTCCTCCGATGCCGAATGTAGGTGGTGCTCCAGCTGCGCCTCCACCACCACCTCCAATGCCGGCAAGTGCCAGTGGAGGAGCGCCGCCAACGGTAGGAGCACTAATGGGCGAGATACAAGCTGGCAGGGGCTTGAAGAAGGTTCAGACCAAGGATAGGAGCCAGGCTTCGAGTGCCGGGAAGGTATTGACTTAGCTCGTGTGGCTTATCATTTGCTTTACATCAGTAATCTCTAGCGTGTCCCAATCCTGTTCATCGGCGACGATTAGCTTCCCGTCTTGTGTTCTGCACAAATTGCTCCATCTACTCGTATAACACAAGTACGCACCACAAGGCAGACTTATTGATCTACACGAGGACCGCCAAAAGGCGACTTCATAAAGTGACCAGTCATGATTGCAATCGTTCGTCCTGGCTTGATATAAGCGTGTTCTACCGCAATCTGAAACCTGGTATCCAAAGCAAAGTCCAAACATCTTCACACCTGTAGAAATGACACCTGTAGTTGTCGTAACCAGCTAGGCCAAAAGACCTCCAGAAAGCGATCTACCATCGCTTTCTCTACAGGCACCTATAAACCACGACTTTTCCTACACACCTGGATATCCCCATGGTTATACCCCATGCCGGCGATCCCATTCTCGTGCATAAAATACCCAGTACCAACATCATACAGAGATGATGTAACATGAGTAACTCCCATGAATCGTCTGGATTTCGCTCCCCTCGGAGAGGACATGTAAGAAATGATACCTTGCTCAGGGCTTGTTGGTGGGTCCCGAGATTAAGAACTCTGAGCGTCAGTGGAGACGGGAATGGTGATGGCGGGTGGTGGGTGAAGGATGTTGGAAGAAGTTAAATGGGGGGGTGTCCTGAGGTAGGTGGTTTACGTGGCTGCTGCGTGTGGGGTTCCCTTCAGCGTGAGGCCGCGGTTGATGATGCGCACTTTGAAAAAACCTGGGGAGGAAGTTGTGGAGTGTGCAGTGTGCGAGCGTTGTGCGGTGTGTGTGTGATAGCGTGAGTTTGACTGATGGAAAGACTTTGATGGGCCTGTTCCTTTCCCTTGGCTTTGGGCTAGTCGACGAAGGTGGTTCTGCGGCGATGCGTCTGGTAGACCATTTCGTAGCTGATGGCCGTGGTGCTATTATCTTACCAAGTGGCGCATGTTGTTTGTTGGGGCTTGCCATTTGGTCATCGGGTGAGGTGAGTAAAGGTTTGGGTTTCGAGAAGGACAGTTTATGACGGGGAGAGTTGATGGTGAGAGCTTTTTGGTGGTTTGGAGGATGAGGCGAAGAGGGCTTAGGGCAGAGGCGCGTTTTATAAGGTGTGGAGGGAGGATAGTGAAGGGCTTTGTGTGCATGGGAGGAGTTGTCTTGGGGTTGGGCGTTATGACTAGAATAGGGTCGGTGTTGTAGTTTTGGGATAGCTGGGTTCGATTGAGGCGCTGATGAGGTGGAGGTCTCTGGGATGTTCCATGAGTGCTGACTGCTGCATGTTGTCGTAGACAGGGTGGAAAAGGGTATGTATAGCGGTCTAGGGCTGAGGCGAAGGGAGGGGGGTTGGTGGATACTGTATGATTCACGGTATATATGCTGAAGGCTTATGCAATATTATGAACGACGACGCATTCATGAGCTGCCAAAGTACCTAACTGAGATTCTGACGACCATCAAGTTTGCCGTCCCTGATTGTCGGCATCGGCCTAACTCCGGTTGAACCTCGTGATCTCGTGGTATTCTCCAGCCTTCTTCCAAAAGCGACGACTCCTTACTGCTTGTCGCCGTTGACACCATTGGCACCTTCTCCAACCATCTTCCTAAGCTCCCACTCCTTGGTGAACTCGCGGCCCAACACGCCCAAATCATTGACCAGGTCACGGCAAGCTTGGACAACAGCAGCACGGGGGGTAACCTCGCCATCCGTTTGAACGCGCAGTTCAAAAGTGCTAATGATATATTAGCAACTTACGTTGGGATAGACATGGAAGAGTCCAGCGGGTGTAGAGATCCAGCTTACCTGAAGAGTGGGTGAGGAACTTTGTAGCCAGCGAAGGTGACGTGATTGCTCTGGAGAAGACGAGAGCGCAACATGTTGCCTAGAGTGTGATCTTCCTTGTTGAAGATGAAGAGAGAAGATGAGGGGATACCTACCAAGGATCAGCTACTCTACCAGAGTAAATGATCTATTGCAGAGTCAAATGTTACTTACGAGTATCAGGAGTCTCACTAACTTTCTTTTCGCCGTCACCGAGGAGGAAGAGCTCGAATCTAGAAGTGTTGTTCTCTTCAGCGGTCGGTTTAGGATAGCGAAGGTGATTGTCTCCGGCGTTGATACTAGGGTTCTTCACCACAAGAGGCACGTATAGTAGGGGTTTTGAACGGAATCGTGGAGGGGGAACAACGTCAGGAACGGGCGTCACGTCTGCCATGCTGATCTTTCCTGACGTATTGGATTGATGTAGGGTGCAATCTCTCGGTGCTGGTTGTCAAAGAGGTAGTGGAGCCGCGACTGCAGGGAAGGTGTATTGCTTGTGGAGCGGCTTGCTTCGTGGTGAATGATTGAGCTAGCAGCTTTCACTCCCAGCGCCGAGCGACGACATCATCACCATTCTGCAGGTTTCTCACGGTAGGCATCTCCGTAACATCCTCCAAGGACATCTACAGTTGTGCTGCCCTAATGAACGGCGACTTCACGTTTTCTTTGTCCATCCTCGCAGAAGAAAGCAAACAGAAGGACCATTTGAAAAGCGAAGACTTGATCTTTTGAAGTAATATTTCAAGGAAAGAAAAATATGCTCACCTATCTGGAGCGTTCATTTTGACTGCGTACTTCGCTCTTTCCCAATCTCAGGCCTTTTCTTCCCGATTTCATATGGCATTCAGCCTGTTTAGATTATAGAGGTCCTCTCATATGCCATTCCTTCTTTTAAGATCTGCTGTTTTCTGAGAGCAATATATTGGCGGCGACGAGGTGGTATGCACAAGCCCGCTGTGGGTGACAACGTCTCGTCAAAAACGGGCGGAGAGGGTAGGAGATCAACTGTGGCGTGCCCATTGTATTGATATAAGGGAATGAATTTGATATTCGGCTAGAACTACTAGCGTCCGGGTCACGGAATTGGCCGGGAATTTGAAGGCTTTGTGACGTCTGCGGGGCACAAACACACTTTCCCTTTACTTCGGATACTTTCTTCTGATCTCCTCACTCTCGGCAGACTCGGCATTTTTCTGTAAATAAGACTGGCTCATCCTATATCAGTACTTTTACTCTAATACATGTACACTTTTCAAAGTACCTTTGCAGCTCAGTAGCAACACGAGTCTCGGAAAGTACAGCAGACATTGACCTGAAACTGAGTGGAGACGATTTCTACATCGAACCTACTCATTGTGGATACTTGTGGGCCTTTATAAAGCTGCCGGCGATTAACATCTCCTGAAGCTCGAGTGTCAAGATCAAGTCCGCGTTCGTCAGCATGGCCGCCACTTTGCAGCAGTCCTACCCATGGACTACCTCACCGTTCATCGCCTGCGCTCCCATGCGCTTGATAGCTCTCGCCCCTCTTGCAGTAGCCGTCTCCGAAGCCGGCGGCTTAGGCTTTATAGGTGCTGGTAATGATCTTAACGACCTCGACAAAGACCTTCAGCGCGCAACAGACTTACTAAAGCATTCGTCTATCTCCAGAGCATCCTCAGACGTCCTCCCGGTCGGCGTCGGGTTCATCAATTGGGGCGCAGATTTGGAGTTAGCATTGATGGCAGTCAAGAAGCATATGCCTGCGGCGGCATGGTTCTTCGCTCCACGAAAGTTAGAGGATCTCGTGCCATGGACAGAGCGGATAAGGAGAGTTAGTCAAAACAAGACAAAAATCTGGATACAGATTGGCACTGTCGTCGACGCTTTGGAAGTCTGCAAGCTCTGCAAGCCAGATGTGTTAGTGGTACAGGGCGCGGACGCCGGTGGGCATGGTCTCGAACATGGTGCTGGCATAGTTAGTTTGCTCCCAGAAGTTGCCGACGCGCTCAAAGTAGAAGGTCACGGGAACATGGCTTTGGTTGCTGCTGGTGGAGTCGTTGAAGGAAGAGGCACTGCCGCCTGTCTTGTGCTAGGCGCACAGGGCGTGGTTATGGGAACAAGATTTTTGGCTAGTAGGGAAGCGCAGATCGCAAAGGGCTATCAGGAAGAAATAGTAAGAGCAAGGGATGGCGGAGTCAGCACAGCGCGATCAAAAGTTTACGACACTTTACGTGGAACGATAGGCTGGCCGAGTCATTATAACGGAAGAGGTCTCATCAATCGAAGCTATCGAGATGCCAAAGCTGGCATGCTGACAGAGGAGAACAAGAAGCTCTACACAGAAGCTTTGAAAACAGGTGATGAAGGATGGGGTGTCGAAGGGAGATTGACCACATATGCAGGGACCGGGGTAGGGTTGATTCGAGAAGTCAAGAGTGCGAGAGAGATAATAGAGGAAGCCAGAACAGTTGCCAGAAGACTGCTGGAACACGCGAGCAGGCTATAATCTGGACTCAAAACCAATCAACAGGATGGCACATAACATCCCAAGCCTCGTCATAGTAGTACCAGGCTTCCTTTGCTCTACCGCTCTCATCAGGTACGCTTGATCAACGGCGGCTGCCCCGGGATACGCTCGAAGCTATACTGGAAGATAGGGTAGCCGGCTTGACCTTGCTGCTGCCAGACCGCCTTAACCTGGTAAATCTGGAGAGTAGGAAGATATTAGTATAGGAACATGATGAGGTACCAGGGATGGCAGCTTACCCCGTCGTATCTGTAACCGGTGAGAGGCGCAAATTTACTCTTTCCCTTAAAGCCACGGACGACGCGGACAGGGTTGCCATTTTGGCAGCTGATTTTCAGAGCTAAATTTCCTCTAACCATTGCCTGCGGCGTACACTGGGCTGCCGTGCAGAGATTCGCCTTTTTCCCGTTTGATGTCACCCCCTTTCTACCTCCTTCTCCAGTGAAGGTGAACTTGGCGCCTTCATCGTGGTTATCTTCGTACCCACCAGAGAGGACAACGGAGTATGCACCCTTATCCGCATCGCCAAATATTCCCGCTACGCAGTTTCGATGAACCAGATTATCGTGGAAGTCTTGACGATGAAGCAAACATGTTCCGACGGGCACCTTGGGTTGGTGTCCAAACACTTTGGCGGCTACTAGATCTTTGCCTTTTTCGTTCGATTTCGCATTGTGTTTGGCGCCGGATTGGCCAGTGAGATTAAGGGTAGAGGGGTTGCTCTGATACGTGACGCCTGTGGTGAAATCGTGGTAGGTATTGTCTGGATATCTTGCACAGATCATCTTCTTCTCAGCCGTGGCGTAGGCGATTGTACGAGAAGTATTGGGGGAGACATGAGAGGTCGAGGGACCAGTGCGAGCCGCTTTGGTAGAAGTACTAGCAGTCTTGGAATTGGACTTCGGGGTTGTGCCATGGTTGGTGATGCTGACAACATACACGCCATCATAGACGCCATCCGCGATCATCTGCGCAATGCGAGGGGACTTCCGAAGCTTAGACTCCTCGGTATCAACTTTTCGCTTTCGACCCGATGGAGCTTTGATGGGCTCCGTCTTGACTGCGCGAAGTTCGAACGCCGCATTGCTCAAACCGAGTGCTTTCATGATTGCATTGTTCTCGGCAATGTTCTTTTCACTGGACGTTTCGTGTCAGCATGCAGGACTTCGTTCGAACACTGCTACTGCTAACCGTTGGATTTCGTAATCACACATGGGGCCCATCTTCAGGCTTGCTGCAGGATGGTTACTGTCGATTCGCAAGTCAGCGCAGATCACACGCTAAATTCGTATGGGAGCTGGCTTCAACTTAAGAGAGGTCTTGCAGAGGGCTAGGGAATGGTGAAATCGCTAGCAGAATGAGTTATCTTACCTGCTTTAGTTTGGTGTCGTCGTGGTGGGGACCAGTAGGTAGTGGGACTTGAGGGTGAGAGGAGGGCAGGTTTCAGAGTAGAGCTTGTGGGGTCCGGACTAGGTTACAGAGCATTTCCTGGTGCCGGGGCAGCGCTAGCAGCACAGAAACTCGCTATAGGATTGAGGCTTGTTGAGCAACACTGGACATGGGCATCTACGGTACCTCAAAAGATCGCATGGTCAAGTTAGTATCTCTTACAGCAAGCTCGCTGGCGATCAACACTACGGCTGTGGCTTTCAGGGGCCATCATCGCAATGGTCTACCACGTTGGACTGCATCCAGCGTCGAGCGCCACAGAGTGATGCAAACCTTAGGTCTAGGTTATCAGCAAGCTATATTTATCCTCGCTCAACGACGATTCCAGAGAGTACTTTACAGAGAACCATAGATCCAACACAGCTGCTCACATTCTGGGATCGTACCTATTCATAGCTGTTTTTGAAAGCGTGGATCTCCCGATCGCACAGTTGAGGAATAAGTTTCAGCTCAAAATTCGATTCTCGTCTTAGTGCAGTAATCGTCAATGCGATGCGTTACTTTTCCTACAGTATATAGCACCAATACAATGGGACGAGCATATTTGAGAAACCCTTAATGTTACACAGCGAAACAAATCATTGTTTTCCCATAGCCATCATCGCAGCCTATTGGGCTTCAGCGGACGCTAGTGGTACATTGCAGAGCTTTGCTGACTCTCTTCTACTCCTTCATTTCCTATACTGGAAATCCATTGACTATCATGGGGCTAGAGTATCATACCGAATCAGCTCATCACAGTAACAGGAAGGAACATGGTTTGATTGGTCGTCCACAACCCTTTAATATCTCAGCTCACCGTAATCGTCGATATCTCCCGTCCACGCTATGATACAATGGAACAGAGCCTCCCAGAAAGAGGTCAGTAACGGACTATTACGAGAATAAGCAAAGTTACAGCGGGAAACACCCCGTTTCTGTTCGCGCAGATAGGCTCAAGTAAGAGAGCCCTACCAGCTTGGCTGCTCAAACCTCTGCTATCGAATAAGTCAATGGTACACGCTTCATGGGACTTCTGTATTCTGTTCACACTTTTATGCATCAAGTCTGGTACGCCGCTTCTACCAACCATTTGGTTCTTCTCGGCCAGCTATTAGTCTAGAGCATAGAGGCAGGCATGCGTGCCTGTATCTCCGCTTTACACCCTCCCCCATCATACCATCCCTACAGCTTTCACCCTGCTGCATCAATTCTAGAAACCCTACTCAACCAATACGCCCTACTCTCATTTTCCAAACATCTTCCTCCTCAGCCCACGGCTCGAACTTCTCCAATGCCGCACCATGCAGAACTGCATGCAGACCTTTGATATCGAGTTCCTTTTTAAACTTGTAGAGTACTAAGATGTCGTAGTCAAGCCCGGCGAAACGCCCAGCACGGTTGATTTCAAGGGAGGCTACTTCGGGGTGCTGTTTGATCATGTTGCTGGCGAGGCCTTGGAGGCCTTGGAGGACGCGTTGCAGGTCAAAGGACTTGGGGTGGAAGAGGAGGCAGCCGGTGTCAGACAGTGTGCCTGATGTTTCTGGCCAGGCTAGGGGTCAGGGGGCTTGGTTGGATGCCATGATGGAACGGAAAGACTGAGGAGTGTCTAGACGAGCTAACTCTTCTGGGCAGTGTAAAGGTGACTCTTACAGCTACAACATAAGCTTGGAAGTGGATCTGCTTTTCCATGAGCTCTGATTGTGGGGCACAAATGTTTAAGTACGCAGACTTTGTTTGTGAGCTGGTCATGCCTCACAGAGACAATTGTTGCCTGGCTCAAGCGGATATGGAATGGACCGTGAAAGCAATTGAGTACGGCTCTGTTCTGTGCCAATCATTGACTCGTGATTGACCATTGCAGCCCAGTGTTGCCTTGTGGCGAATCGCTCAGCTCGAGTTGTCTTTGCGCCCATGCGACATGCAGCAAAAGTTCATGAGACCACCGACGCAGGGCCTTCCCCACCAGGTATCAGCTGCAAATGAGATCAGTCTCGCATCGGCCCACAAGGTTCTCGTTCACCGCACCATGCAGATGTTGTTTCCGTTAAGTAATATCTTCGGTAGCTTTGTCTGTGATCCGCTGTAGTCGCTGGAGATCCTAGTCAGGCGCCAGACGACATGTATGCTGAGCTTCCCTTACAATTCTGTGACGTCCTCTAATACCATGTCTTCAAGTCCTGTCAGTATTCTTGCGTAGAGTGCAGTGGTCACATGTGTGTACTAACTGACATAGTCATCAAACCCAAGCAGCGTCCCAGCAAACTCTGTAGTGTCCAGTATGAGTCCCTCAAGCAGCAGAGTGTACCCTTATAGCTTGGATGATCCCATACCTTTGTCGCCCTTCATGACCACCCATATTTTCGACCCGACGCACTTGTCAATCAGCTCTGAGCGCAAGACTTAGCACGGGCGAACTCTTCCATCGTCAATGACCTTACCTAGCGGCAAGAGCTGTGATGCCATCTCCTCGACTTTACGGAACGGGATTAGAGTGTAATTGTGTATAAAAGGTAAAGATCTCTTGGCACTGCGGGCGCTAAGCCAATCCTCGGTCGGTCCGTTGGTTCTTCCGCGCGTCTGTTCATTCATACTTGAAGGTCCTCGGATGTGTGTTTGTCTGTGTGGCCTGACTGCCCCGGCCATGGACTTGAAGAAGGGTCATGCTTCTACCTCCGAGGCTAGCACCAAGATTAAGACTTTGCTCTTACAGTGCTGACCCTTCCAGTCTACTGTCACTGTCTACCGGAGGCATGCAAGTCCATAATGGTGACGTCGATTGTGGTAGTCCCTCAGTGACCACTAGGTCAAGGTAAGTCAATGTGCGCCGTATGTAAAATGCGGGGCTATGGCTAATAGTTCAAATCCATAGCATGAACGTACAACTCTCTTCACAGCCTTTACCGGATCTCAGATGGAAACCCTCTCAAGGCATAACTTTCCACAACTCAACGACAACTCGAACATATGCCACCAAAGGCGCGACCCCGAGAACAACAGCTTCGTACGGGGTCGGTCCACCAAGAAAGTCTTCCTTATTAACTGCAGCGTCTGCAACGTCTAAGAACACTCGCCACTCAGTCCCTGTCCTGCCTTACATCCCACGTAAGCCGTCCACGACTCAGATAGCGGAATTTGCGCCGGAACAGGACCACCATACTGTTGAGCGCGGCTTCGTTGATCTGGGGAATGACTTTGATACGTTGGGCCAAGCACTGGCCGATGCGGGGGTGGGAGAGTACGGAGCAAAAGATCAGACATGGAACACCTGGGAGCCTATCAATTTTATCACCGAAGCGTCAACCGCCGGGATGCAGGATGTCTCCTTGAGCGTTAAATTGGCGGAGAAAAAGCAGGTCGCTGCCCAGCGTGAGAAAGACTTGCAGATGGCAAGAGATCTCGCTGCCCAACTTGAGGAACAGGCATTCAAAGTCGCTGCTAGAAAAGAGGAAAAGGCAAGACAAGTTGCTTCCCAGCGTGAGATCGAATCCCGTAAAGCGCTCTTAGCGAGTCAAGCGGTCGCAAACGTTGGGTCTACCGATCCACGCGAGAACATCGGAGTCTTGGCTTTAGACACAACTAATGGCATTGTAAGCTGGGGGGAATTGGCTCGCAGGGACGCGCTGCTACGGAAAGAACTCGAAAAAGCCGAACAGGAGGCAGCAGCCGCAAAAGCTCTACGCAGCAGGCTAGACGCTTCATATAAGGCCAAGCTGCTGAATCAGACCTACAAAGCCATCAAGGAGCTATTTGAACCAGCCGCCGCTGGATATGGCAAGCTGATAGATGCCTTGACTCAATCTCAAGATGACTATCCGCAGCTGACAATCTGCTGGATACGTAACATTTCCGAGTTGAGAGAAGAGTTCAGAAAATATGCGCATCAATACAGAGAAATCGTAAGACTTAGGAAAAGCAGAGATTACACTGTTACCACTGAAGGGAAACGCCCAACCCAGACATCAGCAGTATGGCGGCGCAGGGTGAGGAACTACTATCTCGAAAGCCCATTTAATGAGCAAGATGTCTTCGCTTCCATGTCCATGCAAGCAATGTACTCGGTGAGTCCTTTACGACACCAACAAGGGCTACGACGTCTTCTCGACCCGGTAAAGTTGCAAAGGAACACGAGGGCTCTTCGGGTTGCAGGCTTGAACTTTATCGCCGGCGTTAAAGAGAAAGATGCCCTCGAATTCGACTGGGCTGATCAGGAGTCTCGTAGAATGCTTGATCCGATCTTAAACGGGCTCAAAAAGCTTCAGCCGCTTTGCAACCAGCTCAGATCGCTTCGACGTTTCTGGCTCAAAGAATACCAAGGCCATGATGGAATTTCAGCGCGTCCTGCACGCCTTGGATTATGGCAATGCTCATTCGACTTGGAGAAGAACATGGCCTTCATTAAGGAACATGTCAACGAGGCAGAAGAGGCTGTGGAGAAGCGAGTTGAGAGACAACTATTAAAGCGAGCTCAAGAGCGGAGTCCAGTATTGTTAAGCAAGTACAGTCCGTCAGTATCAGATTCTCAGTCCCACCACAAGTCGCAGGAGCTTAATCTCCGCCCAACTGCGTTGCGGAACCAAGTGTTTTTTGTCGGCTCGGACTTGGTCAAGCAACGGACTTCAGCTACCGAGGATCAAGATCCGTGTCCATCCAGCCTTAACCCAGCATTGCCTAATCCTGATCAAGTACAACCCCCGGTTTCGTTTCATATTCCTGAGGATGTGAAAAGACAGGCCATACTCGCCTCATCCAGTCCTGGAACAACATACTGGAAGTACACAATGTATCAAAATCCAGACGGGGAGAAAGTCACGGTCCACTATTGCAAAAGCAAGGAGGCGTCAGAACGCATTGCAAAGCTCTTTCTCGACAAGCCGGTCATTGGTTTTGATATTGAATGGAAACCTCAGGCTTCCGCCTTGGAAGGTACCAAGAAGAACGTCTCATTGATTCAGCTAGCGAGCGAGGAGCGGATTGCACTTTTTCATATTGCCAGGTATGGGAAAGATGGAACCATCGATGACCTGGTTGCTCCGACTCTGAAAAAAATCATGGAATCTCCGGAGATCATAAAAGTCGGAGTCGCGGTCAAAGCTGACTGCACTCGACTTCGAAAGTTCATGGGCATTGGTTCGAGGGGACTACTCGAGCTCAGCCACTTGTACAAGCTCGTGAAGTTTTCAAGCGGCGATGTCAAGAAGATCAACAAGTCGCTAGTCGCTCTAGCTCAGCAAGTTGAGGAACATTTCCAACTTCCTATGTGGAAAGGCGAAGTGCGCTCAAGCGATTGGAGTGAGGAACTCAACTTTGAGCAGATTCAATGTGAGTGTCCACGTGCCTATGTATACCTCCCTCAACTGATTGTAATCCAGACGCTGCATCAGACTCGTACGCTGGTTTGCAGCTGTACAATGTGATGGAGGCTAAAAGGAAGGCCATTGAGCCAATGCCTCCATGTCCGGCACATGCAGAATTGAACTTGCCAATTCGTCTGGCAAATGGTCAAACCGTGGCCACATACAACGAGCCAGAGGAGATTGAGGAGGAGGGTTTGCAATCTGAAAGCGTCACGAACAGTGATCAGCTTCCGGACGTTGCGCAGATGGCCCGCGAGTTCTTAAATATAGCGATTGAGGACGTGCCTTCAAGCGAAATTCCAGCGAGCGAAAAAGTCAGGAGGCCGCCAAAGTCTAGGTCAGAGAAGTCTCCCGAGGTCGCCGCAGCGGAGTTGTGGGTTGCAGATTGGCGCTCGAAGCTCCCAGACACTTACAAGCCCAAGGCCACGCCGGCTTACTTACGGGCTTACGCGGTTTGGCATGAGCAGGAGCTTGGTGTTCAAGAAATTGCAAGTCTTCTACGAGATCCACCATTGCAGGTAACTACGGTATCGAATTACATTCTTGAAGCCATCAGGATGGAGAAGCTACCTTACGATCTTCTTAGGTTGAAGAATGTTCTTGGACATATACCGCAGTCAATTTCGAAGGGCAGATATCAGGCGCTCAAGCGACAACTGGAGTAGAAAATATCGCTGGCAATGCATTCAGGGACGTCGGTATTTCGTTTCGCGGTGCCATGTTCCCGCACATTGTACTATGGTTCGCATCACCGGCATCGATGGAGGTTTATTGCATATCCTGGGTGGCACGTTACCACAGATTTCGGTTCTCACCACTTTCGGGCTCATGTCATCTAGATAAGTTAGACACTTCGAATTTGATCTTCTGATCAAAACAGCGTTCCTTCCCCTTCATAGTAGGCTTCCAGCTGACGACCCTAGATATACGCGTCCCTTTAGGTCTTAAACTTATGTCCCTAAGGGACCTACTTTCTGGACTCATCGCACCATTGCCCAAATCTGCACCCAACATCGGATTCGCTCTTGACCTTTCTGACGCAGAGACACCACTTGTCCTAGTGACCAAGACTATCAGTCACACATCGATCTGCGTCCAAGATATGCGCAGTGTTGACACCGATCGACTCGAGGCGTCCATGGGTCCCGCAGCGGTTATGTCGCTACTGTTGCGAGGACGAGACCGTATCTAGCTTCCGCGCCTTCCAAGCGCCGCCAGGCTCTGCATTACTCGTTTTCATGGTGCGTGTTTTACAACTCATCTGCTCCTTGGTCAAAAACCTCTGGTTATCAAAGCCTTTGTGGATGAAGCTGTCGGCTTGTCTCACAGAGTGCTATTGGTCCCTCCTCCGGTAGAACCATGAATCCGAGAAACAGATATGCTCTTGTCATTCTCCAGCTCGTCAGGCGAACATCATTTCCTATACAAAACTATCGCCCTCCCATTCCTCTTCCAATGATCAATCGCCACTTTCCTACAGACTCTACACCCACACTCGCAAGGCTCCTTAACACACTCCGGATCCAAATCATACTTACCACAACACTCACACAGCGAGATCGTACTAACAACCCACCCCCTCGCCCTCGCCAACCGCGGCCAGAGGTCTGGCGAATAAAGCATCTCCGGGATCCTCGTATGCTGAACACACGCCCTGCAATCCTGCGGCCGATCCTGCAGCGCCGGATATCTAAGCACCTTCAACCTATAGGGCGCGAACCATTCGATGTGGTGGAAATCTTTGCAACCAGTGCAGGGGTAGAATTTCTTGCCGCAGACCTGCGAGTGATAGTGCCAATTTGGCGGCACGATGCTGCTGTCCTTGTCATAGACGGTCGAGAGGAAGCTGAAGCGTAGGCAGCGCAGTACGTGGGAGTTTTCGATGTGGCGACAGTTTATAAAGCTGGGGGCGGGGATAATGCGATAGAAGTGTTTGCAGGTTAGTCGGAGGAGGGCGAGCGAGACCGGGTCGAGGAAATTTATTATGCTGTTTTGGAGTTCGCCGGGTAGCTCTCTTAGATTCCTCGGTTTTGCATCCTCGTCTTTTGCCGTGCGCTTGGTCCAGTATCGCAACCAGCTTTTGGTGTCTAGTTTTGAACGGGTGCAGTAAATAACTGGTTCGTGCAGATTGTCGAGAGGTGCAATCAACGACTGTTGCCTCAGTTCTTCCGCTATCAAAGCTTTCTCCTGTTCGGACTCGCGGCGAGCTTTTCGCTCCTTCCTTTTCTGCTTCGTCACCGATCTCCTCAATCCGGACTTGAAAAGCCTGGAAAACATGATGCTATTATCCCTCACAGTATTGAAGATTAGGGGCCGTCCCAATTGCCGTCAAAATCTCGCCGCTCTCGAAGTTATATTCGCACAGCTGTCCTGAAGTGAATTATTTCTCGAATCCAATATTCAATATGCACACACGCCTTCTATATTCACATCTTCTACTGCACCTTTATCTTCCAAACCGACGCCGCTACCCCTGGCGGTCCCAAGCTTGACACGCCATTGCGGGACGGTCCGTTCGATCTTCAACCGGGCTGTCTTACTTCCACTTGTAGTCAAGTCAAGTCAAGATATAACGGCTATGTTAGGATTACTTATAGGACCAGTCTCGGCGTTGGAATCGATTTGCAGCCAAGATAGATTGGTCCGAGGTCCGGGATATCAATATTGCACTAGACATAACGGCACGACCTCCAATCACAGACCGCGAGACCAGTACATATCTGTACGATTCGTTACCTGAGCCCCCACACATCAAGTATCATTCACTGCAGAGTTTATCTTTTCTCAATAACCGACCGGCATCACCATCACCAAACCGGCATCACTGTCAAACAACACTGACCCTCTACACCAATCATCGTTACCGTACCAGCCAGCCAGCACCAACCATCATCACTGCCCACCATCACTATCCAATACCACCAGCACCATCAACCAAACCAACACCACCCTCATCCCCTCGTCTCCCCGCAAGACCCAACCAGCACCACCCATCAAACCCACCTCCCCTGCTCTCTCCCCTCCCCACCACAATCAAATCCCTTCCCTCCACTCCACTCCAACAACAACACC
>JAABUP010003356.1_pt1 | contig 28408 bp, 37 predicted proteins | sample 5559201 | NCBI WGS metagenome assembly JAABUP01 (sample SAMN10711887, study PRJNA513373) | rock metagenome | isolation source: Antarctica rocks | place: Antarctica | reverse complement strand
CCATAATCCAGATAATTACAGAACTGCTTTCTATAGATTTCTGCCCCAGACTCTGCAACATCTGCCCTAGATCACTGTAGGATCAGGCCTAGATCGTCTATGGATCAGCCCCAGATGACTGTAGCTTCTGCTCTAGATGACTGTACGGTATGCATGCAGAAGAGGAAACGTATAGATACAGAGTTCTGCAGCTCTAGGGCTGCAGAGGAAGCTTCTAGAAAAGTCTGGGTTACGATAGAGTTTACTAATCTTTTGTAGGTTATTCAAGGGTTTCCTGAGATACCACAAGGTTACCCCACATTTAAGGGCAAACAGGGAAGGGCGCGGGTGTAGGGGGGCACCTGCCAGCAACCGTTCCAGTCTCCAGAAAACCCCTCAGGATCTCGGGATTTTCCTCTTTTCTCCCACTCACTAGCTAAGAGGTGGTACAGTGGAACGGTTGAATTAGGTACAGCTTAAGTACTAGAAGTGTGAATGAGACTGTGACTTAGGGTGGTACACTGAATTTAGGCAGTGCAATTAGCACTAATTAGCTTGGGATAATAGGGTTGAAACTGAACCCTTAAAAGCATGCCTGACTAATAGGCCTGTTATGTAAGCGTTACACACACCCTTACCCTACATGTTTGCTTTGTAATCATGACAAAACACAAGAAACCTAAGGAATCTGGATGTGGTCAGTAGTCAGTCACACAAATATATATATATATATATTTACACACATATTGCTGTATCACCACATGGCCACTGGGTACATTGCCTGAAAGTTTGAAAAGCAATGCATCATGCAGTCTGGTTAGTTTTACGAATTAGTGCCTCGCCTAAAGGCCAACAATGACGGACCTAATGGAATGGATCTCTTGGTTGCATTGCCAACAACTCTTAGAACTGCAGCTTTCTGTTCAGCTGTGACTGTTCTCCCAAGGACATTTGCCTATTCAGCAACAAGACATCAAGTCAGTTGCAAGGTTTGCAGTGCACATTTAGCATGTATATGATGTAAGTCCTGTCATCAGCAAAGACGTGCCTCAGGCATAATGCTAGCTCACTGATACACCCCCAGAATACTCACAGACATGTTGCACCGAGAGACCGATGCGTTGTTGCCCTTTGGAGACATGCTTTGCCTTGGGACACAGACAAAATGCTTATAGAGCTGGCGATTATGCTGATGTTGGCCTGTGACAAACAGATGCTTACCTGCAGCAGAGCAGTGTACTCTGCTACTGTGAAACGCCCTGGCTTATCTGAGGCTGCCTTTTGCAGGCCTTCAGGCGAGTACATAAGCAGACTGAAGTACAGACGTGCTTTGTCAAAGTGCTTGGTGACATCACCCTTAGCAGGGCCTTCCAGGGAGGTGAGTCCTGGCTGGAGCACTGTCAGCATGCGACACATGCGGGCTACACCATGTTGACTCCACTCCTGCAATCACCACACCTCTCCTTGTGTGATTCAGCATGCTTCTGTAATTCAGCATTTGATACAGGCTACACCAAAGCACATGGCTTTGTCCCCAGCAGAACAGCATGTTGAACTTCCTCTGACAGTTCCTCATATAGTACTATGCACTGCACGGATCTGCAGATGCCCTGCACTTTGCCCAAGCTCAGGACAACTCGTTGACCCTTCTGCTGATGAGCACATGAGCATCCTTGTTCACCTGGAGTATGCATATGTGAGTGTGCTAAGCACAGACAGCCACTTGTTGCGCTGTTCACTGCTTTGCGCTAGGCGTGATTGATGATGAGTGATTGTACCCAGCAGCACGGCCGCCATCTTATGATGAGAGCTCTTAGGCAATACAGTATGGAGCCCCAAATGCCCTTCAAGTCAGCTCTGTGCATCAAGATGTGTCAGGCTGTGCCTCAAGATTCAGAGCATGCGCATGAGCACCTGTATATCTGGCAACAGCCAGATTGCAAACTGTGCGGCAGCCGCTGCCACTCCACCAAAAATGTAACTCCTCTTGTTGACAGGAAGATGTGGGGCAATACTTTCATCTGCCCTAAACACAGCAGCCTTGTCAGATGTGGGGCTATGCTTTATCTGATCTGAACAGCAGCCATGTCAGTCAGCTGTGCACTTGAGCTCCTGGCAAGTGGTTCAGTATGCAAAAGGACCTAGCATGCTGCCCAAACCAGGCTTGTACTGCTCAAGCAGAGATATCTATTTCAAAGTGGCTGTTGTTCTTGTGTTGTCTATTAAGCAGGCATGCTGGGCTTGCTTGCAAGAGATCCTGATGTGCATCGTTGAATGAGCAGCGCAGCCCAGCGCATCTCAGACCAGACCAGCATGACTCCAAGTGCCAAAGTGCATGCTCACCTGGCTAGGACTCGCGACAGAGCTCCCACACAGTCATCCACATCCTTGCTTTCATCTTCTTCACAAGCATAATTGGACAGGGGCAGGTCCTGCATGTGATACATGACCAGCAGGTGCATCTCAATGCGCAAGCTGCGTATGCACTGCCCAGCCAAGGCCCGGTATCTGCAGAAGTAATACACCATCACTACCTGGTGTGACCAGCGTCACCATGAAGTCGTCTCTCAGCTTGGGTTTGCAATCATTGCACCTGTGACTGCATTTCTGTGCAGTTGCTGCAAGCACTGTCATGCTGGGGCATGCTGTCTCAAGTAAGCATGCATGCTGAGGCACCTCAGGTGGCATGCGGAGCAAAACTGCTGCAGTACTCTACCAACAACAGGCAAGATCCAACCAGGCGAAGGCAGGCAGACCTTGATTCCGGCAGCATGACACTCAGCCAAGACACTCAAAACTGTGATGCTGTCCATACGATGGAATACCTGGCACATACATCAGGCAGAACAGTGACGCCGTCCATATGATAGCATACCTGGCACATACGTCAGGCACAACAGGCATTGGTGTAAGAGCGAGGGCACAGTCCAAGCAGTGCAGGAGTACACAGCGGATGTGACTACCTGTTCATGAGATGTGTCAGGCCTTCGGTGAGACACACTGCGCTGCTCCGGTTGGTCTTCTGCTCCCGGCGCCCTGTGTATGGCCCTGCCTGCCCTGTCGCACCGCCAGACATCGATGCCTGCAAGGCAAGAAGTCATACATGTTGTGTTGCACTTGTTGTGATGTCATCAAGTTGCTCTAAAAGAGGTTGCGCCCATCTGTGGCTTGCATTGTCATCATCTGCAGCAGATTTGCAACTTGGTGACATGCTCTTGCCTCCTAGGATTGTGGTTCACGCTAGCTCCGAAGCTGCCTGTCGAACGCTACTCACCTCAGCAAGCATGGAGGACAATTACATGCAGAAGAAGATGATAAAGGAGGTCATGTTTAAGGCCCATCCTCATCATGGCTGATGACCTGTGCTTGTTTCTGGTGCACAATGCAGCTTGCAATGATACAACCAGCACAAACGATATTACAGCAGGCAGGCGCAAGCGAGACAGTCAGGGCATCAACAGCTGCTGCATGGCATCAGCAACTGACACTGATAGCCTCAGTGACACTGCCTACAGGTGGCTTTCAGATGGTTGTCATATGAACAAGACTCACCGCAGCAGATTGCCTAGGCTGCTGACTTTCACCAAAGTGCTGTATGGCATCAGCAAGGTAGTCCAGGCTGTCAGAGAGAGTAGCCAGGTTGACCAGGCGGTGCATGTCTCCTGAAACGCTCACTAGCTGATCCTCACGTACAGGCTTCACCTGCATGCATTCACACATGCAGGCTGAATGGAATGTGGACTGAAGAAGCAGCAACTTTGCAGACTGTCATGATGCCCCAAGCAGGCAGGCTCTTGATGGTGTACACACACAATTGGCATGCCTGACTGTGGCATGCATGCAATGTGCAATTGTCAGAAATGAGGTGCCATTTCTGCAGCATGGTCCAACATCTGAACAACACCCTTGCTTTTGACAATTGCACACAGAGCAATGCTGCAGTTCAGACACAGGTGCAGACAGGGTCTGTCACCATAACAGCTGTTGACTGGGGCATGATCATAAACCCTACCTACCAATCTCCTCACCATGAAAGGCAAATGCACACTGACCTGTGCAAGCTGCATCAGAACAATCGTTTCCGTGCTCTCGTCGCCACTGCCAAGGCCAGACTGCATGAGAGCTTTAACAAAGCTTTCAGTGGTGTCAGTAGCTTTGCCCACAAAGAAAGCTACAGGCTCCCCAGCTAGTACGGCAGCTGGCTCAGCAGCCATCTGAAGGGCCATGGCCGGGTTCTCAGCATAGCCCTTGGACAGGGCGTATCCCAGCAGACTGCCCATTCGTGCCTGGAAGGCTTCCAGAACACGCCCCAGTATGTTTTCCACAACACCTGGATCAAGAGTTACAGGGTCAGACTGCATTACTGTCTTTGTGTAAAATATCATGTGGCAAACCAGCTGTTGCAGCCCTGATGGCATTGTGGCTTCATATCGGCACTCATATCAGCTGGCAATTGCATGCAGATGACTGCTTCTGTAACAGGCATCTGTATATTGAGTGAAATCATGCAGTTGCGGCCTCAAGGCGCTGTCTACAGGCTCCAGGCAGCAGCATCTTCATTCCAATTGGGGCATGCCAGTTGTTGGCCAGGCCAAGAAAGCTTGAGAGGTGATGTGGAAGCGCCGACCTGTGATGTGAGCCGCAAAGAGAGGCATCTGTGCTGCCCAGCCAATGAGTTGCATGACCAGCCTCTCGGCTTGCAGAGCCGCATGCATCAGAGGCCTGCCTTTGGCAGCGCTCTCGTTGTAGGTGCCATGCAGCTGAGCATGAGCCTTCATTGCATCAGCATCCTCCAGCATGTGGGTGCACTGTCCCCTGTAGTAGACATGCCGTGCAGCTTGTGTACTGTGAGCCTATGCAAACGCCAGCAGCTGTGTATTTGTGCTATGCCAGCATGGGATTGCTTTTGCAGCTGGCCATCTGCAGAAAGTGCTGGTTTGGAAGCTTGCACCCTGTCGTAATGCATGTTGGCAGGAACCCTTGTTCCACACATGTCAGTGATGAAATACTGTTTTTAGAGCAAGGGCCCCGGGAAAGGTGCTTTTTCTACCTACACAACACTGTTATGTGGCGCCTGTTTCAAAGAATCTGTGCAGAGGTTGAGATCAAAACTTTATTTGATAGAAAGGATGAAGAAAGGGTGTGCACCTCAAGGCGTCAAGACTGGCAGTGTTGGTAGGCATGAAGTGATGTTAAGGTCCAGGTGCAATGCAGCTGATCAGACCATACCTAAAGTCAAGGTAGATCTCTGGCAGGAACTTCTCTGTAACGAAGGCCTCCATGAACATTCGCAAGGAGCGTGCCGCGCCTGGCTTGGTGTCTTCCTTGCTGAACCAGCCAGCACTACTGTCTCGCTCAGCTGTGTTGAGCAGTCTTGCAGAGCCATCCACAAACTACAGCACACAGCTGCACTTGGCACAGGATGATGACAGATGTCTTGTTTAGTATCAGGATTTATGATGCCAAGCGCAGCTCATTGTATATGCCATTTGATGTTGTGTTGCGGGATAGCTATGCTGATTGGTACAAGGTCAGCTGTGAGTCTGTGGGCATGCTAATGACAAATGCAAGGTGCAATTATTTTGCCATTCAAGCTGATTTTACATCAATGTGTTTCTTATTGATTTCTTTCCAGCAAGCAAGAGATTTTGGCGCTGTATTGCTCAGCAGTCCTTCGCTTGTTCTTGGGACATAGCGGCCAATTATTGTGCCTCGTCATAATGACCACTACATCAAGCCAAAGCTGATTGCATCCTTTGGCAGCATCCTTTGACGATTTGCGCTTGAATAGTAAAGCTAAGGCACATGCCTGGCCATGAAAGGATGTTTGAGAAGCCATCACGCTGAGGTCCATAAACAGTCACCCAGGTCTTTGAAGCTTTGCGAAGAGGCACAGACACAACAAAGCAGCCCTTACTGCAACCAACACGACTCGCCCCCACCCCTGGCCTATACTATATGGCATTCAAGGGAGGCTTTATCATGTGCCATCTGGACACAACACAGCACGCATCAGTGTAATGAGCATGACAAACCTGCACTGTTGGCCTGTAGAGTACAGGGGTCAAGTACAGCCCTCCCTGCCTGTCCAGGCCTGCCAATGCCTGCCTCAGCATGGCTGCTTCATCTGCCAGCTGCCCAGTGCTTGCCAGGATGTGCCATGGGGACTGGGTGGGTGCAGGGCCAGCCTTGTCCTGCACCTGGGCTGCAAAGGAGAAGCTGAGCTGCTGTGCCTCCTCAGGCTTCCTGCCACTGTCCTTGCTGAGCCATCCACCTGCGAGCAAACACGGTTTGTGACTGTAGCTGCCGAGACAATCTGCTGCATTGGATGGAGTGCGTTGCAGGGCTTTGCTTGTCCTGTAGTCGTGCTGGGAAGAGTAGCTGAGCTGATGTCTGCCAGGCAATGTGCCGGACTCTTTGCTTTGTTATCCACCTTGGGCAGAACAACGCTGCCGCGAGACGATATGCAGCAGAGGGGATTGCATAGGATGCATTCTATATTGCTTTTGCAATGCAGCAAACTGGCTATGGAGAATTCCTGGCGCCATGGTAAGGAAAGCATCCTGCGAGGGTACAGCAGGCTTGCATACCTTTGCCGTGATATAGATAGATGGACAAGCATTTCCAAACAACAAGCAGTGAAGGACGAAACTGATTGTACAGGCAAGCTGACCTAGCTTGTCTGATTGCGTGCTGACTGCAGTCGCCCCAGTCTGCCCCTGAAGCAGCATTGCTAGCACCTTCTGGCATTCCTTCTGGATGCAATCCCAGGCATAATGCGTTTCCTTCCTGACATATGCTGTTGGGTTGCCAGGCGCCGCAGCAGCTGCCTGAGCAGGAAACACCAAAGTAAGCAGAACAGTTGGCATTGCACAAGCAGGCATCAGAGGCATCAGCCTCAGAATTTGGCAGTGACCCTTAGCTGTGAGCATTGGTACCAATGATGAAGGGCTTGCAAAGACACAGACACAAGGCCAGGGTGCAACGTCCAGGCGTTTCAACAAAAGCTGCATTCCACTTCCAGTGTTGTTGAAGTCGCGCCTGTAGCTTCTGAAACAGGGACTCCTGATGAGCTGACAACCAAATGATGCCAGACTGACAGCAGTGCTCTGTACCTGCTGACTTGAGACCTGTCTGTGAGCATTGAGGAGGTCCATGCCAGCTGACACTGGTGCTGCAGGTGCATCAGCAAGCAGCCTGAATGCCTGGATCAGGCCACGCAGAACCTGCAGTCAGCAGCACAGTGCAGGTCAAGCTGAGTTGCCCTGAACAAGACTGGACAGCAAAGTTCTGGAAATAGCCAGCTGTCGTCAGCTGCTGTCAAAATCAGGCCTTGCTGTGACAGTCATGTTGCACAGTGTACAGGTGCATCCACCCAGAGGGTCACTGCAGGCATGGACCTGAGCATAGTTGTGCAACCCCAAGGTGTGCTGCACAGCGTGCGAGCCGCAACAGCCTGTCAGACTGCTAATGGGCCTGTTGACAAATGGACTTGAGGCAGCCGTGAGCGCAGCAATCGTTTGGGCATGCACATACCTGCTGGCAATGATCAAACACCCTCTCAATGGTGATGTGAACAGTCGTTGCAATAGCTGGACTGACTTTGCCAGTGCCTGTTGTCTGAGCAGCACTGCTTGGCTGCTGAGCTCCTACGGAGGCTGCTTGCAAGGCGTTCAGGATCACCTTCATCATCTGCTGGCACAGCAGACATCAGATACACAGAGAGTGAGCAGGAAGCATTCCAAAGGCTAGCAGCTGTGACTGCAAAAGCAGAGGCAGCGGTCAAGATGCTTATGGCACTGGCAGAGGCTGAAGCTGCAGGTGACTGCCTTGAGTACCTGGTTGGGGAGATGCTGATGTAAGGCTGCTTGTGCTTCGCTGATGCCGCCAATCTTGACCAGGCAGTCCACTAATCCTGCTAGAGGCGTGATCTTGGCTGCTTGTGAACCATTGTGGAGCTGGCTCATGCTCAACGCTGAATCACTGCACATTCAAATGTGACTTTCTATTGTGTATGTTGTTGAATGACCCAACATCATGTGGAACAAATGTCCAGCAAGCAAATGCCCACTCGGCCAGACAGCAGTTCGACCTTGCTTGTTGTCTGCAGGTGACCTTGCATGCACATACACATGACAAGCGATGTCATGTGTTGATGTCACATCAGGTTGACTATCACATGCTGGCCGCTCCGCATGTAGCTGCGTACAACAGGGAAACGACGGTCCATCACTGCATCGGCTGTGACTGTGGCTGTGAAGGAGTTGGCTTCACCTATGCAAAGAGTGAGGCTGCCTGCCGTGAAGTGCAGGGCGGGTCTTTAATGAGAATGAGTTGGATGTGAAGCTTGCGCTGGATGCTGCAGGCTGCCTGCTCCGCCTGCTGTCTGTCCGTAGGCTAGCCTCAAGAAGCCCTGCACAAACAGTCACTGCAAATTTGTGTCAAGCTTTATGCCAGATGCAATGAGCGTGTTGTGCCAGCATTTCAGTTGTTCCGGGAAATTTGTCCGACTACCAGAGCTGGCATGCTCACATGGCTGCAGTGAGCGTGGTCATGCACCTAGGATGTGAAAGTGCTGCTTTGCAGGGGACTGCTGACAAGCAAGCATGTCAATTTGTGTATGTCCAAGCAGGCATGCCAGCGAATATGCATAAAGGCATGTGTGCCTCACTGCCAGAAAACCTGCAGCTGACCTTGTGGAGTACTCGGGGCCAGCTTTCTGAAGTCCACCTCTTCCTCTTCTGCTGCAGTGCCAGCTCTGGCACTCTGCAGTGTCAGTTACAGACAACTAGACACATATGTCAGGAGCCATGACACACATTATGCTAGTGAGCAAGCTGATCTTATCTACTCTTCTATGATGCTGACACACTATCAGAATGTCAGCAGACCATTCCTCTGGAAGAGTTGTCCTTGCTAAGGCCCTCACTGCCTCAGTGCTGCACAGCAAGCCTCATGCAGTGCCAACAAATATTGCTTCTAGGTTGAAGACAGTTGGTGTAACAGTGCTACCATGCACCTTGAGGACAAACAGTGACTCCTCAATCTCTGCGACTAGCCTGGTCTGCAGCACTGACTGCCAGTGTGCCATGTCCTTCTTGAGGTCCTCCAGTGCCCCTACCTATTGCATGAACACAATGCAGCGCTAGCAGCCATTCTTGGACAGGAATATCTGTCATGATTGCTGGCAGGCAGGTCACTCTGCTTGCTTTTGTGTGTCAGCATTGTGGAGTGATGTGACCGTACTGGCCAGCATGCAGCACGCAGATGATGCCATTGTATTCTTTGCTAGACTCAGCGCATGGTGCAAGTTGTGCATGTAGATTGCTATCTGCAGACTTGGTGTTTGCAGATGACAGAAAGGTCTGCTGGCTCAACGTGCACGGTGGACAGGAGATTGCTGTACAAGTGACGCACCCTGGATAGCTCGTGTCTGGCCAACTTACTGCAGCTGTCAATCAGTAAGTTGACAGCGCTTGTCCAGTCCTGCGGGACCACATGTAAGATACATACACAGGATATGTGAATCACACTGCCTAGATGATTGAATAGCTCTGAAATATGTGATTCAGGAAGCTGTCAATTTGCCTTGGTGCGCTCAAGCTGCTCCAATTTGTGAGGCACATCCACCACAGAGCGCGCATCACTGAGAAGCCTCACAATATCCCCAAGACTGATGCTACGTCGCCACTGCAGACACAAAGAGTTTAGAACACAGCATGCTCAGATGCTGTCAAGCTGCACATATCATAACTCAATTTTATCTGTCCAGGTCACCTGCCAATTACCTGCTGCTGAAGGCTTCTTGACTGAGCACCGAGCTGCCCTTTGGCCTCTTGCAGAGATGACCGCAGGGTGTTGACATGTGTCTTGCAATCAGCGAAAAGCTGCAGGATCTGGCTATAGTTGTGAATAGCCTTGTTGAAGCCGTTATGGTACCCCGAAACCACCTCATCTACTAGCTCTTCTATTGTGTCTCGTTGCCCACGAAGCTGCAGGGTACACGGACTGTCATGCCAGGACGACTACGACCTTTCAACCCTTAGTGGGCACAAAGGCCAGCGTAGATGTACCTCTTCTAAAGCCGCTTCAGCGTCGACAGCGCTAAGGATGTTAAGAACATGTCTCAGTGAGTCGAATCGAGGATCTTTCAGCTCCGACGGTATTTTATCGAGCTCGTCGTCCACTGCGTCCCAATTGACAGCCTGGTTTGTGGAATCACGTTGCAGGGAAAAGGCCGGCGAGTTCATAGGATCAGTGATCAAGGACCGAGCACGAAGAGCGCGCAGCAAATCATACGCCACCACCGTCCTCGTACGACAACAATCAATACAATCAATGCGCAGCTGAGGGTGACGGTTGCAGTGGAAGAATGAACCAGGAGGAATGGAAGCGATGGAAGCGGCAAGCCTTGGCATTTTACTCATACGTGCCGTGCCGCGCCGCGTATGCTCCGTAGCAAGCTACAGGCAGGGAACAGGGAACTGTACCATGGTAATGTTTGTCAGCGGCACATAACTGATGACTGGAAACAGAGGGCTGCATTTTCCGTCAAAAGCTTGTGCTGGCAAACCGCACAGTTTTACTTTTGCAGTCTTCTGCATGGACACTCAGCACTAGATCCCGAAGCACTCGGACAGGGAGTCGCGCCTGGCGCTCGAGTCAACAGGGTCGCTGCCGTGAGGCGCAAGCGGCCAAGTCTTGGATCATGTCTGACCCTGAACCGCAAGCAAATTCGCAGTCCTCCGGTAGCGACTTCTGGTCAGCCAGTGATCATAGCAGCTTGACTGAGAGCTTCCACAGCTGGCCAAGCAGCGAAGCCGAGAGTCCTGCTGGTCCCATTGAAGTGGATTTGATTGCATCAGAGACTTTGTCCACGTCGAACGGTGACTCTGGAGCCAGCACTGCAACCCCTACTTTCTCTGATTTGCCTGACGCTTCTCAAGGTGTTGCTCCACCTGAGTCCGTTCTTTGCACCTTTGGTATTGCTGCTGCGTTGTGTTGACGCCATTGCACTAGCCAAGGTGTTGTGTTATGCAACCTACTGCTTGGCTTGTAGGCGAGCCTCGAATTGCTGGCGAAGAGGTTGCAAAACAGCTTGACTTTGCACCATGCCTTCCCAATGTAGAAGGCTGCAGCAGCAGCAGGCCCAATTTTTTTGGAGATGTCAACAGTGTAGCTATAAGCACAGAGGCTCATTCATTCACTGCTGCTCCTGACAGCAGCAGCAGCGACGATGACCTGCAATACACTGCAGCCTCAGCTAAGCCAACTTGCAGACGCAGAGCTGCCCTTGACAGTGATAGTGACGTTGAACAGGCTGAGACAGAGCATTCTTTGCCTTTCCCATCACTGGCATTACAGACGCAGTCTGGCAATGCCTATGATTTCTTGATAGCTGGTTCAAGCCAGAGTGGAGACTCAGACGGCGCGGAGGCTCAGGACATCACATCTTCTAGTTACACAGCTCAGCCTTTGCAATCAATCGGCACAAGTGGTCAGCGGCGGTCTGGCAACGTAATTGTGCTGGTCAGTAGTGATAACGATAGTGACAGTGGCATGTTCTGTGGAGGATCTAACATCACGTGAGTCTCTCAACATGCACACTGATGTGAGTTGCATCGTGGGTGTGCGCGCCTGCAGTACCCAAGAGGTGTCCATCAGGACTACACACATATCATCAGGTCATCATTGGTTCATGCACCAGCAGCGTTTCAAATCTTTCTGGACATGTTGTGCCAGTCATTGTCTGTGCACAGGATACTGAGTGTCTCAGGTCATTCTCTTGCAGGTGCCACTGGTTTAACACCAAGCACATTGTACATTGTCTTGCCCTGATCTCACCCTCTGGCTTGCAGACGAGCCGTAGCAGAGGGCACTGGCGCAGCTCGTAAGGAGAATGTGTCACCAGACCAGTTAGCTTCCCGCTTGCTTACCCTCCAGATTGCCCCCAACACAGCTGTGAAGCCTTCACAACAGCCCAGTCAAGTGCTGCAGCCTCGCCAGCCCCAATCCTTGCCCCCAAAGCCCAAGCAGAGGTCCCTGGTATCAGCACCGCTGACTGTCACCCAGGCCAAGTCCAGTGCTGCGTTCAAGAGGCGACGAGAGGCCCTGGCATATGACATGTTCAGAGAGTGAGTGCAGTCAGCTGTCCCTGACGCCATGCTTGTTGCATGCCTGTGCGTCACTTGACAGCAAACGATGGTACTGGTTGTAACACAGTGCATTTGTCTAGACACCAAGCAGTGACATCCTCAACAGTACTGGTGTCATGCAGGTTGTGGCAACGATGTCTTTCATGACTTCATGGGTGCACCAGCGGCATGCGTCACCTCCCATAAGCTTGAGCCTGCATCATGCCTGAGTCATCTGCCATGTCTGCTGCAACCTCTAAACGTTTATCTGGATTTGCTGGTTGGTTTGCAGGCTGAACACTGCAGTCTTTGGCAGCAGGTTGCCAGCAGACCTGCAGATCAGCTGGAATGCTCATCTGAAGACCACAGCAGGCCTGACTCACTACAGCAGAGTGACGCTGGCAGGTGAAACTCCCAAGTAAGAAGCACATGCTTGTCGTCTACAATACTGTGTCCAGAGCGTAGTGCTGCAAGCTGGCTGTTGTCTATGCTTGTTGCCGCAGCTGTCATGCCCGTGTGTGTGTGTGTGTGTGTGTGTGTGTGTGTGTGTGTGTGTGGTCTTACATCCGCTCAAGGCATACATCATGAGTGCGAAACTGTCGGGTGGGGTCAGATTTACAGATTTGCAGCCAGAGTGGCACAAAGGTGTTGCACAATCCTGAGCAGCTGCATCGCACAATGTGCCACGCTTGCCTGCTCTCTACCTGTATGTTTGCACTGTCTGATGCTGTTGTCTGATTGATAGGTACACAGCCAGAGTGGAGCTGAGCACAAAGGTGTTGGACAACCCTGAGAAGCTGCAACGCACATTGTGCCATGAGCTATGCCATGTGGCTACCTGGCTGCTGGACCATGTGGCCAAGCCCCCCCATGGACCCCACTTCAAGGCTTGGGCCGCAGCAGCCATGACAGTACACCCCCACTTGAACATCACAACATGCCATCAGTATGACATCCACTTTGCATGGCGCTGGCAGTGCAGCAATCCCGAGTAAGGCCACCTGCCTTGGTGAATGCTCTTTGTCACTTTGTCACCTTTAATCATCAGGCATAGTGTCTGATGATGCTTTGGCCTCAGTGCCAACAACAAGTTGAGTCACAAGCTGGCTGCGCATGACGTTGCAGCATTATGGGTGATACTGCAACACTGTCTTTGTCCCAGCACATATGCAAACATGCTCTCAAGTAATGGCTCAGCCCCAAAGGCATGTGTGCTCGCAAGACACTTGGCAGGGCCTGTAAGAGTCGTTGCATGCTCACAGGTGTCAGCAGATGTACAAGCGGCACTCCAACTCCATAGACACCTCCAAGCAGGTAACGTTTTTGTCAACAACAACCATGGCCTTGTTGGTGTGCACACACTGCTCACCAGTTTACCTTCTTTCTAGCCCGCAGCCAATCTGACATCACGCTTGACTGTTCATTCTGTGTACTAGCATTATCTATCTGCAAAGTGCACATTGAATGCAACATGATGCATGCTGACTTGACAAATGCATGCAGCTTACACACACATATGTCCAGTCCTTGTTAGGCTGCTGGGAAGGGATAGGACTGCCTGTATGCTGTCAAAGTGACCTCAACTTGCTTGCTTGCTGAGACCTCACAAGGTGTGGTGTGACAGCTATTGTGACCTTCTGGCAGGTTTGCAGTGCATGCAGAGGACAGTTGCAAGCTCTGGGGCGCCTCAACGCAGATGGTACGCATGCCAAGGTCAGAGCTCCCAGCCAGTACAGTCTGTTTGTGAAGGACAATTTTGCATCCCAAAAACAGAAGTGTGGGCCTGGCACACCACATAAGGAGATCATGCAGGCCCTCTCAGCTAGCTGGAAAGCACGTGCAGCATCACGTGCTGCTGATGATGCCTCTGCCCTTGTAAAGAAACTGTCCTTTGCTGAAACAGCAAACCTCTAGAAATGCTCTAGAGTGCATCTTTTGCCTACACAGGCAAAGCGTTTGCTGGCATTATAGATGAGGCCATCAACAATGACCTACATGTATGCACAGCTGGACAAGGTTGTTTATTAGCAGCCTACTTGCTAAAGTCTGAATGACTCATTATGGTCTTGCAAGTTAAGTAAACAAGTTTGATAGCCAAAGCTTTGTTCAAGAGGTGGGGCAGGCGCTGCGCAAATGCTGCTGGCTCATTGAATGTTTTTAAGTCAAGCAGCAAGGGGAGGGCTAATCCCTCAGGCTGAAAAACTTTGGCAATTGGTGAATAGTCATTGTTGTGCCAATACAAGTGATGGCACATCTGACTGTGCAGGCTTTTCCTCCTTCAGAGGCAAGCTTGTGCAGGCAGCAGGGTTTTGGTGGCTTCTTGAGACTACATCGGTACTGATGGTGTACGTAACAAATGCAAGCTGGACCGACATGGCACTGCTGTTGTAGATGAACTGCGCACAAAAGACGATGCAGAACGCTTCTTTGTCAAACTGCACCTTTATTTTATTTTATATTGTATTATTTACGTTTAATGTCCTGAGGGCCAACAGATTGAGTTCTGTTCTTAGACCTAACAGTCAGCAGCAGACGCTACGATGGTTTTTTAGCAGCTTTCGACGTCAGCAGTTCTACCTGACTGTAAATACAGCCTCCGAGATGCAGTTCAACGCATTTCAGTGCATTGCGCAGCCTAACACAGCCTTGCATGGCTGCATACTATATCTGCCACAATTCCTATGATCCAGGCATTTCGCCGGGCTCTGCAAATCAGTGCATCCTTGGAGACGTGTATCTGAGATCCAATCTATCAAGGAGACAGAGTTCTGTTCATATAACTTCAGTCAGACAAAATACACTTTCTACAAGAAAAACATTCCCTGAGAACCACATGCATGTTCTTAGTGGTATGAATCCGATGACCAATTCCCGAAACTACACTTTTCAGCAAAGCTCGGTAAATCGTCGGGATCAATGTGCACGTATGAAAGTGTCACTGCAAAATATGTCGGCAGGCATGTAGGGCCCCTACAGTAGGGGTTTCATATGCATGTCGGAAGTATTGTATTACATTTGGCTCCAAGATTCACGCAGTGCGTCAGCGGCACGGGCGAAGTTTAGATGGGGAAGTCTAGGGATCAAAATTAGGTGATCTTGTAAGGACGACGACGGCGAAAAAATCCGTTGATCTGAACTTTCTGCGCTAAATCTAGCACATTTGTGCACACCTCGCAATACACACCGTCGCTCTTCGTACAGGTACGCATCTCAACAAAATAGCCTTTCGCAGCAGCCGAAAGACATAAGGCTGTTGCATGGCGTTTGTTGGGCAGTTGACATTTTGCTCGTCCGCCAGCCATTTTTGTGTCTCTAACGGTGGATTCGGCCGCAGGATAGCAATCATGGTCTCCTACAAGTTTACTGCCGTCGTCGCTACTATCTTACTTGTGGGTGCGACTGCTCAAGAAAATACTCTTGCCGCTGTTGCTGATTTGGCCAACAACCCCGCTAGTGCGTTTGTGTACGTACCTCAGACTTCAGTCACCGGCGAGATCACGGTGAGCTGCCAAATCGAGTTGCCTGCAGGCTCACGTGCCTGCGATGGTCCACCGAATCCTAACTGCACGTGTGCTGCGCAGACTGGCGCAGACAGTGTAACCTCTTTAAGGTCTGCCACATACTGGCCTGCATTGACCGGCTTGGGGATTTCGCAATCAGCTTTCACCTTGGCGCCTTGCACACTGAGGTCTCCTCACATCCATGAGCGTGCATCTGGCATTTTGTATGCTGCTCAAGGTAAAGATATGTATGGTCAACTTTGGCTATATCATTGCAGCAAAGGGATATCCCTTTCAGACTCAGCAGGTTCTGCTTTCTGGATGTGCGACTAACATGTCTTGTTTTGTGCAGCTGACAGCCTTGAGGTTGGATTTGTCAACGAGAATGGCACCTCTGTCAACAACAACATCAGCACTGGTGCATCTGCAGTGTTCCCACAAGGTAACATTGCTGGAGTACAGCTGCTGCTAGTTTCATGTGGTATCTTGTACAGAGTCTGCAGCAACAAGGCAGTGCTCACATGCCATCTGTGTTCAGGTGCAATGAGACTCTGCTGACATTGTGTGTCAACTTGCAGGTCTGATCCACTACCAGTACAACTCTGGCTGCACCAATGCAACCTACACCATTTCATATGGCTCAGAACTGCCAGGAACACAAGTTGTCACACAAGCGTTGTTAGCTCTGCCTGCTGATGTGCTTGCTGCTTCTCTGGGCATTGATGTCAGTGCTGTTGGCCTCCTGAACACCCAGGTTCCCAGCAACAAATTTGTTGGCAACGTTAGTGACTGTGTGGCCAGATGCTCTGCCAACAATGCCTCCACAAGCTCCACGTCTATGGCTGGCCGCAGACTGCTTCTGTAGGCAGTCACTGACTGATACACAGACGGCGGCACACAGCAAGATGAACCATGTCGGGACAAGGTGCTTGCCCCTGACAGAATGAGCAAGCTCTGCTCTCTCACAGGCATCGCACGCTCATTGCATTAGCTATGATATGATTCATGGAGGACGCAGAGTGGAGCTATTGGCAGTCATTGTCCTGTATTGTCACCATATTAAGTAGAAACATGACTCAACATAATATATATTATGTTGGTTGTTACAGTAATTTGCACACTGCAGATACGGTGGTATCTAGAGTGACAGGCTGACAAGTTTGTCAGTTTAGATGAGCCAAGTGTGACTAAGTAGATTTCTTGCACACAGTGCTATTGTGAATGTTGCACACAATGTGTCATGCGAACTGACATCATCAAGATGTTTTGACTGCCTGTACCTAGTAAACTGACTTACAGCGTATTGCTGAGTATGTACAGAAACAAGCTGTAAGCATGGCCTGCAGGTTACACGCTGAATGGTCCTGAACAAGTTGTAATGCAAGGGTGATATGAATTTACAGATTTGTAGAACAGACAGCTGCAACACCCTGCAGAATCCAGTCAGCCGCATTCGAGCTCTTTGGAATTGGTAGGCAGATGTGCAACACAAAATTGGTGCTCTGTCCTGTAGAGCTAAGCATCCCAGACCTAGCCGATGTCTGGTACAATGGGCATTGGTACTCAGCAGTACTGACAGACTCAGCACACTGCTGTGGTTGAAAGTGTACAATCGGAAGCATGCTTGTCATTGTTCCAGGCTCTGGCATAGCAAGGCTCCCCAACTGAGTCACCCACCTGTGCAAAAAATCTGCAATGGTCAGCCTGATGTGTCACAACTGCTTCAGCAGCTTCAGCAGGGTGAGCACAGTCCTTGACACCACCAATGCTCTTGACAATAGCTCTGAGCCACACATTGAAGGCAGTAACTGCATGCAGCTTGGCACAGGCAGTGCCGCTGATTAGTGCATTTGGCCTTTAGCTTCACAGCAATCTCATCATGAAGCTAGAGGCCAAAAGCAGCAATCCTGTTTTACAAAATGATGACCTTGTACCTCATGCACGAGTGCTTCATGTCATGCAGCTAGGCATCAAAGCTTGAAGTAGATGCACACCAACGGCACACCATTGTTTTGAGTTGAGAAAGGGTGTGAGAGCAGGGTACATGCAGATGGCCTGGCATGTCTACCTGGCACCTTCCAGATGCAGTCCTGACACACAGACCCCAGTCTGAGGGGCTGCCGTCAGCTCCTGTGCCTCTTCAACAGCAAGCACTTTGAAGCCAAAGCTGAGTTGGTCTATGGGTGTGTGCGTCAGGCGTGCATGATTCTGCAGCACTGCTGTCAAAAAGCCCTGCAGTGTCGCCTCAGCAAGTTAGAGCAGAGTTTTCTTCTTGGCATAAGGGACGGCTTGCTTGCTTGGTTTAGTCACAGCTTTACATCAATTGAAGATACATGCTGGAATATGTGCAGTGCCAAGGTACAAAACAATTGATTATGTCAAGGAGGGCAGTGCCTGCTGTACATGACAGATATGAGCCTTTCATGGCGTGTGGGTCATTGATGTCAACACAAGTCTCTATTGCGGCAGCTTAAGTGGAGTAGTATTGTGGCTATGACAGCAAAGCCTCCAGGATGTAGAAATGCCAGCCTGACAGAGAATTGACATACAAAGTCGAATGTGGCACACTTCCTGCTCAAGCACTATCTTATCCAACATTGCAGAGCTGACTGCACACCTTGTCATTGCACGGCAATCATTCTGGCAGGGTGCAACAGTGAGCAATAGCATCAGCAGCAAGCGTTCAGAGTCCAGATGAAAACCTGAGGGAAGAAGAAGGCTGCCAGCCAGAAGCAAGCAGGCACTCCCCTTCTGAGCCAAGAAGCAAAGAAGGCAAATCGAGCCTGCAGGTCCTTCAGCCAGGCTCCCAAGGGCTTCAGGGATGGGTAAGACACCTGGGCCCACTGCTGTGGCACCTGGTTGTTGGCTAAGGCTGTATACATCAGTTCCAGGGCCCCTGACATGGCCACCAGCCCCTGCACCCACAAGCCGCAAGTCAGCGGCCCATACTTCCGATCAACACTTTCACTCATGCCATAGCAGACTGCAGGTTTTGTAGTGCCGCACTGGATCGTCTGCTTGTCCATGAGCACGACAGGTTGAGACGAGTTGAGTGAGCCATGCGCAGCTGTGCTGTGTACGGAGTTGAGTATGAGAAGTTAGGTACACAAGCTTTGATGACTTGTGCTTGCAGGGTTGCCCAGAGACAGAGTGCGAGCCACATCTGCACCATGTGTGCAGGAAGGACAGAGCTGCTCTTCATGCAAAGAACTGCAATGTGCTGACAATGCAAATGGCTGAGTTAGTGAGCAGCATGGCGGCAGAACCACGGGGTCAGTCATGTCAGTATGTTACAGGCAGGCAGCTGTCCATAAGGGATGCTGTTGTTGCCACGCACCTTTAGGGCTTTGGTGAGGTCCTGCAGGGAGGCGGTGATGTGGTGCAGGAGGCGGTTGAAGCGCTCCATCTCCTGTCCCAGCACCACCCCTAATGAGTTCACTGCCCCTGCAGGAGCGTGGGGCAGATGTTGGTAATACCATTTTATGCCAACAAGTTGAAAAGTTTTGGAAGCGCAAGAGTCGCCACGCGTTGCCTGCTTGCTTGCGTTAGCAGATGCCACACAATGTATTTATCTGTTGGCTCTGGTCTGTGATGTCAACTAGGATACTGACAGCGTAACTGCATGTCATCTACATGCCTTGTGCGCAAATTGTTGTCAGATATGCGACCAATGTGAGGCACTATTGCTAAGCGTTAATGCTCACTGCACAAGAGTAGTGAACCGAACACAACCACACAGACCAATGGTTGACAGGCTGACTGGTGAGCACTGACATGTGACCTGTGATTTTGCTGGAATCAACACCTGTGGGTAGAATTGCAAATGGGTCTTTGGCAATACTGGCGTCCTCCCACAACAAGGGTGCAGGTAAGTGTGCCAGGATGTCCTGTGCCATATTGGCTACAAGGTCATCACTGGAGACGCCGCCTGCTGCTGGACCTGTGCGCGGCTGGATGGACAGCACTGTGCCCAGCAGCCGCTCACTCTCCTGTACAGAGCGGATGCATGGTGATGATTTGATTGCTGGCTTGGGACCCAGCAGCTCAGCCCTGAGCTTGTTGACCAGCAGTGCCATGCAGAGGTCAGCAGCTGGTCAAAAACCTCTTGTTGCTCGGGGTCACATGAAGTTGTGTCAGGCTTGATTGGGGGTACACGCTAGTGTTGTGTTCTGTGTGTTAGTTTTACTGGTACAGCCCTGAGTATGGGCAGAGCCTGCTGGCGACCATATCAGCCATGCAGACAAAACAATGTTTGTTGTTGAAGCAGGACCAGCATTGCACAGCTTGCATCGTCTCTGAGCGCAAGGCTGCATGAGAGGAGTGTGAGGAGCGGGGCCAATACAGGAAACTTGTATAAAAAGAAATGAACATTTTGCAGCACTCACACAATGCTTGCACTGTGGCATGTTTGAACGGTCTGACCTGAAGCTGGAAGGCTGTATCTGCATTAGCATGCATGCTGAAGACCTGAGCTGTGTCTGTGGCAGGCAAGCCTTGTATGTGGCTGATGCAGCTGTCCAAATCAGCGTCAGGTGGTGGTGGTACATAGCCTCCGTCTGGGGCGAAGCTGAACCCAGGCATCAGCACTGATGGGCTGTAGCACTGCCTCAGCAGGTGGGTCAACAACACTCTGTCATTGTCATCTGTGACTCGACCGCCATAGTTGATCTGGCCTGTCACATACTGCAGTGCCTCCCAAGGAATAGCGTCCTGAATGTCAACCAGCAACCTTGCATGCAAGTGCCATGAACATGTTGACCCCACACCTCAATTGTATGTCAAGTAAACAGGGCAATGTAGTCATGCAGCCAGAGACATGACCATCCTAAAAATTATCACTGTGTGCAATGCTAGACGGCACGTTCTCTGTCTCTGGTGGTCCCAAGCTGTTCAGGCATTTTGCAGCTTCTGAGTGTAGATGATAAGCGGTAAAGCTCACCGGCGTGTTCAGAAACATAGACAGCGTGTGTCTGGCACACAGCCAGTCTCCATCGCTGAAGTCGTACTTGGTGTTCCAGCCAAGGGAGCCATACTTGCGGCGCTCCAGCACCAGTGCATGGAAGAAGGCCAGGGCAAACAGCAGCCGGGGCCAAGCCTGGGGCTGTTGTGGGCACAGTGTAAGGGCGCTTGGCGGCAAGCTGCCATAGCACCGCAGCAAGGTAGCTCGCAGTCCCTGCATGTCATTAGCAGTGTGTCTCTAGACGTGTTGGAGTGATGACTTGCATGCAGCCAATGAAAGCTGTAGCTAGCTACCAGCTGATTGTTACTAGCACACATGTGGGCTTTATGCTCTTCACTGTGGTGCATGCGAGCCTAAACTGCTATGTATGACAGCACCTCAGTTTAGACCACCTAGATTTTGAAGGGCCCCTGGTCAGTCAAGAAGCAGTCAGCTGTCAGGCTATGGCAGCAAGGGGGTCTTGCCTTGGGCGTCTCCATTGTAACCTTGATCCCTGACTGCAGCACCGGCACTGGGAAGTCAGGAGAAGGCATGCTGGTCAGCCACAGGCGGAAGTCAGCATGCAGGTCTGTCTCAGCATCTGCACGAAGCTTGGACACCTGTCTTTCCAGCTCCGGCATCCATGACTTGGCCAGATGACAGTTCTGGAGACAAACCCAGTGACCTGCAGATGGCATTGAAGAGCGCTTTCATGTTTGCCTTCTTGACATGCTGTCAGGTATTTGGACATGCATTGTGTGCTGACTCATGCAACCAAGCCAGCAGGCGCACAGCAGCAAGGCCAGTTGAGCTCATGCCCCTGAGGGCCTGCCCTTTCTGCTGGTGCTTGCCACAGCTGAGGCAGCTCAGGCTGCATCTGACCAGCAACATCAAGTCAGTTGTGACACATAGCACAATGTAAGCAGTGTCCCACGCACTGCTTGTGTCCTGAATCAGAAACACTCTTAAGCAGCACAATTTAGGGCAGAGCATGTGTTAGGACACACCTTGTTTGGCAGCAACATCAATGACAGCCTGGGCCAGGGGCCCTTGCCCCTGACCCAAGCTGATGATGTGCAGCTTCTCCCCTGGTGTGAAGCCCTCAGCTTGTGCCAGCCTCTGCAGTTCATGTGTTGGCTCGCAGCCTGCATGCCCACTTGCCAGATTGACAACATCAAAGTTGGACAATATTGGCATGTGTCATTTTCATCAGATCAACTTTGATGGTGATCCTGACGTCATTTGAGTGTCAAAGCAAGATGGCAAACTTTGCAGCAGTCGTGATTGCTCCTCAGTGTTGGCAGATTTTGACCTTGGACTTGAGTTGTAGCAGTACTTGGCAAACACCCATCATGCAATGTTGCTTGATGTTTCAGACTTGCCAGGGCCAGGACAAAATCTGATTAAAACAGGTGGCCTGGTGTCATAGCTTGCTTCAGCTCCTAGAGCTACACTCAAGGCACATTCAGAAGCCACTGTGTCTTGCGGTGAAGTCCATGCCTCATGCCGGCACACACAACTACATGAAAGGGACACTTGAGTTGCAAATCTGATCTAGTGTCGTGAGGACAGCCAGCACGTGTACTCAAGCACGAATTGTTCAGCGCACCTGCGGACAGAATGAAGATGATGGGCGTGGTGTTGTTGCTGTCCTTGCTGACTTGTGCTAGGGAGACAGGGCCAGGCTCAGCAAAGCGAGGGCCCAGGCTGGCCACCACATACTGCTGGATGGCTGACACCAGGCAGTCCGGCCTCACCAGCTTCAGCAGACACAGCTTCTGCATTGGGCTTATGGCACTTGCACCCTGCATACATGTAGCCCCTCGGTTGCACAGCCTGGTGCTGCATGTGTCTGTCATGACAGAGGGGTGCATGTGACTTGGACGGTAAAGGAGACGTGAAGCAAGGGTATGCTGATTGTGTGACCCGCCTTGCATGCTTGGTGGCCATCTGCAGCAATCTTTGCATTACATGATCTGGCATCAGGGTGGGGGGTAGGATGAGCATTGAGATAGGGTTCAGAAAAGCTAAAGTGTTGAAGGAGGAGGGGGAAAGGAGGGGGCTTCAGACTGTTGAGCTCCCGAGAATGCACACCAGCAGCCAGGCACACTGCAGATGTTTGTGTTTGGCTCTTGAGCCTACCTCAGGCAGCCAAGAAGTAGGCCAAGGTGTCAAGTGCGGGGCAGCAGACTGAAGCCACCTGATCCAAGCCTGTGCCTCCAGAGTCATGGACCTCATCAGCCCCTTGAACACCGGCAGCACGTCCTCCAGGGCAGACAGAGCTGCCCATGCAGCAGGGGTAAGGACGGCAGGGGCGGGGTTGGGACGGGTGACAGGGCCGGTCTGAGCGCCCCTGAGCAGGAAGTTCCATTCTGCGGTGGTGATGGCCTGAGCCTGCTGCTGGATGGCGGTGCATATGAGAAAGGAGAAGATCAGCCTGTGAGCCTGAAACAATCCTCTGCACACCTGCAACACAGACAAGGCTCACGCCGTGACTCAAAGGAGATGGACAGGCTGCAATGCAGTGTGTACAAATAGGGCAATCCTGGTGCCGGTGTAAGCACATGTGCGTCAAGCTTGCCCAGGACACATGTGCTTCACTACATCACGTCTGTGCTTTCTCATGAGCAAAGTATGCTTCAAGGAAAAGTTGAAACCTGCTCGCAAAAGCTACCAGTCATGCAAGCAGCCAAGCGTATCGTAATGTTATCAATGTTGCACTGCAGCTTTAGTGTTGGCCAAGCCATCACAAACAATGGGATGGATGCACACAACTATCATCGTCCCATTGCTACCTTCATTGTTGTCCTGACCAAGCTCGACATCATCATCAGAAGCTCACCGTGGTGTAGACAAATTCGGTGATGACATCCAGCAGAGTACGCAGGCGTGTGGGCAGGTCAATGCTCTTGGGGCTGGTCTTGATACAGTGGTTGAAGACCTGGATGAAGTAGTCCAGGCTGTACTGGTACATGGGGTCTATGAGAGGCAGATCAGCCATGACAAAGAACAGAGTGGAGCCCCTGTGCGGCACGGCTCGATACTTCTCTCTGGCTAAGTTGATCTCGGCTTCTGTGTGCTGAGCCTCCTTCACTCGTTTTTGAACAACCTCTGCGGCAGGGACATAGTTTGCTGTACTGGCTGCATGAATGTAAGGTGTCTTCAGACCGCATGCAGTGCAGCTGCAAAGATGATCTCCACAGCCTGAAGTAGTGAGTATGCTGAGAAAAAAGCCGTTTTTTTGAAACTGATGACTTCGATAGCTAGTGAGTGTTACTGCTACCGTCACCACCAGTCAGTTCCGAAAGATGCCCAAGACCAGGGCAAGAAGAGCACTTTGACATGAAGCGCAAAGACAGGCATACATTCATACATTCACACACTTGTTGCCATGGACGCAATACCTGCGGTGAGCTTTGAGTTATTGAGAGTGTTGATCAGAACCTCATCGTCCAGAATGTTGCCCTCAGACTCCTGCACAGCAGGTCAGCCTTTGTCAGCAGCGACCCTGACAGGAGCCCCAAATAACGGCTAGACACTGAGAAACGTCACATCAATAAAAAAGCATTTGCAAGTGCGCTATCTGCCTTTGGTATCAGCATTGTTCTTTGTACATTCAGCGCATTGCTACACTTGTTGTCTGAGCTCTTGACTCAATATGTCAGGCAGTGCAACCAAGCCAATGCAGCAACCTAGCTTTTGCTGCCTTGCTAGAGGTTTGCTGGCTGTCGAGAGATTGCATGTCCAGACAGCCCCAACTGCTTTATTCCATTGTGGAATTAAACTGGGTTGACGGAGTAAAAGAAGAGACAAGAAAGTGCAAGCCCAAGTTTGCATTGTCTGTCTAGTCAGGCTGAGCTTTGCACACACGAAACGCACCAAGCACACTTCTTCAGCACCCCAAGAACAGCACATCATGTGGGCAAACTGTTGAGCGCTGTCCTGCCCATGTGCCAGCAATCTGAGACAACCCAGGATTTTAACAGTTGACAAAAACTGATACAAAAATAAAAACAAAAAGAGTGGTCAAAATCTTTCAAATTTTCATTGTACTCTTTGTCAAAGTCAAACTAACAGATGGTGGAGTGACCTTGAGGAGCTTGAGGAGCAAAGACGCATGCAGACCAAGGTGTCTGACCTCAAACGCGCAAAGCCTGGTCACTTTACAACTCACAGCTCAAGATATCACACCTGAAGCATTTGCGCCTTTTGGACAGGTAAGTCTTGGGTATGTTCAGCCCTTGGCCTGTGAGTGCTGCTTAGTCTTCACTATGCTGTTTGCTGAAGCACAGGTTATTGGAGCCACTGATGATGGCAAAAGTTTCGACAACACAGATGCTGCATTGAACCTTGATCTTGGCACTCCCAGGTGTGCTTGAAACTAAACTTATACCATACCCTGTCCGATTTTTACACCTCTGCAAACCACCTGGCTTGCACCTGACAGGTTCTACATCATGCATTTGCCAAGAAGAGGGATGACCTTTGACCGCATCACCTATCATGCCAATGTCACACAGTGCTTGGGAGGACTGAACCCTACAAGCTGGTACCTGGCAGTTGCAGCACCTTCTGGATCTGTGCAAAACGTGCCCGCTGAGCAAGACTTGCATGCCTTCAAAATACCTGCTGGAAAATTTGTGAAGCTGCATCAAGGCACATGGCACGCAGGACCTCTCTTTCAAGATAATGAATCTATGGACTTTTACAACTTGGAGCTGTCTGATACCAATCAAGTTGATCACAATACACATGTGTATTCACACAAGGACGGTCTTCAGTTTGAGGTGATCGCGTAAGTCAGTACCCGACTACACACTGGGTGCATATAAATTGACTTTTATTGTCACGCATGTCAACCTTGGCACACATGATTCGGTGGTTGCTAGTAGAATAGGACATTTAGCAGCAATATGACAATGCACTTTAGAGAATCAGACTTTAGACCTTTAGAGATTCAGACAAATTTTCTTGAATGCGATGTCATCGGCTTCTGTACCATACTACAGCCTTTTGATTTGCATGCCTGAGATGTTAGACTCAGCCTGTGACTTTGCTTGGTTTGCCATCCTGTGACTTTGCTTGGTTTGCCGTGCAGTTTACATGAGCATACTTTGTCAGATATGCACACGAATGGCGGTCTCGCTCTCTGTCCCTGATGGACTATACAATTTGGGGTGTCCTTCCAGCTGAAAGAGACAATGCATGCCTACAGACAAGCACACCCACATGCCGACAGCTACCATTTCGCGTGCCGTCGCTTAATACTGTCAAACTACAGGACATCAAGCGCACAGCAAAATTATATAAGTCATCAGGTTGATAGCTGAAGTGCTATATCTGTCCACTTGATGATACAGCATTGCCTGTTGCCTGTTTCATCCACCAAGTACGTGCACCTTGGAATCTCAAATGCATGCGTCAGTTGTCATTGACAACTTGTCAAAGTTCTGCATGACAAGTCATGTTGAAGCCACAGTTAGTACAAACAAAGAGAAACATCCGGCATGCCTTGGCAAGCTACCAAGACAGGTTGTATGAGCAAACGCACCAACCAGACTGTAAACAGCCTCCTGTGCAGGCACTAGCCATAATAGCAAAATTTCTTTGTCAGCTTTCATCCTCATGATCATCCCCTTCTTGATCTGATGCACCCTCCTGATGAGCTCCTTTTAATGTCTTCGCTTTGCTTTTGTTGGCCAGCATTTCAGCTGCGCTTGTCATCCGCCTACTTTGCTTGTTATACAAGTCCACAATGACATCCGGGGTGGAGGCATCCTCTGGTCGCTTATCATCACGGCTTGTGATGTATCGAGGAAACCTGTATGGCCACACGCATCAACTCAGGTACGCATTTGCCTGCTGCAAGCTATATTGCCCACTGCAATTTAATAATCTCTGGCCACAACTTAGCAGAAAATCTACCTTTGCCAAATGCAGATCATGATGAGGGCGCTTTGTCCAACACACACTGTCCGATAGGCACTGTGTCTGTTCAGTAAGAAGAAGAAAGCAACAGAGTATCAAAAATCCAAAAGATGCTGTCTCGCTGTCATGTGGGCCTGGCAACTGTCCGCATGTTTACACCAGACGCAACTCCAAGTGATTTGGATTTCAGCATACTTTGCAGCTTGTAACCCCAGACTGATGTATAGCATGTCAAGCATACATTGCCTTGCGACACATGGGTAAGCAAAGGCTAAAAGCCAAGCTGTCCCATCACAGCCTGCCATGGCTGGTCTGGTCAGAACAACTGACACTTGCAGGATGTCTGTTGGTCAACACATAAGCACAGTTCCGATGGGAGACAGTGCTTGCTGTTGCTGCTGAGTGTAATCCATCAGGAAAGAAAAGACCATAGCTTGCCTGTCAACATTGATTTTGAAATGCCCCCAAGGGGAGGGAGGGTACCTACCCTTGGATTGTCTGTGGTGAGTGTATTCAGGAAGTGTATTCAGCAAATACCTGAGGGAGATGCCTCTGTCAGGGTGGATGTGGCCCACAGCAGCCTTATGCACAGGTGAAATTGTCAGATCTGCACCCCTGATCTCCCATACCTCTGTGGGCTCAAACCACACATCTGGTGACTCGTCTGTCCTGTAGTATGACTTCTTTGTAGGAATGGCGGTCGCCTTGAAGCGTGTAGTCGCCTGCACAGTTTGTGCAAGAGCCTCATGTCCAGTTCAGTACATGTCAGAGAAAGTATACAAGACCATATATGGTCTATGTAGCATTCCAGAGGATTGTTGTTTGATGGGTGCTGAGACAACCGACAGCAAGCAATACCAGGACACACAGGGTTACCCATGATGCCACATCCAGCACAGGTCAGGGTGCAAAATGCATGGAAATGTATACGTATCTTGACAAATTGAGATCAGAAAGGGCACAAAGCAGCACTTGCAAGGAGTCAAGTTGGATACAACCAGGCAGGCTTACATCTGCATAGAAGGCATCAGTAAAGCCTGACATACAGCGGCACACGCTTTGGTACTCTTCTGTTTCGGGATCCCAAGCTGCCAGCAGGAAGGGGCTGAACCACTTGACCTTCCTGCCCTGCCCCTGCCAGGCTCCTATGACCACCAAGTCCAGGGAATCCCTCAAGCCCTCGCAGTAATCCCTGCACCACAGTAATAATAAGAATAATCATAATAAGTTTGCTTTCCAGCTCATGATGAGCTAGGTACATGCAGCACATTGAGTAATGACAGGAATGCACCACCAACAGCTCGCAGTACTCCCTGCAATACAATGCATATCAACAGACATGCGCCACTGACTGCTCACAGTGGCTTCTGCAGTACATCGGAAGTCGGCAAGCATGCGCTGACAGCGTGTGCTCACGGTCTTTTCTGCAGTATGGTGAATGTTGGTCAGCATGCATCAGCACCTGCTCAAGAAGGAAAGGCTGCTGCACCTGAATGACAGCTTTACCATCATCAGCTCTGATGTGATAGTCAGGTATACATGCAGACAATGAAAGGCATCTTGTCAACTTGCTGGCATGGATTTCAGCCTGCATGAAAGTCGCTGTGCAACAAGCAGCACACATCCCTTCGGGCACTGTTCTGCAGCAAAACGCCTGCTTCCCCGATGCATGGGGACCCATTGTCCTGTCACAAGTAAATGTCTGTTGACTCCCCTGATGAGTCCTAAAGACAAGAAATGTTGAGTGATTGATTGATTGATTGATTGATTGATTGACAAGGAGTATACAGATGTGGAGTAACACCTTTTGAGCTTGATCCAGCTGTCGCTGCGCTTGGAGGGCTGATACCCAGCAGCAACATCCAGGGCCTTCAGCATCAGCCCTTCTGTCCCCCCAGCAAACGACTCCAGCAGGAACTCCTGAATCC